>Ga0164290_1000943_pt1 | contig 63657 bp, 54 predicted proteins | sample Micstemetagenome_FD_108782 | JGI IMG/M metagenome (GOLD analysis project Ga0164290, IMG submission 108782) | Contaminated culture microbial community from soil near Moab, Utah, USA - Microcoleus steenstrupii SON62 (Illumina Assembly) | ecosystem: Environmental > Terrestrial > Soil > Soil crust...
GACCGGGCGCAGGCGACGCCGGAGCGGGTGATGCTCGCCGCGACGGGGCAGGTGGCGAGTGCGGCCTGAGACCCTTCGCAGGATCGCCAAGTTTCGCGAGCTCGGCACCCTGGTGCTGCTCGCCCTCGTGGTGCTTTTCGCCTTTCTGCGCGACCCGCGCTTCCTCGAGGCGCGAAGCATCAACTCGATTCTGCTGTGGATTCCGCTTCTCGCGGTGATCGGCATGGGGCAGATGCTCGTGATCGTCACGCGTGGCATCGACGTTTCCGTAGGCTCCATCGTCGGTCTCGCGGGCATCGTGGCGGGCATGACCTTCCGCGCCAACCCGGACATGAACGTGTTCCTCGGTCTGTTGGTCGGCATCGGCGTGGGTCTGATCCTTGGCTGCATCAACGCCGCCGTCATCGCGTGGGCCAAGGTGCCGCCGATCATTGCGACGCTGGGCACCCTCAGCGCCTACCGCGGCCTCGTCTTCATCGTGAGCGGCGGGCGGCAGGTCGACTCGAACGATCTGCCCGAGGCACTCACGCACTGGTCGCTCGAGGGACCGATCCGGCTTGGCGGCGTCACCATCACCTGGCTGCTGGTCATCGCCTTGCTGATGGCCGCCGGGACCGCCTACTTCGTGCGCCGAACTCGCGCGGGCCGGGACGTGTACGCGCTCGGAAGCAATCCGGAAGCGGCCCGACTCCGCGGCGTCCCCGTCACCCGCACCACGTTCCTCGTCTACGCCGCGACCGGCGCGCTCGCCGGGCTGGCCGGCGTGCTGTACGCCTCGCGCTACGGCTTCGTGAATCCGGCGACCGCCGGGGCCGGCATGGAGCTCAGCGTCATCGCCGCCGTCGTCATCGGCGGCACCAAGGTGACGGGAGGATCGGGCACCGTGCTGGGCGTGCTTCTCGGTTGTCTCTTGCTCGGCACCATCAACGTGGCGCTGGCGGTGCTCGGCATCGCCGCCACCTGGCAGCTCCTGGTGTATGGACTCGTGATTCTCATCGCCTTGCTGGTCGACATGGGCATCCAGCGGTCGATGGTGCGGCTGCAGGGAGGCACGGCGTGATGCGCCGCCTCCTCGCCCGCCGCGAGCTGATCCCGGCGATCTTGGTGCTCGTGGCGTTCGCCGTCGGCGCAAAGGCGTCGCCGTACTTCCTCGACGCTCGCTATTTGCTCGATGCCTCCTCCCTGTACGTGGAGATCGGGCTGCTTGCGCTCGGCATGACGCTCGTCATCGTCTGCGGCCACATCGATCTCTCGGTGGCATCCAACTTGGCCCTGGTGGCGTGCGTGACCGCCAAGCTACTGGGAGCGGGATGGTCGCCCGCGATGGCGCTGCCCGCGGGACTCGCCCTCGGGGCGCTCCTCGGCTGGGTCAACGGGATCATCGTCGCTCGGCTGGGGCTGCCCTCGTTCGTGGTGACCCTCGCCACGATGGCCGCCTATCGCGGCGCGGCGCAGGTGATGGTCGGCGCCGAGTCGGCTCGCGTCCCGACGAACCTCACGGGGATCGACTTCGCGACCGTTCCGGGTACCACCTTCCCCCTGCCGCTCGGAGTGCTCCTGGTCGTCGCGCTCCTCATCGGGCTCCTGCTGCACCGAACGGTTCTCGGCCGGTGGATCTTCGCCAACGGCACGAACGAGCGGGCGGCGTTCTACTCGGGCGTTCCGACCCAGCGCGTGACCGTCACGGTGTTCACCGTCGCGGGTCTGCTCGCGGGCCTCGCCGGGTTGGTCATCGGGTCGCGGCTGGGCGTCGCCCGATTCGATCACGGCCGCGGCATGGAGGTCGACGCGATCACCGCCGTCGTCCTCGGCGGGGCGAGCATCGCAGGCGGAAGCGGCACCGTGCTCGGCACCGTCTTGGCCCTCCTCCTCATCGCGTTGCTGCGAACGGGAATGGGGGTCGCCAACGTCACCGCGGAGTACCAGCTCGCCGCCATTGGCACGCTGCTCGTCCTCTCCGTCATCGCGAGCAACCTTACCGAGCGCCTCACGAAACGAAGAACCTAATCCGGACCGCGCCCCTCCGGAGCGCGGAGGCTCCATCCGCCGACGCCAAGGAAATGTGCAAGTACGAACCCGCCTTCTTCGATCTCCAACTCCGGTTCGCCCGACGAATGGCCGAGCTCGCAGGGAGACCGACGCCAGACACGCTGCTGGACTACACCAACCTTTACGTGCGGTTCGCGCTGGGTCGAGACTTCGCGGCGGACCATCCCATCTGGTGCGAGTACGTCTCGCGCATTTCCAATACGCAAGATCCGCTCGCGACGACCGTGGATTTCCATCGGGAGCGGGCAACCACGTTCGCTCCGCCGTCCGTCGTCGCCGAGTTCGGCTGCTTCTCGTATGCGTCGCTGTCTCCCGGGCGCATCCGCCTTCACTTCCGAAACGCCGACACCGAAGGCGGTTCTTCGCTCTCCAAGGCGCGGGCGGATCTTCGACGCGCCGAACTCGCCTCCCTAGTTCGCCACGCGCGGACGTGTGAGCCGAGGGACACCGAGATCGTCGGGGTGTCGTGGCTGTACAACTTGGAGGCGTACCGACGCCTCTTCCCCCCGGAGTACCTGAGCACCGCCGAGCCGACGACGAACCCGTACCGACATCTACCCCTCTGGGGACAGTTCCTCGACCGCTTCGGATCGGTTAAGGATAGATTGGCGCGGCCATTCCTCCAACGGGTCCGGCAACTTGAGAGCGTCGAGGGGGCACTCGCTTGCTTTCCGTTTCAGGCATTGAAGGTGCGGGCCCCTCTCGACGTCTTTCCCAGGTGATCGGGGTCCTTACGGTTTGAGGGCTTCGTAGGCTCGCTCGGCGAACTCCCGGGCGGCGGGTGGGGCTTGATAGGGGCTCTGCTCGGGTGGGAGCTCCCGCGCTTCTTGGTAGAAGCGGCCGAGGCCGGCCTCGACCTCCGGGTCGCCCTGGGTGAATTCCTGGATCAGCGCCCGGTATCGCTCCGCGAGGGCACGCCCCTCGGGACCGGCCGGGTCGGCCCCGGCGTTCGCCAGACGCTCGGCGTCCGCGTACACCTCGGCCCATGCTTGGGTCACGCGGATCTGATCCGCCTCGGTCCACTCCCGTCCGGCGAGCCGTTCGGATGCCTCCGGCGAGTAGGCGTGGGCCGAGATTCGGCCGATCGCCTCGATCTGTTCAGGGGTCAGGTGCTTGTGCACCCAAGTTCGGTCTTCGTTCATCTGCATCACCTCGATGACCCGGAGGAGCGCCTCCCAATCCATCCCTCCCGTGCGCAGCCCGGCGCTAACCTGATCGATCAGGCGAATCGCCTGATCGACGCGGTCGCGGTGCTCGCACAGCATCGTCCGTTGCTGAACCAGGGCCTGCGGAACGTCCGCGGAGCCGGAGCCCAGAAACGCGCGGATCTCCGCCAGCGTGAACCCCAGCAGCTTCATCGCCAAAATCTTCTGAAGGGTGATCAGGTCTTCGTCGGAATAGAGGCGATGGCCGGAGTCCGAGTGCGCCGAGGGCGTGAGCAGGCCCTCGCGATCGTAGAACCGCAGGGTGCGTACGCTCACTCGGGCGCGGCGGGCAAAGGTTCCGGTGCGATAGGTCGGGGTGGTCAAGTCGCGTCCTCTCAAACGTTCGTCTCGCGGGTCGATGGGAATGCTGAATCGTGACGTTACGTCAGGTTGCAACCCCTCTCGCGACGTTCTTTACAAAATGCCAGACCGCAGCGGTAAGGTGACGACAGATCACTATGCGACGACGCACGCTCACCCTCCTCGCCTTCGTCTCCCTCGCGGCCTTTGGCTGCCAGGGCGGCTCGTCTACCTCGGCCGGCACTACGGGAGGCGGGACCGGGACCAGCGCCACTTCCAACCAGAAGATGCGCGTGGTCTACATCCCGAAGAACACGGGCAATCCCTACTTCAACGAGGTGAACCGCGGCTTCGAGGACGCGTGCAAGGAGATCGGCTGCGAGTTCTTCAGCACCGCCCCCGCCACGGCGGAGGCGACGTCGCAGATCCCGATCATCAAGGAGCAGATCCAGCGCGGCGTCGACGTGATCGCGATCTCGGCCAACAGCCCCGACGCGCTGAACCCCGTTCTCGACCAAGCCCGCTCGCGTGGCATCGTGGTGGTGACGGTCGACTCCGACCTCGTGGGGAACGAGAGTCACCGCGACGCGGCGGTCCTCCCGGCGGACTTCAGCGAAGTCGGGCCGAGCCAAGTGGAGCTCCTCGGCTCGCTCATCGGTTACGAGGGCGACTTCGCGATTCTCAGCGCCACCACGGACGCGCCGAATCAGAACGCCTGGATCGCCAAGATGAAGGAGACGCTCGCTCAGCCGAAGTACGCGAAGATGCGGCTGGTGGACACCGTCTACGGCGACGACGAGCCACAGAAGAGCACCACCGAGATGGAGGCGCTGCTCTCCAAGCACCCGAACCTGCGGGGCGTGATCTCGCCCACGAGCGTCGGCCTCGCCGCGGGCGCGCAGGTACTGGAGCTCTCCGGCGCCTTCCCGGGTGGCCCGCGCGCCACCGGCAAGGGAGTTCAGCTCACCGGACTCAGCACGCCCAACCAGCTGAAGAAGTTCGTGAAGAACGGCGTGGTCACCGCCTTCCAACTCTGGGCTCCGTACAACGAGGGTTACCTCGCCACCTACGTCGGCACCCAGATCAAGCAGAAGAAGCTGACGCCCGCCGCCGGAGCCTCGATCGAGACGCCGAAGCTCGGCAAGAAGACGTTCTCGGACAAGCTCGAGGTCATCGCCGGACCGGTCGAGAAGTTCGACAAGACGAACATCGACAAGTTCGACTTCTGAGATCCTCGACGGCGCTCCGCGGTGTCTACCGCGGAGCGCCGATTGAGAGGTCCGGCGTCTGCCTAGTTGTCGGCCAAGACGACGACCCAGACGTGCTGCCCGCCCTTGGTGCCGTGGGCGACGCCCACGAAGCGGCCCGGAGTGGCGGGCTGCTTGGCCCAGGCGGCGGGGAAGCCACCGAGGTCCGGAGTGCGGAAGATGAACGCCGTGGCCGACTTCGGCGGGTACGGCATGCGGGCGAGGAGCGCCTGAAGCCGGTCTTGAGCTCCCTTAGCGGTCACCTTTCCGGCCATGTTCTCGCTGAGCAGCGTGCCGGCCACGTCGTGCAGAGCGCCATTCTCGGCGATCGCCTCGGTCTCCGTCTGCGCCTGGCGGGTGCGAACGACGTCGAACATCGCATCGGTTAGCGCAACGCCGGCGGGCACCGCCGGAGCGACGGACAAGGGCTCGCCGGCTCGGTGGTAGCCGTCGCCATCGGGACGTAGGGCGCGGTAGTAGGCGAGCACGCTCGGCACGTACCGGCGCGTTTCCCTGATCCGCTTCCACGAGCCGTCGTCCGCCCGACGCGGGCCGGCGTTGTAGGCGGCCAAGACGCGCTGGAGGTCGCCGCGGTACCGGCTGAGGTGCCGAGCGATCATCGCGGTACCGCCGCGGATGTTCTCGTCCGGCTCGTACGGATCGGAGACGCCGAAGTCCTCGCAGGCGGCGGGCATGAGCTGCATGAGGCCCATGGCGCCGGACCGGGAGTAGGCGCTGGGGTTACCTTTGCTCTCCACAGTGATGACGGCCATGACGAGCGCTGGGTCGACCCCGTGGTCGCCCGCGTGCTCCTCAATGATCGGCAGAAAAGGGCGGGTGGATGCCTCCGCTTTGGCCCGCAGATCGTCGCGGCTGGGCGCGGCCGACTGCGCGCCGGTCGCCCCTCCGAGAATGACAATGCCAAGGGTCAGCCCTAGCGCGTTGGTCCGAATGGTCGCTCTCCTCATCCCTTCGTGATCCTCGCGAGTTCCGGCCGGTCGGCCGAAAGTCCCAACCCTATTTTACGGCTCTGAGCGCGAGATGTCGCCTCCCCCTCGATTCTTGAAGCCCGACGAGCCGCTGACGCGCGCTGAAAACGGCTCAGGGACCGTCGGTTCCCAAGCCGTCTCGGTCATCGCGTGAGAGGAAATGTCGGGACTAGAGAGGGACCCGGCGCACGAGGTACTCAGGCCGTACCCGGATGTCATCGGGGTTCTTTACCGTCCACTTGTAGACTCCCCGCTCCAAGCCTAACCTCGTGTTCGGCGATCTCAAGAACGCCTTGGCGGTCGGGCGGAGTCTGCCTCGGGTGGCATCGTTGCCCGGCCACAGAACGGCTTGAACGGCGCTCGCGATCACCCTCCTCTCGCCGGTTCGAAGATTCCAAAGCAGTAGGTCAGCGGAGTCCTTGATGACCGCGTTCTCGGACGAGACGACCCCGAGAAAGGCTCCCTCCTGGTTCGAGACGGGCTTCGAGAAGCGATAGCTTCGCCGCATTTGGCCGCGCTGAAGGTGGATGGCCGTGATCACCGGGTGCGCGTGCCCGGGTTCGATCTCGACCGACCGAGACTCCTTCGAGAGCGTCCAACCGGAGGGCCTTCCGGTGTCCGTGTAGCGAAGCGGAGGAATCGCAGAGCGAGCGGCGAGCCCACGGTTCCAAACGTACGATCCTGCCGGAGCCGCCTCGAGGGCGATGTACCCCTCCGCTGACGTCGGCACCGAGGTGAGGTGGAGCGACCCTCGGGATCGAGGTGAGGGAGGCGTGACCGCGAGTCCGACCCCGGGGCTGGGGCGGCCCGCCCGGACGGCTCGCGAGCGGATCATGAGCACTCGGCCGCTGCCATCGACGCGAGAACGCCATACGTTGCCGTCGTTGGCGTCGATGAAGATGAGGCACGGCATTCCCTGACTGGCCCCGACGACGGGCGGCAACGATGCCGAGCTGGCGGCGAGGACGAGCATCGAGAGAGCAACCATATCTGATGGGTGCGGAAGCCGGGGCTGAAAGTTCAAGGCGTTTGCGCCTTCTCACGTTGTTCGGGGGCTTGGCGGTGGTCTCCTCGCTGGCCCCCCCAACCCCCTCCTCATCAGCCGAGGGGGTTGGCCGGGACGACGAAACTGGCGGCTTATGCCGACGAGGAGGAGGCTCAGACCGTGACGAGTTTGGGGGCGTCGCGGTGGAGGTGCCGTGGATCGGAGTTCTTCAGGAACCAGTCCACGGTACTTCGCGCCGTTTCCGAAAAGGGGCGGAAAGTCGCTCCCAGTTCGCGCTCCGCTTTGGCCGACGAGATGGTGACGCCGTCGTGCAGCGTCCGCACGCCTTCGACGGGTATGGGGTTCGTCTTTCCCGTGATGCGGGTCACTCCTTCGAGTACGGTGCCGAGCGCCAGAGCGGCCCGGTACGGCACGGTGATGACGCGTCCGAAGCCGGCGGCGTCGCGGATGGCGCGCATCGCCTCGGCGAAGCTGCCGGGCACGCCGGCGACTGCGTACCGCTCGCCGTGCCGACCCCGGGTGAGCGCCGTAACTGTCGCCTGGGCGACGTCGCGAGCGTCCGCGATGGTGACGACTCCATTCACCACTCGAGCGACGCCCGTCCGCAGGAACTCCTGGACCTGGTAGCCCGCGCCCGTGGGGCCGGTGTCGTGGGGACCGAACATCCAACCGGGGAGGATGGTGACGCGCCTGATGTCGCCCAGATCGGCGCGCTGCAGGGCGAGCTCGGCCTCCCACTTGCTCCGGAAGTAGAGGTTGTCGAGGGCACGGCCGTTCGGCGCGTCGGTCTCGTCGCTCGCGCTCCCATCGGCACGCGTGCCGAGCGTGCCGCTCGAACTGATGAACACGAAGCGAGCGACGCCAGCCGACGCCGCGGCACGCGCCAGATCGACCGTCGCGTCCACGTTCAGCCGGCGGAGCTCCGTCTCGTGGTCCCCTCGGCCGTAGTACTCGCGGAAGTAGGCGGCGGCGTGGATCACCGCATCGCACCCGCGCAGCGCAGGCGCGAATGCGGCCACGTCCGCGATGTCTCCTGAGACTGCCTCGGCGTCCGGCGGGAGCACGCGAGCCGCCTTCTCAGGGCTCCGCGCGAGTGCCCTCACGGTGTGCCCTTCCCGAAGGAGCGCGTGGACGAGATTGGTTCCGAAGAGGCCAGTGCTGCCGGTGACGAAGACTTTCATGGGTTTGCTCCGAGATGGAATACTTCCATCATAAAATAATTAAACGGAGAAACCAAGAGTAAAATCAGCATCGTGACGGGTTGGGAACTCATCGGCAGGCTCTGGAGGTTCCAGCACGGCATCTTCGAGGCCGCCGCAGACGTGTTCGCGGAGCTTGGTCTCTATCCCAAGACCATCGCCGTGCTGTACATGCTGCGGCACTTCCGGCACCCGGCCGACGTGGCGCGAGCCCTGGCGATTCCGCTTCCCACCATGAGCAACATGCTGCGGGAGCTGGAGGCAAAGGGGCTCATCACCCGCGAACTCGACCCTCAGGACCGACGCCGAATCGTGCTCAGCCTCACCGACCGCGGCGAGGATGCCCTAACGCGGGGCCAAGCCGCGATCGATTCCGTGCTCGCGGGGCACCTGGAATCGCTGTCGGAGGGGGATCGCGCGGCGATCGCGCGGGCCATCGAGCTCTTCGACGGCATGCTGACCAACCCGTACCTCGATCCGCATTTCGATCAACGGTAGGAGATACGCCCGGAGGGCGTGTAGCCGCGCCCCGCGCGGTCGCGCATCCTAGTCAGTGTCGGCCGTTAGCGCTGGGGAAGGCAGATGTAGCGTGCGGTGCGAGAGCCTTAATCTTTTCCCTCGCTCCGGATGAGGGACGTTCCCGGACCGTAGGGATCTCACGCCACGGCGCGACGTCCGCAATGGGTTCGGCACCTCTGCGTCCCCTGCGGTGAGGAAGCCTATCGAGCTTGCGCTCGATCCGCGGCAGGAATGCCGCAGCCACGGGTGGTTACTTCTGAGTCCGCTTGACCGGGAGCAGCCAGTGCCCCCGTGGGACGCTGTCATCCCTCGGCTGCGCTCGGGATGACAGGGGGCGCTACGGTATTTCCTTGCCTCCGCGGGTGCATTTGCCTTGGCCTTTTGCCGTCAACGCTTCGGGTTTGAGGAAAGGAGGGCGGCTTTGACGACTCGGCCGAACCAGGGGGTGGGGGAGCCGTCGGTGGTGATGAGGGAGGGGGTGGCCTTGGGGTGGAAGCACCAGGCGGTCCAGGTCCAGCCGCGGCGTTGCAGGGTGGCTACCATGTCCGTCACCCACTGCTCGCCCGTCTGACCTTTGCCGCCTTCGGGGTCGCTGCCAAACTCTAGGATCCAGAGCGGAATCTTCTTGGCCGTCTCGACCATGCGCTGCTCCCATTGGGGAATGGTCTCTCCCCCGAACGGATACACGTGATTGGCGTAGACGACGCCGTTGCCGCTCGGATCCTTAAGCCCGCGGCCGTCCAAGGCGCCGGCAAATCCCGTGGACCATCCGGTGCCGCTCGCAACCACCAGGTTTTTAGCCCCGGCGCGGCGCACCGCGGCCAGCATGTGGCGGAAGCCGACCGCCCGGAAGGTGGGGCCCGTCTTGTTTCCTTCCTTGTCCTCGATCATGCCGCCATCGAGCCACTGCTCCCACGTCACCATTCGGGGCTCGTTGTAGAGATCGAAGACCGCGGCGGGGTCGTTTCGATACTCCTTCGCCACGGAGTCCCAAAACTCAAGCGCGTGAACGTCGGGCAGGTCGTGCTGACCCACATCTTTGCCCCACTCGCCGCGGGTCGTCCAGTGGAGATCGAGGATCACCCGAGCCCCTCGGGAGCGCGCGAGATCCACCACCTCCCGGACGAGCCGCCGGTAGGCGCGGCCGCCGTCGCTCTGCTCCGGCATCTTGCCAAACCACCGGTCCTCGGACATGGGCAAGCGAATGAGGTTCGCGTTCCATTCGTCGAGAGCCGCGCGGGTCCGGTCGAGCACGCGCTCGCCGGTCGAGCTCCACTCGAGCGACGGGACGTTGACACCGCGAAGCACCACCGCGCGGCCGGTGCCGTCGACGACCTTGTTTCCGACCACTCGAAGGGGGGTGAGAGAGGCCGGGGCGAGGGCGAACGCGGCGAGCGAAAGAGAGATGGCCATATCGGTCGATTCCTGCTAGACGATCTTAGACTAGCACACGTCTAGCAACCCTGGGGCCGCCGGGTTCAGCTGGCCGAGAGCCGTGGTCAAGCAGATCCATGGGATCAATAGGACCACCGTCCGCCAAGGCGGCTAATCTGTAGGGATGAAGCCCCGGCGACCAACGCGAAAGGACGTGGCCGCGCTGGCGGGCGTGGCGCCTTCGACGGTCGGGCTGGTCCTGCAAGACAAAGGGGATGCCTTGCGCATTCCGACCGCGACCCAGGAGCGGGTGCGAGAGGCGGCACGATCGCTCGGCTACGTGCCGAACCGTCACATGCGCTCTCTGCTCCGGGGACGATCGGGCATCGTCGGGCTCTACCTTCGGGCGGATCAGTGGAGCCGGCCTTACGGATACTTCTCCACCTTGCGATGGCACCTCGAGCGGGCCGTGTCCGAGCGGGACCTCCAGCTGTTGGTGCACAACGCGGCTCCGGACTGCTCAGCCGAGGAGGCGTTCGCCCGTCAGGCCGGGGGCATCGTAGACGGAGTCATCATCCTGAACTCAGGGCCGGACCCGATCGTGGAACGCCTCGTGAACGCCGGACTCCCCGCCGTCGAGCTCGGCGACACCCACAGTCGACTTCCCTTTGTCGGGGTGGACTCGGAAGCGGGGGTGCAGGTGGCGATGGCGCACCTTGCCGAGCGTGGCTACCTTCGCCCCGCCTTCCTAGGGCACGTGACGCACTATGTGGCGGACGCTCGGACGCGGATCGAGGCGTTCGAGAGGGACGCGCAGGCGCGATTCGAGATGGCCCGGCCGGAGGCGCGGGTGGTGCAGGCGCACGACGGCGCGGTCGGTCTCGGCGCCATCCTCGCCATGGAACCGCCCCCCGATGCGGTGCTCTGCGCGAGTGACGAACTCGCCTACGAACTGCTGCACGCGGCCACCGCACGTCAGTTGCGGGTTCCCGAGGAACTCGCCATCGTCGGCTTCGACGCGCTCGACGCCTTCGGCGCTCCCCGGCGCGTCACAAGCGTCGCGACTCCGCTCGAGGCGATGGCGCGACTCGCCGTCGAGAAGCTGCTCGCGATCGTGGATGGGGAGCCGTACGAGCGGGCGACGATCCTGAAGCCCGTCGTCTCGGTGGGAGCGACGACGTGATGCGCCTTGTCTTGCTAGACGTTTGCTAGTAGGCTGATAGGGAGATGTCTACCGAGCAGCCGATCGCCGTCCGTCCGACCCGAGCCGAACTGGAGCGGGGAGAACTCGATGCCGGGCGACTGGCGACCGCCGTCCAAGCGCTCAAGGAGGAAGGCATCGTCGTGCTGCATGACGTGGTGAACGTCGAGCATTTGGCCGTGTTGCGAGAGCGAGTGCTGGCCGACGTCGAGAAGTTCATCAACCGGCCGAACGCACCGTTCAATTGGAATCGCGGGAACGTCCAGCAAGACCCGCCACCGTTCCCTCCCTTCCTGTTTCGCGATGTGCTCGCCAACGATCTGGTGATCCAAGTGACGAAGCAGCTACTGGGCGCGGGAATGTACAACGGCTTCTACAGCGGCAACACCGCCACGCCGAGCGATCAGCGACAGCCGGTGCACGCGGACACCGGTCAGCTCTGGCCGAATCTGGAGGCCGCGCATCCGCCGTACGCGCTCGTGGTGAACGTCGGACTCGTCGATATGAGCCCCGAGAACGGATCTACGGAGATTTGGCCTGGGACCCACGTCGACCCTACGATCGTGGCGCAGGACGGAGACATCAAAGTTCCGTCCGATGTACTCGCGGCGCGGCGGGCCATCGCACCGCCGTATCAGCCGACGGTCCCCCTCGGAAGCGTGGTCATTCGCGACATCCGCCTCTGGCACGCGGGCATGCCGAACCGGACGGCTATCCCCCGCCCGATGCTCGCGATGATTCATTACGTGAGCTGGTGGAATGCGCCTCCCATCCGGCTCGATCGCAGCGCCGAGGCGCTGCTCCAGCACGCGGACCTGCGGCAGCACGCGACGTACACGGATGAGGCGATCGACTACGTCGCCGCGCCGGCCGGCTTCGAGTTCGAAGAAGCGGCCCCGTAGCGAGGGCGGCCTTCGCGAGCTCCCGACAAACCTCCGTCGCACACAAGATGCCGTCCTAAGGACAGGCGAGGACTCGCCGCACTCCCAAATTGGACGGGGCTTTTGCTTAGCCCGCGGCGACGGGCGGCGGGGCGATCTCGATGCCATGGCGGCGGCAGAGCGCGATTGCGTCCGGGATCGTCAGGGGACCGGCGTCTGCGAGGAATTCGGCTTCCTCGAAGAACGCCTCGTGGCCGGCAGGGGTCGCGGTGCCGAGGAACTGGGCGTCGTTCGCGCCCACGTTCCGGAAGGTGTGCGGGGTGCCGCGCGGAATGAAGACGTAGGTTCCGGGGCCGGCGATCTGCGTCTCGCTTCCGATCTGGATTTCGACCGTGCCGCTCACCACGTAGAACGCCTCGTCGAAGGTGTCGTGATGGTGCGGCGGCGGGCCGGCTTGGGGAGGGACGGTGCAGCGGTAGGCGGTGTACTGGCCGTTAGTGTCGTCGCCCGTGAGGTAGACGTCGACCGCCACCCCGAGGACTCGGCGCGCCGGACGCGTATCGGACGAGACGATCTTTGCTTCTGGGTTCATCTTGGTTCTCCGTCCCCCGTCCTTGGGCATCGGCGGGAGCATTCGTCAGACTGACTGTCTAATATAGACAGGGTTACTGACTATGTGTCAAGACTTCGGGCAGATGGTCCCGCAGAACCTCACCGACGAGCGCCGCACCCTCGGCTCGATTCTCCGGCGTTCTTTCGAGCGCTTGGCGGAGGAAGTGTATTCCGCCCTCGCCCGAGAGGGGTACCCGGACGTGCGACCGGCGCACGGTGCCGTGTTTCGGCACATCTTGCCCGAGGGATCGCGCGTAACGACGCTCGCGCAGCGGGCCGGAATGACCAAGCAGAGCATGGGGTACCTCGTGGACTCCTTGGCGGAACTGGGGTACGTGGAGCTGGAACCCGATCCGAAGGACGGCCGTGCGAAGGTGGTCCTCCTAACCGAGAGGGGACGCCGGGCACAAGAGGCGGCGGCGACGTCCAGCGAGCGCCTTGAGGCCGTTCTCGCGGAGCGAGTCGGGCGCGAGGAGTACGCTGCGATGCGGAAGTCGCTGGAGCGGTTGGCGGACGCGCTTGAGAGTCTGCCATGACTCTCACGATTAGCACGTAGCGGCACAGCGCGCTGTGCCGCTACCCCTGTCATCCCGAGCGCAGCCGAGGGATCTAAATGTAGATCTTGACTACTTTTGGTCAAGAGGCCCAGCCCCTTTGCGTGAGGCTCTCCGGACGGCGCGAGGAGTGCCGGCTACACGCGCTTTCGCGCGTACCATTGCCTGGGTCGTGGCGTGACCGGCAGGGCACCCCGAGGACAGGGCGAGGAGCCTAGGGTCGGGGGCGTGCCAACACCCAGGCGACCATGCCTCCGCCTAACGCGACTCCGGCGAGGAGGACGAGCCAGAAGAGTGTGGGGTTGGTCGGGTTGAGACCGCTCGAGAGGTTCATGCCGAAGACGCTGGTGATCGCGGTCACGGGCAGGAAAAGGGCGGCGACGGTGTTCAGACGGTGGCTGGCGCGCAGGGTCTCGCGGCTCAGACGGGCCTGCTCCTCGGCTTCGCGGGCGGCGCGGTACTGCAGGGCGTTCTGAACGTCCTCGAGCAACAGCTCCAGGTTGCGTTCCACGTCATAGGCGGCGTCCCGCATCTCGATGAGGAAGGGGTCGTCGCCAAAGCCTTCGCGCGCGTCCTGGAGCGCCAAGTGCATGTTTCGGGCGGCGCGCGCCACCGGATTCAACGCCTCGAGGATTTCGAAGAGGGTGGTGGTGTCGTCTGCGCGCTCGTACTTCTCGCTCAGCTTGGTGTCGATGTCTGCGTAGTCCTGGATGTGCCGCTTCAGGCCGCCCGCCGCGCCGCGGCTGGCCTGCCACTCGCCGCGCGCGTCGCGCCAAAAGAGCACGCCCTCGCGATGCGCGTCGTTGGCCGCCGGTGGCTTGTGCAGCAACAGAAGGAGCTGCCCGCCTTCGATGATCGCTCGTTGGCGGCCGAACGACGTCGGACTGACGCGAGAGCGGATGGCGTCGGGGAGATTCCAATTGGCCGGGACGATCATCATGCGGGTTGTGTCCCCACGTTAGCGGATGTCACGTCGTTGCGGCAACCTTGGATGGCTAGATTGGGGAATGCCGTCGGCTCTCCGCGTCGGCAGGGAAAGACGGAGGTGCTGGCTCGAGTCGGCGGATGGCTCTCGCGACAGGGAGAGCCATCCGCCGACGAACGCGTTACGGCTGGACGCCGGCCAGCAGGAACACGAGGGCGGCGTTCCAGTTGATGGCGTTCTCGTTCGTGGTGTAGCTGCCAGTCTCGTCCTTCCACTGGCGCGCCGGCGGGGTCTTGCCTTCGGCATTCGGACCGCCTACCAGCAGACCCGGCCAGGGTTGGGCGAGCTTGTCCGCGCCGCTTGGCCGGTGGTGCGGGTTCATCGCCCACTTGGTGCCGACCTGGGTCACGTAGCTCGTGTTGAAGGCATTCCGGCCGAGCAGATAATGGAGAGAGTCGAGCGCGGCGTTTCGGTACTCGGCTTTGGGCTGGAGCCGGCCGGCCAGCAGCAGCATGATGCCGTAGTTCGCCACCACCGAGTTGCTCCCCCAGTAGTACTCCTTGCTGCTGAGAGGCATGCGGTAGCCGTTGGCGTTGATGCGGGCCACGATGCCGTCCGCCGCCTTCAGAGCGTCGTCGCGGATCTGTCGCACGATGGTCGGCTCGGCGCGGCGTCCAGCGAGCGCGTAGGTGAACATGGCCAGGTTGCTCACATTGCCCCAACCTTGAGCGGAGTCTGCCTTCAGGGTCGGCGAGAACTTGCCGTAGTTCGCCGCGAAGTACGCCTTGTACGGGGCCTTGCCGGTAGTGCGGAACAGCTCCGCCGCCGCCCACAGCCGCTCGTCGCTCGCGTCGCCGTCGCCGTAGCCCCCGGTGCCGATCCCTTGGGGATTGCGCTGGTAGAGCACGTTCGGGTTAGCCTGGACCCAGGTCCAGCCTCGCTCGGCGGCGGCCAGGCAACGGTCCGCGTACTCGCGATCGAACTTGCGATACACCCGCGCTCCGATTGCCGCGACGGCGGCGAAGTCGGCGGTGGCGGTGGTGTTCTTGAACGGCGCGCTGCCGGTCCCGATCACGAGGACCGGCGACTTGTCGTCCTTGGGCAGGATGAATCCGGGGAAGTTCGCGGTGGTGGCCTTGTGCCACACCCCTCCGTCCTCGTCCTGCATCTTCAGCATCCAGTCGAGGTTCCACTTCGTCTCGGCCAGCACGTCCGGAATACGGCCACCCGACTCCGGGATGTCCAGCTTCAGCCGGCGCAGGCGTGGCTCGTACAACTCGTACGCCCACAGCATGGTGCCGGTGGAGATGCCGGAGTTCACCACGTACTTGCCGTAGTCTCCGGCGTCGTGCCAGCCCCCCGAGACGTCGCGGGTCCCTTCCTTCCCGCTGGAGGCGTGATACTGGGCCGGCTGGAGATGGCACGCCTCGTACTGGTAGTCCGGGAAGTCGGGGGCGAGAGTCACGCTGGTGCCGCACCGCTGCCCGGTGAACGAGCGCATCGCGAGGCGGAACGGTCGAGCGTAGATGTCGCGGCCGATGCGGAAGGGGTGGCTCTCGCCCACGCCGGGCACCTCGAGGAAGTACTCCCCCGGCTCCTTCAACGCGCTGAAGTCGATCGACCGAACGGTGTCGCCCGAGTCGGCATCAGCTGCCGGGGGACCTGCGATTACGGCGAGGACCGCTTTGCCGTCCTTGACTCGACGCACCAGAACGTCGCCCGTAGGCTCTTGGGTCAATACGGCGAACTTCGTCTCCCCGGGCAGGTAGCCCACCTGGTCGACCTTCACGTGATCCGATTGCGCCACCGGCACCCCCGCGCCTACGGCGAGCCCCGCCGCCAACAACAAGCCGATCCGGGCCGGCACCTTCATCCAAGAGTTCATCGTCGATCCTCCCTCTCCTGTTGAGTAAAGACTAGGTCAGCGTCTCGCCGACATCGTTCCCGACACGCTGCAGACTGACCCGCTAACGCGCTGCGATCAGGGCGTGCAGGGGGTTGTCTTCGACCCCCGTGAGCGGAAGCTCGATCCGCTGATGAAGGCGGACCGACTCGTAGCACGCGAAGATGATCTCGGTGGCGCGCAGTGCCTTCCGATACGAGAGCTCGGGCTCGGCGCCAGATTCCATGCAATCGATGGCGTCGCGGATCGTGGCGATCATGGGACCTTCCACGTCGGGCTCCATGGTCGGGGGTTGCCAGCTGGAGTCGGCGTAGACCGCGCCGCGGCGGAACTCGCCGTCCCAGGTGACTTCGAGGAACCCTTCGCTGCCGAGGATGCGGACGCCGCCCCAGATGTCCATGTCCGGACCGCCGGTTTGGAAGTGGGCGCGCACGTCGCCTTCGAACACGATGGTCCCGGTCGCCATCCCTTCGGCCTCAACGTCGAACCACTTGAGGAGCTTGCTGGTGTCGACCGACGCCATCACCCACTTCACGCCTGGCTCGCCGAGGAAGCTGAGCGCTTGGTCGAACGTGTGGGTGCCGCAGTCGAGCAGGTTCGGCGGGGAGTAGAGGTCGAGCCGCTCGATCTTGCCGAAGCGCCCCTCGGCGATGAGCTTGCGCGCGAGCTGGTTGCCGCGGGCGAAGCGGCGCTGGTGGCAGAACGTGAGCTGCACGCCGCTGCTCTCCGCAAGAGCGGCCATTTCCCGGCACTCGCCCCACGTGGGAGCCATCGGCTTTTCGGAGTGAACCGCCCGCACGCCGGCGTCGACGCAATCCTTGAAGACGGGAAGATGGAGGGGAGTCCAGAGGGCGACGATCACCAGCTCCGGGCGCTCCGTGCGGAGCATCTCCCGATGGTCGGTGTAGACCTTGGCTCCCAGGCCGAACTCCGTATTAAGGGCCTCCGCCGCCTCGGCGTTTGGGTCGACCAACGCCACCACGTCGCACCGCTCGTCCGCCTGGAGCCCTACGGCGTGGGCTTTGCCTCGCCCGCCGCAGCCGATCATCGCTACTCTGCGCATCTTGCCGCGAGACTACCGAACGGGCAGGGCCGTTCCGCACTCATGTATCGTCATACCGTCAGCTTTCGAGGCCCGCCCATGATGCTCGTTCCCCTTCTGCTCGCCCTCACTCCCGCTCCGGCCGCCCAAGAGCTGGATTTCTACATCGGGACGTACACGTCCAAGGACGGCAGCAAGGGGATCTACCACGCGAAGCTAAACCCCGAGACCGGGGAGATCTCGGCCCCAACCTTGGCCGCGGAGGCGAACGGACCGAGCTTCGTGACGCTCCACCCGAACGGCCGATTCCTGTACGCGGCGCACGAGCCGACGAACGGTGAGGTGAGCGCGTACGCCATCGGTGCCGACCGAAAGCTCACGAAGCTGAACACGGAAGCGTTCAAGGGCACGAACCCCTGTCACGTGTCGGTGGACTCCCAGGGCAAGAACCTGCTGGTGGCCGCCTACAGCGGCGGAAGCGTTGCCTGCTTCCCGATCCGGGCGGACGGATCGCTCGCCGCCGCGACGACCGTGATCGAGAACAGCGGCAGCGGACCGAACAAGTCGCGACAGGAGCGGCCGCACCTGCACGCGATCTACGCCGACGCGAAGAGCCGGTTCGTGTACGCGTGCGACCTCGGCACGGATGAGGTTCTCGTTTACCGGTTCGACCCCACGAAGGGAACGCTCACGCCGAGCGAACCGAAGGCGGGCAAGGTGCCGCCCGGCGGCGGTCCGCGCCACTTGGCGTTCCATCCGGGAGGCGGCTTCGCCTACGTCAACAACGAGATGCTCAACAGCGTCACGACGTTCTCGGTAGACGGAACGACGGGCGCCTTGAAGGAGCTCCAGACCTTGAGCACGCTTCCCGAGGGTGAATCGCTCCAGGGCAAGTCGACCGCCGAGATCGCGTGCCACCCGAACGGGCGCTGGCTCTACGTGTCGAACCGCGGACACAACTCGATCGCGGCGTACGGCATCGGTGCGGACGGCAAGCTGACCCTAATGGAGATCCAGCCGGTCGGGGTGCGCGAGCCGAGAGGGTTCGGGCTCGACCCGACGGGCCGCTGGATCGTCGTGGGCGGGCAATCGAGCAACGACCTGACGTCGCTGGCGATCGATCCCGCGACCGGGAAGCTGGAGCCTTCGGGGAAGAAGGTGGCGGTCGGGACGCCGGTTTGCGTGGCGTTCAAGTAGCGTGAGTCAGGGAGGCACTGAGGAGCCTTCCTCCGAGCCGACCGATTTGAATCGCTCCTGGAGTCGCGGGTTTCAGACCGGGACTCCAGGAGCCTGACTCTCGTGGCGGCGTTTTCTATCGAGCTGTGCCCGATCCGCGGCAGGAATGCCGCAGCCACAGGTGATTACTTCTGAGTCACCGTGACCGTGAGTAGTCAGGGCTTACGATTAGGTTTCTCGGCTTCGCTCGGGATGACAGGAATCGCGATCAAGCGATGCTGATCACTGCCCGCGTCGCTCCATTGCCTTTTCCAGGCGGCGGATGGACCAGCGGAGGCCCTCTTCGAACTGCTCTCGAAGTTCCTTGAGTCGGACGGCGGCCGTCTCGGGGGCGTCCTTGCGTGACTCTCGGACGGCGTCGATCGCGGCGATGAGGGACTTTCGCTCCGTTGAGGTCGGCTCGCCGAGAATGCGCCAGACGGTGAGCCAGTCGGCTTGCTGTCGCTTGCCGATCTTCTGGAACATCGCCTTCGCGTCGGCGAGGGCGTCCGCGGTCGGTTCGGCTTCGCCGACCAGTGACTTGAGGGCGGTCATGTAGCGGGGAGCCATTGCCTCGCTCACTGGCAGTCGACCGAATTCCCCTTCGTGCACGAGGATCTCGCCTTGCAAGGGCGCGACCTTGGCGACCCAAAAGGTGCCCTGCGTGCCGACGTCGATCATGTCGGGGTCCCGGGCGTGCAGCTCGACCTTCCAGCCACGTGGGGCGGCGTTGGTCTTCACGAGGAACCGCCGTCCCCCGGAGGCCTTCTGGATCGTTCCGGGGATCGGGTCCCCTAGCTTCAGTCTTGGCGGCGGTTTCGGTTCCATTCCCACCAGTGTGACGCCTGCGGCGGACCTAGCGCCCTTCGTTACGCGGGTCGAAGTTCCCTTGGCGCGCGTCGCCGCGCTGCCACCAGAGCTGGCTCCACGGCTGGTTCTTCGCGTGGCCGTCGAGAAACACGTAGTTGGAGCTCTGGCTGCTGTGCCGACGCACGTGGATGCTCTTCGGCTCCGCCTTGGCCGCGTCCCACGAGTTCGAGTTCATGAACGGGTCCACGATCTCGGGCGGAGTTCCCCAGAATCTCGGGTTAAAGTGGTCTTGGAATCCGTTGCGAGCGGCCTCGGCCACGTACACCGTGCCCGCGGGATTGCCGATCGCCGTCAGGACGTTGTAGGGCGAAGCCTCTAGCGGCGGCGCGGCGGCCATCATCCAGGCGTTCAGCAGGTACGACGACAGGCGAGTAAGAGGAGGGCCTCCCGGGGCCGGTGTCTTCCAATTGCTGCTGTCGTCCGTCGGGCAGCGGAAGAGGTCGCGCGACTTCACGTACGGCTGGCACTGTTCGGTCCAGGTGCTCGTGCGGTCCGGGAAGCTCCCGAACGGGAGCCGGTCGTCGGCGTCGTTCGCGTACATCAGGAACGCGACGCCGATCTGCCGGCCGTTGCTCAGGCACGCAGTCTTCTTCGCGGCCTCCTTGGCCTGGGCAAAGACGGGGAAGAGGATGGCGGCGAGGATCGCGATGATGGCGATCACGACCAGCAGTTCGATGAGGGTGAAAGCTCGCGTTCTCATGGGGCACAACGGGCGGGGTCCAGTCCTGATCGATGTTGCACCGCGATTGTTCGGATCAGGGCGATCGCAGGTCAAAACAAACGTTCTTGATCCTATTTGCGAGGGGATCATGCCTCGACGAAATACATGCGGACGGGTATTAACGCCCCAAAGCCCCACGAAATATGACAGGGAAAAAGGGACCCTAAAATCTTCTTGTATTTCTTGCAGATTTCCCTATAATGCCGGCGGGGAGAGAAAGAGGCGCTCGCATTTGTGCGGGTGTCGGGGTGGGTCTTGCATGCCAGTACAACTTTCCTATCCGGGGGTCTACGTCCAGGAGATTCCGAGTGGGGTTCGCACCATCACCGGGGTGCCGACGGCCATTACGGCGTTTGTCGGACGGGCGGCCAAGGGTCCGGTAGACACCGCGACGCTGATTACCAGCTACGCCGACTACGAGCGCACTTTCGGTGGCTTGGCCCCGTTCAGCTCGATGAGCTTTTCGGTTCGCGACTACTTCCTGAACGGCGGTAGCACGGCGGTGATCGTTCGCCTCTACCAGCCTCAGGGCGGGGGCAGTCCCAAGCCCGCCAAGGTTCCGATCGACATCGCCGCGCTCAAGTTCGAGGCGGCGTTCGAGGGGACCTGGGGACGCGGTCTACGGGTGATCGTCACCACCAACGTGCCCTCGAACATGGGCGCGGTGATGGGCGTGGCGCAGAACACCCTCTTCAACCTCAGCGTGGTGGACGTGAACTCCGGCCAGGCTGAGGTGTTCTCGAACCTGACGGTGGCGGATCACGCCCAGCGGGTCGATCGCGTGCTCGCGGCACGGTCCAACCTCCTTCGCTGGCGAGGCGCCTTCCCCGGGTCGGCTCCCGCCGTGGCGGCGGGCAAGGACCCGGTCAGCACGGCCGAGGACACGCTGGAAGCGGCTCGACGCGCCATTCCGTTCGTGCAGGGGACGTTCGACACCGCGAAGGCCGCGCTCGATGCGGCGCTCGCCGCCCTGGGCGGCAACGACGGCGTCGACCTCACCATCGCCAACTTCTTTCCCACCAACGCGCAGGTGAACAAGAAGGGGCTGTACGCCCTCGAGCAGGCCGACCTGTTCAACCTCCTCGTGATCCCGCCACTCGACGCGAACGGCGTGCCCGCTCAGCTCGTGGGGATCGCCGCGACGTACTGCGAGCAGCGCCGCGCCTTCTTCGTGGTGGACCCGCCGGCCGCGTGGGTCGGACCGACGGCCGCGCCGCAGACGGTGGTGACGGGCATGGCGACCAGCCCCGATCCGCTTGGGACGCGAAGCAAGAACGCCGCCGTGTTCTGGCCCCGACTCATTCAGCCGAACCCGTTCAAGGGCGATCTGCTGGAGGCGTTCCCGCCTTCGGGTGCGGTCGCGGGCGTGATGGCCCGCACCGACGCGGAGCGGGGAGTGTGGAAGGCGCCCGCAGGCCTCGATGCGGTACTCAACAACGTTCCGGATCTGGAGTACCGGATGAGCGACCCGGAGAACGGCCTGCTCAATCCGCTCGGCGTGAACGCCCTCCGCATCAAGAGTCCCGTGGGGCGGGTGGTGTACGGCGCGAGGACCCTTCAGGGGGACGACCGGCTAGGAGCGGAGTACAAGTACATCCCGGTTCGGCGGCTCGCGCTGTACATCGAAGAGAGCGCCTACCGGGGGACGCAGTGGGCGGTGTTCGAGCCGAACGACGAGCCGCTGTGGGCCCAGATCCGGCTCAACCTCGGTTCGTTCATGCACGGACTCTTCCGGCGCGGCGCTTTCCAGGGCAAGACGCCGAGCGAGGCGTACTACGTGAAGTGCGACGCCGAGACCACGACCCAGAACGACATCAATCTCGGGATCGTGAACGTCGTCATCGGATTCATGCCGCTGAAGCCGGCGGAGTTCGTCGTGATCAGCCTCAAGCAGATGGCGGGGCGGTTGGAGGCTTAAACCATGGCGCAGTTCACGGTGAACACGAATCGTTTCGATCCCTACCGCAACTACAAGTTCCGCGTCTGGATGGACGGCCGCTTCGTGGCGGGCGTCAGCAAGGTGAGCGCGCTCAAGCGAACCACCGAGGTGGTGAAGCACCGCGAGGGCGGCGACCCGAGCTCGAGCCGAAAGGGGCCGGGACGCAGCGAGTTCGAGGCGGTGACGCTCGAGCGCGGCGTGACCCACGACCGCGACTTCGAGGAGTGGGCGAGCCGCGTCTGGCACTTCGGGGGTGGGCTCGGAAAGGAGAGCTCGCTCAAGGACTTCCGCAAGGACATCATCATCGAGCTGTACAACGAGGCGGGGCAGAAGGTGCTCGCCTATAAGTTGTATCGCTGCTGGGTGTCCGAGTACCAGGCCCTTCCCGATCTCGATGCGAACGCCAACGCCGTCGCGTTGCAGCACATCAAGATCGAGAACGAGGGGTGGGAGCGCGACGTCGCGGTGACGGAGCCGGCCGAAGAAAGCCTGACGTTCTAGTCGGAGGACCCTCTTGCGATCCAGCCAGCTCATCGACCTCTGGGAAGAGGGGATGGGGCGATCGTCGATCGAACGTGGGCTCATGCTCGCGTCCGTCTCCGGCGACTTCGCCCCGGACCTCCCGCTCGGCCTTCGGAACGACCGAGTGCTCGCCCTGCGCGAGCGCCTCGCCGGTCCGGTGCTCGAGGCGCTCGCCTCATGCCCCGCGTGCGGCTCCACGCTTGAGTGCACGCTCGGCACCGACTTGCTCCGCGCCGCCGCCGTCCCACTGGATGGAACGGCGACGCTGGGTGACTTCGAAGTTGAGTACCGGTTGCCGAACAGCCTCGATCTCGCGTACGCCCTGCGGTTCGCCTCGGCCGTCGAGGCGGCCGAGGCGCTGGCGCGCCGGTGCGTGATTCGCGCTTGGCAAGGGGACCGCGAGATCTCGGCGGAGGCGCTGCCGACCGGCACGTTGGAAGCGCTGGGCGACCACCTGGACCAGATCGACCCCGCGGCCGTTCCGAGCCTGGGGCTCACCTGCTCCGATTGCGGACACGCGTGGACGGCGTTGTTCGACGTCGCGGACTTCGTGTGGCGAGAGCTCGCGGTGGCGGCGCGTCGAGCGCTTCTGGAGGTCCATGAGCTGGCCCGGGCGTACGGCTGGACCGAGGGCGAGGTGCTCCGGCTCTCGCCCACCCGCCGAAAGCTGTACCTCGGGATGGTGCGAGCATGACCGGCTTCTTCCTGAACCTCGCCCAACTCGCCCGCGGCGAGGGTCCGCGGGTGGAGCCGAGGCTGGGTCCGGTCTGGGACGAGAGCTCGATCGAGCCGATGCCCGAACCGAACATGGCCCCCTGGGCTCCCTCGGGCGACGTGCCGATTCTGCCGCCGGTCGCTTCGGGAGCGGTGGTGAACGAGATCCATCGCCACGAGAGCCAGAGCTTCCGCGACCAAGTCGTCACCGAGCGCGAGACGCTCGAATCGAACCGGGTCGAGACGCTTCGCGAGGAGCGGCGCACGGAGATCGACCACGAGGTTCGGAGCGTCCACGAGCGGACCAACACGGTCGAGCGAGAGCGGCAGGAGACGATCCGGGAGCTGCTCCGGGAGGCTCGGCTGGTGCACGAGCGTCGCACGACGGAATCCACGTTCGCCAGCGAAGTGGTGTCGCACCTCCAAGAGCGCACCCTCGAGCGGCAGCGGGAGACGGAGCGCCTGACCCACGAGATTCGCGAGTCGCGGCCGACCCGCGCCGAGGCAGGCGCGCCGGTGCCGGTAGCCTCCCCAACCGCCCCCGAGGCTCCTACCGTCGAGGTGCACATCGGTCGCATCGAGATCCGCGCCGTGCCTGGCGAAGGAAACTCCGCCGCCAAGCCGAAGGCCCGGCCATCGGGGATCATCGCGCTGGACGAATATCTTCGCGACCGTAGTCGGGGTGACGCGTGAGCAATCAACTCGCCTTTGCGACGCTCACGTACGTGCTGCAGCGGCAGCTCAACCGCGTGGTCGCCGCCGACGTCTCGGGTGCGACCGCGACCGCCGTCCGGCCGGATGGCGGGGACGGATCGCTGCCCGGCGTGGGCGTCAACGTGTTCCTGCTTCAGGCGAACCCCACGGGCGAGCTCGGCAACCCGGACTTGCCGACGCGGTCGAGCGGACGCGAACTCGTGGGGCGACCCACCGCGGTTTACGAGCTGATCTACCTCCTGACCTTCCACGGAACGGAATCGCGCCTGGAGCCGCAGCGAGTCCAGGCCAGCGCCCTCCGGTACCTCCACTCCGAGCCGTGTCTCTCGAAGAAGACGATTCGGGACCAGATCACCGCCGCCCTCGCCGGCGACGCGAACCACTGGCTCAAGGGCTCGAACCTCGCGGATCAGGTGTCGACGGTGAAGATCACGCCGTACAAGCTGAGCCTCGAGGACCTCTCGAAGATCTGGTCGGTCTTCTTCCAGACCAATTACATCCTCACGAGCACGTTCCGGGCAACGTACGTGCTGCTGGACACGGAGGACGCCGGGCAAGCCAGCCTTCCCGTGCGAGGGCGCAGCCCGTTCGCGATCCCCTTCAGCGACACGGTGATTGAGGCCGTCGAGCCGAACCGAATCGAGTTCTCCGCCAGCGCCAACGTCACCCTGCGGGGGCAGGCGCTGATCGGGGCGCAGAAGCGCTATCTCGTGGACGACCTGGAAGCGACCCTGCAGCCGAACGCCTCGGCCGAGGCGGTAACCATTCGCATTCCGGCGGGATCGCGCGCCGGCGTGAAGCGCATCCGGGTGGTGGAACAGAGCCCGCTTGGCGCGGGACACCGAGGCACCGAATCGAACGTGGTGCCGCTCCTGCTTCTCCCTTCCGTCCAGACCATCACGTACCTCGCCGACCCCTCGGTGAAAAAGGACCACACCATTCGCGTGGTGCCCCGCGTCACCGTCGGGATCGGTCAGCGAGCCGCCTTGTTGCTCAACCGAACGACGCCCCCGGCCGCGGGCAAGCCGTGGTCGTACGCCTTGGCCGTGCGGCCGAGGAACGCGGAGGCGGATCCGCTGATCTTCGCCGCCCGCGACGTCGAGCCCGGCACCTACCTGTACCGACTGCGCGTCGACGACCTCGACAGCGAGCTCACGGTCGACACGAGCAACCCGGACCCGATGCAGCAGCCGTACGACGGCCCGACGGTGGTGGTCCCGTGAACGCGACCCTTGCCTGGCAGGCGGCGAACCAGGACTACCTGAGCGCGGCGATGCAGGTCGTGCGCGCGCGGCTCGAGCTTGGGCTCGGAATCGAGCACGACCTACCCGCGTTGTTGGCAGAGGAGACGCGAGCGCGGCAGGCGCTGCCCGCCGCCTCGGCGCTCGATCAGGTTGAGGCGACGTTCGGCCTGAGTCCGTTTGAGCGCGACTTGCTGGTGCTCGTCGCGGCGTCGGACGTGCTTCCGGCCGTCGGAGAGGCTTGCGCCGCCCTCCATCAGGACCCGGTCGCGGCCTACCCAACGTTCGCGCTGGCGCTCGCCTTCCTGCCGGAGCCGAGTTGGGCCTCGCTCACTCCCGAGGCGCCGCTTCGCAAGTTCCGTCTAATCGAAGTCAGCGACGGGCCCTCGTTCACGCGCAGCCGCGTCCGCCTGCCCGAGCGGGTGCTCCATTTCCTGTGCGGGGTGATCTGCCCCGATCCGGCTCTCGCGTCGCTCGACACGCTCTCCACGATTGTGGAGCTGGCCCCTAGCCACGAGCGGATCGCCGAATCCGCGGCCGAAACCTGGCGCAAATCGAAAGGGGACTTGCCTCCGATCCTCCTTGTGGGGTCCCGAGGCATGGCCGTCGCGGCCCGGGCAGCGAAGCGGCTGAATCTCAGGCCTTACGCGGTACCCGCGAGCGGGTTGCCGGCCGATCTGCCGGGCTTCGTCGATCTCTGGAATCGGGAGGCGCTGCTTCTGTCCGCCGCCCTCGTGGTGGAGGTCGACGGAACCGAGCACGCCCCGCGCGCCGCCGCGCTCGCCAAGCGGGCGCGGTTCCCCATGTTCCTCGTGGCGCCCGACGACTTGCGCGTGGCGAACGCCGTCACGTTCGACGTTCCGACCCCCTCGACTCGCGAGATGGCGGAGGCTTGGCGGCACGAGCTCGGCCCGGCGGCGGCGACGCTGAACGGGCAGGTCGAGACGCTCGCGGGTCAGTTCCGCCTCACGCCGGAGGAGATCAGCCAAGTGGCGCACGCCGCGGCGGGGCAGGAGAACTTCGCGGACGCCCTCTGGGCGGGGGCGCGCCGCCGATCGCGTCAGGCGCTCGACGGACTCGCCGAGCGCATCGAGCCGCGCGCCGGCTGGAGCGATCTAGTCCTGCCGGAGTCGCACCTCACGACCTTGCGCCAGATCTCCGCCCACGTGCGGCAGCGGGCGAAGGTCTACCACGCGTGGGGCTTCGCGGAGCGGTCGGGGCGGGGGCTCGCGATCAGCGCCCTCTTCTCCGGTCCGAGCGGGACGGGAAAGACGCTCGCCTCGGAGGTGATCGCGGGGTCGCTCGGGCTCGACCTGTACCGAATCGACCTGAGCCAGATCGTCAGCAAGTACATCGGCGAGACGGAGAAGAACCTTCGGCGCATCTTCGAGGCGGCCGAGGGCTCCGGCGCGGTGCTCCTGTTCGACGAGGCCGACGCGCTGTTCGGGAAGCGGAGCGAGGTGCGCGACAGCCACGACCGGTACGCGAACATCGAAGTGGCGTACCTCCTCCAGCGGATGGAGGCGTACGGCGGGCTCGTGATTCTCACCACGAACCTCAAGAACACGCTCGATCCCGCCTTCATGCGCCGGATCCGGTTCGTCCTCCCGTTCCCCTTCCCCGAGCACGACGACCGGCGGCGGATCTGGGAAACGGTCTTTCCCGCCGGCATGCCGCGCGACGGCATCGACGTGGATCGTCTGGCGACCCTCTCGCTCGCCGGTGGAAGCATCCGCAACATCGCCCTCAACGCGGCGTTTCTCGCGGCGGACGCCGGGACGCCGGTGCGCATGGAGGACCTCCTTCTGGCCGCCCGCAGCGAGTTCGCGAAGCTCGAGCGGCCGATGACGGAGTTCGAACTCGGAGGGACGGCGTGACCCGGGTGACGATCGACCGGATCGTGGTCGAGGGCGTTCCCGGGCTGCGGGAGGCGGACGTGCGGCGGCATCTGGAGCGGGAATTGGCCCGCGCCATCGCCGATCTCGATCTCGATCTCGATCAGGGTGGGCAGACGCCGAACCGAGCCTTGCCCGTCACCCAGACCTCCGACGCGCGGCGGTTCGCCATCGAGGTCGCGGCGTCGGTTCGAGAGGTGCTAGGTGGCCGATAAGAGCGCCCCGACGGCGAAGGCGGCACCGGTCGCCAAGGCGACGGCCGGTGCCGTGAGGCCGGGCACGCTCCAGCGCAAGTGCGCCTGCGGGGGCACGCCGGGCACTTCGGGGCTCTGCCCGCAGTGCGAAGCCAAGAAGCGCGAGGGCGCGTTGCAGCGTAAGGCGTCCGGCCCGGCGGCGATGACGGTGCCTTCCATCGTCGACTCCGTCGTCTCCGGCTCCGGTCGTCCGCTCGATCCGGATACGCGAGGGTCGATGGAATCGAAGTTCGGGCACGACCTCAGCGGCGTGCGCGTCCACACCGACGCCCGAGCCGCCGAGTCGGCCCGAGCCGTGAACGCCCACGCCTACACGGTCGGGCAGAACATCGTCTTCGACCACGGCAAGTACGACCCCGTGAGCCCGAGCGGACGCCACCTCCTGGCGCACGAGGTCGCCCACACGATCCAGCAGGGAGGGCTGCAGCGCTCGCCGGCGGCGTCGATGGAGATCTCGCCCCAGCATTCGGCGATGGAGTACGAGGCCGATCGCGCGGCGGACGCCGTCACGAGCGGGTTCGCCGCGCCCCCCATCGCGCGCGTCGGCACGCCCGTTCTGTCGCGCACCGAGGTCGGAGCCGCGACTGGGGAGGTGACGACCACCGCGACGCCGCTGCCGGTCAGCGCTCCCGGGTCCGCGCCCAGCGCTCCGGTTCCGATCCCCGGATCGACCGCGTTGAGCGCCATCCCAGCGGACATGGATCAAACCAAGCTCACGGAGGCGGGCGTGGTCCAGATTCTCGACACCGATCCTCCGGGCGGTGTCCACCGGATCTTCGTAATCGGTCAGTTCGACATGCCGGCCGAGAAGGGCCCGTTCGCCAAGGCGATCTTCGATCAGATGGCGGCGGCGAACCAGCTCCGCTCCACGATCGACTTCGGCACGTCGCCCGGCGCCGTTCCTGCCTCGGGTGGGAGCCAGGCCCGCGACCGGACGCGCACGCTCCAGCGAAGCTGGCTTCAGCGGATGAACTGGCGGCAGGACCGGGCGCACACCTACTGGAGGCAGGCGGGCGGCAAGAACCTGACGTCGTTCCAGCCCCGACTCGCCAATGAGACGCTGTGCGACATGGACCACATCGTCGAGCTTCAGCTCGGGGGCACGAACGTGCCGGAGAACGTCCAGGTTCTCGACCCGTCGCCGAACCGGTCGAGTGGCTCCGGCATCTACAACTGGCTCGTGAGGCGGGCGACCCTCATCCGCGACGCCCATCCCGCGACCGGGACGCCGCCGCGCCAGGTCACGATGGTGTTCCAGCGGGTCGCCGTGATCGGCACCATGCCCGCGTGCGGCGCGACCGCGGGCGACGCGGCCACCTGCATCGACATCGAGTGCCGGCTGCAGTCTCCCTTGACCGGCGCGGAGGGGCAAGAAGCCCCGACCGGCATGGCGCCCCATCGGTTCTACTCCGGGGCGCAGGGCGTCTCCACGTTCCTCAACGCCACGACCGAGACCGACTTCAACCAGCCGATTCCCCAAAACCGCGCGGTTCGGCAGCTCATCCCGGGCTTCATTCTCGAGGGACACAAGCCGGGCACCGCCGGACAGCACGGCACGGTGAAAGCGAAGGTCGACGGCGGCCGATTCGGTGGACGCAGCGGAGCGACCACGATGCCGATCGGCATCGACGTGACGAAGCACCCCAACCCGACGTTCCGCGCGACCGAGGGGGCTGCGGAGGGCGCGGTGCCGCGGCGCGACCTCGCCTTCCACAACATGACGGACCCCGTCATGCGGTTCCACTATCCGTACTTGAGCGACGGCGACCTTCGGCTCGCCTACAGCCCGGAGACCGGTTTCAGCGGTACCGGCACGCTCCGACCGAGCATTCCGTTCCTGCGCAACACCACGCTGAGCCTGGCGCTGGCGGAGGGGCGGCTCTCCGCCTCGCTCGCGGCCAACGTCTCCCAGTGGCGACCGCTCGGTCCGGCGAGGGTGACGCGAGCGGAACTGAGCGCGACGCTGCTACCCGAGCTAGGCGGTCAGGGGAACCTCGACTTCGCCTTCGGCTCCGTGAGTCGGCCGTACGCGACGGCGAATCTGAACGTCACTCTCGGGCGGCAGGGCATCGAGGCGTCGGGCACCCTGCTCGCCCACATCCCACAGGTGGACGAGGCCCGCGGTCAGGTGCTGTACCGAAACGGGCAGTGGTCGGGGCAGATTCGAATCCAGTCGACGCAGATCCGAATCCCGAACGTCTCGCGCGCCACTCTCGTGGTCGACATCGACAACCGGGGCGTGCGGCCGAGCGGCGAGATCGTCCTCGACGTGCGGGGCAATCCGGTGGTGCTCGGCGCGCACCTGGAGGGCGGGCACTGGGTGTTCACGGGCAACGCGAACATCACGATCCGTCCGCTGGAGCCGGTCAATCTCTCCTTCCGCTACTCGAACGGTCGGCTGACCGCGCAGGGGAGCACCGGATTCGTCTACCGAGGGCTGCGGGGAACGATCCTCGTCCGGTACGACGACGGGCGCGTCTCGGGCGACGGCACGCTGAACATGACGCGCGGTCGGATGAGCGGCACCATCAACGCGCACCTGCTGCCGAGCGGCGTCATCACGGCGGACGGCACGATCACCTATCAGATCACGCCGAGCCTCCAGGGCACCGTCGGCATCGCGATCGACGAGCAGCAGAACGTGCGGCTCACGGGCGAGATCCGCTTCACGCGACCGATCGAGCTGTTCCGGCGGTTCGGGAGCAACCGCGAGCTGTTCCGGCGCAGCCTGGACATCCCCATCGCCGGCGTGAGCTTGGGCGGCGTCTCGGTGGGCCTGATGTTCCGCATCACCGGCGCGCTCGGCGTGGACTACGGCATCGGGCCGGGTCGGATCGAGAACCTCCATCTCAGCGCCGGATTCAACCCGTTCGACGAGAATCCGAACTTCGAGCTGGAGGGCGGCGGCCGTCTCGTGATCCCGGCGAGCGCCGGGTTCACCGTCAGCCTGCGCGGCGCCTTGGCACTCAGTGCAGGCGTCGCCTCCGTTTCCGGTGGTCTCACCGCCACCGCCCGGGTCGGCCTCGAGGTGAACGCCAGCAACGACCTGACGATCAGCTACCGGCAGGGGCGCTACGCCATCGAGAGCACGGCGCGAATCCTCGCTCAGCCGGTGCTCGACTTCGGGCTGGAGGCGAACGTGGAGGCGGAGGCGCTGAGCGGCACCTTCACGTACCACCGCGGCTACCAGCTCGCCAGCCATCGCCTCGGCTCGAACATGCAGTTCGGCGTCGAGGCGCCTTTTCGTTACGCGTCCGACGAGCCGTTCCAGGCTCCGTCGCTCGAACAGATTCGCTTCATCCGTCCAGACGTCGACGTGTCGTCGATCATGAACGCGATGCTGGCGAGGGTCGGTGCCGCATGAGCTTTCCTGGATCTCCCAAGCTCGTCAAAGGTGGCCTCGTGCTTCTCGACCCCGAAACCGGGGCGAAGCGTCGGGTCATCAACCTCCAGTACAACCCCGACACGGTTCAGCGCACGCTGCAGCCTCAGGGGGCGGGCGCCGACAGCGGCGACCGGATGGAGACCCTCCGCCTTAAGGGGCCGCCCGTGGAGACGATCAAGCTCGAGGCCGAACTCGATGCGGCGGACTTCCTGGAGCACCCGGGCGATCACGGGGACGTGCTGGAGAACGGTCTCGCCCTCGACCTCGCGGCGCTCGAGACGGTGGTCTACCCGGCGTCGGCCGACATGCAGACCAACCGCCTGCTGGCGATGCTCGGCACGATCGAGATCTTTCCCATGCAGTCGGCGCTCGCGATCTTCGTGTGGAGCCGCAATCGGGTGGTGCCGGTGCGCATCACCGACTTCAGCGTGACCGAAGAGGCGTTCGACACGAACCTGAACCCGATTCGGGCGAAGATCTCGCTCACCCTCCGAGTGCTGAGCGTGAACGACCTCACCTACGAGTCGCTCGGCGCTTCGGTGTACCTCGCGTACCAGAAGCGGAAGGAGGGACTCGCGTCCCGCCGCTCCGGCGATCTTCGCCAACTGGGGGTGGACCGAATCCTATGAGCTCGTCCAAGTTTCCCGCCAACAGCCGTTACTTCGGCCTCGACACGCGAAAGCGGGTCGGCGACGACGGGCGCGAGGTCACCTATCTCATCCGCCGCTTCGTGCCCCCGCCGAGCCGGTACGCCACGCTCGGCTTCCACCAGGTCGTTCAAGGCGATCGGCCCGACCTCCTTGCCTACCGCGCGATCGGCGACCCGGAGCAGTACTGGAAGCTCGCGGACGCCAACGCGGTTCTCCATCCCATGGAGCTGACCGAGGTCGTCGGCCGACTCGTGCGCATCACTCTGCCGGAGGGCGTCCCCGCGTCCGAGGAGATCCCCGAGGAGGGGTAGGCGGATGCTGAAAGGTCTCTACCTCACCCTGATGATCGGGCCGATGGTGCCCGTTCCGGTGCCTCCGCCGGTGCTGGACGCCCTCGTGAGCGCGCAGGTGACCACGAGCGCCACCGAGCGATCCGGCTTCCAGCTCCAGTTCCACTTTAGCAAGAGCTCGCTGATTCCGACGGCGCTCCTACCGGCCGGCTTCTTCGATCCGGGGATTCGGGTGATCCTGATGGCGACGGTCAACGGGATCCCGAACGTGCTGATGGACGGGCTGATCACCCGCCAGGACGTCGCCCCGAGCAACGTGCCGGGCAGCTCGACGCTGACCCTCACGGGCGAGGACATCGCGGTGGCGATGAGCCTGGTGGACCTCACCGGAATCATGCAGTACCCCGCGCTTCGCCCCTCCGACCGGGTGTACACGATCCTCGGGCGGTACGCCATGTTCGGCGTCATTCCGCTCGTGATCCCGAGCCCGATGGAGGAGCCGGTGCTGCCGACCGAGCGCATCTTCGCCCACCAGGGGACGGACTACGACTACCTGAAGAAGATGGCGACCGACACGGGCTACACGTTCTACGTGGAGGCGGGCCCCGCACCGGGAACGAACGTCGCCTACTGGGGACCGGAGATCCGCATCGGCATCCCGCAACCGGCGCTGAACATCAACATGGACGCCGAGACGAACATCGAGTCCATCAACTTCAGCTACAACGGCCTGCAGGGCACGAACGACATCGCCCTGGTGCAGCAGGCGCAGACGCGGGTCCCGATCCCGATCCCAATTCCCGACCTGAGCATCTTGGCGCCGCCGCTGGCGATTCGCCCGGCGACCAAGCTGAAGACCCGCTTCCTTCGGGAGACGGCGAACCTCACTCCTATCCAGGCGCTCGCCCGCGCCCTCGGCGCGCAGCGCGACGCCTCCGACGCGATCGGCGGCACCGGCACCCTCGACGTGCTTCGCTACGGGCGGGTCCTGAAGGCTCGCGGCCTCGTCGGCGTACGCGGCGCGGGCCTCGCCTACGACGGCCTCTACTACGTGAAAAGCGTGACCCACAACATCAAGCCCGGCGAGTACAAGCAGCAGTTCACGCTGTCTCGAAACGGCCTCGTCTCGATCACTCCGGTGGTGCCGACCTAACCATGCCGCAAGACGAGCGCTTCTACGGCAAGTACCGCGGGTTGGTGATGAACAACCTCGACCCGATGCGGCGGGGCCGGGTTCAGGTTCAGGTGCCCGACGTCACGCAGGTGCTCCCCACCACGTGGGCCGAGCCGTGCCTTCCCATGGCCGGCATCCAGCAGGGGACGTTCATGGTGCCCTCGATCGGAGCCGGCGTCTGGGTGGAGTTCGAGCACGGCGACCCGAGCTACCCGATCTGGACCGGCGGATGGTGGAGCACCCAGGCGGAGGTGCCGGCTCTGGCCGCGGCGGCCCCGCCCGGAGTGCAGGCGATCGTGATCCAGACGCAGCTTCAGAACGCCCTGATGATCAGCGACGTGCCGGGACCGACCGGCGGGATCATGCTCAAGACCGCCACCGGCGCGATGATCAAGATCGACGACACGGGCATCGTGATCCAGAACGGCAAGGGCGCGATGATCGCCATGAACGGGCCGACCATCACGATCAACGGGGGGGCGCTGGTCATCACCTGACCGCGAAGAGGACCATGCCCGGCCCCATCTACAACTTCGGCGCGACGGTGATCTGCCCGCACGGTGGACAGGTCATCGCATCTCCCACCTCGTCCCGTGTCTTGCTCGGCGGCATGCCCGCGGTGCTCGTGACGGACCAGTGCACCGTCGCCGGATGCGTCTTCACGCTCCCCGGTCCCAAGCCGTCGCCGTGCCTCCGGGTGCAGTGGACGACCGCCGCCACTCGCGTCCTCATCGAAGGGCGCCCCCCTCTCGTCCAGAGCTCCGTCGGCCTCTGCCTCAGCCCCGAGCAGGCGCCTCAGGGACCGGCCAGCCTCGTCGCCCTCCAGGTCCGCGTGATCGCGATCTAGCATGAACGTCGCCTACCCCTTCCAAATCGATCGGCACGGCCGAACGGCCACTTGCACCTATGAGGCGCATGTGTCGCAGATGATCGAGCAACTCCTGTTCACCGCTCCGGGAGAGCGGGTGAACCGGCCGACGTTCGGGTGCGGGCTGCGCCAGCTCCTGTTCGAGCCGAACAGCGAGCTGCTCGCCGCCACCACCCAACTGCTCGTGCAGGGCTCGCTGCAGCAATGGATGGGAGCCATCGTCGACGTGCTCGCCGTGGAGGTGGAGGCGTCCGACTCGACCCTCCGCGTGACCGTCACCTACGTGCTTCGGCGGACGAACCGCGAAGTCACCGAGACCTTCGTGCAGGAGCCGTGATGGAGAGCCAGATTTTCTGCGGAAGCGAGCTTCGGCGCGAGAAGGTGCGCGCCGCCGGGGTGCTCAACGGGATCGACTACCTCGAGGTCGACCACCCGGCTCAGACCACTCTGACCGTCAATTTTCTGTTGCCCGTGGCCGGGCTCACGGCGCAGAACTTCGTGGTTCAGGGAGGCACGCGCATTCGGGACGTGAATGTCACGGGCGTGAGCCTCGTCGGCAACGTGGCGACGGTGGCGGTCGACAAGCGCGGCGACTTCTCCACGTACACGCTGCGCGTCGTCGCGGGACCGGCGAACGACGACCCGCCCGCCGGCTTCGACGGGCGCCTCAGCGCGGTCGATTTCTCCTTCAAGGTCCAGTGTCCGAGCGACTTCGATTGCCGACCCGAGTCCGAGTGCGGCGAGCCCGCCGACGAGGACGCGGCGATCGATTACCTCGCGAAGGACTACGCCACCTTCCGCCGGCTGATGCTCGACCGGATGACCGTGACCATGCCGAACTGGCGGGAGCGGAACCCGGCGGACATGATGGTGGCGCTCGTGGAAGTGCTGGCCTACGTCGGCGATCACCTGAGCTACTTCCAGGACAGCGTCGCCACCGAGGCGTACCTCGGCACCGCGCGGCGGCGAACCTCCGTGCGCCGCCACGCCCGGCTGCTGGACTACTACGTGCACGAGGGGACGAACGCGCGCGCCTTCGTCTGCGTGGAGGTCGATCTCGCCTCGGACGCGGACGGTGCGGTCCTGCCGAAGGGATCGAAGTTCCTCGACGCCGCGCTCGGCGAGGGAGCCCAGGTGCTCAGCACCAGCCTCGATCCGAACGCCGTGATGCCGATGGTGTTCGAGTCGATGCACGACCTGAACTTGGCCGCGGCCAAGAACCGGATCGCCTTCCACACCTGGAGCGACCTCGACTGTTGCCTCCCCAAGGGCGCCACGCGTGCCACGTTGGTGCGACCGACGGGCATGGTGCTGCGTCCCGGCGACCTGCTGGCCATGTACGAGCCGCCGGTCTGGCGCAAGGTGCGTGATGTAACGAACCCGGCGAACGCCGAAATCGAGTGTGGCGAGGTCGGCGCGGTGCCGAACGCCGATGGGACGGCCTGCTTCCGAATGGTGCGCGAGGAAGCGCCGGGCCAGAGGCACGTGGTGCGGCTCAAGACGGTGACGCCGGCGCGCGACGAGGTGGAGAACCTCGACCTGTACGAGGTGACCTGGTTCGCCGAGGACGCCCTGCCGTTCCCACTCTGCCTCTCGCTGACGCTCGACGGCATCTCTTACGAGGACGTGTCGTTCGCGTGCGGGAACGTCGTGCTGGCCGACCACGGACAGACGGTGCCGGCTCAACCCCTTATCCCAGATCGGCCGTCGCCGGGCGAGGCTTACCTCCCGACGCTCAAGGCGATAAATCTCACCTTCGCCTCCCCGTACGTCCACGCAACGGCGGTCACGGCCTCGGCGACGTCGGCGTTGCGAGCCGACCCGCACGGCGCGATCGCGGCGCTTCGGCTCCGATCCGAGGGGCGCGAGTGGCAAGTGATGCCGGACCTGCTTCGTTCCGGTCCGTTCGACCAGCACGTGGTTGTCGAGGCGGAGACGGATGGATCGGTGAGGTTGCGATTCGGCGACGACGTGAGCGGCATGGAGCCGAATCCGATCGACGTGTTCACCGCGGTGCCTCGGGTGGGCAGCGGCGCGGTGGGGAACGTGGGGCGCAACGTGCTCACCCGTGTGGTGTTCGACGTGGACGGCGTGGCCAACGTGTGGAACCCGCTCCCCGCCGTGGGAGGCACCGAGCCCGAGCCGCTCGAGGAGGTTCGCCAGTACGCCCCCGAGGCGTACAAGGTGCAGGAACGAGCGGTGACGGAGGCCGACTACGCGCGAATGGCGGAGCGCCACCCGGAAGTGCAGGCGGCGCTCGCGACGTTCCGGTGGACGGGCAGTTGGTACACCGTCTTCCTGGTTGTAGACCGTGTCGGCGGCCGGACGGTCGTCGGGGATCCCGATTTTCGGGAGTCGCTGATGCGGCACATGGACCGGTACCGGATGGCCGGCGTGGACATGGAGCTTCGGGACCCCGTGTACGTGCCGCTCGAGATCGTGCTCCAGGTGTGCGTGGCGAATGGCTACTTCCGCAGCGACGTGCACCGCCGACTCCTGAGGATCTTTACCGACGAAAACTCGGCGAGCGGCGAGCGCGGCTTCTTCCACCCCGATCGCTTCACTTTCGGCCAGGACGTGTACCTGAGCCAGGTGCTGAGCGCGGCGATGGCGGTCCCGGGGGTGGATCATGTGCGGCCGGTGACCTTCAAGCGGTGGGCGCAGACGGCGGGAGACGAGATCGGTAAGGGTCGGATCGCGATCGCGGCGAGCGAGATCGCACGCCTTCAGAACGACGCGAGCCTTCCGGAGAACGGCCGCATTTCCTTTGTGTTGGAGGGAGGTCTGTGACGAAGCTGAACGATTGCGGCTGCTGCGGCCACGGCGACGATGGGGTCCGCGAGGGGATCTGGAACGACCCGGGTCTGGGCGAGATCCGGTACCGAATCGATCGCTTCGGTGGGTTCAAGCGGGCCATGCGCGAGGCGATGAATCGCGAGACCGCGCTCGGCCGGCTGACGACCCGGGACGACTCGGACGCGGCGCTGTCGATCATCGACGCCTGGTCGACGACCCTGGACGTCCTGACGTTCTATCAGGAGCGGATCGCCAACGAGAACTACCTGCGGACCGCGACGGAGTTCCGATCGCTCCAAGAGTTCGGGCGTGAGGTCGGCTACCGCCTCGCGCCGGGGACCGCGGCGACCACTCACCTCGCCTTCCGGGTGGACGACACCGGCTACGGCCCGGAGAGCGTGCGCATCGACGCGGGCACCAAGGTCCAGAGCCAGCCCGGGCAGGATGAGCTGCCGCAGGTGTACGAAACGCTGGGGACGGTGGTCGCGCGGCCCGAGTACAACGCCCTTCCCGTCAAGGAGTACGCCAAGGACGAGCTCGGATCGAGCCGCACCAACGCCTACTTCGCCGGGACCGCCTTCGACGTGAAGGTCGGCGACACGATGCTGTTCGTGGCCCACGCCTCGAAAGCGACGCCGAGTTCCGACAAGAAGGCGCTGGCCCGCGTGACGCGGGTGGTTCGCAACGACGTGCGGCAGACCACCTACCTCGAGTGGAGCCCCGCGCTGAACTCAGACATCGTGGGGGTGGGATCGGCGCCTGGCCCGGACGTCTTCCTCATGCGTCAGCGGCTTGCCCTCTTCGGCTACAACGCGATGGACTACACCGCGTTGCCGCTCACGCTGCGGATCGGGGACAAGAGCCCACAAGACGGCACGTTCGTCGCGGGACCCTACGCGGGCCAGGGACCATCGTGGGCGAACGCCAAGCTCACTGGCGAAGACATCGATCTCGATTCCCTCTACCCCTCGATCGGAGTCGGCTCGTGGGTGGTGCTCCAGAGCGGCAGTGTCGTGCGGCTGTTTCGGGTCGACAGCGCGAGCGAGGTTCTCGCAAATCGCTTCATGCTCTCCGGCAAGGTCACCCGGCTGAACCTCGACCGTTCCGCGCTCACCGACTTCAGCCCGAAGGACACGACCGTTCTCGCCCAGAGCGAGCCCCTGGTGCTGGCGGACTACCCGGTTTCGGGACCGCTGTTCGGCGATACGCTGGAGTTAGCGGGAGCCCTGGATCGACCGGAGGCGGGACGCAAACTGCTCGTCGTCGGCAAGCGGCCGCGGGCGAAGTTCCTTCACGGCGGCGAGCTGACCGACCGCGACGGGACGGTCATCGGATCGGTGCCGAACACCGAGGTCGTGCGGCTGGAAGAGGCACCGACCCAGGGGGACGGCCTCTACAAGTTCCTGCTCCGTCGTGACGACGGCACCACGGGCTACCTCGCCACCTACTACGGAATGATCACCTTCCTGCCGCCCGACGACTCGGACGAGCCAGTTGGGGAACTGGTGACGGTAGCCAAGGAGCAGACCGGCGTCGAGGACTCGCCGCTGGAAATCAAGCTGACGGGCGAGCTGAAGCACGCCTACGATCGGGCGAGCACCCGAGCGTACGGAAACGTCGCGTTCGCCAGCCACGGCGAGACGAAGCGGGATGTGCTGGGAAGCGGGGACGCTTCGCGGCCGTTCCAGCGGTTCGAGCTGAGCCATCGCCCCCTCACCTACCTAGCGAGCGCCAGCGAGACGGGGTACGAGAGCACGCTCGAGGTCAGGGTGAACGACGTGCGCTGGCACGAGGCCCCTACCCTCTACCGGCGAGGGCCGAAGGAGCGGATCTTCACCGCACGAGAGAACGAGCGACTGAAAGCGGAGGTCGGCTTCGGCAACGGCATCACCGGCGAAAGGCCGGACACCGGGGTCGAGAACGTCACGGCGAAGTACCGCGTGGGGGCGGGCGTGGTCGGCCGAGTGCGTCGTGGGCAGCTCAACATGCTCCTGACCCGTCCGCTCGGGGTGACCGAGGTCACGAACCCACTCCCGGCGTCCGGGGGCAGCGACCCCGAGAACGTGGCCGATGCCCGAGCGAACATTCCGCGCTCGGCGCTCACGCTCGGGCGGATCGTCTCGCTGCAAGACTTCGCCGATCACGCCAGCCGGTACCCCGGAGTCGCGAAGGCGCAGTCGACGCTCCTTTGGCACGGCGACCATCAGGTGGTGTTCCTCACCGTGTCCGGCCCCGAGGGGGAGACGATCGACACGACGAACTTGGAAGGGAGCGTCGACTCGGTGCGGGACACCCACTTCCCGGTGATCATCGGGAACACCGAGCGCCTGCGATTCCAGACGACGATCGAGGTGTTGGTTCGGGCGGACTACCTGCCGGACGTGGTTCTCGCGGCCGCGAAAGCCGCGGTGGTGGAGACGTTCGCCTTCGCCCGACGAGAGTTCGCGGAGGCGGTGACGGTCTCCGAGATCGTGACCGCGGTCCAGCGCGCGGAAGGGGTGGAGGCGGCGAACGTCACCGTTCTCGACCTCGCGGCGGCGACGACCCCGATCTATCAGGACGTGTTGCGGATCAAGCCCGCGCGGCGGCAAGGGGGAGCGCTGCTGCCCGCGCAGATCCTGGTTGTCGATCCGGAAAGGATCGAGGTGAAGGAGATGAAGCGTGACCTATGACGGCCAGGCGCTACTGCGCCTCCTCCCTGAGCTGTACGAGCAGTCGGACGGCGAGAACGGTCCGCTGAGGGCCCTTCTCGACGTGCTCGCCGGACCCGCCGAGCGGGTGGACGAGAACATTCGGCAGCTGTACGACGACCAGTTCATCGAGACGTGCGCGGAGTGGGTGGTGCCGTACATCGGCGACCTGCTCGGCGTGCGCTCGCTGCACCACATCGAGGCGGCCACGTTCTCGCAGCGAGGCTGGGTGGCCAACGCCCTCGCCGCCCGGCGGCGGAAGGGAACGCTTTCGATGCTGCGTCAGCTGGCCCAAGACGTGACGGGCTACCGAGCCGCCGCGGTCGAGATGTTCCAGCTGCTGGAGTGGACGCAGAACCTGAACCACCTCCGGTTCCAGAACCCGCGCACCCCCGATCTGCGCCAGAGCAATCCGCTCGAGCTCGTCGGCACGGCGTTCATGCCCGCGTCGTCCACGGCGGACGTTCGCTCGGTGCGGATCCCGCGGGGCAAGTACAACATCCCGAACATCGGGATCTTCCTGTGGCGCCTCCAGCACTTTCCTCTGGAGGAAGTGCAGGCACGCAAGGCTGCGCCGACCGGAGCGTACACGTTCAGTCCGCTGGGCATCGACGCGCCGTTGTTCAACTCCCCTGAGCCGGAGCCGGGACGGCTCGTCACGGGGCCAGCGACCGAGATGACGGTGCCGGACGTGCTCCGTCGACGGGCGGTGCACGACGATCTCGAAGCGATGCGCCAAGCCGACGTGCTCGGCGCGACCCACGCCTCCCCTTACTTCGACACGGATCCGCCTGTGTTCCAGATCCAGATTCGAGGGGAGGCGCAGCCGGTGCCGACCGACGAGATCTTTGTTTGCAACCTGGAGACTTGGGGCAAGGTGCCGACGGCCCGCACCTACCGGGACGCAGACGGCAACCCGACGAACCGGGCGATCCGCGTCGGCGTGGACCCGTTGCGGGGACGGCTTCGGTTCGTGGCCGGCCAGGAGCCGGCGAACGACGTGCTGGTGAGCTACAGCTACGGATTCAGCAGCGCCTTCGGGGGCGGCCCGTACGATCGCACGCGGTACGTCGACGAGATGGTTCCGACGGAGCCGAACTGGTACCGCTGCGTGCAGAAGGCACCGGCGGGAGCGGCGCCCAACGTGGTGGCCACCCTCCAGCAGGCGATCGCCGACTGGAACGCGCAGGGGACCGGCAAGAACGGCGTCATCGCGATTCTCGATAACGAGACGTACGCCTCGGGCGCGCTCACCATCGAGGTGACGGAGGCGAGCCACCTACTCATCGTCGGGGCGGATTGGCCCTTGCCGGAGCTCACCACCGACCCGCGCGACTTTCGCCAGATCAGCCCGACGGGAGTGCGTCCCCACGTCCAGGCCGACCTCAAGGTGCGTGGCGTCGTGGGGACCGATGCCGACCGTCCGGGCAGCCTGACCCTCAACGGTCTGCTGGTGGAGGGATCGCTGACGGTTCTTCCTGGCAACCTCGGTCGGCTCGACGTCTCCGATACGACCCTCGTTCCAAGGGCGGATTCGTTGGTCGTCCAAACGGGAGCGGGGGAGAACCGCAACCTCAGGCTGCGGGTACGCCTTGAGCGGGCGATTCTGGGGCAGGTCCGCGTGCTCGCGCCGGTCGCGGCGTTCGAGGCGTTCGACTCCATCGTCAACGGGGACGTCGCCGGGGCGGACCTCTCGCTCAACTTCGAGCGCGTGACCATCACCGGAGCCGTCGACTGCGAACGGATCGACGCCAGCGACACGCTCTTCATGGGGGTGCTCGACTCCACCCGTACTCAAGTCGGGTGCGTCCGATTCAGCTTCTTTCCCGAGGGGTCGCGAGTGCCGCGCGCCTACCGTTGCCAGCCGGATCTGGCGATCGAGGAGGCGGACGCCGAGCCGCCCGATCGCATCCGCGCCCGGATGACCCCCAGCTTCGTTTCTTCCGAGTACGGGCAGCCCGCCTATCTCCAGCTCGCGGCGACCTGCGCGCCTGAGATCCTCGCCGGCGCCTCGAACGGCGCCGAGATGGGGGCGTTCAACCGCGAGCTGCACACGTTACGCGAGGCGAACCTTCGCTTCGCCCTGACCGAGTTCCTCCGCGTCGGCCTGGAGGCCGGCATCTTCCACAGCAACTAAAGGCAACGCAATGAAAGGCGACTTCACCCGAGACACCTTCCGCCCCGCGCGGCACTACTCCAGCGTGCGCATGCAACAGGGCCGCGTGCAGCTGGACGCGGACTGGAACGAGGCGGAAGACATCCGCCTCGACCGCGAGCGGACCGTCAACGTCGACGTGATCGGAGGGTGCGGCACTCCGGAAGACCTTCCCGGCTTCGGCATCACCTTTGGGGGCACCGGCTTCCAGGTGGGGCGCGGCCGGTACTACGTCGACGGAATCCTCGCCGAGAACGAAGCGGACGTGGATTTCGACGCCCAGCCGGACTATCCAGGGATCACGGACCCGGCCACGGGAGCCCACCTCTTCTACCTCGACGTGTGGGAAGAGCACGTCACCGCGCTCGAAGACGAGGACCTCCGCGAGGTCGCGCTGAACGGTCCCGACACGGCTACCCGGCTTCGGGTCGTTTGGCAGGTGCGTACGGCGGCCTTGCCCACCGGCGTCGCCACCTGCGCCGCCGCGATGGCGAGCCTTCCGGGGCCGACCACCGCGCGGCTGCAGGCCAGGGCAAAGACGCCGGACGACAACGAGGCGTGCACCGTCAAACCCGGGTCTCAGTACAAGCGGCTGGAGAACCAGCTGTACCGTGTGGAAGTCCACGCCCCCGGCACGGTCACTTCGGCCACCTTCAAGTGGTCGCGGGACAACGGCACCGTCGTCACCGGCTTCACCCTCGCCGACGGCCGCACCCTCGTCGTGGATCAGCCCGGACGGGACCAGTTGCTCAGCTTCGCAAGCGGGCAGACCGTGGAGGTGATCGACCGCAAGCGAGAGCTGCTTGGGCAGCCGGGCGACCTCTTCACCGTGGCACGCGTCGAGGGCAACAAGCTGATCCTCGACGCCAGCGGGCCAGCCGTCGTGGCCGCGAACTATGGCACGGGAGTCAAAGTTCGCCGCTGGGATTCGGACGGTGCGGTGACGTTCACCGGCTTGGACGCAGACGGCTATCTCGCGCTCGAGGATGGAGTTCAGATCCGCCTCACCGGCAACGATTTCCGTACCGGAGACTACTGGCTGATTCCTGCTCGGACGGTGCTCGGCGACGTCGAGTGGCCGCAGGTGGGCGGGCTGCCCGAGGCGCGACCGCCGCACGGGATCGTGCACCACCGATGCCCGCTGGCGATTGCCACGAAGGGAACCGCGTCCTGGTCGATCATCGACTGTCGCAACCCGTTCGTGCCGCTCACTCAGGTCATCTCGATGTACTACGTGGCGGGCGACGGCCAGACGGCGACGCCCGACCCGCTGAACCTGGGCGCGCTGCTAACGCTGCCGCAGGTTCCGACCGTCGGCGTTTCGCGCGGCAACCAGCCCGTCGTCGGGGCTCAGGTCCGCTTCACAGTCGCCCTCGGCGGTGGCCAAATCGTCGGGCTGACGACGGTGCCCACCAACCAGTTTGGGCTCGCCGCCTGCCAGTGGCGGCTGACCTCGACGGACCCCGTTCAGCAGCTGCGGGCAGAGCTCCTTGACAGCGAGGGGGCGGTAACTCACCTCCCGATCGTGTTCACCGCGACCCTGAACACCGCCGACAAGGTTGCCTACACCCCCAACTGTCCGGACCTTCAGAAGGCGGGGGCGAACACCGTTCAGAAGGCGATCGACGAGTTGTGCCGTCGGCACGGCTCCAATGGCTGCTGCAAGAGCGTGGGCGAAGGCGGGGACTACGAAACGATCGAGGAAGCGCTGAAGGAGCTGCTGTCCGAGGAGATGAAGCTCACCGGGATCTGCCTCTGCCTGATGCCCGGCACTCACCCGTGGCCGGCCGGCGACGTGGATTTTCCCAAGCACCGAATCTCGCTGACTCTCACCGGCATCCGTGGGGCGTCCCTCATCGACGCGGAGAAGCCGATCGAGATCGGCCCGCTCGACACCCTTGTGATCAGCGACCTGATGATCCGCTCGGAGCACGGCATCGCGATCGAGCGCGCGGAGCGGGTGGACCTTTCGAGCACGCGAATCCGCGCGGGCAAGCGGCTCGCGTTCGTCGACGTGCAGATGCTGCGGGTCTCGGACTCGAGGATCGAGATGGACGACGGCGACGTCTTCGTCGGCGACTGCGATTACGTTTGGATCCGCGACTGCGCCATTGGGCTCGAGCCGCGGGAGGATGGCCTCACCGTTCGCGAGAATCGTCGGTTCCACTTGGAGAACTCGGTGGTGCGCGGCCTTCTGAAGAAGCCGGAGAGCGCGACGGTTCGGGTCGAGGGATGCAAGGAGGTGCTCATCACGGGCAACCAGTTGACCGCCCGGGGCGCCTTCGCCGACGCGACGACCAACGTCACTGGCTCGACCAACGAGAACACGGGCTTGATCGTGAACACGGCGAACATGACGGAGTTCGTCCGTGACCTCGGCCGGACGATGAACCGCACGGCGCTCACCCGCCGCGCGCGGAACCTAATGGGGGCCTCGACGACCGATCGAGAGGCGCGACTGAAGGAGCTCGACGAGGTGATCGCCGAAAACGCGCTGGCGATGGGGGACGAAGGGAGGAAGCGGATGCTCGCCCTTCGCGAAACGCTCTCCCGGGCAGACGTCGACGAGGCGGCAGTGGCCGCCGCCGTCGCCGAGATCTCGCGTGCGGTGAGCGACCGAGCGATGAACACGGGAGCGCTCGCGCTGAACGAGGCGCCAGGGGTGGCCCTGATCCTCGCCGACGGGGAGAGCCAATGCACCGTCAGCGGCAACACGATCCTCGGCTTTGTTTCGCTCTACGGCTCCCCAAGCAACCAGCGCCTCTTGGAATCCGAGGCGAAGCTGTACGATGCCCGGATCAAGCAGGGCGCCTCCCAGTGGGGCATCGGCACGCTCCACTTCAGCAACAACGACGTCCTGAACGTTCTGCTCGCCGGCCCCTTCACCTCGCGATCGGGCACCGCCTTTCAGGAGTTCATGCAGAAAGGCACGGTCGACTGTCCCGTGTTTCGGACCGCGACCGTCAGCGACAACACGTTCACGCGCTTCCACATGGAGATGCTCTTCTCCGCGGTGACCTTCTCCGGCAACGTGCTGAACCAGAACGTGGAGTACGCCGGGATCATCATCGCCCACCGCGCGACGTACACCGGCAACATCGCCTACGGCGGCATGAACCTCGTCTCCGCGACGATGGTGGATGCGGCGGCGGCAAACATCTCCCTCAACTTCGCCTAGTTAGACCCAGGATCAAACCAAAACCCAGATTCATATTCTATTTCGTATCAGGAGGACGACGTTGGCAGGATTTTCAAATGGAAACGTGCGCGATCTTCTCGCGCACTTTGGGATCGCCGACGATCCCGTGGCGCTGATCGGCGTCTCCGGCATGGACGGATCGAACAACATCGGCACGTACGACGACCGCTTCTACCACTGCTATGGGGGCGACGTCACGCCGTACCCCGGCAACGTCGACCCCTCTGCCCTCGCGAAGGGTCGGGCGACCCTCGCTCCGATGCGCGTCTTTCACTATCGGGCAGGAATCCATGGGCTCAGCAAGCCGAAGGCGCGCCAGTACGCGGCGCTGGTTCAGGCGGAGCAGGTGACCGTGCTTCGGCACGGGCAAGGGGCCGGCACGGGTTGGTTCGGCATCAATCACCACCGCGGCGGGGTGAACTCGACTTCCTCGCTCGGCTGCCAAACGTACCCGCCGCACGTGTGGTCGGAGGCGAAGTCGCGCCTGTACGCCGCCATTGGGGCCTCGGACGCGGAGGTGATGGCCGGACGCCGGTCGGGGCGGCCGTTCCCCTACGTGGTGATTCCGTTCGCCCGGGCCATGGAGATCCTCCAAGGTAACGATGCGCCCCCGGAGCACAGGCCGGCACCGGCCCGCCGACCGCCCCCGCGTCGGCCTCCGACGGCCCCCACTTGGAGCATCCGGTTACAAACGGCTCCGGGTGAGGCGGAAGAGGTGTACGACCGGGCGATCAACATCGCCGGCCGCGTCTTCGTCCCCGTGCGCGACTTCTGCGTCGCCGCGCTCGACTGCAAGGCCGAAGACGCCCCACTCACCTGGGAGCAAGGTCCGGACGACAGCGACGTGCTGACGATCGCCGGTTGCGTGGCGAACGAGGTTACCGAGGTGGACGGCCGAGCCTTCGTCTGGATCGTCGAAGTCGCCGCCGCCTTGGGATACACCATCACCCGAAACGAGGCCGCGAAGAACCTGTTGCTGACCCGCCGCGGGTAGGTCGCTAGGGGTAGACGCGGTCATCCCGAGCGGAGCCGAGGGATGACAGGGGCGCTCTGAACGTGGGCGCCCCCTCCCATCAAGCCAATAGATCTGACCACGGATCTCGACAGCTCGCGGCCAAGCCGACTCAGGAGTAACCTCTTGTGGCTGCGGCATTCCTGCCGCGGACCGAGCGGAGCTCGATAAGAACATCACCGCAGGGGACGCAGAGGGCGCAGAGAGGACTAACCCCATTGCGCCGGGCGACCCTCCGGTCCGGGAGGGTCCCTCAGCGTAAACTCGCTCTCCTGCCCTGCGCGATCGCGGGGGCGCGGCTACACGCCCTGCCGGCGTAACCGTTGACTCGGCGTTGTCGGTGCGTCCGGTTAGATCCCGCGACTCCGCTCGGGGCGACAGGTCATCCGTTACCCCTCGCTCGTAGCGCGCTCAAGTAGGCGTTGTCGAACTTGCCCTCTGGGTCGTACTCGGCGCGGAGGCGCTGGAAGTCGGGCATCCGGGGGTAGAGGCTTTGCAGGCGCTCGCCCGACATCGTGAACAGCTTCGCCCAGTGGGGACGCGCCTGATAGGGGGCGAGGGCGGCCTCGATCTCTGGCAGGAGCGCCCGCACCTCCGGCCCCATCGCTTTCCAAGTGAAGTGGATGCCGACGGCGTCGCGCTGATACGAAGGGCTGAGCCAGAGGTTGTCCGCCGCGATGGTGCGGATCTCCGAGATGTGGAGTAGCGGCGAGATCTGATCGCGCATACTGCGTACGGTTCGTAGGGCGGCCACGGCGTGTTCGCGCGGCACGAAGAACTCCGATTGGAGCTCGTCGCCGCTACTCGGAGTGAACTCCATTCGGAAGTGGGGGAGGCGCTCGTCCCATGCGCCCGCCTCGTCCATCTGGGCGGTGCAGTTCACCGGCGACATGTGCGCGATGGGGTGCCGGTGGTCGGGTGCGGCGGTCGCGCCGAAGAGGGTCGGCGGGAGGTCCGCGTCGCTGGCGAGGCTCTTCACCCACACTTGATCAATCACGTCCTCCGCCCAGTGGGTGAAGAGGCTCACGCTGTAGGCGAGCGAGGTGACCGCGTCGAAGTTCGCCTCTAAACCGGCAAGTGGAAGCCGCTCGTACACCCGTTGCCGCACTTGGAAGGTTGGCACCACGTCCAGCGTCAGCCGCGTGACGATCCCGAGCGCTCCGAGCCCGACCACGGCTCCCTCGAATTCCTCGTCTCGGCCCCGCACAAGCGTCACCACTTGGCCGTCGGCACGGATCAACTCGATGGCCGCCACCGCGGTGGAGAGATTGCCGTTCCGATCTCCGGAGCCGTGGGTGGCCGTGGCGCACGCCCCGGCGACGGAAATGTGCGGTAAGGAGGCCAGATTGTGGACGGCGAACCCTTCGTGACGCAGGGTTGCGCACAGGTGACCGTAAGTCGCGCCGGCTTCCACCGTGACGGTCATGCGCTCCCGATCGATGGAGACGACGCGGTTGAGCCGATCGAGCCACACGAGGTCGCCATCGGAGTCCGCGATGCTGTTGAAGGCGTGCCGCGTGCCGAGGGCCTTTACCTTGTGAGCCCCGGAGACGATCTCCCGAACCGCTTCGATGGTGTCCGGGCGGTGGATACGTTGCGCGGCGTACGCGTGGTTGCCCGCCCAGTTGGTGAGTGTCTCCGTGATCATTTTGCTCTGCCCTCTAGGATGCGACATCTCCCGGCTTATTCTCTACAGATTATGCGTATACTTAAATGGCTATATACAGGTGGCAGGGCGCCGACGTTCCGCCACCTTCGGGTGCTGACCTATGCGCGAGAACATCACGACGAACCTCACCGACGAGGCAACCGCCACCTTCACGATCCCGGTCTCGACCGAGGTGCGGGCATGAACCTCCTCCCCCTTCTCCTTGGTCTCACCGCTCAGTCGAACGAGCCGATCCAGGTGACGATCGACACCCGTCAGACCACCGTCGCGGTGAATCCGGCCATGTACGGGATCTTCTTCGAGGAGATCAACCAGGCGGGCGAGGGCGGTCTGTACGGCGAGCTGCTGCGGACCCGCGGGATGGAGGACGGCGACGCGACCAAGCTGCCGACCGGATGGCAGGCCGTGGGCGAGGCCGGCCGGATCTCGCTCGACGCGACGTCGGTGCCGAACGAGGGACGCCCTCACTCGCTCCGGATTGAGCGGGTCGGCGCGGGCCAGATCGCGGCGGTGAACGAAGGGTTCTGGGGCGTTCCGCTCAAGAATGGCGCGCGTTATCGGCTCACCATGTGGGTGCGCGGCGACGCCGAGATCGACGCGACGCTCGAAGGCGCGGGAGGGCAGCGGCTTGGCAACGCGGTCATCCCGAAGAGCGGGAACGAGTGGCGCCGAATCGAACGCACCATCACCGCGAGCGGCGACGACAACAAGGCGAAGCTGGTGCTCACTCCGAAGCAGCTCGGCACGGTGTGGGTGGGGTACGCATCGCTCATGCCGCTCGACACCTGGCGCGGGCGGTCGAACGGCTTCCGAAAGGACTTGGCGGAGCACGTGTCGGCCCTGAAGCCAGGCTTCGTCCGCTTCCCGGGCGGCTGCTTCATCGAAGGCCAGGTGCTCGGCCAGGCGTTCGATTGGAAGAAGAGCATCGGTCCGGTCGAGGCGCGCCGCCCCATGCCGCGCAGCTTCTGGGGCTACCCGACCTCCAACGGACTCGGCTACCACGAGTACCTGCAGTGGTGCGAAGACCTCGGCTCACGCGCCCTGTTCGTGGCGAACTGCGGCATGTCGCACAGCGAGATCGCGCCCACGGACAAGATGGACCGGTACGTGCAGGACGCGCTCGACGCCATCGAGTACGCGAACGGGCCGGCGACTAGCAAGTGGGGCGCGCTAAGGGCCAAGAACGGCCACGCCAAGCCGTTCAACCTCCGGTACATCCAGATCGGCAACGAGAACGGAGGCCCGAACTACGACGTTCGTTACGCCATGATGGCCAAGGCGATCAAGGCGCGCTACCCGGAGATCCAGCTGGTGGCGAACGTCTGGGACGGGGTGCCCCAGAGCTACCCGCTCGAGATCATCGACGAGCACTACTACAGCAACCCCGCCTTCTTCTGGCGGAACGCCAATCGGTACGACGCCTACGACCGAAAGGGACCGCAGATCTACGTCGGCGAGTACGCGGTGACCCGCGGCTCGGGGCAGGGGAACCTCGACGCGGCGCTCTCCGAGGCCGCCTTCATGGCGGGCATGGAGCGGAACGCCGACGTCGTGCGAATGGCCTCCTACGCGCCGCTGTTCGTCAACGTGAACAACCGGCAGTGGAATCCGAACGCGGTCGTGTTCGACAACACCCGCTCGTACGGCACCCCTTCCTACTGGGTGCAGTGGATCTACTCCAACCACCGCCCGGACCGCATCCTGAAGCACGAGGTGCGGGCACCTCTGCCTCAGCTGGAACCGGTCGCGGGCCGCGTCGGACTCCAAACTTGGCGCACGCAAGCCGAGTTTCGGGACATCGAAGTGGAGGCGGATGGCCGCAAGCTGTTCTCGGCCGATCAGGTCTCTGGAGACCGGTTGGAGATCCTCCGGGGAGAGTGGACGACGGCCAATGGCGCGATCCGTCAGTCGTCCGATGAAGAGAATCGCCAGGCGCTGCTGCGCGGCGTGGAGATTCCCCGCTCGCAGAGAGCGACGCTACGCCTGAAGGCCCGCAAGATCAGCGGCGCCGAGGGGTTCATCATCATGATGGGCCTCGAGCCGGGGCGCGAGTTCCAGTGGAACCTCGGTGGGTGGAACAACACCGTCCACGCCTTCCAGCGTGACGGCGAGCGGGTCGGCCGCGGCGTTCCGGGTCAGATCGAGACCGGCCGCTGGTACGACATCCGGATCGAGCGCGAGGGGAACGTCAGCCGCGCCTACCTCGACGGCAAGCTGGTCGAGGAGCTCCGGGAGGCGGGCACGCCGAACTTCACCGCCGTGGCCGGAGTGGACGAGAAGGCGAACGAGATCGTGATCAAGGCGGTCAACGGCGCGGGCACCGCGCGAACCGTTCAGTTCGACTTCACCGGTGGCCGCGTCGGGAGCACGGCGCGGGGGCTGGTGATGACCGGAAACCGCCTCGACGCCGAGAACAGCCTCTCGAACCCCGATCGAATCCGCCCCCGTCCGTTCTCGCTGAACGGCGTATCGGGTCGGCTCAGCCAAACCCTTCCGCCATATTCGGTCACGGTGCTGCGAATTCCTCGCCGTTAGGCCAAAGTGGAAAGAGCAGACGGACAACCGCCGCGCGACGAAAGAACATGAAGAACCTCTCCCAATCCTTAGCTATGGCAGCTTCGGTCCTCGCCCTCCTCACGCTGGGATGTTCCAGCGGCGAGCAGGCGGGGGGCGGCACCGCCGGCACCTCGCCCGGCGGCAGCACGGGCACCGCGTCCAACAGCCAGCCGCTCAAGTTGGCGTTCGTCACGAACAACTCCTCGGACTTCTGGACGATCGCCCGGAAGGGCGTCGAGAAGGCGGACGCGGAGCTCGACAACGTTTCGGTCGAGTTCGTGATGCCGTCCGACCCGACGGCCGGCGAACAGAAGCGGCTCGTCGACGACCTCCTCGCCAAGGGCGTGGACGGCATCGCGATCAGCCCCGTCAGCCCGGCGAACCAGACGGACATGCTGAACGCCGCGGCGAAGCAGGCCATGCTGGTGACGCAGGACAGCGACGCGCCGAACAGCGATCGCGCTGCCTACGTGGGAACGGACAACAAGGCGGCGGGACGCCAAGCCGGCGAGGAGCTCAAGAAGGCGCTCCCGAACGGCGGCAAGGTCATGGTGTTCGTCGGGTCGAAGGACGCTCAGAACGCGGCGGATCGCCTCGCTGGAATTCAGGAGGCGATCGCCGGATCGAACATCCAGATCCTCGACGTCCGCACCGACGACACCGACCGCGCCAAGGCCAAATCGAACGTCGCCGACACGCTCGTGAGCGTGCCCGACGTCGCCGGCCTCGTCGGTCTCTGGAGCTACAACGGTCCGGCGATCTACAACGCCGTCCGCGAGGCGGGCAAGGTCGGGAAGGTCAAGATCGTCTGCTTCGACGAAGAGGACGAGACGCTGGCCGGCGTGCAGGACGGCGCGATCTCCGCGACCGTGGTGCAGCAGCCGTACGAGTTCGGCTACCAGTCGGTGAAGCTGATCGCCGCGGCGAAGGGCGGCAAGGCCGACGCGATCCCGGCGAACAAGCTGCAGATCGTCCCGACGCTCGTCATCACCAAGGACAAGGTCGAGGAGTTCAAGGCGAACCTCGCCAAGCTCCGCGGCCGCTCCTAAATCTCCGGCTGGGCGCATGATTCAGGCACGGGGCATCACCAAGCGCTACCCGGGCGTCACGGCTCTCGATGGCGTCGACTTCTCCGTCTCCGGCGGAGAAGTCGTCGGCCTCGTGGGGGAAAACGGGGCGGGCAAATCGACCTTGATCAAGGTACTCGGGGGGCTGGCGCAGCCGGATGCCGGCGAGCTGAGTCTGCACGGCGAGGTCGTGCGCATCGCCAACGCCGCGGCGGCCACCCGCTACGGCATCGGGGTGATTCACCAGGAGCTGAACAACCTCGACAACCTCGACGTGGCCGGGAACGTGTTTCTCGGGCGCGAGCCGAGGAAGCTCGGATTTCTGATCGACCGCGCGGAGCTCGTCCGACGAACGGAGGTCTTCCTCCGCCAGCTCGGCATGGACGTCGACCCCCGAACGCCCCTGAGCCACCTCTCGATCGCTCAGCAGCAGATGGTCGAGATCGCCAAAGCGCTCTCGCTCGAGGCGAAGATCCTCATCATGGACGAGCCGACCTCGAGCCTGACCGCGGGGGAGACCGAGCGGCTGATGAGGGTGGTCGAGGAGCTGCGCGGGCACGGCGTCGGGATCGTCTACGTGTCGCACCGGTTGGGAGAGGTGAAGCGACTCTCCGACCGCGTGGTCGCTCTGCGCGACGGCAAGAACGCGGGAGACCTGACCCGCGAGCAGATTAGTGCCGACTCGATGGTGAGGCTGATGGTCGGCCGCGACGTCGTGCGCGCCGCGGGCAGCGGGCGGACCGCCGGCGCCCCCCAGCTCTCGGTCAAGGATTTGCGCACGCGGCGCTACCCGGACCACCGCGTGAGCTTCGACGTCCGCGAGGGCGAGATCGTGGGACTGGCGGGGCTCGTCGGCGCCGGCCGGTCCGAGGTCGTGCGCGCGATCTTTGGCGTGGACGATCGGCTCGGCGGCGAGGTGACTCTCGGCGGCCAACCGTTACCGGGAGGCTCGCCGGGCAAGACGATCGCGCGGGGGCTGTATCTCGCGCCCGAAGACCGACGGCGCGAGGGGCTCGTGACCTCGATGAACGTGCGGGAGAACGTGACGCTGCCGGCGCTGGACGGTTACGCGAAGCTGGGCCTGATCGAGGGTGGACGCGAAGCGGCGATCTCGAACACGATGCGCGAGCGACTGCGCATCAAGGCGCCCACGGTTGAGTCGACGGTTCGGGGACTGAGCGGCGGCAATCAGCAGAAAGTGGTGCTGGCGAAGTGGCTCGCGATGCAGCCGAAGTGCCTCATTTTCGACGAGCCGACGCGCGGCATCGACATCGGCGCGCGCTCGGAGATTTACGACCTGATGCGGTCGTTGGCGGACGGCGGGGTCGCGATTCTCATGGTGAGTTCGGACATGGAGGAAGTGTTGGCGATGAGCGACCGGGTGCTCGTGATGCAAGAGGGGCGTCTGGCGGGTGAGTTGACCCGTGACCAAGCGTCGGAGGAAGCGGTGATGGAGCTGGCGATCGGCCGCGCCGAGGTGAAGCTTGGCTAAGCGCCTTGGGAAGTCGCTCGTCAGCAAGGAGCTGGGAATCCTCGTCCTGCTCGTCGCCCTCTGTCTCTTCCTGGCGGTGAAGAACCCCAGGTTCCTCAGCCCAATCAACCTCCAGAACACGGCGCGCCTGATCGGGATGTACGGGGTCTTCAGTATTGGACTCGCCTTCATCATCGTGACGGGCGGCATCGACCTCTCCGTGGGATCGATGATTGCCCTGATCGGCGTCGTCCTCTCGATCCTCTTGGTCGATCAGCATGTGAATCCGCTGGTGGCCGTTCTCGCCTCGCTCGCCCTCGGCATGGCGCTCGGTTCGGTGCACTCCTTTCTGGTCACCAAGGCCCGGCTCCAGCCGTTCATCGTAACCCTCTGCGGACTCCTTCTGTACCGGGGAATCGCGCGCTTCATCGCGAAGGACGAGACGAAGGGATTCGGCAGCGGCGAGGGGTTCACGTGGCTGAAGGATCTCGCCACGGGGAACATCCTCGGCATCCCGTGGCCGTTCGTGCTGCTGATGATCGTCGCCGCGGTCTCCGCGGTGCTCCTGCACCGGTCGGTGTACGGCCGGTACCTGTACGCCATCGGGCGGAACGAGGAGGCCGCGCGCTTCTCCGGCGTGAACACCCGCCGCGTGGAGGCCGGGGCGTACATCATCGGTGGACTGTTGACCGCCCTCTCCGCGATCCTGTTCGCCTTCTACACGAACTCCGTCTCGCCGTCCACCCACGGCAATTTCTATGAGCTGTATGGCATCGCCGCAGCCGTGCTTGGAGGCTTCTCCCTGCGTGGTGGCGAGGGTTCGATCGTGGGCGTCCTGCTCGGAGCCGCGCTCCTACAGGTCCTCCAGAACCTCGTGAACCTTCTCGGCATCCCGAGCTCGCTCAACTTCGCCGTCATGGGCGCGGTTATTCTGCTCGGCGTGCTCGCCGACGGCCTCTTCCAGCGACGACGCACCTCCTAATCACCATGAACCCATCCACCCTTCAACCCGCCGAGATCTGGTTCGTCACCGGCAGCCAGCACCTGTACGGACCCGAGACGCTCCGCCAAGTGGCGGAGAACTCGCAGGCGATCGCCCGCGCCCTCGGCGACGCCGACGCGATTCCGGTCGACGTCGTGTTCAAGCCGGTCCTCACGGACCCGGCGGCGATTCGGCAGCTGTGCCTCGACGCCAACGCGAACCCGGCCTGCGTGGGATTGGTGCTGTGGATGCACACCTTCTCGCCGGCGAAGATGTGGATCGGCGGCCTGTCGCAGCTTCGCAAGCCGATTCTCCACCTCCACACGCAGTTCAACCGCGACTTGCCCTGGGGCGAGATCGACATGGACTTCATGAACCTGAACCAGGCGGCGCACGGCGACCGCGAGGCAGGTCATCTGCACACGCGGCTCCGGTTGGCCCGGCGCGTCGTGGTCGGACACTGGTCGGACGCGGAGGTCCTGCGGCAGGTCGGCGACTGGGCGCGCGTGACGCGCGGCTGGGCGGATCTGCAGGGCGCGCGGTTCTGCCGGTTCGGCGACAACATGCGCGAGGTCTCGGTCACCGAGGGCGACAAGGTCGCGGCGGAGGCGAGGTTCGGCTTCTCGGTGAACGGCTACGGGGTCGGTGATCTGGTCAAGGTCATCGGAGAGGTATCCGACGCGGAGGTGGAGCGGGCTTACAAGGTCTACGAAGACCTCTACGACCTATCGCCGGACCTAAGGGCGGGCGGCGAGCGCCACGAATCCGTTCGCGAGGCGGCCCGGCTGGAGCTCGGCATCCGCGCGTTCCTCGAGCAGGGTGGATTCAAGGGGTTCACCACCACGTTCGAGGATCTGCACGGCATGCGCCAGCTTCCGGGCCTCGCCTGCCAGCGGCTGATGGAGGACGGGTACGGCTTCGGAGCGGAGGGCGACTGGAAGACGGCGGCGCTCCTGCGGTTCGGGAAGGTCGTCGCCGCGGGCAAGCCGGGCGGCACGTCCTTCATGGAGGACTACACCTACCACCTCGATCCCGCGCGTCCGCAGGTGCTGGGCGCCCACATGCTGGAAATCTGCCCCAGCATCGCGGCGGGCCGGCCTCGGCTGGAGGTTCACCCGCTCGGGATCGGCGGAAAGGAAGACCCCGCGCGGCTCGTGTTCGACGCTCCGGCGGGGCCGGCACTCAACGCGTCGCTCGTCGATCTGGGCAACCGCTTCCGCCTGATCGTGAACGAGGTCGACGCGGTTAGCTCTCCCGCCCTGCCAAAGCTTCCCGTCGCCCGGGCGCTCTGGGAGTGCCGACCGGACTTCCGCACCGCGGTCTCCGCCTGGATCTACGCAGGCGGCGCGCACCACACGGTTTACTCATACGCGCTGACCACCGAGCAGCTCCGGGACTTCGCGGAGATCGCCGGGATCGAGTGCGTCGTGATCGACGCGGACACCAAGCTGGAAAGCTTCCGCAACGAGCTGCGTTGGAACGAGGCCTACTACCACCTGGCCCAGGGAACGCGCGGGCACTGACGAACCAAAGAAAGAGACACTGATGGCCAAGTACGCGATCGGACTGGACTACGGCACCAACAGCGTGCGTGCCCTCCTCGTCGACGTGACGTCGGGGCGCGAGGTCGCGACCGCCGTCTTCAACTACCCCTCGGGCGAGCACGGCGTGCTCCTCGACCCGAACGACGCCAACCTGGCGCGGCAGAACCCGGCGGACTACGTCGACGGCTTCTACGCGACGGTGCGCGAGGTTCTGGCGGGGATCGATCCGACGGAAGTCGTCGGCATCGGCGTGGACACCACGGGTTCGAGCCCGCTCCCGGTCGGCGCCAGCGGGACCCCGCTGGCGTTCGACCCGAAGTGGCGCGACAACCCCGCGGCGCACTGCTGGCTCTGGAAGGACCACACCTCGCACGCGGAAGCGGCGGAGATCACTCGCCTCGCCCAAGAGCGCGGCGAGCCTTACCTGGCCAAGTGCGGCGGCACCTACTCGTCGGAGTGGTTCTGGTCGAAGATCCTCCACTGCGCGCGGACCGCTCCGGACGTCTTCGCCGCCGCCGACTCGTGGGTCGAGATCGCGGACTGGATTCCGGGCTACCTCACCGGCAACACGAACCCCCGCACCGTCGCGCGATCGGTGTGCGCCGCGGGGCACAAGGCGATGTACGCGGAGGCGTGGGGCGGCTTGCCTTCCAAGGACTTCTTGGGCGCCCTCGATCCGAGGCTCGCCGATTTGCGCGACCGGCTGTACGACCGCGCCGAGACGAGCGACAAGGCCGCAGGCCGGCTGAGCGCCGAGGTGGCGGCGAAGAGCGGATTGCCGGAAGGGATCCCGGTCGCGGTCGGCGCGTTCGATGCGCACTTCGGTGCCGTCGGCTCCGGCGCGGGGCCCGGAACGTTGGTAAAGATCATGGGCACGAGCACGTGCGACTGCATGGTTCACCCGCAGGGCGAGCCCCTCGCCGACGTACCGGGCCTTTGCGGCATCGTTCCCGGGTCGATCCTGCCGGGCTACTACGGCCTTGAGGCGGGCCAGAGCGCGGTAGGCGACATCTTCAACTGGTTCGTCCGCTTCTGCGGCCGATCGCACGAGGAGCTGACCGCCGAAGCGCTCAAGCTTCGCCCCGGTCGATCCGGACTCCTCGCCCTCGACTGGAACAACGGCAATCGCACCGTCCTCGTCGACCCGCTGCTCACCGGCCTCGTCCTGGGGCAGACGCTGCACACCACGCCGGCGGAGGTGTACCGCGCGCTGATCGAGGCGACCGCCTTCGGCGCGCTCAAGATCATCGACCGGATGGAGCAGTACGGCGTCGAGGTGAAGGAGGTCGTGGCTTGCGGCGGCATCGCGGAGAAGAGCGACCTCACGATGCAGATCTACGCCGACGTGTTCAACCGTCCGGTGAAGGTCTCGCGCTCCGCCCAGACGTGCGCCCTCGGCTCGGCGATCTTCGGATCCGTCGCCGCCGGGGTGTACGCCACGGTGGGCGAGGCGCAGGCGGCGATGACCGGCATCAAGGAGCGGGTCTACTGCCCCGAACCGGATTCGGTGGCGACGTACCGGCGGCTCTACGCCCTGTACACGCAGTTGCACGACGCGTTCGGCACGCGCGAGTGGACGGGCAATCTCGGCTCGGTGATGAAGGATCTAATCGCGATCCGCCGGGAGGCTTCGGTTGTCTGAGGCAAACCGGCTCGACGCGTTGCGCCACGCGGTGTGCGAGGCGAACCAGGCGTTGCCGCGCCAGGGACTGGTCACGATGCACTCGGGGAATGCCAGCGGCTACGACCCCGAAGCGGACGTGCTGTTCATCAAGCCGTCCGGCATGGACTACGACATGATCACTCCGGAGCGGCTCGTGGCCGTCCGAGTGAGCGACGGCACGGTCATTACCGAGGGGACGCGACCGAGCGTCGACCTCCCGCACCACCTCTTCCTGTACCGGAACCTGCCGGACGTGCGGGGTGTGATCCACACCCACAGCAACTATGCGACGGCGTTCGCCGCCGTGGGACGGCCCGTGCCGCTCGTGCTCACCGCCATCGCGGACGAGTTCGGGGCGGAGATCCCTTGCGCTCCTTACGTGGACAACGAGGGGGAGCACATCGGCGAGGCGATCCTGAAGTACCGCAACCGCGCGCCCGCCATCCTCATGGGGAACCACGGCGTGTTCGCGTGGGGCAACTCACCCCGGTCGGCTCTTAAGGCGGCGGTGATGACCGAGGACGTCGCCAAGACGGTCTGGCTCGCGATGCAGATCGGCAACCCGCAGCCGATCCCGGCCGAAGAGGCCGAGAAGTGGTACGACCGTTACCACAACCGCTACGGCCAGCCGGCCTAGCGCCGATGCAGGCGCACCGCATGCGGTGCGCCTGCACAGGAAGGACGAAAGCCTGTATATTCATAGGTGGGAATAACCCATCTCATGCCGTACCACATCAAGGAGCTTGCCGCGACGGAGAGCGTGGCCCTATTCAGGGCGCTCGCCTCGGAGTCTCGGGCGCGCATCATCGAGCTCTTGGCCGAGCGGGACATGAACATCAATGAGCTGAGCCAAGCGCTCGGGCTCACCCAACCCAGCGTGACCAAGCACGTGCAGATCCTCGAGGAGGCCGGCCTCGTGAACAGCGAGTACATCGCCGGACCGCAGGGGATGCAGAAGCGATGCCGACGGGCGCACGACCGCCTCGTGGTCGAAATGGCGGGCGACGTCGCCCGTCGGGGGCTCGTCGCCGAGATCGAGGTGCCGATCGGCATGTACACCGACGTCCAAGCCGTGCCGACGTGCGGCCTCGCGAGCCGCGAGCGGTTCATCGGACATCTGGACAACCCCGTCTCCTTCTTCCTTCCGGAGCGGGCGCAGGCCGAGGTCATCTGGTCCTCCGGGGGGTACGTGGAGTACGTGTTCACGAACTCCATCCCGCTTCAGGCGCAGATCACCGAAGTCGATCTTGCCATGGAGATCTCCTCCGAGGCGCCGGGCTACGACAACGACTTCCCCTCGGACGTCACGATCTGGCTGAACGGCGTGGAGATCGGGACCTGGTGCTCGCCCGGCGATCCAGGCGGGACGCGGGGGCGGCTCAATCCGCTGTGGTGGCACGACAACCTGAACCAGAACGGCTTCCTCAAGGTGTGGCAAGTCGACGCGTCGGGCACCGCGATCGACGGAGTGAAGGTTTCCTCGGTGAAGCTCGAGGACTTGGACATGAAGCCGTGGCAGACCGTTCGCGTGCGCATCGGCGTGAAGCCGGACGCGACGAACCAGGGCGGCTTCACCCTGTTCGGGAAGGGGTTCGGGAACTACGAGCAGGACCTCGTGATGCGGATCCGGTACGTGCTGGCCGAGGGTCAGAACCACAGCTAAGGCTCCGCCGACGCTCTTCACCATCCTTTTTCTTCGGGTTATTCTCTTTAGGCTATGACCTGTCGTATAGTGTTATAGCCAAGGAGCGCTCGACGAGGAGGCATCCATGCGGAAAGTGAGTGATCGCGCAGGCGATCGATAGATTCAGCTCGCTTCGTCCGCCGACGAAACCTCACGGACCGGCTTCTTGACGACTTCGTCGTCGCCTTGAACCGCTAGCTCTCCCGAACTCATTCGCAGGAACTCCGGAGTTCCTATCTCACCGCAGAGGTAAAGCATGAAGACCGCAACGCGAGCGTTCACGCTCATCGAGCTTCTCGTCGTGATCGCCATCATCGCCATCCTGGCCGCGATCCTCTTCCCCGTATTCGCCCAGGCCAAGGTCGCCGCCAAGAAGACGTCGGACCTTTCCAGCGTCAAGCAGACGACCCTGTCCGCGATGATGTACAGCAACGACTCCGACGACGTCGCGATGGGGCAGAACAACGACCAGAACAACTTCCCGATTCCGTGGAACGCCGGATCGGACGACCACTGGCCGAACGTCGTCGCGCCGCCCATCCCGCTCGGCTTCATGGACCCGCGATTCCCCCAGGCTTGGGCCCGCGATATCCAGCCTTACATGAAGAGCCTCCCGCTCCTCGTCAGCTCGGCCGCTCCCAAGGACCCGAGCCCGGCGTGGGGTTACTCGAACGCTCCCGGTGCGGGCAACTCGACCTGGATGATGAACGGCGTGGTGCAGCGCAAGTCGCTCACGAGCATCAGCTCCCCCGCCGAGCTCGTCGTCTTTCAGGGCTCGCTCACCACGACCCGCGAATCGCTCGTGCAGCCCGCCAGCTTCGACGTCTCGACCGCCTGCAACGGTATCGACCTCGCGTTCGCCGGCAACACCTTCGGCAAGGGCGGCAACTACGGCTGGGCCGACGGGCACTGCAGCTACAAGCAGCGCACCGCCATCACGTTCCGCAACATGGGCGTGAGTGGCGTGGTCAACGCCCATGGCTCGGGCCGAGATGGCCTGCCGAACACGACGTCGCTCACCGACCCGGCTCGCAACACCGGCTTCTGGTACACGTGGGGCTCCGCCTGCGACGTGAGCAACCTCTAAAGACCGCCTCGCCGGTGGCGCGCCGTTTCGCGCCACCGGCAGACCATTGCCTTCCTTCCCGAATCTCATGAAGTGCCTTTTCGCGCGTGGGTCGCTCGTCGCCCGCATTCTCGCCCTCGCCGTTCTCTCCGGAACGGCCCTCACCGCCTGCGGCTCCTCCGACGACGGCCCGATGCTGACCGACGACGAGAAGCTCAAGCTGTCGAAGTCCGGCCGAGAGTCGTACATGAAGGGCCAGCAGCCGGGCGCGAAGCCCGAGACGAACCGCTAGCCGCGACCGACCGTGTCTCGGAGCTTCCCGTGATCAGCCTCACCCTCTGCGGTCTGCTTTGCCTCGGTGCGTCCATGCCCCTTGCCGACGTGACCATTCCGTCCGCCTTCCCCGGCGATGGGGCGTTCTCGGTGAACGCCGAGCACGTTCACGACCCGACGATCGTTTCGGTCGCCGGGCAGTGGTTCTGCTTCAGCACAAGCGGTAGCGGATTCGGAGTGGTTCGATCCTCGAGCGACCTCAAGCGGTGGAAGAACTGGGGCGCGATCCTGCCCAGTCCGCCCGAGTGGATCGCCGCGCGCTACCGCCACCGCTCCGTCTGGGCGCCGGACGTCGTGGTGCTCGGGAAGACGCTGCGCTGCTACTACAGCGTGAGCAACTGGGGGACGAACCAGTCGGTCATCGGCCTCGCCGAGTGTCGGGACTTCGATCCCGCGCGGCCGACCGAGGGCTGGAAGGATCTCGGTCTCGTGATCGAGAGCGCGCCGGGCAAGACCCCGTTCAACGCGATCGACGCCGAGGTCCTGGTCGCCCGAGACGGGCGTCACTGGATGTTCTTCGGCTCCTACTTCGGCGGCATCTACGTCGTCGAGGTGGACGCCGCGACGGGCAAGCTCAAGTCGGGGGCGGGCGAGCCGGTGCTGGTCGCGCGAAACACGGGCGAGTCTGGCAATCCCCTCGAGGGAGCGGCGGTGAGCTACCGCGACGGCCACTACTACCTCTTCGTGTCGTACGGACTCGCGGCGCAAGGCGTGCGCAGCACGTACCGGATCATGGTCGGGCGCTCGAAATCGCCCACGGGGCCGTTCGTCGACCGCGCCGGGAAGCCGATGACGGACGGGGGGCACGTGAACGTCCTGAAGAGCTCCGCGCCGATGTTCGCCCCGGGCCACTGCGACGTGCTGACCGCGCCCGATGGCCGGTGGCTCATGCCGTACCACTTCTACGACGGCCGCCGGGCGTGGGGCGACAAATGGGGATTGCCGACGCTGCAGGTGCGCGTGCTCCTCATGAGCCACGATGGCTGGCCGCTCCCTGGGCAGCCGCTGGAGCACACGTCGATCGACCCGACGGCCAAGTCGACGCGGCGCGTGCCGGGCAAGTGGACCCAGCAGATGGACTTCGGCCAGCCGAAGACCCTCGACTTTCGCGCCGACGGGTCTGTCTCGGACGGCGAGGAGCGCGGCAAGTGGACCGAACGTGAGGGCGTTCTCGTCGTGGAGTGGCCGCGTCGCGACGCTCCCGGCGGGGTGTGGACCGACCGGCTGCAGCTCGCGTACGGCGGAACCTACTACGTGGGCCGCAACCAGTCGGGCCTCGTGATCCGCGGCGTGCGGCAAGAGGGACGAGCCGCGCGATGATCGGCATGAAGGCCTCGCTCGGGCTGCTGGCGCTGGCCACCGTTCTGCTCGGAGCGATGCGCACCGACTGCACGGCCGTGGCAGCGGGACCGAAGAAGATCGAGCTCAGCTTCTGGAACGGCTTCACCGGCCCGGACGGCCGGACGATGCTCCAGCTCATCCGCCGGTTCAACGAGGCGAATCCGGACGTGCAGGTCTCGATGCAGCGGATGGACTGGGCCACGTACTACAACAAGCTCATGGTCGCCGCGGCCGACGGACGCGGTCCCGAAACGTTCGTGATTCACGCGAGCACCCTCCCCCGGATGACCCGGGCCGGATTCGTGGCCGACGTGACGGGGCTTTTCGAAGGGAAGGACTGCGTCCCAACGAGCGACTTCGACCCGTACGTTCTGAATCAGGTCCGCTACGGATCGCGCATCGTGGGCATTCCGCTCGACATCCATCCGCAGGGCCTCTTCTGCAATCGGGAGCTGCTCATGAAGGCCGGGCTCGCCGCTCCGCCGCGGAACCGAGAGGAGTTCGTCCGAGCCGCCGGGGCGATGCAGGAGCGGAGGAGCCCGGGCGGCCGGCCGGAGGTGTGGGGGTTCGCGCTCACCCTCTGGCGAAACAACTTCCAGTCGCTGATCCCGCAGTTCGGGGGGCGGTTCCTGGACGAGCGCGGAAACGCGGACTTGGATCATCCGGGCAACGTCGCCGCTCTCGAGTTCCTCGGCTCGCTCGGTAAACAGGGGCTCGTCCCGCCGCCCGAGAATGGGCTCGGCTGGGTCGGCTACCGGCAAAAGAAGGTCGGCATGGTTTGGGACGGCGTGTACATGCTGGGCGACCTCAAGCGCCTGAACGATCTGGAGTACGTCGGGGCTCCGATCCCGCAGATCGGACCGAAGCCGGGCACGATGGCCGACTCGCACGTTCTCTGCGTCCGCGAGGGGCTTTCCGCGGCCACGCGCTCCGCCGCGCTTCGGTTCCACCGCTACCTCTCGGCGAACAGCATCCAGTGGGCGGAGGCGGGGCAGGTGCCGGCGCGCCGGAGCGTGCGCAGGACCCCCGAGTTTCGCGCGATGCCGCTGCAGTACGCGTTCTCGCACCAGGTGCCGTACGTGCTCTACCCGGCGCGGACGACGGTTCTGTTCGAGCTGACCACGGAGATCGACCTCGCGGTGGAGAAGGTGATGCGCGGGCGCGCGACCGCCGCCGAGGCGCTGAAGGTGGCGAACGAGAACGCTCAGCGCTTCATCGAGCGCGACCGGCGCGAGCGGGAGGTGCGGTCGTGACCCACACCCGCCGCCGAGGCCTGAGCGGCCTCCTGTTCCTATCGCCGTACGCCCTGTCGTTCCTCGCGTTCGTGGTCGTCCCGATCGTGGTGGCGATGGTGCTCGCCTTCATGCAGTTCGATCTCACCGCGCGGGACAACGTGCGGTTCGTCGGCCTGCAGAACTTTCGCGACGCCCTGAAGGACGACTATTTCTGGCAGGGCATGCGGGCGACCCTCTTCTTCGCCGCCCTCATGGTCCCCGCGATGCTGACCACCGCGATGGCGATGGCGTTCGGACTGAACGCCATGACCCGGGGGCGGAACGTGGTGCGCGCCCTCCTGTTCCTTCCGGGGATGTTCAACGTCGCCGTCGCGGGCATTCTCTGGCAGTGGTTCTACAACGGGGAGTTCGGGTTGTTCAACTTCACGCTGAAGAACTGGGGCCTCACTCCCGTACCGTGGCTCTCGGACCGAAGCACCGCGATGCCGAGTATCGTGCTCATGTCCCTATGGTGGGGCGTCGGTGGCACCTCCGTCGTGCTCCTTGCGGCGCTGCAGCAGATCCCGCGTCAGATCTTCGAGGCGGCGGTGCTCGACGGAGCCGGGCCGCTGCCGCTGCTCCGGCGCGTCACGCTTCCGCTGCTGAAGCCGGTGCTGCTGTTCGTGGTGGTCACGAACACGATCGCGGCTTTCCAGATGTTCGGGCAGGCGTTCCTGCTGACGCGCGGCGGCCCTGAGCTCTCCACGCGGGGACTCGTGCAGTACATCTACGAGACCGCCTTCAACAACTACCGTTTGGGTTACGGCGCGGCGATGAGTTGGCTGCTGTTCGCGGTCATCGCGACGTTCGCCCTGGTGCAGTACCGCTTCCTGCGGAGGAGCGCGGTTTGACCAAGTTCTGGCGCACGGTCGACACGGGCCTCATGTGGGTTCTGGGTCTCCTCTTCGTCGCACCCGTGGTCCTCATGCTGTTCACGGCGATGAAGCCGGAATCGGAGGTGCTGAACCCGGCCGCCGTCGTTCCGCGGCAGTGGACCTTCTCCAACTTCGCCCACGTGCTCGGCTGGACGGAGGAGGCGCCGTTCGGCCGCTGGCTGCTGAACAGCTTCTTCGTCTCCTCGAGCGTGACCCTGCTCGTCGTCGCCCTCTCGGCGATGGCGGCGTTCGCCATCACGCGGCTCCGCGTCCCGGGGGGCAACTTCTTTCTCGGAGTCGTCGTGGCCTCGATGATGGTGCCGGGGCAGCTCTTCCTGGTGCCGCTCTATCTGATGCTCAGCAAGCTGCACTGGCTGGACACGCCGGCCGCGCTCATCGTGCCCGCCACGGCGGGCGGGTGGGGCGTTTTCATGCTGAGCCAGTTCATGCGCGCCGTGCCGGAAGCGATCGAGGAAGCCGCCCTGATCGACGGCTGCAGCCCAATGGGGCTGTTCCTCAACGTGAACCTTCCGCTCTGCGCGCCCGCCGTGGCCACGCTCGGCATCTTCACCTTCATCGGATCGTGGAACGACTTCCTCGGTCCGCTGGTGTTCATGGACTCCGTCCGCAACTACACCCTTCCGGTGGGCATCGCGCTCTACCAGACCTCCTACTACACCGAGTACGGCCTCACTCTCGCCACGAGCGTGCTCGCCACCGCTCCCCTCATCCTCGTCTTCCTGGCGTTCCAGCGCCAGATCGTTGAGAGCATGGCCTCCACCGGCCTGAAAGACTAATGCAACCGACCACCCTCCATCTCCA
>Ga0164290_1000944_pt1 | contig 63647 bp, 64 predicted proteins | sample Micstemetagenome_FD_108782 | JGI IMG/M metagenome (GOLD analysis project Ga0164290, IMG submission 108782) | Contaminated culture microbial community from soil near Moab, Utah, USA - Microcoleus steenstrupii SON62 (Illumina Assembly) | ecosystem: Environmental > Terrestrial > Soil > Soil crust...
CAGGGCAATCGCATATGGCGATCGACCCCCACTCCGTCGCCGCTTCGCGGCGCCACCTCTCCCCCCTGAGCTTGTCGATGGGGCGACGGGGGAGAGGAAGAACGGCCGCAAGCTTGGCGCCATCCTCTCCCCCGGGCAGGGGGAGAGGTGGCACGCGAAGCGTGACGGAGTGGGGGTGCTTCGCCTCAATCCGCCGTATGCGATTGCCCTGCCCGCAAACGGGGGAGGATCAAGGTTGCGGCCGGCCGCACCGTTCGGATCCTCCCTTGCGCAGAAGCGGAAGGTAGAGCGTTTCGCGTTTCGATGAAGTGCGAGAGCGGGCTACTCGAGCAGCGGCTCGATCAGGGCGCGGGTTTCGGCGCCCGGTGTGACCGGCACGATCTCGAACGTGGCGCCGAGGCCGCGCCAATGCAGCGCCCATTGCTGGAACAATGTCGCGTCGCTGGTGCGCATGAGCTGGAAGCAGCGCGAGAAATCGGCGGCGACCCAGCTGTCGACGAACTCCAGCCCATATGGCAGCCCGCGCCCGCTCGCCTTCAGATGCTGATAGATCGGCACCATGTCGTCGTCGCGAAAACGCTCGATCACCATGAACAGCATGCGACTTCCCCCAGCCTTCAGGCGTGCCGAATTCCGCCGCGGCCCCTCTCGGCAGAGCCGACAATCTCGCCTAGAGCATTTCACGATTCATAGAATCGCGACAATGCTCTAAGCCTTTGTTTTTACGCAAATCCGGACGGAAAACCGGTTTCCACTTTTCCTGGATTTGCTCTATCCTGCCGGCAAAATCGAGGAGCGCCTGAGATGAACAAACCCGTCACCCGCGTGCCCGGCCGCGGGCGCGTCTATAACTCGATCACCGAGACGATCGGCGATACGCCGCTGGTGCGGCTGGAAAAATTCGCGAAAGAGAAAGGCATCCTCGCCGACCTGCTCGCCAAGCTCGAATTCTTCAACCCAATCGCTTCGGTGAAGGACCGTATCGGCGTCGCGATGATCGAGGCGCTGGAGGCGGCCGGCAAGATCAGGCCGGGCAGCACCACGCTGGTCGAGCCGACCTCCGGCAATACCGGTATCGCGCTCGCCTTCGCGGCCGCCGCGAAAGGCTACAAGCTGATCCTCACCATGCCCGAGACGATGTCGATGGAGCGACGCAAGATGCTGCTGCTGCTCGGCGCCGAGCTGGTGCTGACGGAAGGCTCCAAGGGCATGAAGGGCGCCATCGCCAAGGCCGAGGAGCTGGTCCAGACACTGCCGGATGCGGTCATCCCGCAGCAATTCGAGAACGAGGCCAATCCGGAAATCCATCGCCGCACCACGGCGGAAGAGATCTGGAACGACACGCAGGGCAAGGTGGACATCTTCATTTCCGGCATCGGCACCGGCGGCACCATCACCGGCGTCGGCCAGGTGCTGAAGCCGCGCAAGCCGGATCTCTACATCGTGGCGGTCGAGCCGGAGGCCTCGCCGGTGCTCTCGGGCGGGCAGCCGGGGCCGCACAAGATCCAGGGCATCGGCGCCGGCTTCGCGCCGAAAATCCTCGATGTCTCGATCTATGACGAGGTCGTGCAGGTCTCCAACGACGATGCTTTCGCCAACGCGCAGCTGGTGGCTCGCCTCGACGGCGTGCCCGTCGGCATCTCGTCGGGCGCGGCGCTGCAGGCGGCGGTGGTCGTCGGAAGGCGACCGGAAAACGCCGGCAAGACGATGGTGGTGATCATTCCCTCGTTCGCCGAGCGGTACCTGTCGACGGCGCTGTTCGAGGGGCTGGGGAAGTAGGGGCAGCGAAACCCCCTCTCAAGCCTAAAGCATGTCGCGTGAATTGGGATTCACGCGACCTGCTTTAGGTTTTTGATTTTGCGCATGTCTTGGTCCCAAAACCGCGGCCACTTTTGGGAGACATGCTGTAGCGCTAACGCTCCTGCCAATCTCCAACGTTGGCGGCGCGGGCGCCATCGTTGATGAACGTCGCAATCCGCTATTTGGCGCGGCTGTCCGCGAAGCCTCACTTTGAAGCTTCGGCGCCGCCGAGGTCTTGGAACTTGGCGCGGCGATAGTGCCGCTCTTTCTTCGTAGACACAGCGCCCTACCCCTCGCTCTGCACCGTCAGCTCCACCCGGTCCGCAGCGAAGCGGGTTTCCGAAAACTGGATCGGGCGGCCTTGCGTGTCGACGTTGACGGCGATCGTCACCAGAACGATGGCGCCGGGTGACAGCTTCAGGTCGGCAAGGTCGCCGGCATCGGCATGGCGGGCCGAGACCAGCGTCGAGCGGCGGAAATAGTCCGCCACGCCGAAGCCGGCGAAGGATGCGGTGAAGGAGCGCGTGCGCCCGAAGGCAGCCTCCATGCCGGCGAAACGCTTAGCGTCGAGCCAGCTCGTCGCGCGTGAGACCGGCCGGCCATCCGCCTCGCCCATGGTTTCCAGCCGCAGCACGGCGGCGCCGACCGGCAGCCCCAGCCCTGCCGCCACGCGCTCGCTCGCACCTTCGGTGGCATGGTCGAGGAGATGCCCGCGCCGGTCGCTGGCCTGGCCTTCCAGCCCGGTCGAAAAGCGCGTGCGCGCCGCGATCGGATAAGACAGCCGCCGGCGGGTCTCGACGAAGGTGCCGCGCCCCTGCTCGGCACGCAGCACGCCTTCCTGCACCAGCGCCGCAATCGCGCTGCGCACCGTGTGGCGGTTCACGCCGAAACGCTCGGCCAGCATCGTTTCCGGCGGCAGGCGCCCGTTGCCCGCCAGCGCGCCGGCGCCGATGCCGCGCCGGATCTCGTCGGCGATCTGGCGCCAGAGCGCCACGCCGCTGCGGCGTTCGACGGTTTTTCGCGCGTTCATCACGGCCTTGTCACTCGCCTGTCATGGACAGCGGATATCAAATGATGTACTTGTATGGTTGTCTACACCAATAGACAAATTTCCGCAAGAGGAAAAGCGCCGATGAAACAGGACAGACGGCAGGAGCGCGAGGCGGAAGCGGCCAGGAAGGTCGTCATGGCGACGCTTGCCGCCGCACCCGCGGAGGCGCTGCAGCGGCTCTGGACGGAAGCCGGGCTGGCGCTCGAGGCGCATGCGGTGCGTGGCCCCGAGACCGGGCTCGTCACCTTGCGCGGCCGCATCGGAGGAGGCGGGGCGGCGTTCAATGTCGGCGAGGCGACGGTGACCCGCGCCACGGTGCGGCTTTCGAGCGGCGAGGTCGGCCACGCTTATGCGCTCGGCCGCGACAAGGCGAAGGCGCGGCTCGCGGCCATTGCCGACGCCGCCTGGCAGAACCCGGCGCATCGCGCCGTCATCGAAGACAAGATCGTCGCGCCGCTCAGGCAGGCGGCACAATCCGCCGACGCGCGACGCCGCGCCGAAACGGCGGCGACGAAGGTCGATTTCTTCACCATGGTTCGGGGAGAGGACTGATGGATATCCTGCCCGCCGTCGAAGGCGGTTTCGGCGATCCCGTCTTCAACGCCCAGACCGTCTTCCGGGCAATGATGGACGCAATGGCGCGGCCGGGCCGCGTGATGCCGCTGCCCGCCAGCCTGGCCAGTCCGCCGGCGCCGCTCTCGGCGATCGCCGGCGCCGTCGCGCTGACGCTTTGCGACCACGACACGCCGATCTGGCTCGACGCCGCGCTTGCAGCAAACCGCGCCGTGCGCGACTGGCTCGGCTTCCATGCCGGCATGCCGGTGGTGCAGGTGCCGGCCGAGGCACATTTCGCGCTGGTGGCGCAGCCGGGCGAATTGATTGCGATCGATAATTTCTCGCAAGGCACCCAGGAATATCCCGACCGCTCGGCAACGCTGATCCTGCAGGTCGATTCCTTGTCGCAAGGGCCGCGGCTGAAGCTCGCCGGCCCCGGCATAGAGAGCTTCGCCACGCTCGCGCCGACGCCGCTGCCGCGCCATTTCGCCGAGCAATGGAAGGGCAACAACCAGCGTTTCCCGCGCGGCATCGACGTGGTGCTCGCCGCGCCCGAAGGCGTCGCCTGCCTGCCGCGCACCACGCGCATCGCCCCGATGGAGAGTTGAGCCATGTATGTTGCCGTCAAGGGTGGCGAAGCGGCGATCGCGAACGCCCACCAGCTGCTTGCCGACCGCCGCCGCGGCGACCGCTCAGTGCCGGCCATCCGTCTCGACCAGATCGTCGAACAGCTGGCGCTCGGCGTCGACCGCGTCATGGCGGAAGGCTCGCTTTACGATCGCGAGCTTGCCGCGCTCGCCATCGTGCAGTCGCGCGGCGATCTGATCGAGGCGATCTTCCTGGTGCGCGCCTACCGCACCACGCTGCCGCGCTTCGGCTATACGCGCCCGGTCGAGACCGCCGCCATGCTGGTCGAGCGGCGCATCTCCGCCACCTACAAGGACCTGCCCGGCGGCCAGCTGCTCGGGCCGACCTTCGACTACACGCACCGGCTGCTCGACCCGGAGCTCGCAGCCGGCGCAGACGTGCCGGAAGGCGTGCAGCGCATGACCGAGCCCGAAGCCGTCGCGCGCGTCTCCGACATACTGGCGCATGACGGCCTGATCGAGCCGGACGGCGAGATGCCGGAAGACCATGTCGCCGGCGACATCACGCGCGAGCCGCTCGAATTCCCGATGCAGCGCGACATCCGCCTGCAGGCGCTGGCGCGCGGCGATGAAGGTTTTTTGCTGGCGCTCGCCTATTCGACGCAGCGCGGTTATGCGCGCAGCCATCCCTTCGTCGGCGAGGTGCGGATCGGCGAGGTCGAGGTGGAGCTCGACGCGCCGGAGCTGCCCTTCCCGGTGCCGCTTGGCCGGGTGCGCGTCACCGAATGCCAGATGGTCAACCAGTTCAAGGGCTCGGCCAAGGCGCCGCCGCAATTCACCCGCGGCTACGGGCTGGTGTTCGGCCAGTCGGAGCGCAAGGCGATGGCCATGTCGCTCTGCGACCGCGCGCTGCGCGGCCGCGAGTTCGGCGAGGACACCCGCTACCCGGCGCAGGACGAGGAGTTCGTCGTCTCCCATTCCGACAATGTGCAGGCGACCGGCTTCGTCGAGCATCTGAAGCTGCCGCATTATGTCGACTTCCAGGCCGAGCTCGAGCTGGTGCGCAAGCTGCGCGCCGAGTTCGAGGCTGCTGAGCGCGCGCCGGGAGACGAGCGCAAGGAGGCGGCCGAATGATCGAGGGCCTCTCGCACATCACCTTCATCGCACGGGATCTCGATCGCATGAGCGCGATCCTGACCGGCGTGTTCGATGCCGAAGAAGTCTATTCGAGCGGTGAGGAACAATTCTCGCTGGCGCCGGAAAAATTCTTCCTGGTCGGCGGCGTCTGGGTTGCGGTGATGCAGGGCGAGCCCCTGCCCTCGCGCAGCTACAACCACATCGCCTTCAAGATCGACGAAGCCGATTTCGACGGGCGTCTCGCCCGGGTGCAGGCGCTTGGCCTCGAAATTCGTCCGCCGCGCCCGCGTGTCGAGGGCGAAGGCCGCTCGATCTATTTCTACGACGACGACAACCACATGTTCGAGCTGCACACCGGCACGCTGGAGCAGCGCCTCGCGCGCTATGCGAAAGGCAAGGAGGCCGCGGAATGAACGCGCCCGTGAACGACATCGCGTCCTACAACTTCGCCTATCTCGACGAGCAGACGAAGCGCATGATCCGCCGGGCGATCCTGAAAGGCATCGCCATTCCCGGCTACCAGGTGCCGTTCGCCAGCCGCGAGATGCCGATGCCGTATGGCTGGGGCACCGGCGGCGTGCAGGTGACGGCTTCCATCATCGGGCCGGACGATGTGCTGAAGGTCATCGACCAGGGCGCCGACGACACCACCAACGCCGTCTCGATCCGCGCCTTCTTCCGCAAGGTGGCGAATGTCGCGGTGACCACCGAGACGGCGAAGGCGACGATCATCCAGACGCGCCACCGCATCCCCGAGCATCCGCTCGATGACGGCCAGGTGCTGGTCTACCAGGTGCCGATCCCGGAGCCGCTGCGCTTCCTCGAGCCGCGCGAGACCGAGACACGCAAGATGCATGCGCTCGAAGAATACGGGCTGATGCATGTGAAGCTATACGAGGACATCGCGCATCACGGCCGCATCGCCACCTCCTACGACTATCCGGTGAAGGTCGAGGGCCGCTATGTGATGGATCCTTCGCCGACGCCGAAATTCGACAATCCGAAGATGCACCGCAGCAAGGCGCTGCAGCTTTTCGGCGCCGGCCGCGAGAAGCGTATCTATGCCGTGCCGCCCTACAGCGACGTGGTGAGCCTCGACTTCGAGGACCATCCTTTCGAGGTGAACAAGTTCTCCGAGCCCTGCGCGCTCTGCGCCGCGCGCGGCGTCTATCTCGACGAGGTGATCCTCGACGACAAAGGCGGCTCGATGTTCGTCTGCTCCGACACGGATTACTGCGAGAAGCGGCGCGAGGGCGGGCATCGCGGGCCGCTGGCGGGCGAGGCGACAGCGGAGCCTGCAGAATGATGCGTTGCGTTCTGTCGCGCCCCCCTCTGTCCTGCCGGACATCTCCCCCACGAGGGGGGAGATTGGCTGTCATCTCCACTTTCGCCATTCGTCTACGTGGAAGGTTGGCGAAATCATCGCGGCCGTCCGATCTCCCCCCTCGTGGGGGAGATGGCCGGCAGGCCAGAGGGGGGCAACGTAGAGCGGGGCGTCCGGAGAGTACATCATGCTGACAACCGACGAACCGCTGCTGAAAGTCGCGGCGCTGTCGAAATTCTACGGCTCGCGCATCGGCTGCGAGAACGTCTCGTTCGAGCTCTGGCCAGGCGAGGTGCTGGCCGTTGTCGGCGAATCCGGCTCCGGCAAGACGACCCTGCTCAACTGCCTGTCGACGCGGCTCTTGCCGACCTCCGGCACCGTGTCCTACCGGATGCGCGACGGACATTTTCGCGATCTCTATCGCCTCTCGGAAGCCGAGCGACGCTTCCTGATGCGCACCGACTGGGGTTTCGTGCACCAGAACCCCGAGGAAGGGCTGCGCATGCGCGTATCGGCCGGCGCCAATGTCGGCGAACGGCTGATGGCGGTCGGCGACCGTCACTATGGCCGCATCCGCTCGACGGCGATCGACTGGCTCGGACGCGTCGAGATCGCGGACGACCGCATCGACGATGACCCGCGCGCCTTTTCGGGCGGCATGCGCCAGCGGCTGCAGATCGCGCGCAACCTCGTCACCGGCCCGCGGCTGGTGTTCATGGACGAGCCGACCGGCGGCCTCGACGTTTCGGTGCAGGCCCGGTTGCTCGACCTCCTGCGCGGGCTGGTAAGCGATCTCGGGCTCGCCGCGATCGTGGTGACGCACGACCTCGCCGTGGCGCGGCTGCTCTCCCAGCGCATGATGGTGATGAAGGACGGCCGCGTGGTCGAAACCGGCCTGACCGACCGGGTGCTCGACGATCCGCGCGCGCCCTACACCCAGCTTCTCGTTTCCTCGATCCTGCAGGTCTAGCGATGGCCACCCCGCTTGTCGTTTCCGAAGTCGGGAAAAGCTTCACCATGCATCTGCGCGGCGGCGTCACGCTGCCGGTCGTGGCGGGCGTGTCGTTTGCGCTCAGCGCCGGGGAATGCGCCGTGCTGGGCGGCCCGTCCGGCGTCGGCAAAAGCTCGATCCTGAAAATGCTCTACGGCAATTATGCCGTCGATGCCGGGCAGATCATCGCCAGCCACCGCGGCAGGCTGGTCGACCTTGCCACCGCCAGCCCGCGCACCATCCTCAGCGTCCGCCGCGACACGATCGGTTATGTCAGCCAGTTCCTGCGCACGGTGCCGCGCGTCGCCGCGCTCGACGTCGTCGCCGAGCCGCTCACCGCGCGCGGCGTCGACAAGGAGACGGCGCGCGAAAAGGCCCGCGCGCTGCTCTCCCGCCTCAATCTGCCGGAGCGCCTATGGGCGCTGCCGCCGGCCACCTTCTCGGGCGGCGAGCAGCAGCGCGTCAACATTGCGCGCGGCTTTATCACCGAGCATCCGGTGCTGCTGCTCGACGAGCCGACCGCCTCGCTCGACGCCACCAACCGCGAGGTCGTCATCGGCCTGATCGGCGAGAAGAAAAGAGCCGGCGTCGCGCTGCTCGGCATCTTTCACGACCAGGACGTGCGCGACGCCGTGGCCGACACGATCATCGACGTCACTGCCTTCGCTGCCGCAAAGGCGGCCGCATGACCCGCCTGTCGGAAACGCCGCAGGTGCATGAAACGGCGCTGGTGGAGAAGTCGCAGCTCGGCCGCTGGACCGAGATCGCCGAGCGCTGCCGCGTGTCGGAATCCGTGCTCGGCGACTATTCCTACATGATGCAGGACTGCCATGTGTGGTGCGCCACGATCGGCAAGTTCTCCAACATCGCGGCCAGCGTGCGCCTCAACGCCACCAACCATCCGACATGGCGGCCGACGCTGCACCATTTCACCTACCGCGCCTCGGATTATTGGGACGACGCCGCGCACGAGGCCGAGTTCTTCGCCGCGCGCCGCGCCCGGCGCGTCACCATCGGCCACGATACCTGGCTCGGCCATGGCTCGACCGTGCTGCCCGGCGTCACGGTGGGCGATGGGGCATCGGTCGGGGCCGGCGCGGTGGTGACCAGGGACGTCGCGCCCTACACGATCGTAGGCGGCGTTCCGGCGCGGCCGATCCGTGAGCGTTTCGACGCAAGGACGGCCGAGCGTTACCAGGCGCTCGCCTGGTGGGACTGGGATCATGCCAGGCTGCGCGCCGCGCTCGAGGATTTCCGCACCCTGCCGGCCGAGGCGTTCCTGGAAAAGCACGGCGGCTGATCCGCCGCCATACTTCGGTTACCTGCCCGATTGACAAGGGCGGCGCCGCTCTGCGCAGAAGCGGCAGCGCTTTGTTGGCTTGGGAGATTTTTCATGCAGTTTCGCAGCACCCTTCTCGGGCTTGCCGGTGCGACGGTTCTGGCAGGACCTGCCGCCGCCGATCCGATGACCTATGTCGGCACGCTGGACAAGCTCGCGATCGTCGTCGAATTCACCGGCGATCCTGGCGAGCCTTCAGGGCCGCTCGCGGCGCGTTATCACTACCGCGCGCAGGGCGCGGACATTCCACTGCAGGCGAAGTCGCAGACGGACGGCACGTTCGAGCTCGCGGAAGAAGAAGCGTGCAGGGAAGCCTGCGAGGAGGGCAAGCCCGGCCCGATCGGCGCAACATGGTCGCTGACCGTCAAGAATGGCGGGCAGACGCTGGAAGGAACGTGGAAGGCCGGCAAGAAGGTCTTCGACCTGAAGCTGGAGCGCGCCGGCGTGCGCCCGGTCGAGGGCGAGCCGCCGGTCACGCCGCTCGACCTCTACAATTTCACGGTCAACACCTTCTACCAGACGGAAAATCCGATCACGATCGCTTCGTCGCCCTACGACTTCCTGCGCCTCGACATGCCTTACGATGTCGGCGAGAAGCAGGGCTGGCCGGACGCCACATTCGTCTACGTGACCGACCCGCGCACCAAATTCCCCCGGCCACGCATCCACAGCCTCGCCGGCCGGCCACCTTTCGAGAAGGCCAACGACCTGCTCGAGGACCGGCACTGGGTGGACAACATCGCGGCGCTGAGCTGCAAATCGCTGCAATATGCCGGCTTCCAGGAATACGGGCCGGTGCCCGGCGGCTCCGACGGCACGCTCGGCTATTATGACGAGACCACGTCGAAGGTCCTGGCGCTGACGCCGAAGCTGATCAGCTGGAGCGAGTCCGGCAGCGTCTTCTGCGGCGGCGCGCACCCGTACAACTTCCTCAACAAATTCGTCATGGACGTATCGAGCGGCCGCATGCTGGGGCTTGGCGACATATTCACCGACGTCACGGCGGAAGGCCTGCCCGGCGAGACACTGCTCGGCTATGTGCGCGAGAGGCGCGAGAAGCCGACCGACCAGGTCGAGATCGATTTCGAGGCCGAGTGCGGCACCGACGACCTGATCTCGCAGCACCTGGCGGCCAGCCTGAAGCGCGACGGCGACGCGATGAAGATCGTGCTCGGACTGTCCGGCCTGCCGCACGCGATCCAGGCCTGCGGCGACGATTTCATGGAGGTGCCGGCGGCGGACGTCATGTCGCTGCTGAAGCCGGAATTCGCCGCGCTGCTGAACTAAAGCGTGTCGCGTGAAAAGGGATTCACGCGACAAGCTTTAGGATGTTGATTTTTACGCATGTCTTTATCCCGAAACCGCGGACACTTTCGGGAGACATGCTCAATAATCTTGTGCTTTTCTTGCATGACGGCGTGCCTGTGCGCAGTCATGCAAGTGTCATCGAACTGACACCCGGCTTTCACGCAGCTCCTATAGCGGGTTCCCCCGAGGATACGGGGAAGACGCGATGCTGCAAATCCGCGACGTCACGCGCCGTTTCGGCAAAAAGACCGCCGTGGACAATGTCGCGATCGAGATCCCGCAGGGCCAGATGGTCGGCGTCATCGGCCGGTCGGGCGCCGGTAAATCGACGCTGCTGCGCATGATCAACCGGCTCATCGACCCCAGCCAGGGGTCGATCCTGTTCGACGGGCTGGAGGTCTCGAAGCTGCGCGGCGCGGCACTGCGCCGCTGGCAGCGCGACTGCGCCATGATCTTCCAGCAATTCAATCTCGTGCCGCGGCTCGACGTGCTCACCAACGTGCTGCTCGGCCGCCTCAACCACCGCAACACCTTGCTCAACCTTGCCGGCCTGTTCTCGCGCGAGGAGCGGGCCGAGGCGATCGCCGCGCTCGAGCGCCTCGACATCGCCCAGACTGCGCTGCAGCGCGCCGGCACGCTTTCGGGCGGCCAGCAGCAGCGCGTGGCGATCGCGCGCGCGCTGATGCAGCGGCCGAAGGTGATCCTCGCCGACGAGCCGATCGCCTCGCTCGACCCGCTCAACGCCAAGGTGGTGATGGACTCGCTGCGCGACATCAACCTGCGCGACGGCATCACCGTCGTCGTCAATCTGCACACGCTCGACACCGCCCGCACCTACTGCACGCGCGTCGTCGGCATGGCCGGCGGCAAGGTCGTCTTCGACGGGCCGTCGGAGAACTTGAACCGCGACGCCGTGCGCAAGGTCTACGGCGCCGACGACGACGGCGACATCGCGGAGGCGATCACCTCCACCGCATTCGCGCACAAGGCGGCGAAGATTCCCCTCACTCAGGCACAGGCCGAGGCAGTGCTCGCGAGGACCTGAACCGACGGGATCGTGTTGCCCGCGTAAAGGGCAGTTCCAAGCATAACCAGAGCCGGCAGCAGCCGGAAAAGAAACAGGAGAGACGATGATGCTCAAGAAACTGCTTCTCGGCGCGGCCTCGATCGCCGTGCTCGCCGTCGGCGCCGCGCGCGCGGAAGATCTGAAGGAATTCCGCATCGGCATCCTCGGCGGCGAGAACGAAGCCGACCGGCTGCGCAACTTCCAGTGCATGGTCGACCAGCTGCCGGGCGTGCTCGGCGTCGAGAAGGTGTCGCTGTTCCCGGCCGCCGACTATGACGGCGTGATCCAGGGCCTGCTCGGCGGCACGCTCGATTATGCCGAGCTCGGCGCTTCCGGCTACGCCAAGATCTACCTGGAGAACGACAAGGCGGTCGAGCCGATCCTGACCACGGTGCAGACCGACGGCTCCACCGGCTATTATTCGATCATGGTGGCCCGCAAGGATTCGGGCATGACCAAGGTCGAGGACATCAAGGGCAAGAAGCTCGGCTATGCCGATCCGGACTCCACCTCCGGCTATCTCATCCCGGTCGTAACGCTTCCCGAGTCGCTCGGCGGCGTCGCGGTGAAAGACTTCGTTGCCGAGACCGGCTTCGGCGGCGGCCACGAGAACCTCGTGCTGGAAGTGCTGAAGGGCACCTTCGACGCCGGCACGACCTTCGGCTCGGGGGTCGGCGAGTGGTCGGACGGCTACACCTCCGGCAACCTCCGCAAGATGGTCGACAAGGGCATCCTCGACATGGACGACCTGGTCGAGCTGTGGAAGTCGCCGCTCATCCCGAACGGCCCGATCGTCGTGCGCAGCTCGATGTCGGCCGACATCAAGCAGAAGTTCAAGGACTACATGGTGAACCTGCCGAAATCCGACCCGGCCTGCTTCGCGGCCGTGCAGGGCGGCGACTTCACCGGCTTCACCGAGGTGACGCCCGAGTTCTACGCACCGATCATCGCTGCCCGCAAGGCGCAGATCGGCTCCTGACCCGAACACTCCCAGGACTGGCGCCGTGAGCCCGGCTCGCGGCGCCGATCCGCCTCCGTCTCCCTCAGACAGTTTCGCCATGAGCTCGGTCGCCTCCACGCCGGTACTTTCGGAAGCCGGGCTCGGCATCGAGCGCCATTGGCGCGAGCTTGCGGCCCGTCGCCGGCTTTATACGATCGGCGGCCTCATCTTCATGGTCGTCGCCATGGCCGGCTCGCTCTGGTTCGCCAACGACAGCAACGCCGGCAAGTTCTGGGATCGCATCCCGTATTTCTTCGATTTCGTCGGCCAGCTCATTCCGCGCGACGGCAGCGAAATCTGGCGCGCGCTGTTCGACCTGCCTTCACCCTATGACGACGGCAGCATGAAATACGACTATCCGGAAGGGCGTGTGTACCTCACCTCCGGATTCTACGTGCCGGAATACATCTACAAGATGATCGAGACGCTCAACATCGCGCTGGTCTCGACCATACTCGGCTTCATCTTCGGCTTCCTGCTCTGCTTCCTCGCGGCCTCCAACCTCACGACGCAGCGGTGGCTGCGCTTCTTCGTGCGCCGCTTCATGGAGATCCTGCGCGCCTTCCCCGAAATCGTGATCGCCGGTTTCTTCCTCGCGATCCTGTCGCTGGGGGCGATTCCCGCCATCATCGCCGTCACGATCCACACCATCGGGGCGCTCGGCAAGCTGTTCTTCGAAGTGGTCGAGAACGCCGACATGAAGGCCGACGAGGGGCTGCGCGCCGCCGGCGGCAACTGGCTGGAGCGCGTCTGGTTCGCCATCGTACCGCAGGTCATGCCGAACTTTTTGAGCTACGGCCTGCTTCGCCTCGAGATCAATGTTCGCGCCTCGACCATCATCGGCGCGGTCGGCGGCGGCGGCATCGGCGAGGAATTGCGGCTTTCGATCAGCCGTGGACACGAGGCGAAGACGCTCGCCATCGTGCTGCTGCTGCTACTCACCATCATCGCGGTCGACCAGGTCTCCGCCTGGCTGCGCAAGCGCATCGTCGGCGACCAGGCCTTCGCCTTCGGCCGGGGAGATTGAGATGATCGCGGCGGAAGTCGATGCCATCGTCGCGCGCCATCCGGACGTCTTTGCCGGCTCGCGCCGCAAGAGCCTGACCGGCTGGCTGATCGGGGCGGGTGTCGTCGCCTATCTGGTCTTCGCCTGGTGGCTGTTCTCGATCGGCACGGTGCTTTCTTCCGGCAATTGGGGCATCGCCGGCGCCTATCTGGCCGACTGGGTGAGCTACGAGACGCGACCGAATGTCGACTACACGGATGGCGGCGCCACGATCGCTTATCCGCGTTTCTCGGCCTACAATGACAACCGGCATCCGGACTGGATCAGGTTCGAGCCGGCTGCTGCCGCGCCGGCCGGGACGAAGCCCGTCTATTCCCGCATCGTCCTGGCGATCGGCAACGACACGATCCTCGTCGAGGGCGACCATGTCGTCGTGACGCGCGGAGACGAGGTGCTCGACGCCTCAATCCGCCGCAATGAGAGCGTGGAGGCATCCGGACCCCTGCCCTCCTGGGCGTCGCAGCGCGAACCGGGCGAGCGCATCACGGTCGATTTCGGCTTCGACGGCTCAGCCGACATCGAGAATGACGAAGTCAAGATCCGGCACCGCTTCTGGGGCTGGGAGAACTTCCTCTTCGACGCCTATTCGCCGTTCTGGGGCAAATCCTCGGGCGAGGTGGCTGCGCTGGTCTTCTCCGGCGAGCGCATCGACCCCTCGATGTCGAACGCCGCGCTCGCCTGGTCGAACATCGTCAACAATTCCGAATGGCAGCACGGCGACGTCTGGCTGAAGCTGCTGCAAACCATTGTGATGGCCTTTGCCGGCACCGTGCTCGCCTCGCTGGTCGCCTTCCCGCTCGCCTTCGTCGCGGCGCGCAACATTACGCGCAGCCGCATCGCCAACCAGGTATCGAAGCGCCTGTTCGACTTCCTGCGCTCGGTCGACATGCTGATCTGGGCGCTGTTCTTCACCCGCGCCTTCGGCCCCGGCCCGCTCGCCGGCATCTCGGCGATCTTCTTCACCGACACCGGCACCTTCGGAAAACTCTATTCCGAGGCGCTGGAGAACATCGACGACAAGCAGCGCGAGGGCGTGAAGTCGGTGGGTGCGGCGCCCGTTTTGGTGCAGCGCTACGGCGTGATCCCGCAAGTGCTGCCGGTGTTCATCAGCCAGTCGCTCTATTTCTGGGAATCGAACACCCGCTCGGCCACCATCATCGGCGCGGTCGGCGCCGGCGGCATCGGGCTGAAACTCTGGGAAGCCATGCGCACCAACTCCGATTGGGAGAACGTCGCCTACATGGTGCTCCTCATCCTCATCGTCGTCTTCATTTTCGACAGCATTTCCAGCGCGCTGCGCCGCCGCGTGATGGGCGCGCAGCAATAGAACGGCTTCGCAACAGCGGCACGTAGCCGGCTGTTGATGCCAGGAACCGGAATCCGGGATTTCCCGGCTTCCGGTTGCTTCTGGCCGCGCGTTTTTCCCGCCTTGGCTTCGTCAATCTGTCATGCAAATCACCTAGAGCGTTTTCAAGAAAACGCCCTAGGCTCTGTTTTGGCGCAAATCCGGCGGGTTTCCCCGCCGGTATCCGGACGGAAAACCGGTGTCCACTTTTCCTGGATTTGCTCCTAAGGCTCGGCCAAAGTCAGAGTCCTGAGAATGCGCTATGCGATCTATTTCACCCCCGGGCGGGATGACCCACTCACCCGGGTGGCCGCCAATTGGCTCGGCCGCGACCCCTTCACCGGCGCCAGCGTGCCGGCGCCGGCGATCGGCCGCATGTCGCAGGCCGAAATCGCCTTCCACACAGCAGCGGCCCGCCGCTACGGCTTCCACGCCACGCTGAAGGCGCCTTTCCGGCTGGCGGACGGCGAGACGGAGCAGTCGCTGGACAAGGCCGTCGAGATCTTCGCCGAGAGCGTCGAGCCGGTGCCCCTGCCGCGCATCCGCCTCGACCAGATCGACGGCTTCTTCGCCCTGCTGCCGGATGAGCGTCTGCCGGCGCTCAACCGCCTGGCAGACGACATCGTCGTCGCTTTCGAGCGCTTTCGCGCACCGCTGACGGACACCGAGATCGAGCGTCGCAACCCGGACGCGCTCAAGCCGGCCGAGTTCCGCAATCTCTGCCAGTGGGGTTATCCTTACGTGTTCGAAGCGTTCCGCTTCCACATGACGTTGAGCGGCCGGGTGGCCGATCATGAGGCCGTCCGGGTGCGCGCGGCGATCGAGGAGTTCTTCGGCTCGCTGCTCGACGAGCCGCTGCTCATCGACGGCATCGCGCTTTTCGTGGAGCCCGAGGCCGGGGCTCCATTCCATGTCCGTTCGCGCTATACGCTGGGCCGCCGCCGGGAAAGAAAGTCCGCCTGATGTCCGAGACCGTGCTCACCAATGCCCGCCTCGTCACCGCCGACGCGGTGGTCGACGGAACGCTCGTCATCCGCGACGGCAGGATCGCCGACATTGCCGCTGGCCGCTCGGCCGCCGGACTGGACCTTGAAGGGGACTATCTCATCCCAGGCCTGGTCGAGCTCCACACCGACCATCTGGAAAGCCACTATGCGCCGCGCCCCAAGGTGCGCTGGAACCCGATCGCGGCCGTGCTCGCGCATGATGCGCAGGTGGCCACCTCCGGCATCACCACGGTGCTCGACGCGCTGCGCGTCGGCATGGATACCGATTCCGACATCACCATCGAGGACATGCGGCGGCTCGCCGACGCGGTCGAGGACAGCGTCAGGGAGGGCCGGCTGCGGGCCGACCATTTCCTGCATCTGCGCTGCGAGGTTTCCGCGCCCGACTGCCAGCAGGGCTTTACCCTGTTCGACAGCGACCCGCGGGTAAGGCTCGTGTCGCTGATGGACCATGCGCCCGGCCAGCGGCAGTTCGCCAGCCTCGACGCCTACGCCATCTACTACAAGGGCAAGCTCAAGATGTCGGACGCCGACTTCAATGCGCTGGTCGAGCGCCGCATGGCGATGTCGGAGGCGAATTCCGCGGTCAATCGCGACGCCATCGCCGCAGCAGCCAGGGAACGCGGCATCGTGCTCGCCAGCCATGACGACGCCACCATCGGGCATGTGCAGGAATCGCTGCAATATGGCGTCGGCATCGCGGAATTCCCGACCACGGTCGAAGCCGCGCGCGCCTCGAAGGAAGGCGGGCTGGGCGTGCTGATGGGCTCCCCCAACGTCGTGCGCGGCGGCTCGCATTCGGGCAATGTCTCGGCGCGTGAGCTGGCCGAGAACGGCCTGCTCGACATCCTGTCCTCCGACTACATACCCTTCAGCCTCATCCATTCGGCCTTCTTCCTCGGCGAGGTGGTCGATTCGATCTCGCTGCCGGCGGCCGTCGCCATGGTTTCGAAAAACCCGGCCGAAGCCGTCGGGCTCAGCGACCGGGGGGCGATCGAGATCGGCCGCCGCGCCGACCTGGTGCGCGTGCGTGTCGACGAGCACGTGCCGGTGGTTCGCACGGTCTGGCGCGAGGGCCTGCGTGTCGCATGATGGTGTCGGCGCTGATCGAACGCACGCTTGACGGTTCCCCCTTTCCGATCCGCCATGGCGTGTTCGTCGCGGTGGTGGGCCCGAGCGGCGCCGGCAAGGACACGCTGATCGCCTACGCATCCGAAAGACTCGGCCCCGATGCCGGCGCCGACTTCGTCCGGCGCGTCATCACCCGGCCCTGCGACGCTTCCAGCGAGGATCACGACAGCCTCGACGAAGCGGCTTTCGCCGAAGCCGAGGCCGCCGGCGCCTTTTCCGTGTCGTGGGGCGCGCACGGTCTCTTCTATGGCCTGCCGGCCAGCGTCGATGACACGATCGCAGCCGGCCGCGTTGCCATTGCCAACGTCTCGCGCGCCGTCATCCCGCAGCTTGCCGCGCGCTACGCGAATGTCGCGGTGGCGGAGATCACGGCCTCGCCCGAAATCCTGGCCGAGCGGCTTGCTGCGCGCGGCCGTGAAACGCGGCAGGATGTGCTTGCCCGCCTCACCCGCACGCCCGCCAAGGTCGATACGACAGCGGCGAATGTCGTGCGGATCGACAATTCCGGCGCTCGTGCGGAGGCCGGCGAGCGGCTGGTCGCCGCCATCCGCCGCGCCATCGCCGCCGCGGACCTGTCCGACGCGGTGTAGCAGCACCGGCTTTCTGTTACGCGGCGATCCTTCGCGCCGACCCAGGCCAGGGGTTGCAGCCGACACCGCTCCTGCATTAAGCCGACCGTGTGGAGGCCAGCCAAACCCATCGCGCCATCGAGGCGGTCTGGAAGATCGAGCGGGCGAAGCTCGTTGCCGGCCTGTCGCGGCTGGTGCGCGACGTCGGCGTGGCGGAAGAGCTGGCGCAGGACGCGCTGGTCGCGGCGCTCGAGCGCTGGCCGCAGAGCGGCGTGCCGGACCGCCCTGGCGCCTGGCTGATGGCGACAGCCAAGAACCGCGCCATCGACAGGCTGCGGCGCAACAGGCTCGGCCGCCAGAAAGAGGAAGCGGTCGGCTACGACCTGGAGCTCGAGCAGAATTTCGGCGGCGCCGACCCTGACGAGGCGCTCGACGACCAGGTGGGCGACGAGCTGCTCAGCCTCGTCTTCGTCGCCTGCCATCCGGTGCTGTCGCCCGACGCGCGCGTGGCGCTCACCTTGCGCCTGCTCGGGGGGCTCAGCACCGACGAGATCGCACGCGCCTTCCTCGTCACCGAGGCGACGCTGGCGCAGCGCATCGTGCGGGCGAAGAAGACCCTTTCCGACGCCGGCGTCGCCTTCGAGGTGCCCCGCGGGGCCGAGCTGCACGAGCGGCTGCCCTCGGTCCTGGAGGTCATCTACCTGATCTTCAACGAAGGCTATTCGGCGACCTCGGGGGAGGACTGGATCAGGCCGAGCTTGTGCGAGGAAGCGTTACGGCTTGGCCGCATCATCGCGGAGCTGGTGCCGCAGGAGGCGGAGGCGCATGGGCTGGTGGCGCTGATGGAGGTCCAGGCCTCGCGGCTCAAGGCCCGCACCGGGCCGAAGGGCGAGCCGATCCTGCTGCTGGACCAGAACCGGGCGCGCTGGGACCGCATCCTGATCGGCCGCGGCCTTGCCGCCCTGCAGCGCGCGGCGCGGCTCGACCAGCCGCCGGGGCCCTATCGGCTGCAGGCCGAGATCGCTGCCTGCCATGCCCGCGCCGCCACCGGCGACGCCACCGACTGGCAGCGCATCGCCGCGCTCTACGATTTGCTCGCGCGAACCACGCCCTCGCCCGTGGTCGAGCTCAACCGGGCGGTGGCGCATGGCATGGCGTTCGGACCGGAGGCCGGCCTGGCGCTGGTCGAGCCGCTGACCGACGAGCCGGCGATGAAAGGCTATCACCTGCTTTCCAGCGTGCGCGGCGATTTCCTGGCGAAGCTCGGCCGCAAGGACGAGGCACGCAGCGAATTCGAACGCGCTGCGGCGATGACCGGCAATGCGCGCGAGCGGGCGCTGCTGCTGGAACGGGCCGCGGCGACGTGACGTGTTCGGAGGGGCGGCGGGGCGGCACCCTCCAGCCCTACCGCCGGATCAGCACCACTCCGCCGATCAGCAGCACGACGCCGATCACGCGCGACAGGTCGATCGGCCGCACGGCCAGGCCAAGCACACCGAAATGGTCGAGCGCGATCGAGGCGACCATCTGGCCGGTTATGAGAAGCGCGATGAAGGTGGCGGCGCCGATCTGCGGCACGAGGTAGATCGACAGCCCGATGAACATCGCGCCGAACATGCCGCCGCTCCATGCCCACCACGGGATGCGGAGCATGAGCCCGGCCGACGGAACCGGATCGCGAAGGGCGGCGATGAGCAGGGCCATGCAGAGCGTGCCGACCACATAGCTGACGAAGCCTGCCCACGCAGCCGAGTTGAGCGCGCCTTTCAGATTGGCGTTCAGCACCTGCTGGACGACGACGCTCATGCCGGCGACCGCCGCAAGCAGGATTGGAATGGCTGTTTTTGCCATGGGTGTGGCTCTCCGGTTCCCCGGGCAGGGTTAGCCGAGATGCCCGCCGGCCCCCAAGAGCCTTGCAAAACGAAACCGGCAGGCCAGGGCCCGCCGGTTCGGTTGGTCACGCTGCCGGCAGGAGCTGCCTTCAGGCAGCGTCCTTCCTGATCTGCTTCAGATAGCCATGCTCCTCCAGCCACTTCTCGAGCACGATCTCGACAAGCGAGGAGACGGAGCGGCGGTCGTCCTTGGCGGCGCGGACGAGCGCCTCCTTCAAGTGACGTTCGATGCGAAATCCGAGTGGATGCGTCTTCGACATGTTGAATGTTTCCCTTCGATCACCGGCCATTTGCGTGTCGCTTGTCGGGGCCGGTTGCCGTCTAAACGGCTGATATGCTTGGAATTCCGGGCGAAAGCCCGCGGTCCTAGGCGAAGGAAAGGGGAGCGGGCGGAGCCTGCGCGTCAAAGCTGCGCGGCCCGTGCTTGAGAATGAGGAGAAGCGGGAGGGCGTGGGCGCCGTCGCGGACGCTTCCGGCGTTCGGAAAACCCTGCGGCGGCGCGACGAAGGCATCGTCACCGGCCTCGCTCTTCGAGGCGAAGGAAAGGAGCTTCGCCTCCTCCACATAACTCTTGTCGGATTCGACCTGCTCAAGCGCATGCGGCGCAGACGCGCCAAGCGCCCGGGCGAGATCGGGCGCGGCCGCCCAGCCGCTGCCGGCGCCGAGCGGCGTGCCGCAGATAGCCAGCAGGGCAAGCAGCCAGAAAAGCGCGCGCAACGCCAGGGGCGAGCGCGCGTTCTGACGCCGTTCCGGAACTATGAGGCCAGCTTCGATCATCGGTTCATACAACCGACGGGGATTCGCACACGTTTGCGTTTCGGCGTCAACCGGATTTGAAAGCCGTGCATCGATTTGCCGACAAAATCGACGGCTGCCGCCGGCATGACAAATCTGGAACTTTTCGACCCGGCGGGCCGTTCTTTGCAATTGTCGGCGCTCTGCCAACGGTGCTGCCGCGCCGCTCGGAAGCCGTCGGAATCGGCCTTTTGGAGCACCTGAGGATGAGCGACAGCGCAGGGCGGATGCTGGTCAGGACCGCGATGGCGGCGCCTTATCTGGAACGGCAGGAAGAGCACGAGCTGGCCCTGCGATGGCGCCGGAACGGCGACCAGGAGGCGCTGAACCGCATCACCACCGCCCATATGCGCCTGGTCATCGCCATGGCCGCGCGCTTCCGTCATTTCGGCCTGCCGATGAGCGATCTCGTGCAGGAAGGGCATGTCGGCCTGCTCGAGGCGGCGGCGCGGTTCGAACCCGACCGCGAGGTGCGTTTCTCGACCTATGCGACGTGGTGGATCCGCGCCTCGATGCAGGATTACGTGCTGCGCAACTGGTCGATCGTGCGCGGCGGCACCTCCTCGGCGCAGAAGGCGCTGTTCTTCAATCTGCGCCGGCTGCGCAACCGCATCGGCCAGCGCTCGGAGGTTTCGACCGCCTCGGTGCACCTGCAGATTTCGGAAGCGCTCGGCGTCTCGGTGCGCGACGTGGCGATCATGGATTCGCGGCTTTCGGCGCCGGACACCTCGCTCAACCTGCCGGTTGCCGACGACGCTTCCGCCGACCGCATGGATTTCCTGCAGTCCGACGAGCCGCTGCCGGACGAGGTGGTGGAGGATACGATCGACGTCGAGCGGCGCTCGAGCTGGCTGGGCGGTGCGCTCGAAGTGCTCTCCGACCGCGAGCTTTCGATCATCCGCGCGCGCCGCCTCACCGACGAGGGCGAGACGCTGGAATCGCTCGGCGGCCGGCTCGGCATCTCGAAGGAGCGCGTGCGCCAGATCGAAAGCCGCGCGCTGGAGAAGCTCAAGGCCGCCCTGATGCGGCGCAACCCGGCGATGGCGGCGGATTTCGCCTGAGCAACGTCGCGCCCGGCTGGAAACCCCCCTCTCAAGCAATTCTAAGGCTTGGCCCTGCCAAGCCAAAGAATTGCTATCTCCCCCACCGAGGGGGAGATAGCGCGCGGCATTGACCTCTCGGCAAATCGCAGACGTGGAGATTTGGCAGAGGCGCTGAAGCCAGGCTCTATCTCCCCCTCGGTGGGGGAGATAGCTGTTCCTGGGTTTGGCAAAGCCAAACCCTTGGAACTGCTTGAGGGGGGTCTTGCAACGCGACAGCTTTGACGTGATCAGCCGATCCGCAGCAGATGATTGTCCCAGACGTGGCTTCGATCGGCCTGCTCTGTTCCGTCCGGCCTGAGCACGATCCCGGTGCCCGTCGTTGCCAGGAAGCCGCCGGCATCCGGCGCTAGCCCGCACACTTCCGTCAGCGTCCGGCGCGAGCGCACCGCACCCGTGGCCGCATCGAGCACGAGGAAGGAATTACCCTGCGGCGAGGAGATCGCCACCATGCCGCTGGCGCGATTGGCGGCGACCGATCCGACATAGTTGCGCAGGCCGGTCAGGTCGCCGGTCGGAAGCTCGATCAGCTTCGGCTCTTCGCCTGGCGGCGCCAATCCGACCAGGGGCGGCTGGTCGGTCGCCGGCCCCCTGTACTGGCAGCCGAACCAGAGCACGCCATCAGCGGAAACGTCCATGTGACGGATCGAAAGCTGATGCAGCTTGGGCGGCAGCTCATGCAATGCGCGTAAGTCTCCGCTTATGCGGTCGATCAGCGCCAGCGACGGTTTCATCGTGGCGAGGTTGAGCTCGGCGCGGCCGAAGTCGGGATGCGTCTCGATGCCGCCATTGGCAATCGCGAGCGTGCGCCCGTCGTCGAGCAGCACGAGCTCGTGCGGCCCGACGCCATGCGTTGGGAACTCGCCGAGGCGGCGAAAATCGTCGCGCGCATCGTAGATGCCGACCGTGCCGGCGGCATTGTCGAAGTCGTTCTCCGTTGCGTAAAGCAGTGCGCCGTCGTGCGAGAACACACCATGGCCGAAGAAGTGACGTCCTTCCGCGCTCGCGATGGTCATCGGCTCCGATTGCCCGCCGTGGTCGAACACCACGGCAAACGTGCCGGGCTGGCGCGCAAAAACGACCGAACGGCGAGAGATGGGGTCGAAGGTGACGTCGTGCCCGCGGTCGGGGAGCGTGGCCGAGAAGACCAGCTGGCCGGTTTCCGACAGCACGGCGACGCCGTACTGCCCGTCGCGGTTTTGGTAAGCCGTGGCGAAGACGGCATCGGCTTTGACGAGGGCTTCCGCGCCGCGCGGCGCGAGCGTCATGGCGAAGCCGGCGCCGACTGCCTTGAGGAAGTGCCGCCGGTCGATCAGGCGGCAAGTCGAAGCGCTCTGCTTACTGACCAGCGCAGCGATCCTTCGCGCCCCCCTCTGGCCTGCCGGCCATCTCCCCCACGAGGGGGGAGATCGGACTGCCGCCGTCGTATCGCCAACCTGCAAGGTCGGCGATTGGCGAAAGTCTTCGTGCCTGCCGATCTCCCCCCTTGTGGGGTAGATGGCCGGCAGGCCAGAGGGGGGCGCCTCGCGCCGACGGCTTACAGTCGGCCGCAATGCTCAGTCCCCGTCCAGCGAGGAAAACCCGGCCGTGAGCCCCAGCGCCGGCGCGAGCCGCGTTCCGAAAAGCTCCGAAAGGCTCGACGTCACCAGGCGGGCGTAGGCCAGCTTTTCGCGGCTCTCAGGATCAGAGAGAAGATCAGCCGGCGGACCCGAGAGTGCCGACAGCGCGCGCTCGGCATTGCCGAACTCGAAACCCGTCGACTGCACGATCCAGGCCGAGTCGGCCGGCAGCAATTGCACGAAATCGACGGCATCGAACAATCGCCTGGCGCCGCCGAGATCGCCGCCGATCGAAGCGACCGTTCCGCCCGAGCGCCAGAAGATCGCCTGCTTCGGCTTGTCGTCATCGGCCGTCTCGCCAAGAAAGCCGCCGATGCGCACGTCGCGCACAAGCTCGATGCCGTGCACGAAGACGTCCAGCAGCTCGGTCATCGACTCCTGGTCGGTGCGGTAGAGGCGATTGTCGGCGGACGGGTTGGCCCAGGCCTGAGCGATCCCGTCCGGCGCCTGCCAGCCGGCGAGGATCGCCGCTGCCATCTGCTCGACATTCTCGGCAATCGCGCGCCCATACGCGCAGCGATAGCCCTCGCCCGCGTCGCCGAGCGCCTCGTAGCCCGTGCCGAACAGCACGAACTCCAGCGCGCCAAGCCCCTGCATGGCGACGCTTTTGTCCGCCAGGGTCGCCGGGTCGATCGCCGTCGGATCCTGTTGCGCCAGCGCTGCCTGCACCTGCTTCAGGCCGATGCCCTTGCGGTCCGGCCAGAACAGGATGCGCTCCAGCCGATTTTCCTCGGTCACCGGCCCGAAGCGCAAAAACTCCGCCGCCGACCATGCGCTCACCAGCCTCAGGAAGTCGCCTTGCGCCGTCGCCAGCCGCGCCGCCGCCGGGGCGTCGCAGAGCGCCGCCATGTCGGCACGCGTCACCGCGGCCGCGGTGTGGAAGTCCATGTAGGCCGGAAGCACATAGCCGTTGATGGCGCGCACGATTGCCGCGTTTCCGGCATGCGCGGTTCCTGCGAAGGCGGCGGTGCCGATGGCGAGCGCGAAAAGCAGCTTCATCAGAGCGACTCCAGGAATTTGACCAGCGCCTCCCGGTCCGCGGCGGCGAGGGCCGCAAAACCGTCACGCGCGCGCTTGCCCTCGCCGCCATGCCAGAGGATCGCCTCGGTCAGGTTGCGCGCGCGGCCGTCATGCAGGAAGAAGGTATGGCCGCTGACGGTTCTGGTGAGTCCGATTCCCCAGAGCGGCGGGGTGCGCCATTCGCTGCCGGTCGCCTCGCCCACCGGCTGCCCGTCGGCCAGCCCTTCGCCCATGTCGTGCAGCAGAAAGTCGGAATACGGCCAGATGAGCTGGAAGGACTGTGCCTTGTTCGGCGCGTCGCGCCGCGTGACGAATTTCGGATTGTGGCAAGCCGTGCAGCCGAGTTCGTAGAAGAGCTGCTTGCCGGAAAGCACGGCGGCATCGCCGACGTCGCGGCGGCGCGGCACGGCAAGGTTCTGCGAATAGAAGGTGACGAGATCCATCACCGGCGGCGGTGCCTCGACGTCGCCCAGCCGCTCCTGCACGCCGGTGGGCATGGCCAGGCATTCCTTCTCGGCTGCCGTGCAGTCGCCGGCGTGTCTCGGCACTTCCGGCGTCGAAATCCCGATATCGCCGGCAAACGCCTCCGCCGACTGCTGCCGGATCGACGGCGCCGAAGCCTTCCAGCCGAAACGGCCGAGGGTGAGCTCCCCGGCCGCCCCGTCGTGCACGATCGAGGCCTTGCCGGAAATGCCGTCGCTGTCTGCATCGCCGGGATCGGCAAGCGCCAGGATGTCGGCCGGATGGATCTGCTCGACCAGGCCAAGCCCGATCATCTGCGGTGTGACGCGCGGCGAGAGCGTGGTGCCGGCATCGAGCGGGCCGGAGGCCAGAGTATCGACCGAGTAGTGCGGCCTGCGCAGCGACACGACCGTGCCGTCGCCGAGCGTCACCGGCTGTTCCTCGTAGCCGATCCGCATCCTGCCCTCGGCCGCGAGCCCCGGCACGGCCAGATCCTGCAACTGCCCGCCATAGACCGGATCGGGAAAGTTGAGCGCCGCGCGGGTGGCGAGCATTGCCTGCTCGTCTGCCGTTGCGGCCGCGCGCGCCAGGCGCAGGAACATCGAGGTCGCGTCCGGATTGCTTTCGGGCGGGTGCCCGCGACCGTCTTTCAGGTGGCAGCTCTGGCAGGCGCGCGCGTTGAACAGCGGGCCGAGCCCGTCGGAGGCCTGAGTAGAGGAGGGCGAGGAGACCCAATTCTTGCGGAAGAGCGCGTTGCCGAGCTTGAAGGTGGCCTGCTCCTCGAAGGTGATGTTGGCCGAAAATTGCGAGAAGGCGTCGCGATTCGGCTTCTTCTTCGAGGTTCCGGCCCCGCCCTGCATCGGCTCGAAATCTTCGGGTTTGCTGAAGTCGGTCGTTGGGGCAGTCACGGCGAGGACGCGAGCCTGCTCCTCGGGTGTCAGGTCGTTGCGGACGCGTTCGAGGCCGGGCGTGTCGAATTCGGAGGAGACGGCGAATGCCGAGCCCAGGCCGATAACGCCGATGAAAGCGTAGGTGAGGATGCGCCGAACATTGCGGCCGTCCCTCTTCTCCCCGTTGACGGGAAGAAGATGCCGGCAGGCAGATGCGGGGCAGCGCCAAGCACGCCAGCCCCGGCGCTGCCCCTCATCCGACCCTTCGGGCCACCTTCTCCCCGCAAACGGGGAGAAGGGAAGAAGATGGTCAGGGGCGCGCCGCATCGCTCATGTTTTATTCGGCCTCGTTGGCCGGATCGGCGTTGAGCAGCCCGTATTTCTCCTCGCCGATGGAGGCGAGCAGGTCGAGCTGGGTCTCGAGGAAGTCGATATGGCCTTCCTCGTCCTTCAGCAGGTCCTCGAACAACTCCATGGTGACGTAGTCGCCGAGCTGATTGCAGATCTCGCGCGAGCGCTTGTACGAGGTGCGGGCGTCATACTCACCGGCGAGATCCGATTCGAGCACTTCCTTCACGTTCTGCCCGATGCGCAACGGCGCCACCGATTGCAGATTGGGGTGCCCTTCGAGGAAGACGATGCGGGCTATGATCTTGTCGGCGTGGTGCATTTCCTCGATCGATTCGGCCCGTTCCTTCTTCGCCAGCTTGGTGTAGCCCCAGTCCTCCAGCAGGCGGAAATGCAGCCAGTACTGGTTTACGGCTCCGAGCTCGAGGAACAGCGCTTCGTTAAGCCGCTCGATGATCTCTCTTTCGCCCTTCATGTGCCCTGCTCCCATACTGACCGCGCAGGCCTCTGACGCGGTCAAGGTGTGAAACGACGTCGGTACCCTCCGCTTCGGCGGAGGCATGGTAGGCTTCGGTTACCCGAATGATCGTTTCCACCACATTTGGAAAGCAGCCGCAACAGCGCCCACGTTTCTGCAAGGTGTGGTACACCTTCGCAGGAACGATAAGCTGCCAGGGATCCTTCCGGAGCAGTTCGATGATTGTGTCTTCGATCTCCTTCTCGGTGATGATATTGCAGTGACAAATCAGCATGTTGGCTCTTGGCTTGCGGCGCTTGCACGGGTGCGCCGTCTGGCTTTTATCTCTTCAGTTTCCGGAGAAGCGGTCTCCACTTTTCTCCGATTTGCTCTTGCGCCGTACCCGGTACGCCAGGCGAACGCTCTCACTCGAAAACCTTGTCCGGCGCGTCCAGGCTGTCCGAGCCCTCGAACTCGATGGCGTCGAGCTTGAGGACCGCGACCGCACGTTCGATCGACGTGGTCTGGTCGACCAGCGCGTCGATCGCGGCCTGCACGGTGGCGTTGCCTTGTGCATTACCCTCGCCGATCTGCTGGTCGTAGGCCTCGCCGCCTGCGGCGCGGGCCTGGATCGCTTCCATTTTCGCAACCGTGCCGTCGAGCTTGCCGGCAAGCTCGGTATCGAGCCCGGCATCGGCTTCCTTCACCAGCGCCTGCAGCGACGGACCTTCGACCACCGAGCCGTCCACACGCTTGTATCTGCCCTGGTAGACGTTGCGGATGCCGACCGCGTCGTAGAGGTGCGAGATGTGGGTGTTGTCGGAGAAGCAGTCATGCTCCTCCTCCGGATCGTGCAGCAGCAGGCCGAGCTTCATGCGCTCGCCCGCCAGCTCGCCATAGGAGAGCGAGCCCATGCCGGTGAGGATGGTCGAGATGCCGGCGCTGGCGTCGCCGTCGAGCAGGCCTTTTCGCGCCGCGCCGCCGTCCTTCCAATTGTCCACCATCTCCTGCAGGTCGGAAACCAGCAGGTCGGAAGCCGCCGCCAGGTAGGCGGCGCGGCGGTCGCAATTGCCGCCCGTGCAGTTGGCGGTGTCGAAATCCGTGTGCGGACGGTTGCCGGAGCCGGCCTTGGTGCCGTTCAGGTCCTGCCCCCAGAGCAGGAATTCGACCGCATGATAGCCGGTCGCGACATTGGCTTCGATGCCGCCGGCTTCCTGCAGCGTGCCCGACAGGAACTCCGGGGTGATCTTCGAAGCATCGACCTTGTTGCCGTCGATCTCGATCGAGGCGTTGGCGATCACGTTGGCCGTGTAGAGCGTGTTCTCGTCCGACTCCGTGCCGTAGCTGGAATCGACGTAGTCGATCAGTCCCTCATCGAGCGGCCAGGCGTTCACGCGGCCTTCCCAGTCGTCGACGATGGCGTTGCCGAAGCGATAGACCTCGGTCTGCTGGTAGGGAATGCGCGCCGCTTTCCACGCTTGCTTCGCAGCGGCGAGCGTTTCTGCCGACGGCTTGGCGATCAATGCGTCGACCGCGGCGTCGAGCGCCTTGGCGGTGCTGAGCGAATCCTCGTAGCCGGCGAGCGCAATGTCGGCATAGGTTTTCAGCACCGCCTTCGGATCGGTCGCGGCCTTCGACGGCAGCACGAAGATCGCGAGCGTCAGCACCGCGGTAGCTGCCAGCGCCGCAATCCGCATCGGGCGCAGGGGCATGACCTCAAACAGCATGGACTTCTCCAGACAGGCCTCGACCATGTGCCGGGACACGAGTCTCGACGTGCTCGGTGGGGATGCGGGCAATCGCCCTCGACCGGAAAATCCCGCTGCGGCAAGGGCAGCGGGCGCCTGATGGTTGGACACCATGAGGCTCGGACGGCATCCTCCAATCGAAAGGGTTCAAGGCCCAAACATCGAAGGCTCGTGCCTTTGGCACCCCTACCGCATAGCGCCGGGCAACGCGCAAAGTCAAGACTGACGCAGGAAAACCGCTTTCAAATCAATAGTTTAGAACAATTCTAAACTGCGCCGATCAAGTTTCCGATGAACGCGAGCACGACTGGCCCACCGGCATTGACCGGGCTTTTGCCAGCATGATCAAAGCGATCATGGCCACCGACCTCCCCATGCTTCCGGTGCGCGAGGCATTGCCGGCACTTGCCGCGGCGCTGGCGAGCGACGGCGCGGCCGTGCTCGTCGCCCCGCCTGGCGCGGGCAAGACGACGCTGGTGCCGCTGGCGCTGCTCGACGCCGCATGGCGGGGAGACGGCAGGATCCTGCTGCTCGAGCCACGCCGGCTGGCGGCGCGCGCGGCGGCGCGACGCATGGCCGCACTGCTTGGCGAGGAGCCCGGCCAGACCGTCGGCTACGCCATGCGCATGGAGAACCGGGTCTCGGCGAAAACCCGCATCCTCGTGGTCACCGAAGGCGTGCTTGCCCGCATGATCCTCGACGATCCGGAGCTGCCGGGCATTGCGGCGATCCTGTTCGACGAGTTCCACGAACGCTCGCTCGATGCCGATTTCGGCCTGGCGCTGGCGCTGGACGTGCGCGGCGCGCTGCGCCCGGACCTGCGCCTGCTCGTCATGTCGGCCACGCTCGACGGCGCCCGGGTGGCAAGGCTGCTCGGCTCCGCACCCGTCATCGAAAGCCAGGGCCGCGCCTTCCGCGTGGAGCTGCGCCATCGCGAACGCGCGCCGAACGTTGCCGTCGAGGATGCCGTCGCCGCCGCCATTCGCGAGGCGCTGGCGAGCGAGCCGGGCTCGGTGCTCGCCTTCCTGCCCGGCCAGCGCGAGATAGAGCGCACGGCGGAGCGGCTGGAGGGCCGTGTGGCGGCCGATGTCGAGATCGTGCCGCTCCATGGCCAGCTCGACGGACGGGCGCAGGACCGCGCCATCCAGCCGGCGCCGGCCGGCCGCCGCAAGGTGGTGCTGGCGACCGCCATCGCCGAGACCTCGATCACCATCGACGGTGTGCGCGTGGTGGTCGATTGCGGCCTGTCGCGGCTGCCCAAATTCGAGCCGGCAACCGGCTTGACCCGGCTCGAGACGGTGCGGGTGTCGCGCGCTTCCGCCGACCAGCGCGCCGGCCGCGCCGGCCGCACCGAGCCGGGTGTCGCGATCCGGCTCTGGCGCGAGGAGCAGACGGCGGCGCTGCCCGCCTTTACGCCGCCGGAAATCCTGGAAGCCGACCTTTCCGGCCTCGTGCTCGACTGCGCCGCTTTTGGGGTCGCCGACCCGCAGCAGCTTGCCTTCCTCGACCCGCCGCCGGCACCGGCAGTCAATGAAGCGCGCACGTTGCTCGGCGAGCTTGGCGCCATCGACGCCGACGGCCGCCTGACCGAAGCCGGCGAAGCCATGCGCGGCCTCGCGCTGCCGGTCAGGCTCGCGCATATGGTGGCCGAGGCGGCGAAGGCCGGCGAGGCGAAGGACGCCGCCATGCTCGCCATGCTCCTGACCGAGCGGGGGCTCGGCGGCGACAGCATCGATCTCGACCGCCGCCTGTCGCGCTTTCGTGGCGAGGGTGGGCCGCGCGCTGCGGCGGCACGACAGATGGCGGAGCGGATTGCGCGGTCAGCGGAGGCAGACGCCAAGGCGCCCCCTCCACCGCCTTCGGCGGTCCCCCTCCCCCGCTTCGCAGGGGAGGATCCGATGTCGCGGCCGGCCGCACCCTTGATCCTCCCCCGTTTACGGGGGAGGGGGACCACGCGAAGCGTGGTGGAGGGGGCGCGCCCGGGCGCCCCGCTTCTCCACGCTTTCCCCGACCGCGTCGCGAAAGCCCGCGGCGAGCGCGGGCGCTTCGTGCTCGCCAATGGCCGTGGCGCCATGGTCGATGCCGTCGACCCGCTTGCCGGCGAAACCTTTCTTGTCGTGGCCGACCTGCAGGGCCGCGCCCAGAACGCCCGCATCGCTTCGGCCGTCGCCGTCGCCGAAGACGATATCCGCGCGGCGCTCGGCGACCGGATCGAACGCAGCGCCGTCGCGGCCTTCGACCTTGCAAGCGGCAGCGTGCGTGCCCGCGAGACCGAGCGGCTCGGTGCGATCACGCTTTCCGAACGCGCCTTGCCCGCGCCATCCGGACAGGACGCCGACCGCGCCATCATCGACGCCGTGCGCCAGCACGGGCTCTCCATCCTGCCCTGGTCGAAGGAAACGACCATCCTGCGCCACCGCCTCGGCTGGTTGCACAGCGGGCTCGGCGCGCCCTGGCCCGATATGTCGGACGAAGCGCTGATTGCGCGCCTCGACGACTGGCTGCTTCCCTTCCTCAGCGGCGGAGCCTCGCTCCGCCGCGTCGATCCCGGCGTCTTGCACGACGGCCTGATGTCGCTCACGCCGCACGACCTGCAGCGCAGGCTCGGCGCTCTCGCGCCCACCCATTTCGACGCACCTTCAGGCAGCCGTGTCCCGATCGACTATGAGGGCGAGCAGCCGGTGCTTTCGATCCGGGTGCAGGAATTGTTCGGGCTCGACCGCCACCCGGCGATCGCCGACGGCAAGGTGCCGCTCACGCTCGAGCTGCTTTCACCCGCGCACCGGCCGATCCAGACGACGCGCGACCTGCCCGGCTTCTGGCGCGGCTCGTGGGGCGACGTCCGCTCCGACATGCGTGGCCGCTATCCGAAACATGTGTGGCCGGACGACCCGGTCAATGCCGAAGCCACCAGCCGTGCGAAACCCCGGACGAAATAGCGCTTTGCCTGTCCTGCGACGACGGAGCATAAGAACGCCATGGAACCGCGCACGCCGGACTCCCAATATAGCCAGCGGCTGAGGCTCAACACGCTGATCTGGCTGCGCTGGCTGGCGATCGTCGGCCAGAGCGCGGCCGTGGTGGTCGTCGCCTATCTGCTCGCTTTCCCCCTGCCCGTCAGCCTCTGCTTCGCGCTGATTGCCTGCTCGGCCTGGCTCAACATCTTCCTCTCCTTCCGCTATCCGGCCACCCACCGCCTGAGCCCGAATGCGGCCGGCGGCATCCTGCTCTTCGACAGCCTGCAGCTCGCCGGGCTGCTCTACATCACCGGCGGCCTGACCAACCCCTTCTCGCTGCTGATGATCGTGCCGGTGGTCGTGTCCGCGACGTCGCTGCCGCTGCGCATGACCGCGCTGCTGGGAGCGCTTGCAGTGGCCGCGGCAAGCCTGCTTGCCTTCTTCCACCTGCCGCTGCCCTGGTTTGAAGGCGCTTCGCTCGCCATGCCTTTCGTCTACACCGGCGGCGTCTGGGTGGCGGTGGTGTCGAGCATCCTCTTCACCGCCGTCTACGCCTATCGCGTCGCGCAGGAGGCGCGCCTGCTCGCCAACGCGCTCGCAGCGACGGAGCTGGTGCTGCAGCGCGAGCAGCATCTCTCCGCCCTCGACGGGCTGGCGGCGGCGGCGGCGCACGAGCTCGGCACGCCGCTCGCCACGATCGCGCTGGTGGCGCGCGAGATGGAAAAGGCGCTCGGCTCGGACCCGCGTTTCCGCGAGGACGTGACCCTGCTGCGCAGCCAGTCCGAGCGCTGCCGCGAGATCCTGAAACGCCTCACCAGCCTGTCGAGCGAAGGCGAGGTGCACCTCGCCCGCCTGCCGCTCACCTCCCTGGTCGAGGAGATCGCCGCGCCGCATCGCGATTTCGGCATCGCCATCGAGCTCACGCCCGGCGAGCAGGCCGGGCCGGAACCGGTCGGGCGGCGCAATCCCGGCGTCATCTACGGGCTCGGCAACCTGGTCGAGAACGCCGTCGATTTCGCCAAGTCGAAGGTGACGGTGCGCTGGCGCTGGGACAACCAGCACGTCGTCATCTGCGTGATCGACGACGGCCCGGGTTTTCCGCCCGACATCATCGACCGCATCGGCGAGCCCTACATGTCCACGCGCCAGGGCGTCGAGCCGGGCGGCGGGCTGGGCCTCGGCCTCTTCATCGCCAAGACCCTGCTCGAACGCTCCGGCGCGACGATGCGCTTCACCAACTCGCTGGTGCCGGGCGAAGGCGCTACCGTGGAGGTGTCGTGGCCGCGCCTGACCTTCCTCAATCCCGCCTCGCTGGTGGAAGGAGCGCCGGCCTGAGGGGGGCGAAGCCGCCGCAGATTTGGAATTTCCTCTGCGAAACAATATATTCGATCCGATTTTGGACAGAACGGAAACGCCCGAGATGAACGAGACTGTTTCGCAGGAGGCGCGCGTGCCGGAAGGCGACGCCTCGCTGCTGATCGTGGATGACGACAGGCCCTTCCTGCAGCGGCTCGCCCGCGCCATGGAAAGCCGCGGTTTTGAGGTCGATACGGCCGAAAGCGTCGACGAGGCGGTGAGCAAGGCGCGCGCCAAGGCGCCGGCCTATGCCGTGGTCGACATGCGGCTCGGCGACGGCAACGGGCTCGACGTCGTCGCCGCCATCCGCGAGAAGCGGGCGGACGCGCGCACCGTCATCCTCACCGGCTACGGCAACATCGCCACGGCGGTCACCGCGGTAAAACTCGGTGCGATCGACTATCTTTCGAAACCGGCCGACGCCGACGACATCTTCGCCGCGCTCACCCGCCAGGCCGGCGGCAAGGCAGCGCTGCCGGAAAACCCGATGTCGGCCGACCGCGTGCGCTGGGAGCACATCCAGCGCGTCTACGAAATGTGCGACCGCAACGTGTCGGAGACGGCGCGGCGGTTGAACATGCACCGCCGCACGCTGCAGCGGATTCTGGCGAAGCGCGCGCCGCGGTGAAAGCTGCCGTCTTCTCCCCCTCCTGAGCTTGTCGAAGGGACGGGGAGAAGATGCCGCCCTTCGACTTGCTCAGGAGCCAGATGAGGGCGGCGCTGAGTTCGGAGAGGGCTGGCGCAGCGATTTGTTCTGTGACGCCGGCGCCGCCCCTCATCCGACCCTTCGGGCCACCTTCTCCCCGTGAACGGGGAGAAGGAAAGAGGCGCTACTCGCTCTCGCCTTCCACCACCGGCACCGCCACCCCTGCCAATTCCGCCGCGAGCAACCTCGCGGCCCCTGCCCGTGCGATTCGCAGCATCAGCGCCTTGCGCACGTGCGGCGGCATACGGTGCTCCGGGGCTTCGCGCATCAGCTCGGCGCCAAAACCGTCGGAGAGGATGAAGCCGCATTCCTGCGGAAATATCTCGGCCGGCACGCCGGGATGCGTGGCGAAGAAGAAGCGGTCGGAAAACAGCCGGTATTCCGGCCATTTGCGATCGACGCGAAAATCCTCGATCGATGACTTGATCTCGACGATCCAGATGTCGCCGGTGCGCGTGAGCGCCACGAGGTCGGCGCGCCGGCCCGACGCCAGCGAGATCTCCGGCAGCACATGCGCGCCCATTTCCGTGAGCAGGCGCTGGACGCCACGGCGCACGAGCATGGCGCGCTCCGACTGGCGGCCGTCAATGAGGGGATTTTGGGGAATCGGCGAGATGAGAGGCATGGCCCATCATGCCAGTCTCTGTTCACGTTTTGAACTCTTTTTTGCCGGGCGATTATATATTTGACAAACCCAACGTGACGGGCTATCAATCGGGACAAGGAGTTAGCCCCGATGTCCGTCCTGTCCCGCCCCTACTTCCACGATGAAGCCGCAGCCTTCGAGCATGTGGAAATGATCCTGTGGCCGCACGGCCCGGTCTGCCACCATTGCGGCTCCATGGAACAGCACTACCGACTGAAGGGCGTCCGCACGAAGGCATCGAAGAAAAACCCGCACGGCGTGGAGCGTCACGGCCTCCTGAAGTGTTCGGACTGCCGCAAGCAGTTCACCGTGCGCATGGGCACCATCTTCGAGGAAACCCACCTGCCGCTGCACAAGTGGCTTCAGGCTATCCACCTGATGTGCAGCAGCAAGAAGGGCATCAGCGCCCACCAGATGCACCGCGTGCTGGAATGCACCTACAAGACCGCGTGGTTCCTGTGCCATCGCATTCGCGAAGCCATGCGCTCGGATCATTCGACGCCGATGGGCGGCAACGGCAAGGTTGTCGAGGCTGACGAGACTTACATCGGTCGCCTCGGTGGTCAGCCGGTTCGCCGTGGCGGCGGTTCGCACAAGAACACTGTCCTGACGCTGGTAGAGCGCGGCGGCGAGGCCCGTTCCTTCCATGTCGAGTCCGCGACCGTGAAGAAGGTCATGCCGATCGTTCGCGCCAACATCGCGCGCGAGACGGCCATGATGACCGACGAGTGGGGCGGCTACCGCTATCTCGGCGACGAGTTCGCCTCGCACGAAACCGTGGTGCATTCGAAGGACGAATACGTGCGCGGCAACGTCCACACCAATTCGGTCGAGGGCTTCTATTCGATCTTCAAGCGCGGCATGAAGGGCGTGTATCAGCATTGCGCCGAACACCACCTGCACCGCTATCTGGCCGAGTTCGACTTCCGCTATTCCAACCGCATCGCCATGGGCATTGATGACGGGGTTCGTGCGGTGAAGGCGCTGGCTGGCGTCAAGGGCAAGCGTCTGACCTACCGTCAACCTGCTTGAGGCGAAGCAGCACCACTACCGGAAGCCGGTACAGCTTCAGTTGCCTCTGTGGAAAACTCGGCGCGCCAAGCGCAAAGCCAACAAATGATTCGGTCATTCCGGTTCCGGAATGATCCTTGAATATAGGCACATTTTCCTATACATTTTGACTGCCGGGGGTACGTCGAAACGTATCAGGGGGCAACCCCACCCGGCAGCTATCTCCACGTCTTCGCCGGGAATTTGACCAGACCAAAGCCCTCGTATTTCCCAAGGGGGCTCGCTCTGAACGAAGGCTTGATCACGTCGAAAAACGTCTTGTCCTTGAGATTCGCAGCACGGCCTATGGCACCCGCAACCATATCGGCAAACTGCACTCCGATGCTCATGTGCGACGGGGTTAGAAAGACGCATTCCACGAAGTTCCCGTAGGTGCTGACGTAGCGGCTTTCCCGCTGCACCAGATCCAAATGGTCCGCCCGGAAATCGTCGTCCTGTTTCCTCCCGCGGTGGTCAGCAACCATCAACCCAAGCTGCCGGTCGCCAACAAGGCGGCTTAGTTCCTGCAAGTGATACTGAAACCGCTCCGATACCGGCTTGTAGGTGTAGTGATACAGGTCTTCCTCGTTCTTGACGTACTTCGTTTCATAGGCCGCTGCCGCGCTTGCAACGCAAGCGATGATCTTCACACTCTTGCGCTTGGTGATGATGTTGAAGAACTCGCGGCGAAATGCATCCCGCGCCGCCTGATCCAGGTGGATAACGGAATTGCCCGGCTCGTCGTTGTGCGATCCGAAATATCGCCACTTAATCTCGCCCGTAATGCTATATTGCGGCTTGGCGCAGAGTTGCCGGACTTCCGTGGCAATGGCGTGCCACTGGCTTTCGTGCATCACGACGCCAGCTATAACGAAATACGGCTGCGCCTTCTTCGAGTCCTTTTTCGGAGGCGTGCCACTCTCATCAATGAAGCAGAAGTGCATCCGAGATGGAACCTAAGGACAGGGGCAAGAATCAAGCGGACAAGTTCCGCGAGGCCGCCCGTGAGCTAGAGACTGACGACTCCGAAGAACGCTTCGACGCTACGCTCAAGAAGGTTGCGACGTCATCTCCACGATCTTCGGAGAAGGAAAAGCCCGCGAAGAAATGACCGCGCGGGCTTCCCAGCATCGATGGACTACGCTGCCTTGAGCAGGTTCGTCGGCATCCAGACCGCGCTGCTATGCGAAGCCTTCATGATGTCGATACCGCGCTGACAGTCTGCGCGGTTCTTGTACCCCTCGCTGCTGACGGCGATAGTCTCGCCATTCGCAGCTTCGTAGGTCCAACGCCACTCGTTTCTGTTATCCTTGTACATCCAGTACGAAGGATATTCCCTGTTCGCCATAGGAGTCTTCTCCTCTGTTCGGCGCGAACGTCGGGCTTGACCATGGCGTATTATTCTGATTCAACATCAGCGCACTAACACCACGCCCCGCGCCCGACGACCAATCGTTGCGGGGTTTAAACTTGGAAACCGTCGCGGCTGGCAGGCTTTGCGGCGGTTTCTTCGTTTTAGCCGGTAGTGATGTGACGTAAGTAGAGCGCCAAGTCAAGGCGCACGAAAGGGGCCGTTAACTTAGAACGGCAAAAAACGGGTCCCACCCCGAAAAACGCACTTTAATCAGACGCTTAGCCCATTCCTCCCTGCGCTGCTTTCCTGCGTCTACTCGGATACAGCTCCTGTACCATACGCAGATTCGAACGAAGTGCAAATGTTATTGCACTGCAATAGCGATTCTGTGCGCTGCGCAATAGGTCTGCAATGCTGACTATACTACCGAATTCCCATATCAGGATATCTTTATCTCCCACTTGCTTCATATGCGGTGATCATTTTGCCGCCTGTCAGGATCATATTCCTATGACAGGGCCGGGTTTGTCAAATATATAATCGCCTTTTGCCGGGCGATTATCCAATGACCCGAGATGACAGCTCGCCTCGCCGCCACTACTGGTCAAGCAGACCGCCGTCGCACAGTGAGGCCCACCATGAAGGTCACCGGTTCATGCCATTGCGGGCGGATTGGCCTGAAAGCCGAGATCGATCCGGGGCGGGTGCGGATTTGCCATTGCACCGACTGCCAGAAGCTCTCCGGCTCGGCTTTCCGCGTCACCGTTCCGGTGGCGGAGCGCGACGTGTCGTTTCGCGGCGATGCGCCGAGCCTCTACGTGAAACGATCGGAGAGCGGCAATGAGCGGCTGCACGCCTTCTGCGGCCATTGCGGCACGCCGCTCTATGCGACCACCCCTGCCGGCGACGACAGAAAGCTCGGTTTGCGGGTCGGCCTGCTCGACCAGAAGGCGGAGCTCGCACCGGGCCGCCAGTTCTGGCTGCGCTCGAAGCTCCCCTGGCTGCCGGCCCTGCCGGGCGAGGGCCGCGAAACCCAGTAAGCGCCGGACTGCAGCCGTCGGATCGCCGCCGATAAGTGGTCAATGCCGCGAAGGGTTTAGCAAATCTAATTGCGGCTGCGGCTGCCGGCGGATGTAATCTGCTCAACCGGCTCAGCATCATGCCGGTGGTTTTCCTCCGGGAGGGCCAGCCCCATGGCTCGCAGCTTTTTCCCGCCTACCATCTTCACACCGGACGACCTCATCATCGTCAGCCACGTCCACACCGACGTCTGCGAGAAGCGCGGCATCGAGCCGGGTTCCTCCGAGGCCGAGCAGATCGCGCTCACCATCATCGCCTTCTTCCAGAGCGGCATAAAGGACGAGGCAACGCTGGGCGCGGCAATGGGCCTGCGCCGATCCGTCTTTCCCGGCTGACGCGTCAGCGGCCGGCGACCGGGGCCGGCGGCTGGCCGGGAAAGTTGGGCAGGCTTGCGTCCATGCAGGCCCATGAGGGCGCCGAGGCTGTCCAGATGTTGGCCGCCGGCCTGGCGATCTCCGGATCGTCGAGCGTGCCGGCGCGCACGAAGATGAGATGCGGCCGCGCCTCGGCCGCGCTGAACAGATGCGTGCCGCAATTGCCGCAGAACCGCCGGTGCATGCGATTGCCGCTGTCGGCGACGCTTTGATAGTCGCTCATCTCGCCGCTGACCGACAGGCCGGCCGTCGGGAAGCAGATGCTGACGGCGGCATTGCCGGTGGCGAAATACTGGCAGACCCGGCACCAGCAGAGACGCGTGACGATGGGCTCGGCGTCCGTCTCGTAGCGCACGCGCCCGCACAGGCATCCGCCGCGGATCATGGACCCCTCCCAAACTTGTGCCTTGTTTGCCGCAAATCCGGACGGAAAGCCGGTCTCCACTTGTCCTGGATTTTGCCGGTGCTGCTACAGCACCAGGCTGCGCGGCGCCAGATCCGGCCTGGCGGCCATCGCCAGGACAGCGTCGCGGAACGCGCCGGACAAAAGCACGCCGGCCGTGTAGGCGCCGGTGGCGAGCCCATAATCCTGGCCGTCCAGCGTTTTCCTGCCGGTCGAGACCAGGACGGCGACGGCGTGCAGCGTCCCGTCGATGCGGGCCAGCATCACGCTGCCCGACGCCAGCCGCTCGGCGTCGCAGTCGGTGTAGACGACGTAGGCGCCGGCACTTTCGGTGGCCGGGAGCTCGGCGTCGATTTCGCCGGCCGGCCGGCTGTCGCGAATGCTGCAGCGCTGCACCAGCGGCACCAGCGGATCGCTGCCGGGCACGCCAGGCTGGAAGGCGGTGACGACGATCAGCTCGAGGCCGACCAGCGCGGCTGCCGCTGCTGGCTCGTAGACCGGATACGGCCGGGCGCCGGCAACCGGACCGGCCAGCCTCGCCACCGCGAAGTCGCGCGGATGGCCGGGCGGCACGACATGTTCGGCGCCGAGATAAAGGCCGTCCGGTCCGGCCGCGAGGCCGACCGTCACCGACATGTCCGCCTGGTTGCTGAAATGGCACGCTTCATAAGGCAGGCGCGGCCGGCCCCGATCGTCCACGAAGCTGTGCCCGGCGGCTACCAAAGTCCTGTCTCCCGCGACCAGGGCTGCCGCGCCGACGGAGCCGTTGCCGTGCTCGGTGCCGGGACAGACCAGGTAACCGGTCGAGGTGCGTGCCTGCTCGATCTCGTCCGGGAACAGGCCGAGCTCCGGCCCGATCGCCGTGATCGAGGCACGGCCATCGTCCGGCCCGATGATCGACCGCACGGCGGCGCCGGCCCCTGCCGGCGGCGAGGCAAGCACGAGCCCAAGGCCCAACATCGAGATCAGGCGTGACATTCAGCAAAATTCCTTGCGCGGCACGAGGCCCCGGGGCTGGTGCGGGGGGATTCCGGCTTTCCTGTGGTAACGCTCTCGTTACAGCCTGTTGCGAAAATGCCATAGCTGCCACGCTACGTGGCCAACCGGGCCTGCCGCGGGGGCATCCGTGCTTGGCAAGCCGAATGTTTGCGCACTAACAATGCCGATGGAGAGGGGCTCGAATCGGGCCCGTTCAGAGCGTTCGAATTCGGACCAGATGATGCGGATCAAATCAGTCTTCGTCGCGGCCGTGCTGGTGGCAGCGGCAGTCCTGTCGGGCTGCACCAGCATGGGCGGCGGCTTCAACGTATTCTCGAACGAATACGGGGCGCGCCGCGACGGCGGCTACCAGCTGCCGTCCATCCCGATCTACAAGGTCGACCGGAAATACCACCGCCAGATCGTCAACTACACAACCAAGGAAAAGCCCGGCACGGTGATCGTCGATACCGGCGCAAAATTCCTCTATTTCGTGATGAAGGACGGCAAGGCGATGCGTTACGGCATCGGCGTCGGCCGCGAGGGTTTTGGCTGGTCGGGCACGGCACGCATCGCGCTGAAGCGCGAATGGCCGACCTGGACGCCGCCCGCCGCGATGATCCGGCGGCAGCCGGAGCTCAAGAAGTGGGCCGGCGGCCAGCCGCCCGGCCTGATGAACCCGCTCGGCGCGCGCGCCATGTACCTCTACAACAAGGGCGGCGATTCCGGTTACCGGCTGCACGGCACGCCGGAGTGGAACTCGATCGGCAGGGCCATGTCTTCCGGCTGCATCCGGCTGATCAACCAGGATGTGATCGACCTCTACAACCGCGTCGACGTCGGCGCGAAGGTGATCGTGAAATAAGTCGCGGACCGTCCAGGCAACAAACGGCACCAGACGCGAAAAACCGGGCACTTTGGCCCGGTTTTTTGTTTTCGGTTTTTCCTTCGCCCCGTTCACGGGGAGAAGGTGGATTGGCGCGCTTGCGCGCCAAGACGGATGAGGGGCGGCGCCAATGTTTCGAAACTCGGGCGCCGCCCCTCATCTGCCTGCCGGCATCTTCTCCCCGTAAACGGCATAGGCGCTAAGATAGTTTTGGCATTGCCTGGAATTTTCGCTTTCGCGGCGGTTCTCGCCATCGATGTCGCAAGAGCTGGAGGTTTTTGCGCAGGGTTTGCAGGCATGGCTGTGCAAAGATCGTTGCGATCAGGGAAGCGACGATTTGGCGGGTTGCGCGCCACAGCAGCGGGCGGCCATCGCTCAAGGGGGAGAGACGCCCAACTCCTCAGTGAGGGGTCCGGTCAACAGCGCGATGAGGAAGTGGGCAAGAATCCAAGGCTTTGCGATCCTTGGGTCTTTGGCCGGCGGCGCCCGCAGTCCGATCAGGCTCTTCAGACGCTTGAAGGCGAGCTCGATGCGCCATCGCATGCGATAGAGCTTGAGAACGGTGTCGGCAGGGAACTCCTCTTGGTCAAGCGAGGTGAGAAGGATCACGAAGCCGGCAGCAATCAACGTCTCCTGTCGAACCGTCTGGCTCTTCGCCTTTGCTTCCTTTTTGATTTTGCGCCGCGCTTCTTCTGCCGCAGCCTCGGATTTGCGCAAGGCGATCAGGCGCACCTTCAGCGGATCGCCCTTCTTGAGGCCCAGGCAGACAGGAGTTTCGATGACGTCCTCGCGGCAAATCTTCAGGTGGCCGATGAGGTCGAACGCTTCACCGCCGGCGTCGAGCCATCGCGCGTTCTTCCACCCTGCGCGCACGACAAAATCGCCGCCTTGCGCCACGACATTTGCCATCCGCTCGGCTTGCAGATAGGCGCGGTCGCCAATGCGAATCTCGCCCGCTACCACCGGCACTCGGTCGATCAGTTCGGCCTCGCTTTGATCCGTGACCTCGATGAAATCGAACTGTTCGCGGCCAAGCTCAAAGGCGCAGTGCACACGCCAAAGGCCATTGTTCTTCTTCTCATGCACACCGGCCTTGGCAACCGCCGTCGCATCGAGGATGCGGATCAGTCGGCCTTTCGCCGGGTCAACTTCCTCTCGCCTGAGAAGTTGGCCGATCAGTTGCTGCAGCCACGGTCCCGCGTTGCGCAGCCGCCCAAGCAATGCCACGTCCGAGATGTCTGCTATCCCGCTCGCCGCAGCCCACGCAACAACGCCCCGCAGCCCCACCTTCCCAAGGCAATAGGCAAGCGTCAGGCGCAAAAGATCGCTCGCCGATCTTACCCCGCGCGGCCGCAGGAACGCCTTCGTCTCGCGCGCACTCCGTGCGATCAAATCTTCGCCGCCGAGAAGCGCCATGGTCTCGGCCCAGCCGTCTTCAAAAACCGATTCAGGACGAGTCATCGCAGTCTAGAATCACAATCGATTCAACGCTGCAATACCTATCTTAGCGCCTATGCCGTAAACGGGGAGAAGAGCGCCAATCAGGAAACGACCTGCTCGACGTGCTGCACTTCCGGAACGAAGTGCTTCAACAGGTTCTGAATGCCGTGCTTGAGCGTCGCGGTGGAGGACGGGCAGCCCGAGCAGGCGCCCTTCATGTTCAGGAACACCACGCCGTTCTCGTAACCGCGGAAGGTGATGTCGCCGCCATCCTGGGCCACTGCCGGCCGCACGCGCGTATCGAGCAGCTCCTTGATGGTCGAGACGATCTCGCTGTCGGCCTGGTCGTAAAACTCCTCGCCGGCATCGGCTTCGCCGGCGCCGGCACGCGCCATGACCGGCGCGCCGGACATGAAATGCTCCATGATGGCGCCGAGGATTGCCGGCTTCAGGTGCTGCCACTCCGGGCCGTCCTTGGTGACGGTGATGAAGTCGTAGCCGAAAAATACGCCGGTCACGCCGGGAATGCCGAACAGCCGGCCGGCGAGCGGCGAGGCTTCGGCCGCGGCTGCCGCATCGCGGAAGTCGGCAGTGCCTTCGCCCAGCACCTCCTTGCCGGGCAAGAACTTCAGCGTCGCCGGATTGGGAGTGGCTTCGGTCTGGATGAACATCGTCTTGTCCCGCTGCTGCTGGTTCCGTGCCGGCCATTTGGGCCAGCTTGTTTGGAATAATTCTAAATAGGCCCGTTCGAGGCGCTATTCAAGCAAAAGCCTTGCGTGCTCCCGCAAAGGTCAAGGCGCCGCCTACTCCTTTGCCGGCACCGGCGCAATGCCGTTGCTCGCGCGCGGTTGTCTCAGCACGAGAAGGCCGGCGACGACGATCAGGGCAATTCCTGCCAGTGCCGTCGCATCCAGCGCCTCCGAGAAGAACAGGACACCCCAGAGCATCGCAGACACCAGATAGGTATAGTCGAAGGTCGCCACCACTGCCGGCGCTCCGATCTGATAGGCCTTGGCAGCGCCAGTGGCGATCACGACCATGACGGCCCCCAGCCCGGCCATGAGCAGCCAGTCCCCGGCTGCCATGGCAGACCAGCCCCCGAACAGGAAACGATCGGCCGATGCCGGCTCGACAATGGCAATCGCCAGGGAGCCGACGATGCCGAGGGCAAGCAGCCCGACATGCAGGCCGAGCGCCAGCACAAGGGCATCCTCGTCGGTGCAGCGCGCCCGCGTGACGATCGCCGCGAGTGCGTAAAGCACCGCAGCCAGGATCGGAAGCAATGCCCACAGAGAAAAATCGTCCGCACCGGGCCGCAGGATGACCAGCACGCCGACGAAGCCGAGCACGATCCCGGTCCAGCGATACGCCCCGACCGGCTCGCCGGCGAGCAGGGAGGAGAAAAGGGCGATGAACAGCGGCGCGGTGTAGATGCCGGTGGCCGCAACCGACAGATCGATCGCGGGCAGCGCGGCGTAGTAGGCAAGCCACATCGCAACCATGAGAAAGCTGCGCAGCAGGACCCAGGGCCTGAGAATGGCCGCGGGCCGATCGCCGCCGCCGGCCGCGATGAGCAGCAGCAGGATCGGGACCGAAAAAGCCGAGCGCGCCGCGTAGATCTGCCAGAGCGAAAAGTCGGCCGACAGCGCCTTGACGGCCGCGTCCGCTGCCGAAAGCAGAAAGACGGAGCCGACGATCAGCAATACCGCGAGAGGCGTTCGGTCAGTCCGGCCGTCCATCCGCAACATCCAAGCCGCGCCTACGTCGTAGATCAGCCACGGACGCTGCGCCAGACCGGCTTGTCGGGAAGCTTACGGCGTTTCGTTAGGCCAGGCTTTCAATGTCCTCGTCGGAGAGGTTCTGCGGCACGACCGTCACCGGAATGGGGAAGGCCGCGGCCCGGCCGGCAATCGAGGAGACCAGCGGACCCGGCCCTTCCTTGCCGGCGCCGGCGGCGAGCACCAGGATCGCGATGTCCTGGTCGTCCTCGATCAACTTGTGGATCTCTTCCGTGGCCTTGCCCTCGCGGATCACCAGCTCGGGCTCGATGCCAAGTGCCTCGCGCGCCTTCTTGGCGTGCACGTCGAGCGCGGCGGCGGCCGTCGCGTTCGCCTCCTCACGCATGATCTTCTCGACCCCCAGCCAATGCTGGAAATCGCCCGGGTCGATCACGTAGAGGAGCACCAGCACGCCGCCGGTGTTCTTGGCGCGCCGGGCGGCGTAAGCGACGGCGCGCTCGCATTCGGGCGTGTCGTCGATGATCGCCAGGAATTTGCGGCGATGACCGGCTTCGCGGCTCAGACGTTTCGAGACCATTCGGATCCTTGGTGGCTTCGAACCGGCGCACTCTGCCCCGGCCGCATCACTCTATGCAAGCAGGCCGGGGCAGCGGTCGGTTGTCGACGGTCTCAGTCCTGCAGCAGCCCGATGATGCGGCGCACCGTCTTCATCGTCGCCTCGGCAATCACGCCAGCCCGCTCGCCGCCATCGCGCAGCACGCTGTCGACATAGGCCGGATCGGCGGAGATGCGGCGCATCTCGCCGGCGATCGGCGCGAGCTTCTCCACCGCCAGATCGGCCAGCGCCGGCTTGAAGACGGAAAACTGCCGACCGCCGAATTCGGCGATGACCTTCTCGCGGGTGGTTTCCGCCAGCGCTGCGTAGATGCCGATCAGATTGTCGGCTTCCGGCCGGCTCTCCAGCCCCGCCAGCTCCGACGGCAGCGGCTCGGGATCGGTCTTGGCCTTTTTGATCTTCTTCGAGATCGAATCGGCGTCGTCGGTCAGGTTGATGCGCGAGAGGTCGGACGGATCCGACTTCGACATCTTCTTCAGGCCGTCGCGCAGGCTCATCACCCGCGTCGCCGGCCCCTCGATCAGCGGCTCGATCAGCGGGAAGAAACCGTGCACGGTCTCATCGCCGACCTGCATCTCGACGCCGACGCCGAGCTCGGCGATGCGCGCGGAAAAGTCGTTGTTGAACTTTTGCGCCACGTCGCGCGTCAGCTCGACATGCTGCTTCTGGTCGTCGCCGACCGGAACGAAGGTGGCGCGGTAGACCATCATGTCGGCTGCCATCAGCGTCGGGTAGGCGAACAGCCCGACCGAGGCGTTCTCGCGGTCCTTGCCGGCCTTCTCCTTGAACTGCGTCATGCGGTTGAGCCAGCCCATGCGGGCGACGCAGTTGAACACCCAGGCGAGCTCGGAATGCTGGATGACACGGCTCTGGTTGAAGACGATGTGTTTCTTCGGATCGATGCCGGCGGCGAGGAAGGCGGCGGTCACCTCGCGCGTCGATTTGGTCAGCTCGGCCGGATCCTGCGCAATGGTGATGGCGTGCAGGTCGACCACGCAATAGATGCACTCGTGATGCGACTGCAGCGAAACGAAGCGCTTCAGCGCGCCGAGATAGTTGCCGAGATGCAGATTGCCGGTCGGCTGAACGCCGGAAAAGACCAGCGGCTTGAAAGTGGACATTTGAAACCTCATGGCTGGTGGAGGGCCGTCTCGCACGCGGCGAGAGTCCTGCCGAGCGTGACCGGACGGATCATGCGCGGCAGCGGGACGAAAATCCCGCTCGGGACGGGCGCGCTTATGGCCGAAGCGATGGCCGGGATCAAGAGGCGAGGCTTGGGCTCCGCTGCCGGATGGGTATAGATTTTCGCGGGAACCTTTCCGGCCCTCGACCATCCAATACCGGTCGGATGGAGACTTGCGATGCGCCAGGCAGAAAGCCCGCAGAAGGAAAACTGGCCGGACGAGATGACCCTCGTGCGCCGTGCGCTCGAGCGCGAGCCGGGCGCATTCCGCGCGATCATGACGGCAAACAACCGGCGCCTCTACCGCCTGGCGCGCAGCATCGTGCGCAATGACAGCGAGGCCGAGGACGTCCTGCAGGAGGCCTACCTGCACGCCTTCGCCCGGCTCGACGGCTTTCGCGGCGAATCCGCGCTCGCCACCTGGCTTTCGCGCATCGTCATCAACGAGGCGCTCGGGCGGCTGCGCAAGGCGCGGCGCTCGCTGGCGGCACTGCTGCCGGAAGGCACGCTGCCGCAGGCGACGATCATTCCGTTCCCGCTGCAAGCGGGCTCCAGCGATCCGGAGAAGAGCATGGCGCAGCGCCAGATCCTCGAAATGGTTGAACGCGCCATGGACGCGCTGCCCGAGATGTTCCGCACCGTGTTCGTGGCCCGCGCCGTCGAAGGCCTCAGCGTCGAGGAAACCGCCGACCTGCTCGGCTTGAAGCCGGAGACGGTGAAGACGCGCCTCCACCGCGCGCGAAAACTGCTGCGTGAGCGGCTGGACGAGGAGCTCGGGCCGGTGATGCTCGACGCCTTTCCGTTCGCCGGCCGCCGCTGCGAGCGCATCACGGAGACCGTCGTGATGCGGCTGGCTCTTTAGGTGATGGGAGGAGCGGCGGGACGCGCCCGCTCCAAAGAATCCCGGGAACCTCCTGCCGCCGGTGGCATCCAATCCGGTGCCGGCGCCAATTGAAGCGCCCGAACAGGAGATTCCCCCATGATCACCAGATTGCAGGCGGCGTTTGCCGCGCTTTGTCTTCTCGGCGGCGTCGCCTTTGCTGAAGACAAGCCCACGGATCCGCAGATCGCCCACATCGCCTATACGGCCGGCGTGCTCGACATCGAGGCGGCCAAACAGGCGATCGCCAAGTCGAAAAACGCCGACGTCGTAGCCTTTGCCGAGGGCATGGTTCGCGACCACGAGGCGGTGAACGTGCAGGCGCTCGACCTGGTGAAGAAGCTCAATGTCACGCCGGAGGACAATGCGACCAGCCAGGCGCTCACCAAGGCGGCGGCGGACAAGCGCGCCGAGCTCGACAAGCTCGACGGCGCCGCCTTCGACAAGGCCTATATCGACAACGAAGTCGCCTACCACCAGGCCGTGAACGGCGCGCTCGAGACCACGCTCATCCCGTCGGCCGAGAATGCCGAGCTCAAGGCGCTGCTCGAGACCGGGCTGAAACTGTTCCAGGGCCACCAGCACCATGCCGAGGAAGTCGCGGCCAAGCTGAAGTAGCGGCAATGATCCGGCGTTTTCGGATAGCCGGCGCGCTGGCGCTTTCAATGGTCTCCGCCCCTGCCTGGGCGGAGACCATCCAGGTCGTGATCGACGACCTGGCCTTCACCCCCGCGGACATCGCGGTGAAGGTCGGCGACACGATCGAGTGGGTGAACAAGGACATCTTCGACCACACCGCCACGGTGAAGGGCGGCTGGGACGTCAACATCCCCGCCGGCACCAGCGCCTCGCTGGTGATCGAGACGGCGGAGGCGGCGGAGTATTATTGCCGCTACCACCCGAACATGACGGGCAAAGTCGTCTCGACCGACCCGTAGAGGCTCAACGCTGACGCCCCCTCCGGTGGCGTCGGCGTCGCGCCTCTATTCCGGATCGACAGGTCCGGGCGGCGGGGCATTACCTCGCCGCCGCACGCTGCGGCGGATCATGGCGAAGCTGGCGCCGCCGGTGCCGAAGGCGATGCCGAAATAGAGGATCGCCGCGCCCAGGATCAGCAGCGCCAGCGCAGCCACCTGCTGGCTCAGCGGCGAGGCCGGCTGCAGCCATGTTGCGGCATGGTCGAGCGCGAACCAGATCGCGCCCGCCATCAGCGCCGCGGCCAGCACCAGCCGCGGGATGCGCAAGAGCAGCGCGCGGTCGGAGCCCCAATGGCCGCGCCGGATCAGCACGCCGAGCAGCAGCGCGGCGTTGACCCAGCCGGCGATTGCCGAGGCCGTGGCAATGCCCGGCGCGCCCCAGCGCGGGAAGAGGATGAGCGCCGTGGACACATTGACGATGACCGAGACCGCGGCGAACCACATCGGCGTGCGCGTATCCTCGCGCGCGAAATAGCCGGGCGTGAACGCCTTGATCAGCACGAAGGCCGGCAGGCCGAGCCCGAAGATCGCGAGCGTCTGCGAAACGACCGCCGTGCTCTCGGCAGTGAAGGCGCCGCGCTCATAAAGCACACGCACGATCGGCTCGGCCATGACCAGCAGTGCCGCCGCCGCCGGCAGCGTCAGGAACAGCGTGAACTCGACCGAGCGGTTCTGCAAATTGGCTGCTTCCTTTGTCGCGCCCGCCTTCAAGGCGCGCGCGAGCTCCGGCAGGAGCACGATAGCGACCGCAATGCCGACCACGCCGAGCGGCAGCTGATAGACGCGATCGGCATAGGCGAGCGAGGAGACCGCGCTGTCCTTGCCCGACGCGATCGCCGTACCGATCAACTGGTTGATCTGGGTGATGCCGCCGGTGATCGCCGCCGGCAGCGCCAGCCAGAGCAGGCGGCGCACGTTCGGCGTGAAGCGCGGCAGGCGAAAACCGATCGAGGCGCCGGCGTGGCGCACCGCAATCCAGACGATGCCGAGTTGCACGATGCCGGCAGCAAGCACGCCCCAGGCCAGCGCATAACCGACCGCACGGGCGTCCATGCCATCATGCCAGGCGAAGGCGAGCACGCCGATCAGGATGATGTTCAGGAAGACCGGAGCGATCGCCGCGGCAAAATAGCGGCGCAGCGAATTGAGCATGCCGGCCTTCATCGCGCCGAGCGACATGCACATCAGATAGGGGAACATGATCAGCGCAAGCTCGGTGGTCAGCTCGAACTTTTGCGGATCGTCGGCGAAGCCCGGCGCGATCACGCTCGACACGAGCAGCGGCATCGCCAGCTCCATCAGGACGGTCAGGCCGAGAAGCACGGTGAAAAGCACGCCGAACACTTCCTCGGAGAAGCGCCGCGCGCCGGCAATGCCGTTCGCCTCGATCTCCTTGGCAAAGAGCGGCACGAAGGCGGCGTTGAAGGCGCCCTCGGCAAAGAGGCGGCGGAAGGTGTTGGGGAACTGGAAGGCCGCATTGAAGGCATCCGCCACCGGCCCGGTGCCGAGCGAGGCCGCCATCAGCATCTCGCGCGCAAAGCCGAGCACGCGGCTCATCAGCGTGCCCGAGGCGACGGTCGCGAATTTCTTGACGAGGCTCATGTGGGGGCGCTGACGCCGAATCGCCGGATGAGCGGCGGGAGCACACTTGTCCGATGTTGGCACAAAGCACCCCCACTCCGTCTCCCCCGGAAAGTCCGGGGGAGCGACCTCTCCCCCTGCCCGGGGGAGAGGAAAGGCGCCAAGCTTGACGGTCTTCCTCTCCCCCCTCGATCGGGGGAGAGGTGCCCCGCTTTGCGGGGCGGAGTGGGGGTCGACTGCGCCGACATCTGCGACTGCCCTGCTGTGAACGGGGAGAAGACAGCAGCCGATGCCACGGCGCTCTTCATTCGGCCGCGGCCTTGACGCGCGTCGGCTGCCGCTGCTGCGGCGGCTCGGCGCCGGCGAGCACGGCGATGAGGCGCGACCGGATGGTGGCGAGGCGGGTGGGGTTCTCGATCTTCTGGCCGGTGAGATCGGTGACGTAAAAAGTATCGACCACCTTCTCGCCGAAGGTGGTGATGTGGGCCGACGCGATGTCGAGCGAGAGGTCGGACAGCGCGCCGGTGATCTCCGACAGCAGCCCGGGCCGGTCGAGGCCCTCGACCTCGATCACCGAGAAGCGGTTCGACAGCGTGTTCCTGATGTCGCAGAGCGGCTCGATGCGGAAAGCCTTGGCGCCGCGTTTCGGCTTGGTGCGCTTCTCGATCATCTCGGGCACCCGCATCTTGCCCGACAGCGCATCCTCGATCAGCCTGCCGACACGCTCGGCGCGGCGCTTCTCGTCCGAATCCATCTCGAACTCGCGGTTGATCAGGATCGTGTCCAGCGCGCGGCCGTCGGAGGTGGTGAAGACCTGCGCGTCGACGATGTTGCCGCCGGCCGCGGCGCAGGCGCCGGCGATGATCGACAGCAGGCGCGGATGGTCGGGCGCGAGCACGGTGATCTCGGTGATCGCCTCGAAAGCGCGCGTCTCGACCATGGTGGCGAGCCGCTTCCTGGCGTGGTCGGCCTCGCGGATGAACTCGGCGTGCCTGATCTGGTCCTTGAGGTCGACCGTGAGCAGATAATTGTCATAGTGCAGCTTGACGAGGCGCTTCTTCTCGCGCTCGGGCCAGTCGGTCAGCGCGCCGGCCAGCGCCTCGCGCGCTTCCGCGGCGCGCGTCGCCCGCGACACTTCCGAGAAGCCGCCGGTCAAGAGCAGCTCCGTCTCGTAGTAAAGCGTGCGCAGCAGCTGCCCCTTCCAGCCGTTCCACACGCCGGGGCCGACCCCGCGTATGTCGCAGACGGTGAGGATCAGGAGCAGCTTCAACCGCTCGACCGTCTGCACCACCGCCGCGAAATCGTCGATCGTCTTGCGATCGTTCAGATCGCGCGTCTGCGCCGTCATCGACATCAGCAGATGATGCTGGACCAGCCAGGCCACGGTCTCGGTGTCGTGCGCCGACAGCCCCATATGCGGACCGATGCGCCGGGCGATCCTGGCGCCGGCTTCCGAATGGTCCTCCGGCCGGCCCTTGGCGATGTCGTGCAGAAGCAGCGCGACGTACAGCACCTCGCGCTGCTTCTTCAAGCCCGGCATCAGCGAATGCGACAGCGGATGCAGCTTCTCGCCGTCGCCATGCTCGATCTCCGACAGCACGCCGATGCAGCGCAGCAGGTGCTCGTCGACCGTATAGTGGTGATACATGTTGAACTGCATCAGCGCGACGACCTTGCCGAAATCCGGGATCAGCTTGCCGAGCAGGCCGGCCTCGTTCATGCGCCTGAGATTGAGCTCCGGATTGCGGTCGGAGGTGAGCACCTCCATGAACAGGCGGTTGGCCTCCTCGTCGCGGCGCAGCCCGCGCGTCACCAGCTTCAGCGAACGGGTGACGAGCTTCAGCGCGTCGGGGTGATATTCCAGCCCGTGCTTGTCGGCGAACCAGAAGAGCCGGATCAGATTGACCGGATCGCGCTCGAACACGTCGTCGGACGCGATCGTGATGCGCTCATTGTCGATGACGAAGTCGGTGGTGCCCGGCAGCTTGCGCCGGCGGCGCGAGAAGGAGAAGAACAGCCGGTTGAAGCCCGGCGCCTGCCTGGCCTGCTCCTCCTCCAGCGCCGAGCAGAAGATGCGCGTCAGATCGCCGACATTCTTGGCGATCAAAAAGTAGTGCTTCATGAAGCGCTCGACCGCGGAGAGGCCGGGATGGCTGGTATAGCCGAGCCGGTCGGCGATCTCGCGCTGGATGTCGAAATGCAGCCGCTCCTCCGCCTTGCCGGTGAGGAAATGCATGTGGCAGCGTACGGCCCAGAGGAAATCCTCGGCCTTCACGAACTGGTTGTATTCCTCGCGGGTGAAGACGCCTTTCTCGACTAGTTCCTCGGCACTGCGCACGCGATAGAAATACTTGCCGATCCAGAACAGGGTGTGGAGATCGCGCAGGCCGCCCTTGCCGTCCTTGATGTTCGGCTCGACCAGATAGCGGCTCTCGCCCGCCTTGCGATGACGCTCGTCGCGCTCGGCGAGCTTGGCCTGCACATATTCGGGGCCGGTGGACTTCACCACCTCCTTGTCGAAGCGCGCCACCATGTCGTCGTAGAGCGCCTTTTCGCCCCAGATGAAGCGCGCTTCCAGGATCGCCGTGCGGATGGTGATGTCGGAGCGCGAGAGCCGCAGGCATTCATCGACGTTGCGCGTCGCATGCCCGACCTTCAGCCCGAGGTCCCAGAGCATGTAGAGCATGTATTCGACGATCTGCTCGCCCCACGGCGTCTGCTTGTAAGGAAGCAGGAAAAGCAGATCGATGTCGGAGCCCGGCGCCAGCGTGCCGCGGCCATAACCCCCGACCGCCACCACCGCCATACGCTCGGCGACGGAGCGGTTCTTCGGCCGGTACACGTGCGTGGCGGCGAAATCGTAGAGCGCGCGGATGATCTCATCCATCAGATGCGAGAGCCGGGCGGCGCAGACCGTGCCGCCGCCATCCTCCATCAGCATCGTCTCGGCGATGCGGCGGCCCTCGAGGATGCGCGCCTTGAACAGCGCCAGCGCCCGGGCGCGGATTTCCGGGCTCGAGCCGTCGCCGCCTGCGCCGATGGTCAGCGACGTCAGATAGGTGCGCAACTGCGCGCCATCGATCATTTCGTCGAGCTTGAGGGGGATTTTCGCCATTAAATCCGGGCGGCCTTGCTGTACGGGGCGGCTCTATAGCGCGATTTGGCGGGCGAGGTTAAGGGGCGGTGCGGCATCGGGCGCGCGAAGATTCAATGCCGCACAACCCTGGATAGAGCAAAGTCTTAAGCTTTGCGCGGTTCAATCGGGTCAAATGCTCGGCGGGACAATATCAGCACCGAGGGGCGAGGGCATCGGGCTTTCCGAACTCGTCAGCGCGCTGAGCTATGCGCTGGACATCACCGAGGGCCACCCGACCGGGCACTGCGTGCGCGTCTGCTGGATCGGCTATCATGTCGGGAGCGAAATCGGCCTGACGCCGGCCGAGCTGTCGCATCTCTACTACGTGCTGCTCCTGAAGGATGTCGGCTGCAGCTCGAATGCCGCGCGCATCTGCCAGCTCTATCTCGCCGACGACCTGAAGCTCAAGCACGAGTTCAAGCTGGTCAATGACAGCCTGCCCCAGATTCTGGGCTTCGTGCTGTCGCGCACCGGCATGAAAGCCAGGCTGGCCGAGCGTTTCCGCGCCTTGCTCAACATCGCCAGGAACGGCTCCGACATCGCCAGCGAGCTGTTCCAGACGCGCTGCCAGACCGGCGCCGAGATCGTGCGGCAGATGCGTTTTTCCGAAGCGGTGGCGCGCGGCGTGCTGGACCTCGACGAGCACTGGGACGGCGGCGGCCATCCAGCCGGCCTGAAGGGCGAGGCGATATCGATCCATGGCCGCATCGCGCTGCTGGCGCAGGTGGCCGACGTCTTCTACGCCAGCGCCGGCGCGGCCGCCGCGCTGGCCGAGCTCAGGGCGCGCTCGGGCAGGTGGTTCGACCCACGCCTGGTGCAAGCCTGCGAGCGCGCGGCGCGGGCGCCGGGCTTCTGGACCATGCTCGACTCGCCTGAGCTTTCGACCGCCGTGGTCGAGCTTTCGCCGGCGGACGAGCGCCAGCCCGTCGACGACGATTATCTCGACGACATCGCCGCCGCCTTCGCCAAGGTGGTCGACGCCAAGACGCCTTTTACGCGCGGCCACAGCGAGCGGGTTGCGTTGTTCTCCGACATGATCGCCGAGACCCTCGGCCTGCCCGACGCGCATCGCCGGCGGTTGAAGCGCGCGGCGCTGCTGCACGACATCGGCAAGCTCGGCGTCTCCAACCAGATCCTCGACAAGCCCGACAGGCTCGATGGCGAGGAATGGGCGGCGGTGCGCCACCATCCGGTGCTCGGCGAAATGATCCTGTCGCGGATCAGCGTCTTCCGCGAGCTGGCGCGGATCGCCGGCGCGCATCACGAGCGGCTCGACGGCAAGGGCTATCCGCGCAGGCTGTCGGCCCCCGACATCGACTTCGACACCCGCATCGTCACGACAGCCGACGTCTTCGATGCGCTCACCGCCGACCGGCCCTATCGCGCGGCCATGCCGGTCGCGACGGCGTTCGAGATCATGCATGCCGATGCCGGCACGGCGATCGACGGGCGATGCCTCGATGCCTTGCGCCAGGCGATCGGGAAGCTGGACCAGCAGGCCGCCTGACGCTGTTGCTCTTGCCGTGACCGACGCCGTCACGCGCGACCCGCCGACGCAGCCCCTCCCCGCCAAATCTCTCGACCCGCTTGCTCCAGGCATCAGCGTAATATATAGCCATCTTGCTATGCATTTCGAAGCGACGCTCGACCGCACGTTCCAGGCGCTTGCCGACGGCACACGCCGGTCCATGATCGCGACGCTGGCGCGCGGCGGGCCGTGCAGCGCGGGCGAGCTCGGGCGACAGTTCCGCTCCGCCCAGCCGACCATCTCCCGGCACATCAAGGTGCTGGAGCAGGCCGGCCTGGTGGAGCGCACGGTCGAAGGCCGCGTGCATCGGTTTCGCCTGCGCGACAAGCAACTCGACCAGGCCCGGAGCTGGATCGCGCGGCATCAGCAATTCTGGGAGGGCGCTGCGGACGAGCTCGACCGGCTGCTGGCGGAGCAACGCCGTGGCGGATAGCTTTTCCGCCGAGGTGCGCCGCCGCTTCGACGCGACGCCGGAGAGCGTGTTCGCGGCATTCGCCGATGCCGGGCTCGTCGCCCGCTGGCTGCGGCCCGCGCCGGAGATCAGGCTGGCGGTGCTCGATTTCGACTTCCGCGTCGGTGGGGCCTACCGCTTCGCCTATCATCTGCCCGACGGTGCGGTGATGACGGTGCATGGAGCATTCCGGTCGATCCGGCCGCCTTCGGCGCTCGTTTTCTCGTGGATCATCGAGCCGCCGGACGAGCATGCCGGCATCGTCTCCGAGGTGAACGTGTCGATCGCTGCCGAGGGCGGCGGCGCCGCACTTCGCATTCGCCACCACAGGCTCGACCGGCCCGGCGCGCCGGAACGCCACGCGCAGGGCTGGCAGGGCGCGCTCGACCTCCTCGCCGCGCTGCTGTCCCGGCAGGAAACAAGCGCATGATCGAGGCCGACATCGTCGAGGGCCTGCGAAACGCGCTTGCCGGAAGCGGCACCGTCCGCGAGCAAAAAATGTTCGGCGGCACCGGCTTCATGCTCAACGGCAACATGATCGCAGGCACTTTCCGCAAGGGCCTGCTCGTGCGCACCGGCGCTGAGCGGCAAGCCGAGGCGCTCGCTTTCCCCGGCACCGGCCTGATGGAGATGGGCGGGCGCCGGATGGAAGGCTACGTCCATGTCGAGCCCGGCGCGCTCAGCGAGAAGCGGATCGGCGAGCTCGTCCGCCTGGCGCTGCCTTTCGTGCTGGCGATGCCGCAGAAAGAAACGAAGTCTGCAAAGGTAAAACGGAAATGACCCGCTTCATCCTCGCCGTCCTCGCCTATCTGGTGCCGACTTTCGCGCTCGGTTTCGTCTGGCACCTCGTGCTCTTCGAGCAGTATTACGCCGCGCTGCAGATCTATCGCGCCGACGTGATCATCCCCTTCGGCTTCGCGTCGATGCTGATCCAGGCGGTCGTGTTTGCCTGGATCTATCGCCAGACCGTCGCCAGCGCGCCCTGGAGCACGTGGTCGAAAGCGAGCGCCTATGCCGTGCTCGGCGCGACGCTGTCGTGGAGCTTCACCACGCTGGCAGTAGCGGCGAAAAACCTGATGGCGTCGGTGCCGGACTACGTGCTCATCGAGACTGCGTTCACACTCGTGCAATGGGCGCTCGTCGCCCCGCTGACGGCTCTCGCCTTCGGCCTGCCGGCCGGCGGCCGCGCGCGGACGGCCGATCTCGGCTGAGGCAGGCAAGGGTTCCGCCCGCCGACAGCGGAACTCTTTTTAGCTTCTGCGCATTTATCGACGCGCAAGCCTCGCCACCGCGGGGCTTTTGCCTTGAGGGCCCCGTGCGGAACGATCCTGAGCCGATGCCACCCGAAACGATCGCGCGCGCCGAGGCGCGTGCGGATCAGCGTCTCATCCGTTCGCTGATCGTCGGGCTGTTCATACTGGTCGGCATCTACGCGCTCTATTTCGCACGCGACTTCTTCATGCCGGTGGTGCTGGCCTTCTTCCTCACGCTCACGCTGTCGCCGGTGGTGCGCCAGCTCAAAGGCTACGGCATTCCGGAGGTGGTGGCATCGCCGCTGGTGATCCTCGTCTCCGCCGGCCTGATGGTCGGCGCCGGCTACCTGCTGTCGACGCCGGTGGTCGACCTGATCGCCAATGCGCCGAAGATCGGCGAGCAGTTCGACGACCGCTTCCGGCACCTGAAGGCGCCGGTGGACCGCTTCCTGGCCGTGCTGCGCGAACTGCAATCGCTGACCGACGCGCGCGAGCCGGGCGTGCAGCGCGTTTCGGTGCAGCAGCCCGGCATCCTCTCGCAGGCGGCGGGCGACCTGCTTTCGGTCGCCACCAGCTTCGCCATCGTGCTGGTGCTGTCGCTGCTGCTGCTCGCTTCCGGCAACCTGTTCTACGAAAAGATCATCCAGTCCTTCGCCAGCCTGTCGGAAAAGAAACGCGCGCTGCGCGTGGTCTACGACATCGAGCGCGAGGTCTCGCGCTACCTCTTCACCATCGCGGTCATCAATGCCGGCCTCGGCACCGTCATCGGCCTGGGTCTCTGGGCGCTCGGCGTACCCGATCCGCTGGTCTGGGGCGTGGCCGCGGCACTTCTCAACTTCCTGCCCTACATCGGGCCGATCCTGACCATCAGCCTCGTCGCCATCATCTCGATCGTCACCTTCCCGTCGCTCTCCTACGCGCTGCTGGCGCCGGGCTTCGTGATCGTCTGCGCCATCATGGAAGGGCAGTTCGTGACGCCGGCAGTGATCGGGCGCCGGCTCGAGATCAACTATGTCGCCATCTTTCTCGCCATCGCCTTCTGGTCGTGGCTCTGGGGTTTTGCCGGTGCGCTGATGGCGGTGCCGCTGCTCGTGGTGACAAAAGTGTTTTGCGACAATTTCGAAAGCCTGCGCCATGTTGGCAACTTCCTCGGCGCCGCGCACTCGCCGGTCACCGACGAAAACGGCAACAACGGCGCGCGCGGGACATGATGCCGGCGCGTCACTCCTGAATCCCGCTTCTCAGACGCCGCGCCGCGCCCTATAGACGGGCGGGGTGGGGATTTTTTGGTCGTGTCAGACATTGTCGAGCGGTCCACGGGGCTGCCTGCATGAACCAGCGCGTCGATACCGTCGTCGAGCTGACGACGTTCGTCGTGGAGTCGATGGCGCCGGAAATCACCGTGGTCCTGCCGACCTACAATGAGGCGGGCAACGTCGCCGCCATGGTCGAAAGGCTCAACCGCGCGCTTGCCGGCCGGCGTTGGGAAGCGATCTTCGTCGACGACAATTCTCCCGACGGCACCGCGACAGCCGCGCGCGCCATCGCCGCGAGAGATCCGCGCGTGCGCTGCATCCTGCGCATCGGCAGGCGCGGCCGGGCAAGCGCCTGCTTCGAGGGCATGCTCGCCGCGCAAGCGCCTTACGTCGCGGTAATGGATGCGGATTTGCAGCACGATGAAGCGATCCTGCCGGCGATGCTCGACCGGCTGATGAGCGGCGAGGCCGACATGGTGATCGGCACGCGTTATGTCGAAGGCGGCGGCGCCGCGGGCCTAAACCAGCACCGGCTGCGGGTCAGCCGCACCGCCCGCGGCATCGCCCGCTTCATGCTGCGGCTCGACCTCACCGACCCGGCCTCCGGCTTCTTTGCCATGCGCCGCGAAACCGCCGGCGAGGTCGCCATGAGCGGCGTCGCCGACGGCTTCTCGACGACGCTCGACATCGTGACCTCCAAGAGCCTGGCGCTGCGCGTCGCCGAAATCCCCTACCATTTCCGCACACGCGCGCATGGCGAAAGCAAGCTCAGCATCCGCCAGGTGGCCGAGTTCCTGGCGCTGGTGGCCTCGCGCGTGACCGGCAGCCTGCTGCCGCCGCGCTTCATCCTGTTCTGCGTCATCGGCGGCATCGGCGTCTTCGTTCACCTCGCCGTGCTCGGCGCCGCGGTCAATGCCGGAATCGTGTTCTGGCTGGCGCAGACGCTGGCGACGGCCGTCGCCGTCGTCAACAATTTCGTGCTCAACAATTGGCTGACCTTCGCCGACCGCTCGCTCAGCGGCTGGGCGCGCTGGCGCGGCCTGCTGGTCTATGCCGTGATCTGCTCCTTCGGCGCGCTCAGCAATGTCAGCATCGCCTCCTGGCTCTATGAAGTCGACAATGTCTGGTGGCTGGCGGGCATCGCCGGTGCGGCCGTCAGCGCGGTGTGGAACTATGCCGCCAGCAGAACCTTCGTCTGGAGCCGCTGAGCGCAGGAAAGCATGAGCAGGATCGTCCGGTCGCCCTTCGCCATCCTTGTCTGCGTTCTCCTGGTCGGGCTCGGCGTGCAGGCCCTGACGCTCTCGAGCTCGGAGTGGCAGCTCGTCTATGTCCGCTCCGGCGAGCAATTGCTGGCCGGCATCGATTTCTATTCGAACGGCACCGCCTACGCCTATCCGCCCTTCATGGCCTGGCTCGTGATCCCATTCAGCTTCCTGCCGGAATGGGCTTCCCGTCTGGGGTTCTTCCTGGCAAGCGCCGTCGCCCTCATCGTCATGATGATGGCCGGCTGGCGGCTCTCGGGCGGCGGCAGCCTGCTTGCCGTACCGCTCGCCGCGCTGCGTGAGTGGGTCATCTTCTGGATCGGCATGGGCTGCAGCCTGACCTATATCCTCAACGCGCTCGCGCATCAGCAGACGGATGTCATGGTCGGCGGACTGATCTTCGGCGCCGCCGCCCTGCTCAGCCGGGGACGGACGCTCGGCGCCGCAGCACTTCTCGGCGTGTCGGCGGCTTTCAAGGCGACGCCGATGCTCTGGGCGCCTTACCTTGCGCTGCGCAGCTACTGGCTGGCGGCGCTCCTGCTCGTGGTCGTTGCGGTGGTGCTCAATTTCCCGGCCGACCTGATCGCTCCGGCGCCGACGCAGGCAACGTGGCTGCAGGAATGGCTCTACCGTTTCGTCATCCACACCCAGTCGCTCAGCGCCGAGGCCGGGCTGTGGGCCAGCGCGCTCGAATACAACCAGTCGCTGGCCGGCACGGTGCAGCGGCTGATCAACACCGATCTCGACCTGAACGGGGCCGGCAGCCTCTCGGTGCCGAACCCGGTGCTCGGCGCCGGCGCCGTCAAGTCGTTCGTCTACCTGCTCTTCCTGCTGCTCATCGCGCTCTCCGTGCTTGCCGGGCGGCGGGCGCGGGCACGGGACACGGCCGGCCCCGTCCCGGTGGAGGCGATCGAATACAGCCTCATCCTCATCCTGATGCTGCTCCTTTCCCCGATGTCGGGACGCGCGCATTTCGGCCTGCTCCTGCTGCCCGGCCTCTGCCTGGCACGGATCGCCATGACGACCGGCAGCCGTGCGCTCTGGTCGCTGCTCGGCGCCGCGGTGCTGCTGACGCTCGTCGCCAACAAGGATCTCGTCGGCGGCTATCTCTACGACACCTTCCTGTGGGGCGGGGCGACGACGGCATGCACGCTGCTTCTGTGGTTCGGCTGCGTGGTCGTGCTGTGGCGGCGGCCGGCGGCCGCTGCCGCGCCGACCCTGCACGCCGTCGCCGCGCAAACAGACAGCCGGGCTTTTCCGGTTTCTGCTCGCGGTGGCTAAGGAGCGCGCCGGCCGAGTCCATGTCAGCTGCCTTGCCGACCTCCCGTTGCGCTCTGCATCGGCCCGCGTAAGCTCGCCGTCACGGCAGCAGGAGGTACGATGGCTCCGGTCAAGGTCGATCCGAAGAAGGTGCGTGAGTTCAAGACGGCCGCGGCCTTCTACACATGGCTCGGCAAGCACCACGACACGGAAGACGAGGTGTGGATCAAAATCCACAAGCTCGCCTCGGGGCTCAAATCGATCACGCCGGTCGAGGCGATCGACGTGGTGCTCTGCTGGGGCTGGATCGACGCCATCCGCAAGGGTTTCGACGAGAAGAGCTTCTTGCAGCGCTACACGCCGCGCGGGGCAAAAAGCACCTGGAGCCAGATCAATGTCGAGAATGTCGCCCGCCTGATCAAGGAAGGGCGCATGACCGAGCATGGGCTGAAGCAGGTCGAGCTCGCCAAGGCCGACGGCAGATGGGATCGCGCCTACCGGATCAAGGAGACGAAAATCCCCGACGATCTGCAGGCCGCGATCGACGCCGAGCCGCAGGCGAAGGCGTTGCTGGCAAGGCTCTCCTCGCAGAACCGCTTCGCGCTCGCCTTCCGCGTCGGGAGCTTGAAGACGGAGGCCGGCCGCAAGAAAAGGATTGCCGCCTTCGTCGAGATGCTGAAGCGCGGCGAGACGATCTATCCGCAGAAGAAGTAGGGGCGGGCGTCCCGCCCGCCCCCGAACTCCGGCCGTGCATCGCGCCTCGTTGACCCCGCCTCAACTGCCGCGCAAAGTCCCTGCCAACTCAAACGGAGAAGGATCAGTGGCGGACAAATTTCGGGCCATTCTGGTCACGCGCGACGAGCAGAAGAAGCAGTCCGCTGCGCTCACCGAGATCGGCGAGGCGGAGCTGATGGAGGGGGACGTTACCGTTCGCGTCGAGGCGACGACGGTCAACTACAAGGACGGGCTGGCGATCACCGGCACGGCTCCGGTGGTGCGCCGCTTCCCGCTGGTCCCGGGCATCGATTTCGCCGGCACGGTGGCGCAGTCCTCGCACCCGGACTGGAAGGCCGGCGACAAGGTGGTGCTGAACGGCTGGGGCACGGGTGAGACGCATCATGGCGCCTATGCCGACTATTCGCGCGTCAAGGGCGACTGGCTGGTGCCGCTGCCCGCGGGCATGAGCGCGCATGAGGCGATGGCGATCGGCACGGCCGGCTACACCGCGATGCTCGCCGTGATGGCGCTGGAGAGACATGGCATCGCTGCAGGCCGCGGACCGGTGGTGGTGACCGGTGCAGCCGGCGGCGTCGGCTCCGTCGCGACCGCGCTTCTGTCGAAGCTCGGCTTTTCGGTGATCGCCTCGACCGGACGGCCGGCCGAAAGCGGCTACCTCAAGGAACTCGGGGCAAGCGAAATCATCGCGCGCGAGGAGCTTTCCGGACCGGCAAAACCGCTCGGCAAGGAGCGCTGGGCAGCAGGCATCGACGCCGTCGGCAGCCACACGCTGGCGAATGTGCTGTCGATGACGAGCTATGGCGGCGCGGTCGCCGCCTGCGGGCTGGCGCAAGGCATGGATCTGCCGGCAAGCGTGGCGCCCTTCATCCTGCGCGGCGTCGCGCTGCTCGGCATCGATTCGGTGATGGCGCCGCAGGCGCTGCGGCGCGAGGCGTGGCGGCGGCTGGCGACCGACCTCGATCGCGGCAAGCTTGCGGCGCTGACTACGACGATCGGGTTTGACGGCATTCTGGGTGCGGCACGGGATATCCTGGACGGGAAGGTCCGGGGGCGGGTGGTGGTGGATATGAGGCGGTAAGCGCCCTACGAAGGACCCCTCTCCAGCCAGCGCCAGCCGGGCTCAATCCCACCAACCGCTAAAATTCGAACGACCGCCCAAAAGCTTCCCTAATCCCTGCCGTGCATAGGTTTTACCATGACGGCGGAGTCTGCACAGCGCTTCGAGGAGCGTGCTCGCGAAAGCGAGCACCCTGGCGCGCGCCATTTCCTGCCGCCCAAGCGCCCGCTGCCGAAGCTCAACCCGGCGCGGGCGCTGACCTTGCGGCTCGGCCTGCGCATTGCCGTCATCATCCTGGCCGGCATTGCCCATATCAGCGGCGCGCCGGCCTATCTCAGCGTCACCCTGCTCACGCTCGGCGTGGTCGGGCTGCTGCTGCTCTGGCACCGGCTCGGCCTCGAGGAGAAGATCGCCACCTCGGTCGATCTCGACGTACGCCGCAGCCGCGAGGAGATGGAAACCCTCGCCGACCGCATGTGGGAGCTGCAGGAGAGCGAGGAGCGCTTTCGCGGCCTGATCGATGCGCTCGGCGACCTCGTCGTGCATCGCGACCGCGACGGCCGCATCGTCTACGCCAACCGCGTCTTCGCCGAACTCACCGGCCACGAAGCGCACGAGCTTTCCGGCCGCACGCTGGCCGAGCTCGGCATCCAGGTCGGCGTGGTGCCGGACGCGGCGTTTGCCAGCGGCGAGTGCCTGTCCTCGACCGACGTGGCGATCCGCACCACCGACGGCACGCGCTGGTTCTCCTGGATCGAGCTCTCGGTGCGCGACAAGGCCGACGATTCCGTCTCGCACCGGGCGATCGCGCGCGATATCACCGCCCGCAAGCGCGCCGAGACGGCGCTGATCACCGCGCGCGAGCGCGCCGAATTCGCCAGCCAGGCGAAGTCGCGCTTTCTCGCCACCGTCAGCCACGAGATACGCACGCCCATGAACGGCATCATGGGCATGGCGAAGTTGCTCGCCGACACCTCGCTGTCGCCCGAGCAGCGCACCTATGTCGGCGCCATTTCCACCTCGGCCAGCGCGCTCTTGGCGCTGATCGAGGACCTGCTCGATTTCTCCAAGATCGAGGCGGGCCGGTTCGAGCTCGAGCCGCAGCCGGTCTCGCCGCGCGAGCTCGCCGAAAGCGTGGTCGAGCTGATGGCCTCGAAGGCCTATGCCAAGAGCATCGGCATCGGCTGCCATGTGGCGCCCGACGTGCCGGCGCTGATCACCGCCGATCCCGGCCGGCTGCGCCAGGTGCTGCTCAACCTGATCGGCAATGCGGTAAAGTTCACCGACGCGGGCGGCGTGCTGGTGACGGTGACGAAGAGCCGTGCCCGCGACGTGCCGGCGGTGCGTTTTGCCGTCAGGGACACCGGCCCCGGCCTCGACCGGCACGACCTGGAGCGCATCTTTCGCGAATTCGAGCAGGCCGACACGACCTCGACGCGCCGGCATGGCGGCGCGGGGCTCGGCCTTGCCATCTCCAAACGCATCGTCGCCTCGATGAACGGCTCGATCTCGGTGGAGAGCGACCTCGGGCACGGGTCGGAATTTGCCGTCGACATCCCGATGGTCGATGCGGCGGAACCGCCGGCCACGCCGGCCGACACGCTGGCGACGATCCGCGCGCTCATCGTCTCGGCCAATCAGGTCGAGGCCGAAGCGATGGCGGCGACGATCCGCGCCTTCGGCGGCGAGGCGCGCATCGCCACCGATTTCACGCAGGCCGCCGAGCAGGCCGAGGGCTGCACCACGCTGCTCATCGACGCCGACGGCGAGACGCGCGACGGCACGCTGCTCGGACGGCTGCGCAGAACCGGGTTCGCTGGAGCGGACGCGATCACGCTGATCGCGCCGACCGAACGCGGCATGCTGGCCGAGTTCCGCGCCAGCGGCTATCGCAACTTCCTGGCGCGGCCGGTGCGCGGCGGCACGCTGCTGCGCGTGCTGCTGGCCGGCAAGACCGAAACGATGGCCACGCCGGCGCAGCCGGCAGCCGCGGCGCCGGCTGCCGGACGCCGCGCCAACGGCGCTGCGCTTTCGGTGCTGATCGCCGAGGACAACGACATCAACGCCATGCTGGCGCGCGCAGCACTGCACAAGGCCGGGCACGCGGTGGAGGTGGTGAGCAACGGCCGCGCCGCGGTCGATGCGCTGACCGACATCACCCAGGCCCGCCGCTACGACGTCGTGCTCATGGATCTGCACATGCCGGTGATGGACGGGCTCGATGCCATCGCCGCCATCCGCCGCCACGAGGAAGAAAAGGGCGTCGTGCCGGTGCCGATCATGGTGCTCTCCGCCGACGGCCAGGAAAAGACCCGCCACGCCGTGCTGGCACATGGCGCATCGGGTTTCGTGACCAAGCCGCTCGACCCGGAGACGCTGGTGCACGCGGTCGAGGCGCAGGCGGCGGCTTAGGGCGGAGAAGGCGGCGCGCTGCAGGACCCCCTCTCAAGCCGTTCCAAGGGTTTGGCTTGCCAAACCCAGGAACGGCTATCTCCCCCACCAGGGGGGAGATAGAGCCGGCATTGCCGCTCCTGCAAATCGTCAGCGTTCGTGATTGGCGGCGACCTTCGAAGCCGGCTTATCTCCCCCCTCGTAGGGGAGATCGCAATTCTTGGGCTTGGCCCTTCGCCAAGCCTTAGAATTGCCTGATAGGGGGTGCGCCGTCTCCACCAGCACGCCCCCACCCTCCCCGACGTCACCCTTCCCGCCCGGCCCGCCGCTATTGCCCGCGCCTCCCTATCTGGGGTAACCTCAAACATCTGTCGCACCGCGACCTACTCGCGCCAGGAGGGATGTCGCTTGAGGAGAACCACCCGTGCAGACAGAGGAGCTTGACGTGCAGCCCGGCGGCAGCAGCGCACCGCTTCTCGACGATCCGCAACCGATTGCCCCAGCCGACGGACTGCTCGGCCGGATCGGCACGCTCGAAGTGCGGCTGGCGAAGAGCCAGGAGGAGATCGGCGTCGCACAGGAGATTCGCTACCGCGTCTTCTTCGAGGAGCTCGGCGCGCGGTCCTCGACCGCGAGCGAGACAGACCGGCGCGATTCGGATCGCTTCGACGATGTCTGCGACCATCTGCTGGTGTTCGACAAATCGCTGCCCGGCCCCGACCGCGACCAGATCGTGGGCACCTACCGGCTGTTGCGCCAGGAGCAGGCGAAAGCCTCCGGCGGCTTCTATTCGAACGACGAGTTCGAGCTGGACGCGCTTGTTGCGCGCCACCCGGGGCGGAACTTCCTCGAGCTCGGCCGCTCCTGCGTTTTGCCGCCTTACCGCACCAAACGCACGATCGAGCTCTTGTGGCAGGGTATCTGGGCCTATTGCCGGCTGCACAGCATCGACGTGATGACCGGCTGCGCCTCCTTCCACGGCACTGATCCGGCCGCGCACGCCCAGGCGCTCTCGCTGCTCGCCCACAATTACCGCGCCGACGGCGACTGGAGCGTGAAGGCGATCCCCTCGCGCTTCCACCGCATGGACATCCTGCCGCCCGACCAGATCGATCTGAAGCGCGCGGCCTCCGAGCTGCCGCCGCTGGTGAAAGGATATCTCAGGCTCGGCGCGAAATTCGGCGAAGGCTGCGTGGTGGACATTCCCTTCGACACGATCGATGTGCTGGTGGTGCTGCCGGTCGAGTGGATCACCGCGCGCTACCTCAATTATTACGGCGCCGACGCGCAGCGGTTCGCGGCTTAGGCCGGAGAGATGCCCTGCCGTGAAAGTGTTTTAGAAAGCCGTTTTAGTTCAATCGCATAGTAGATTCGCACGCGCATCCATGATGGCGCCGGCGTGCAGGCGCTGTGTCTTCGAAGAAAGAGCGGCACTGTCGCCGCGCCAAGTTCCAAGACCTCGGCGCTGCCCCTCATCCGCCTGCCGGCACCTTCTCCCCGTA
>Ga0164290_1000945_pt1 | contig 63611 bp, 65 predicted proteins | sample Micstemetagenome_FD_108782 | JGI IMG/M metagenome (GOLD analysis project Ga0164290, IMG submission 108782) | Contaminated culture microbial community from soil near Moab, Utah, USA - Microcoleus steenstrupii SON62 (Illumina Assembly) | ecosystem: Environmental > Terrestrial > Soil > Soil crust...
CATCAGCGAACGGTCGTGGGTGATGAGGATGACGGCGCCACGATACTCGTTGAGCGCGTCGAGCAGGGCCCGGCGGCTGTCGATGTCGAGGTGGTTGGTCGGTTCGTCGAGGATCAGCAGGTGGGGCGCTTCCATCGCCACCATGTTGAGCAGCAGCCGCGCGCGCTCGCCGCCGGACAGGTTGGCGACGGTGGTCTCCGCCTTCTCGTAGCTGATCCCCCACTGGGCCAGTTTCGAGCGGCGCTGCGACTCGCTCGACTCGGGCAGGGCGCGGCGGATGATGTCCATCGGGGTGTCGACCGGGGCGAGGGCCTCGATCTGGTGCTGGTGGAACCAGCCGACCTTGATGCGGCGGTCGCGGTGCAGGTCGCCCGACTGGATGGGCAGGGCGCCGGCGATCATCTTGGCGAAGGTCGACTTGCCGGCCCCGTTGACGCCCAGCAGGCCGATGCGGTCGTCGACGTCCATCCGCAGGTTGAGGTTCTTCAGGATGGGCGGGCCGCCATAGCCGACCGTGGCGTTGTCCAGCCGCACCAGCGGCGGCGCCAGGGGGCGGGTCGGGGAGGGGATGGTGAAGGGGGCAGTGCGCTCCTCCAGCGTCATCGTCACGGGGGGGAGCTTCTGCAGCATCTTCAGGCGCGACTGGGCCTGGGTGGCCTTTGACGCCGTGGCGCGGAAGCGATCGACGAAGGCCTGCATATGGGCGCGCTTGGCTTCGATCTTGCCGCGCATGGCCTCGGCCAGGCGGGCCTTTTCGGCGCGCTGCTCCTCGAAGCTGTCGTAGCCGCCGGTGTAGAGGTCGAGCTTGCCCTCGCGAACATGCAGGATGTAACCGCATGAATTATTGAGCAATTCCCGGTCGTGGCTGATGATCAGGGCGGTGTGCGGATACTTCTTCAGCCGCGCCTCGAGCCAGAGGGCGCCTTCGAGGTCGAGGTAGTTGGTCGGCTCGTCGAGCAGCAGGAGGTCCGGCTGGCTGAACAGGGCGGCGGCCAGCGCCACCCGCATCCGCCAGCCGCCGGAGAACTCCGCCATCGGCCGGGTCAGGTCTTCATTGCTGAAGCCGAGGCCGGCGAGGATTTCCGAGGCCCGCGACGGCGCCGAGTCGGCGTCGATCGCGATCAGCCGGGTCCAGATGTCGCCCATCTCCTCGGGATCGGCGGTTTCCAGCCGGGTCATCAGGCTGTGGCGCTCCTCGTCGGCCTCGAGAACCGTGTCGAGCAGGGAAACCGGGGTGGCCGGATGCTCCTGGGCGACGGTGCCGATGCGGGCGGCCTTGGGGATCTTGATCTCGTCCTCGCCGCCGTGAAGCTCGCCGAGAATCAGCTTGAACAGGGTCGACTTGCCGATGCCGTTACGGCCGACGAGGCCGATCTTTCCCCCGGTCGGCAGGGTCACCGACGCCTTGTCGAAGAAGCGTCTGCCCCATGCGTTGAATGTCAGTTCGTTGATCTGGAGCATGAAACGCTTTGAGGTGTTGGCGCGGGGAGGGCCCGCCGCTATAAGCCCGCGACCTCCCAAATCCCACCTCTTTGTAGGGCTGAAAGAAACTAGGCCATGACCGAACGCACCTTTTCCATCATCAAACCCGACGCCACCGAGAAGAACCTGACCGGCGCCGTCAACGCCGTCATCGAGGCCGCCGGCCTGCGCATCGTCGCGCAGAAGCGCATCAAGCTGAGCCAGGCTCAGGCCGAGAAGTTCTACGAGATCCACAACGAGCGCCCGTTCTTCGGCGAGCTGGTCGAGTTCATGACCCGCGCTCCGGTGGTCGTGCAGGTTCTCGAAGGCGACAACGCCGTGGCCCGCTACCGCGAAGTCATGGGCGCCACCAACCCGGCCCAGGCCGCCGAAGGCACCATCCGCAAGCTCTACGCCGACAGCGTCGGTGAGAACTCGGTGCACGGTTCGGACAGCCTGGACAACGCCAAGATGGAAATCGCGCAGTTCTTCACCGACGCCGAGATCGTCGGCTAAGCGCCTTTCTCATCGACAGAGATCGAGCCGGCGGGGCGACCCGCCGGCTTTTTCTTTGGGCGTTAGGCCAGCGCTAAAGTCCCTGTGGCCAGATGGCGGCGCTGATCAGGTGGGGATGGACATGCGCTGGATTGCGTTGGCTGTGGCGGGGACGGCGCTGGCGGGTTGCCAGATGGCCGATCTGGCCAAGAAGCCCAATGAACTGAGCCAGGCTGTCGTCGCCTATCGCGAAGGCGATGAGGCCGCCCTGAACGCCCTGACCGACTCGACGGCGACGCAGGCCGCCTTCGAAAGCGCGGCTGATGGCGGCGACGATCCCTGCACCTACCAGGGGATCAAGGCGTCCAAGGCGGCCGCCGTCGCCTTCATCATTCGGCGGATCAACAACCCGACCGTCGTCTCGATGTCCCCCGAGGCGCGCTACGTCTATCTCGAACACCTGGGACGCGGCGGCATCACCCGCGCCGAGGTTCCGGCGACCATCCGGATCTGCGCGCGCGAGCAGAGCAATCTGACGGTCGTGCGCGTCGTCATGACGGCGATGAGCGTCGCCAAGGTGATGCAGGCCGAGAGTGAGGCGTGGAACGTCGCCCTTGAGACCCAGTACGGGTCCGAATATGCCCCGCGAATGCGCGCGGCGCGCATCACGCTGGCGCGGAATGGGGCGCTGGGTCCTGCGGAAGCCCGGATGGCGAACGCGCGACGTATGCGCTGAGCGCCGCGGGATAGAGCCGGTGCTCCTCGGCCAGAACGCGCTCGGCCAGGGTTTCGGGCGTTTCCCCGGGGCGAATTGGCAGGCGGGCCTGGGCCAGGACCGGTCCCTCGTCGACGCCGACCGTCACCAGATGGACGCTGCAGCCAGCCTCCGCATCGCCGGCCTCGATGGCCTTGCGATGGGTGTCGAGGCCCGGGTGCCGGGGCAGCAGGGAAGGGTGGATGTTGATCATGCGACCAGACCACCCCTGCACCAGAAACGGGGTCAGAACCCGCATGTAGCCTGCAAGGGCGATGTAGGCGCATCCGGCCTGGCGCAGGGCCGCGTCCAGGGCGCGTTCATGGGCCTCGCGATCCTTGCCGAACGGCGCGTGATCGATAGTCATCGCGTCAACGCCCAGCGCACGGGCACGATCAAGACCGACGGCGTCCGGCCGGTTGGAAATCACCACCGCCACCTCATAGGGGCAGTCGTCCGCCTGGGCGGCGCGGATCAGCGCCTCCATGTTGGAGCCGGTCCCGGAAATCAGGATGCCGACCTTCGTCCGCGATCCTGGGGCCTTGCTCATCCCTTGGCGAGCTCGCCGCAGACGAAGGCGTCCTCACCGGCGTCGAGGAGGGCCATCAGCACCTCCGGCGCCTGGTCCTTGCCCACGATAAGCAGCAGGCCGATGCCGCAGTTGAAGGTCCGGCGAAGTTCGTGATCGTCGATGCCGCCCTCGCGCTGCAGCCACTCGAACACCGGCGGCAGGGGCCAGGCGTTCCAGTCGAAGCGGGGCTCAAGCCCCTCGGCGATCGCGCGCGGCGGGTTCTCGATCAGGCCGCCGCCGGTGATGTGGGCGACGCCCTTCACCTTGCCGGCCTTGAGCAGCGGATGGACGCTCTTCACATAGATGCGGGTCGGGGCCATCAGGGCTTCGGCCAGCGTGCCTTCACCGAACGGGCAGGGCGCATCCCACGAGAGGCCCGAGCGCTCGACCACCTTGCGGACAAGCGAATAGCCGTTGCTGTGCGGGCCGCTGGAGCCCAGGCCGATCAGCACGTCGCCGGGGCGTTGGTCATCCAGGCGCGGCAGGACGCCGTCGCGGTTCACCGCCCCGACCGTGAAGCCGGCGAGGTCATAGTCGCCCTCGCTGTACATGCCGGGCATCTCGGCCGTCTCGCCCCCCACCAGCGCGCAGCCGGCCAGGGTGCAGCCTTCGGCGATTCCCGCCACCACGCTGGTCGCCGTCGCCACATCCAGCTTGCCGGTCGCGTAGTAGTCGAGGAACAGCAGCGGCTCGGCGCCCTGGGCCAGCAGGTCGTTGACGCACATGGCCACGAGATCGATGCCGACCTGGCCATGCAGGCCGGTGTCGATGGCGATCTTCAGCTTGGTGCCGACCCCGTCGGTGGTGCTGACCAGCAGCGGATCGTCGTAACCGGCCGCTTTCAGGTCAAACAGGGCGCCGAAACCGCCCAGTCCGCCGGACACGCCGGGGCGGTTCGTGGCCTTGGCCAGCGGCTTGATGGCTTCCACCAGGGCGGCGCCGGCGTCGATATAGACCCCTGCCTGCGCATAGGTCAGCCCGTTCTTGCGGTCGGTCATGGCGGCATCCGGGTCACGAGAAAACGATAATTGAAGCGGGCGATGCTCAAAAGCTTGCAGACTCGCCCGCGCGCGGGGCTATAGCTGCCGCATGACGCCTATTACAACCACCGCCGACCTGGCGGCGTTCTGCAATCAACTCAAGGGCCAGCCTTTCGTCGCCGTGGACACCGAGTTCATGCGCGAAACGACCTACTGGCCGATGCTCTGCCTGATCCAGGCCGCCGCGCCGAATGGGGCTGAAGCCTGCATCGATCCGCTGGCCCCCGGCATCGACCTGAGTCCCTTCCTCGACGTGCTGCGCGACACCAGCATCCAGAAGGTGTTTCATGCCGCCCGCCAGGACGTCGAAATCTTCAACACCCTGGGCGCCATGCCGAGGCCGTTGTTCGACACCCAGATCGCCGGCATGGCCGCAGGCTTCGGCGAGCAGATCGCCTATGACGCCCTGGTCCGCCAGATGCTGAAGATCGACCTCGACAAGTCGAGCCGCTTCACCGACTGGAGCCGCCGGCCGCTCAGCGACAACCAGCTGACCTACGCCATCGCCGACGTCACCCATCTGGCGCGCCTCTATCCGATCCTTCGCGGCACGCTCGAGAAGGCCGGCCGCCTGGCCTGGGTCGAGGAGGAGATGGAGGCTCTGGTCGATCCGGAGCTATGACGTCAATCCGGAGAACGCCTGGAAGCGCCTGCGCCCGCGCAAGCACTCGGCCAAGTACATGGCCGTCTTCAAGGCCGTCGCCGCCTGGCGCGAACGCACGGCCCAGAGCCGCGACCAGCCTCGCGGGCGCATCCTCAAGGATGACGCCATGGACGAACTGGCCGCCCAGGCCCCGACCGATGCGGCGGCCATGGACCGGCTGCGCGGGGTGCCGAAAGGCTTCTCGGGTTCCAAGTTCGGCCCCGACCTGATGGCCGCCATCAAGGAAGCCCTGCGCGATCCGGAGGCCTACGCCCCCGTCGTCGAGCGCGAGAAGACCAGCCACAACCCGGCCGCCGGCGCGGTGGTCGAGCTGCTCAAGGTCCTGCTCAAGGCCCGGGCCGAAGACTCCGGCGTGGCGTCGAAGCTGATCGCCACGGTCTCTGACCTCGAAAAGATCGCCAACGACGACAAGGCCGACGTCGGCGCCCTGACCGGCTGGCGGAAAGACGCCTTCGGCACGGACGCCCTGAAGCTGAAGCGCGGCGAACTGGCCCTGGTGCTGGACGGCACGCGGGTGCGGGTCGTCGAGGTGCGGCGGGCGCCGAAGGCTGCGGCGGCGGAGTAGCGGTCATCTTGACCTTCGGCGCCGTCGATCTGGCCGACAGGGCGGATGCCGACGCCCTGTTCGCCATCTACGAGGCCTCGATCCCGGCCCGCGAGCGCCGGACACGCGCCGCCGTCACCGATCTTGCCCGGCAGGGGCGCTACCGCATCCATGGCGCCTGGCATGAGGGCGCGCTGGTCGCGGCGGCGGTGATCTTCGACTGCGAAAGCGCCGGGGTCTCGCTGCTCGACTATCTGTTTTCCCGCGAGGACATGCGGGGCTCCGGGCTGGGGGCCGCCCTGTTCAGCGCCGTCGCCGGGACGCTTGGCGACCGCCGGCTGCTGGTCGAGGTGGACTCCGAGCGTGAGGCCTCGGCGGACCGCGCCATCCGCAAGCGGCGCAAGGACTTCTACCGTCGGCTCGGCTGTCGCCAGCTGGTGGGCCTGCCCTACATCCTGCCGCTGCCCGGCGACGGCGATCCGCCGCTGATGGATCTGCTGGTGCTCGGCGAGCGGCGTGAAGCGGTCGCGACCGCGGAGGTTCGCGACTGGCTGCTGGCGATGATCGGCGAGGCCTATCCGGATGTCGCGGCCGGGAATCGCGTCTCCAGGATGCTGGACGATCTTGGGCCGTCGATCCCGCTGGATTGAGGCTGCATCACCGGGCTCACGGCGCGCAAACCTTGCCAACCGCCCCGGAAAGGTGATTCACAGTCCCTCCAGGCAACCGCCATTTGAGCGCTCCCAGAGTCCTTCATGTCCAAGCTCCTCCAGACCGCCATCATCTACGACTTCGACGGCACCCTCGCCCGCGGCAACATGCAGGAGACCAGCTTCATTCCGGCGCTCGGCCTGACGCCCAAGGAGTTCTGGAACGACACGGTCCGGCCCCAGACCATCAAGTCCGATGGCGACGACATCCTGATGTACATGCAGCTGATGCTGCAGACGGCCCGCAAGGCCGGGCTGACGGTGACCAGGGAGATGCTCCGGAAGCACGGCGAGGGCGTGCTGCTGTTCGACGGCCTGCGCGACATGAGCTGGTTCGACCGCATCAACGCCTTCGGCGCCAACTATGGCCTGAAGATCCAGCACTTCATCCTCTCGTCCGGCCTGCAGGAGATGGTCGAGGGCTGCCCCATCTATCCGGCCTTCGAGCACGTCTTCGCCAGCCACTACGTCTACAACGACGACGGCGAGGCCGAATGGCCGGCGGTGGGCATCAACTACACCACCAAGACCCAGTACCTGTTCCGCATCAACAAGGGCGTGCACAACAACTGGGAGCACGAGAAGATCAACCGCTTCATGCCCGACGACGAGCGTCCGGTGCCGTTCGAGCGGATGATCTTCGTCGGTGACGGCGACACCGATGTGCCGACCATGAAGATGATGCACACCAAGGGCGGCCATTCGATCGCCGTCTATGATCCGCGCACCGAGCCCAACGACCAGACGAAACTGCATCGCCTGATCGCCGAGGACCGGGTGAACTTCGTCGCCGCCGCCAACTACACCGACGGCAGCGCGCTCGACCTGATCGTCAAGGGAATCCTCGGCCGGATCGCCATCAATGAGGGGACGATGCCGGCCGATCAGCGCGACTAGTCGGCCCGAATCTCCGCCCTGGCATCAAGGTGACCGGCCAGGGTTGCAGCCCGCCGCCCGGTCTGTTCGCCCAGCAGCAGGGCAGCGCGGTCGGCGTCCGTGGTCAGCAGCAGGCGATCGCCCTTCAGGCTGAGACGGGTGTGGGCCAGCAGGGCGCTGTCGCGAGCCGTCAGGTCGCAGCCCAGCCGGATGGCGGCGCCCAGCGCCCGCGCCCGCTTCCTCGCCGCATCCGGCAGCAGGCGGGTGATGGTCCCCGGTTCCGGCGTGTTGTTCGAACTGCTGTGCCGGCTGAAGGCGGCGATCGCCAGGAAGGCGCGCTCGGCGTGGTTCTGGCCGGCGACGGGCGCGCGCAGCACCTGTTCGAAGACCAGGTCGGCCCGGTGATCCGGGTGCAGCCGGGCGCCGAGGTCGGCCAGCCGGCAGGCGGCGGCCAGAAGGATGGCGTCACGGCCGGGGAACACCGGATCAAGGGCATTGAACACCGGGCTCAGCCAGGCCTCCAGCGTCGGGCCGAGGGTGGCGTCGGCGCCGGTGCGGACCGTGAGATCGGCGCAGCCTTCGATCAGCGGATCGAGCGCCTGGGTCGCCGGGGCCATGGCCTCGAACAGCAGGCCTTCGCGCACGCCATAGGCCGACAGCACGACCTTCTCGACACCCAGGGCCACGATCAGCCGCTCCAGCACCACGGCGGCGTGCGGCAGGGTCTCGGCCCGCTTCTTGGAGACGCCTTCGACCGCCTCCAGCGACCGCCGCGACTGGCTGGCCACGAAGCGGCAGGCGTTGAGCGCTTCGGCGCGGGTCATCTCGTACTGATGCACCACCCGCAGCGGATAGCCGGTCATGTGCATGTGGATGAGCGCCAGGTTGCGCCAGGCGCCGCCGACGGCGTGAAAGGTCTCGGCGTGAAAGCGGGTGAGGTCGCTCAGCCGCTCATCGACCTCCTTGCGGCGGATTTCCGGATCGTCGTCCGGGAAGACGCCGAACGAAAAGGGGCCGAGCGGCAGGGTGACCCCTTCGCCGGCGCCCTTCGGCCCGATGGGCGTCAGTTCCAGGCTGGCGCCGCCAAGGTCGCCGACGACGCCGTCGCCCGCCGGGGCGCCGGCCAGGACGCCCAGCGCCGCGTACTTCGCCTCTTCCTGCCCGCTGAGCACGCGAAGCACCAGCCCGGTCTCGGCCTGAACCCGTCCGGCGAAACTCGGGCCGTCCTCGGCCTCGCGGATGGCGGCGGTGGCGGCGGTGAACACCCGATGGGGCGGCAGCCGGTCGACGACCATGCGAAAGCGCTTGAGAGCCGACAGGGCGGCGGCCGACCCGTCCTCGCTCAGGCGGCCCGTTCTCTTCAGGTCGCGGCCGAGGCCGGCCAGGACCTTCTCGTTGAACACCGTCCACATCGATCGGCCCTCGACCCGGTACAGAACCAGGCGGACCGAGTTGGAGCCGACGTCGACGACGGCGGCGTCATGGCTGGTCATTGATCGTGATCCAGGGCCAGGGCGCCCGGCATGTCGCGAACATTGTGACCCCGGCCCGACAGGCTGGGGTTGGTCATGAAGTAGTCGTGGGCCGAGAAGGCCATGCGCTTGTTCCAGGCCGGGTCGCGGGCATAGCCGCCCTGACTGTCCAGGTTCCAGCTCTGCGCCTCGTCGTTGAGGTTGGCGACCATGATCTGACCGAGGACCTGCTCATGGACCGTCGGGTTGTCGATCGGCGTCAAGGCCTCGACCCGTCGGTCGAGGTTGCGCGGCCTCCAGTCGGCCGAGGAGATGAACACCCTGGCCGCCTTGCTGGGCAGCGGTTCGCCGTTGGCGAAGGCGGCGATGCGGGAATGCTCCAGGAACCGCCCGACGATGGATTTGACCCGGATGTTCTCCGACAGGCCGACAACGCCGGGCTTCAGGCAGCAGATGCCGCGGATGACCAGGTCGATCGGCACGCCGGCCTGGCTGGCCCGGTAGAGGGCGTCGATGATCTCCGGATCGACCAGGGCGTTGAGCTTGGCCCAGATGCCGCAGGGCTTGCCGGCCCGGGCGTTGTCGGCCTCGGCGGCGATCATGCCCAGCAGGTCCGGCTTCATCGTCTCGGGCGAGAAGCTCAGCTTCTCCAGCCGTTCGGGCCGGGCATAGCCGGTGATGTAGTTGAACAGTCGCGCACTGTCCCGGCCCATGGCCGGATCGGTCGTGAACAGGCTGAGGTCGGTGTAAACCTTGGCCGTCACCGGATGATAGTTGCCGGTGCCGAAGTGGCAGTAGGTGCGCAGGGTCTCGCCCTCACGGCGGACCACCAGGCTGAGCTTGGCGTGGGTCTTGTACTCCACGAAGCCGAACACGACGTGGACCCCGACCTTTTCCAGGTCCTTGGCCCAGCGCAGGTTGTTCTCCTCGTCGAACCGCGCCTTGATCTCGACCAGGGCGGTGACGTTCTTGCCGTTCTCGGCCGCCTCGATCAGGGCGGCGATGATCGGGCTGTCCTGGCTGGTGCGATAGAGGGTCTGCTTGATGGCCAGAACCTGCGGGTCCCGCGCCGCCTGGCGCAGGAACTGGACGACCACGTCGAAGCTTTCGAACGGATGGTGGACCAGGATGTCCTTCTCGCGGATGGCGGCGAAACAGTCGCCGGCATGGTCGCGGATGCGCTCAGGGAAACGGGCGACGAAGGGCGGGAATTTCAGGTCGGCGCGATCCTTTGGGATCATCTCCGACATGGCGGCCAGGCCCAGCTTGCCGTCGATGAGCACGACGTCGTCGGGCCGGGCGTCCAGGCCATCCAGGATGAACTCGCGCAGGTCGTCGGGCATGGTCGTCTGGATCTTGACCCGCACCACCTCGCCCATGCGGCGACGCTTCAGCTGGGTCTCGAACTCCAGGACCAGGTCCTCGGCCTCTTCCTCGATCTCGATGTCGCTGTCGCGGATCACCCGGAACAGGCCCCGGCCCTCGACTGTGTAGCCGGGGAACAGCTGGTCGAGGAACAGGATGATCAGGCTTTCCAGGGCGATAAACCGCCGCTCCTTGCGCCGCGCCGGGCCGGGCAGCTCCCAGAACCGCTTCACCTGCTGGGGCACCGGCACCAGGGCGAACAGCAGCTTGCCGTCGGCCCGCTTCATCTTCAGCCCGAGGCAGAAGCCGAGGTTCGGCATGAAGGGGAAGGGGTGGGCCGGGTCGATGGCCAGGGGCGTGAGGACCGGGAACAGCTTGTTCTGGAAGACATCGAGCGCCGCCGGCAGAGCGACGGGGGTGACGTCCCGCGCGTCGAGCAGGCGCAGGCCCTCCTGGCCCAGTTCCGCCCGCACGGCCCGCCAGATCCGCTGCTGGTCGTCCATCAGCACCGAGGCGGCGGCGTTGAGCCGATCCAGCTGTTCGATCGGAGTCAGGCCATCAAGGCTGACCTTGCGCACGCCCTCACGGACCTGGCCCTTCAGGCCGGCCACCCGGACCATGTAGAATTCGTCGAGGTTGTTGGCGCTGATCGACAGGAAGCGCAGCCGCTCGAGTAGCGGGTGACGCTGGTTTTCAGCCTCCTCCAGCACCCGCCTGTTGAAAGCCAGCCATGAGATCTCGCGATTGAAGAACCGCTCCGGCGAGGCCAGCAGGGTCTCGTCGAGGGTCAGGTCCCGGAGGGCCGTGGGGCTTTTCTTGGGTGCGCTGGCGGTCGCGGTTCGGGGCATCGGGACTCTATAAGCGGTTTCGCCGACCTTTGGCGCATGGTCGTGACAGTTTCAACCGAGTGCGCGTTTTGGCCCGGATTCCGATGACCCGGTCGATGGCCCGGATCGTTGAAAAGTCTAGACCTCTTCGAACAGGTCCGACGTCTCGTCGAGCAGTTCGCGGGCCAGCGCCCGGTTGATGGCCCGGCCTCGAGAGGCGGCGACCTCGTCCATCCTGGCGGCCAGAATGCGGGCGGCGCTTACGGACCGCTCCATGCGGCTCAGCAGGTAGGGATACAGATCATCGTCCGGCTTGATGTGCCGGGCCTTGAACAGGGCCTCCAGCACCGCGCGCAGCTGGGCGTCGTCCGGCGGATCGATCTCGGCCACGGCCAGGGCGTTGTAGCGCGATCGCAGGTCGGGCAGGGACGTCGGCCAGGCCAGTGGCCGCTCGCGCCCGGTCAGCAGCACGGCGCGGCCGGCCTGGGCCTGGTTCAGCAGATGGAAGACGGCCTCGTCCTGTCCCAGCAGGTCGGCGTCCTCGATGAGGATGGGGCCGGAGCCGTCCAGGCCTGGCGTGCGACCGGGGAAGACCAGCTGCGCTCCGTTGGCGTCGGCCCAGGTCTGGGCCAGGTGGGTCTTGCCGCTGCCGGCCGGACCGATCAGGGCCAGGGCGCCGCGACCAAGGCTGGCCCAGTCGTCGAGGGCCATCACCGCCGAGCGATTGGCGTCGGACAGCACGAAGGCGTCACGCGTCCAGCTGGTCGCGGGCTCGAACGGCAGTCGGAACTGGGCGGCGGTCACGGCAGGGGTTCTAGCAAGCCCCCGCGCGGCGGTCACCGCAGGGACGGGGCAGGGCGGGGGAGAACCGGCGGCGGCCTGTGGACAACAGGCTGAACGGCGCCTCTGATGAATATGTCTAGACATATTCATCGCGTTTCAGGGCTCCGGGCGGGCCCTGGTTCAGTCGCCGACGGCAATCGGGCTTTGACCGGGCGTGTTTCGGGCTGGTTTGTGTTGCCCCCCGGGTGGATTTTTGTGGTCCTTCGGGTCGGCCAGTGTCGTCAGGTTGTCGGCCTTATGGTGTTGTATTGTCTTGAGTTTTCGCGACGAAAGAGCTCTGGCGAACGGCGCCGCCGTGCTATACTGGTCCCGGCGCTTCGTTAGCGCTCTTCGACCGGTCCCCTCCGTGGGGCGGCCGGTGGCCGTGGAAATCCATCAAGCAGACATAGCTGATACCGATGTCGCGGTCGAAGACGGCCTTGACGAACCGGGGGTCATGGACGTCTTCGGACATGCGGCCAGATGATCCGGCTTCGCCGCCCGGCGCAACGGGGGAAACATGCCTCAAGGATTCCTGCGCAGCTTCGCCAGGGTCGCCACCATGAGCGATGCGCTCGACGTCGCCCGCGACCTTCTGGCGGCGCTGGAGGGCGTGGCGACAGTGAAGAGCCTGTTGGTCGAGCCCTACTACAAGGAAGAGGGCTGGATCGAGGTGACGCCGACCTTCAGCGACCTCGACCTGGAGGCCGTCAAGGCGCGGCTGGCGACCGATTGGGTCGAGGGCGGCGGGGACTGGATCTGGAACCCGGAGGCCCACTGGAACCAGGGGGAGGGGGTCTCCTTCGCGGTTCCGAACATCGTCTGGGCGCTGCTCGAAAGCAGCGACTGAAGCGCCGTTTGCCTTGACTTTCCAAGGTCCTCATGCGCCCTTCCGCGCCTCTCGAAATTCCGACTCCAAAGCACAGATTCATGCACGCCTATCGCACCCATACCTGCGGCGCCCTGCGCGCCACCGACACCGGCGCCACGGTGCGCCTGTCCGGCTGGATCCATCGCAAGCGTGACCACGGCGGCCTGCTGTTCATCGACCTGCGCGACCACTACGGCCTGACCCAGCTGGTCCTGCATCCCGGTGCGCCCGGCTTTGAGGTCGTCGAGCGGCTGCGGGCCGAGAGCGTCATCCGCGTCGATGGCGAAGTCGTCGCCCGTTCGGCCGAGACCATCAACGCCAACCTCGGCACCGGCGAAGTCGAAGTGCGGGTCTCCTCGGTCGAGGTCCTGTCGGAAGCGGCCGAGCTGCCGCTGCCGGTGTTCGGCGAGCCCGACTATCCTGAGGAAATCCGCCTCAAGCACCGCTACCTCGACCTGCGACGCGAGACCCTGCACAAGAACATCATCCTGCGCTCGAAGGTCATCGACAGCATCCGCAAGCGGATGGTCGGCCAGGGCTTCCTTGAGTACCAGACCCCGATCCTGACCGCCTCGTCGCCGGAAGGCGCGCGCGACTTCCTGGTGCCCTCGCGGCTGCATCCCTCGAAGTTCTATGCGCTGCCGCAGGCGCCGCAGCAGTTCAAGCAACTGCTGATGGTCTCGGGCTTCGACCGCTATTTCCAGATCGCCCCCTGCTTCCGCGACGAGGACCTGCGCGCCGACCGCAGCCTGGAATTCTACCAGCTCGACGTCGAGATGAGCTTCGTCACCCAGGAAGACGTGTTCGCGGCCATCGAGCCGGTGATGCATGGCGTCTTCGAAGAGTTCGCCGACGGCAAGTCGGTGACGCCCTATCCGTTCCCGCGCATTCCCTACCGCGACTCCATCGCCTGGTACGGCTCGGACAAGCCTGACACCCGCAACCCGATCAAGATGTCGGACGTTTCGGAAAGCTTCCGCGGCGGCGGCTTCGGCCTCTTCGCCCGCATCCTGGAGACCGAAAAGAACGCCGTCTGGGCCGTGCCCGCGCCGGGCGGCGGCTCGCGCGCCTTCTGCGATCGCATGAACAGCGGGGCCCAGGGCGAAGGCCAGCCGGGCCTCGGCTACATCTTCTGGAGCGCCGATCAGAACGCCTGGGGCGGCCCGATCGCCAAGAACCTGGGTGAAGAGAAGACCCAGGCCCTGATGAGCGGCCTCGGTCTCGGAGAAGGCGACGCCGCCTTCTTCGTGGCCGGCGATCCGGGCGTCTTCTACAAGTTCGCCGGCTCGGCCCGCACCCGCGTGGGCACGGAGCTGAAGCTGATCGACGAGGGCAGGTTCGAATTCTGCTGGATCGTCGACTTCCCGATGTTCGAATGGTCGGACGAAGAGAAGAAGGTCGACTTCAGCCACAACCCCTTCTCGATGCCGCAGGGCGAGCTGGAGGCGCTGGAGACCAAGAGCCCGCTCGACATCCTCGCCTACCAGTACGACATCGTCTGCAACGGCTACGAGCTGTGCTCGGGCGCGATCCGGAACCACAAGCCGGAGATCATGCTCAAGGCCTTCGAGATCGCCGGCTACGGCGCCGACGTCGTCGAGGAACAGTTCGGCGGCATGCTGAACGCCTTCCGCTATGGCGCCCCGCCGCACGGTGGTCTGGCTCCCGGCATCGACCGCATCGTCATGCTGCTGGCCGGCCAGACGGCCATCCGCGAGGTCATCGCCTTCCCGCTGAACCAGCAGGGCCAGGATCTGTTGATGAGCGCGCCGTCGGAAGTGTCGGAGAAGCAGTTGAAAGAACTTCACATTCGGCTGAACCCGCCGCTCAAGGCCTGATCACCATCAAGCCGGGCATGAAAAAACGGCCGCCTCGCAGGAGGCGGCCGTTTGTCCTTGGATCGCGATCTAGCGTTGGGCCTGCTTCGGCGCCCTCGGTGGCTCTGGCGGCTCGGGCGGTGCCGGGGTCTTGAACACCACCATCCTGCGGCCCTTGCAGAGACGCGGGGTCAGACCGCTGGGCAGTCTGGTGGAGCTGTCCGAGCAGGCCTCGCTGATCTGCTGCTGGGTCAGGTTGCGGGCCCTGGAGAGGTCCGCGCCGAACAGGGTCGCGCCCGACAGGTTGGCGTCGCGGAAGTCGGCGTTGTTGAAGGTCGACCGCAGCAACATGGCGCCCGTCAGATCGGCGTCGCGGAAGTTGGCGTCGGTGAAGGTGGCGCTGATCAGCTTGGCCCCGACCAGTTCGGCGTCGCGGAAGTTGGCTCCGGTCGCCTGGACCTGGGTCATGATCGCGTGGGGCAGTTCCGCGTCGCGAAAACTGGTCGAGACCAGCTTGGCGCCCTGGAAATTGACGGCTGGCAGTTCGGCGCCCTCGAAGCTGGCGCGGGTGAAGTTCGCCTTCTGGAAGACGGCGCCGGCGCCCTCGATGCCGTCGAGCTCAGCGCCGGTGAAATCGGCGTTGGAGAAGTTGGAGCCCATCATCTCGGCCCCCGAGAGATCGGCGTCGGCGAGACGGGCGCCCTGGAAGTTGGAGCCGACGAAACTGGCCCCGCGCAGGTCGGCCCGTACCATGGCCGCGCCGCCGAAATCGGCGCCGGTGAAGCGGGCGTTGACCGGCTTTTTGCCCGACAGGTCGCACTGGCGGCAGGCGCCGCCGAAAGACAGCTGGCGCGGAATGTCCTTCTCGTTCGCAACGATCCTCGCCTCTGCCGCGCCGGCGGCGGCGGCTAGGATCGTGAAGGCGGAGAGGGCGACAGCGAGCTTGTTCATCGAAATCAGATGTGGCCCACGCGCCGAAGGGGCGCCACTTAATTCGCGGTAAGGATTGGGTTTTCCCGGTTCCGGGTCAGCCCGTTTCGATCAGCACCGGGGGATCCGCAGACCCCTCGGCAGGCGCGTGGTCTCGTCCCCACAGGCCTGGTCAAGCTGGCGTTGCGTGAGGCCGACGGCGCGGTCCATCTCCGCCCCGGAGAAGACCGTGCCGGAGAGGTTGGCGCCGCTGAAGTTGGCGCCCTGCAGGTAGCTGCCGACGAAGTTGGCGTTGGTCAGGTTCGCCCCGGCGAAGCTGGCGCCCGAGAAGGTGGCCGCCGAGGCGTCGGCGTCGCGCAGGTCGGCGCCGGCGAAGCTGGCGCGGTTCATGACCACGGCGGTCAGGGTGGCCTGGCGCAGGCGAGCCTTGCGGAAGTTGAGGCCACTGCGTTCCACGCCCATCAGGTCGGCCTGGAACAGGTTGCAGCCGGGGCAACTGGCCCCGCCGCGCACGCGAGCGATCTGGCCGGCGTTCTGGGCGGTCGCGGGGCCGGCGAGGGCGGCGGCCACGAGGATGAGCAGGGCGAGGCGTTTCATGGGCGAAACCCTGCCATGGCAGGGGTCTTTGTTCGGTTAACGGGCGTTCTGCTCGATCACCACGCCGCAGGTGTCGCAGACACCGCTGAACACCGACTGATCGCCGCAGGAGGGGCAGACACTGGCGGCGCGGGGGTGGTCGATCACGACCTCGCCTGGGCGTTTGCCGAAGGGCAGGAAGACCAGGTTGTCGGGGGCGGCGCCTCTGGAGAAGCCCTTGGAGATAAAGCGGCTGGCAGGCTGGGGTTCGGCTTCGCTGGTCAGGGCGTCGTCGGCCTTGCCGCGGCCGAGGCCATCGGCGTTGAGCTCCTCGCCGTCGGCGTTGGAGAGATCGTTGCGGCCCAGATAGCTGACCCCCAGTTCGCGGAAGACGTAGTCGAGGATGGAGGTGGCCGAGCGGATGGTGTCGTTGCCGGTCACTGGGCCGGCGGGCTCGAAGCGGGTGAAGACGAAGGCGTCGACAAACTCCTCGAGCGGCACGCCGTATTGCAGGCCGATGCTGATGGCGATGGCGAAGTTGTTCATCACGCTCCGGAAGGCGGCGCCCTCCTTGTGCATGTCGATGAAGATCTCGCCCAGCTCGCCGTCGTCGTACTCGCCGGTGTGGAGGTAGACCTTGTGGCCGCCAACGGCCGCCTTCTGGATGTAGCCCTTGCGGCGGTCGGGAAGTTTGCGGCGGGTGCGGTCGCGTTCGACCACGCGCTCGATGATGCGCTCCTGGGCCGGGGCGGCGCGCGGCGCTTCGGGGGCGGCCTCGTCCGGGATGCTGAGATTGAACGCAAGCGGCGGACCGGCGCGGTCCAGCCGCAGGGCCCGGACCCCGGCGGCGAGGGCCTGGGCCTGGAGCAGGACCGCTTCGGAGGGCAGGGCGGGGAAGCTGAGCGGCAGGCGCAGAGTCCCGGCGTGGCCGCAGGCGTCCTCTATGGCGGCGTGCAGGGCCAGGCGGGCGGCGAAGGGCTGCTCTGGATCCAGGATGGCGCGGGCGGCGGGCGAGAGGTCGCTCGCCAGGTCGAGGCTTGCGGAGCCAAGGACCCAGGCGCCCGCTTCGGCGATCTGGCGGTCGGTGATGCCGGCCAGGCCGAGCGTGTCGAAGTCGGGACGGCGCAGGGCCTCGGGATCGGCGCCGAGGATGTCGCGCAGGAAGCCCTCGCCGACGACCAGCGGGCTGAAGGCGTCGCGCAGGTCGCTGACCAGGGGCAGGACGGCCTGGATGGATTCGGTTTCGAGGACGGTGAACCCCAGCGCCGCCAGGGAGGCGCTGTTGATGTGCGGGGCTTCGGCGAAGTCGCGGTGGCCGAGCAGGGCCAGGCGCAGGGCGTCGGGGTCTTCGCCAAGACAGGCGAGCGCATCGAGGGCCGGCTCGGCGATGACGCGCAGGGTTTCGCCGTCTTCGGTCTCGGCGATGGTGAGGGGGCCTGACCAGGGGGCGGCGGCCATCGAGGCGGCGCCGAGGCGCAACTGCAGTTCGGCGTCCTCGTGCGGGGCGACGTCGGCGAGGCCCCGGGCGGCCGAGGCGGCGCGGCTCCACAGGTCGGCGGCCAGGTCGCGGGCCTCGTCGCTGTCGTAGGCCAGGCCTCGGGCGACGATCACGGCGGCGGTGTTGGCAAGGGTCAGGGTTGCCGGGCCGTCCGGCCCGGCGTCGAGACGGACGGCCGTGGCCAGCAGGCGGGCGGCGGCCTCGAAGCCCGCCATGTCGAAAGTCTGACCCTGCTGGAAGGCGAGCAGGTCGAGCGCGGCGACCGGGCCGGCGGCGCGGGCCGACAGGGCGGCGGCGTCTTCAGCCGTCAGGGCCAGGGTGGCGGCGCCGGTGCGCCAGCCAAGGGCGGCCAGCTCACGTTCGCGACCGGTGTGGGCATCGTCGGCGGCCTGAAGGATGACGGCCGGACGAGCGGGCGCCCCGGCGGCTTGCGGCGCGGTGGAAAGGCCGCACAGGCCCGCCCCGATGGCGTCGCTGATGGCGGCGTCGCTGGCGCCGGCGGCTCGGGCGGCGCGGGCCATGCGGGCCAGGGCCGGGTTGGCTGCCGGATCGGCACAGGCGGCGGCGTCGCCCTCGCAGCGGCGGACGGCGTCGCTGACGGCGGTCAGGCGCCCGGTCAGGGTGCGCAGGGCCGGCCGGGTCAGGGCGTGGGCGACGATATCAGCGGAGAAGGCGGCCAGGGCGCGCTCGGAGTCGGGCGCGGCGAGATCGATCACCGGGACGGGCGCGGGGCGCCGTGCGCCGGCCAGGGCGACGACGCCGTGGCTCATCAGGGCGAACAGCTCGTCACGGAAGGCGCCCGCGTCGGTGGGGCGGGCGAACAGGCCGGCGGTCCAGCCCTTGCCGGCCAGGTCCTGCGCCTTGCGGGCCGGGCCGCCGCCAAGAAGGCCGATGGGGGTCAGAGGTTGGCTGAGGACGTTGGGCAGGTCTTGCGCCGGCACGGGATCGGCCAGCGTGTCGGCCCAGTCCGCCCAGGCCTGGACGCGGGCGCTCGGCCAGCTGACCGGGGCCAGCACGCCCGTCAGAGCGTTCGCTCCCTCCAGGGTGCGAAGCTCGACTTCGGGCCCCGCGGCCTTGGCTCGCCGTCGCTCGAAACGCATACGTCCGCCGCTCCCACGCTAACGCGGGCAGGGTAGGGCGCGGGAGAGGCTGGAGCAATAGATGATGGGGTGCGGCACAGGGTCATCCACAAGATATGGTGCGGTCTGGCCCGAATACTCCCTCCCCTTCATGGGGAGGGACAGGCGCCGAAGGCGCCAGGGTGGGGTACTCGCGGGCAGGGGCGCGCTGCATCCGACTTCCCCACCCTGACCGCTGCGCGGTCTGTCCCTCCCCATGAAGGGGAGGGAGGGCGCAAGCCCGGCCGATGCCGCTTCCACTTTCCTCCGCGGCCCTCTATGTTCCGCTCGAAATTCGACCCCTCCCGACAGACGGATTCTCCTGTGCTGAAAGCGATCTTTACCTGGTGGAACGGCGCCACTCTGGGGCAGACGTTCCACATCAAGCGCCGCGGCGTGAAGATCGGCCAGGATGAGTTCGGCAACACCTACTATGAAGCCCGCGACGACAAGGACAGCTACGACGTCGGTCGCAAGCGCCGCTGGGTGATCTACAACGGCTATGCCGAGGCCTCGAAGGTGCCGCCGGACTGGCACGGCTGGCTGCGCTACACCTTCGACGAGCCGCCGACCATCGCTCCGCTGCCGCGTCGCAGCTGGGAGAAGGAACACCGGCCGAACCTGACCGGCACCGTCTACGCCTGGCGGCCCAAGGGTTCGATCTCCGGCGATGGACAGCGCGACAAGGCGACGGGCGACTATCTGCCCTGGACGCCCGAATAGTCATGAAGATGCGGCTGATCCTTCTGGCGGCGGTCGGCCTCGCCATGGGCGGGGTCGCGGTCGCGCAGACCACGGCGCCGCCGCAGACAAAGACCGCCCCGGCGACGGAAGAACCGCCGCCGGCCAATGTCACCGCCCCGCCACCGGTCGTCTCCCAGCCGGTGACGCCCGTGCCCATCGTGCCGCTTCCCGATCCCAAGCCGGCCCAGAAGGCCAAGGCGGCCGAGGCCAAGCCGGTCGAGCCGCTGAAGCGCGTGCGCGCCGGCTCGGCGATCATTCAGGCCCTGGACAAGGTCACCGCCGAGACGCTCCGCTTCGAGGTGCCGGTCGGCGGGAGCGTGCGCTACAAGTCGCTGGTCTTCTCTGTGCGGGCCTGCGAGAGCGCCGCGCCGGACGAGACAGCGCCGGAATCGGCCGCCTACATCACGGTCGACAGCTCGCCCAAGCCGCAGCCCGGCCGGCCGTCGCCGACGACCCGACAGGTGTTCAAGGGCTGGATGTTCGCTTCATCGCCGGGGCTGAACCCGCTGCAGCATCCGGTCTATGACGCCTGGCTGATCGCCTGCAAGGCCGCCTGACCACCGCCTTCGAAGCGGGCGAAATCGCCTTCGACCTCAAGCGCCTGGGCCAGCCGCCGGTGATACTCGGCGCGCGGGATCTCGACGACGCCGAACTGGGTCAGATGGTCGGTGACGAACTGGCAATCGAGCAGGCGGTAGCCTCCGACCCGTAGGCGAGCGACGAGGTGGACGAGGGCGACCTTGCTGGCGTCGGTGGCGCGGCTGAACATGCTCTCGCCGAAGAAGGCGCCGCCCAGCGAAACGCCGTAGAGGCCGCCGATCAGTTCGCCGTCGCGCCAGGTCTCGATGCTATGGGCCTGGCCGCGGCGGTGAAGCTCACCGTAGAGGAACTCGATCACCGGATTGATCCAGGTGTCCTCACGGCCCGGGGCGGGCTGTGCGCAGAGGCCGACGACGCGGTTGAAGGCCGTGTCGGTGCGGACCTCGAAGCGGTCGGATCTGACCGTGCGAGCCAGGCGGGACGAGAGCTTGAAGCCGTCCAGCGGCAGGACCCCGCGCCGCTGGGGATCGATGAGGAAGACGCCTTCGTCATCCCGCGAGTCCGCCATCGGGAAGACGCCGCGCTGGTAGCAGGCGATCAGGTCTTCGGGGGTGAAGGTGTCGTCCACGCGGGCTCCAGACTCAAGGCCCGACCATCAAACACAACCGTCACCCCGGCCGGAAGCCCGAAGGGCCGGAGAGCTGAGGACCCAGGTGCGGCAGCCCGCAAATCGGCAACTGCGCGTTCAGCGCTTTTCACCCCCTGGGTCCCGGATCGGTCCTGCGGACCGTCCGGGATAACGGTGGGCTTCAGCTCTGCGCCTTGAGCCAGTTTTCCAGCCAGTGGATGTTGTAGTCGCCGCTGCGGATGTCGTCGTTCTGCAGCAGGTCCTGGAACAGCGGGATCGTCGTCTCGATGCCGCTGACGACCATTTCGCCGAGGCACCGCTGGGTGCGCGCGATGCACTCGGCGCGGTCGCGACCGTGGACGATCAGCTTGCCGACCAGGCTGTCGTAGTAGGGCGGGATCGAATAGCCGGCGTAGAGGCCGCTATCGAGACGCACGCCCAGACCGCCCGGCGCGTGGAAGTCCGTCACCTTGCCCGGCGAGGGGGTGAAGGTGCGCGGGTTCTCGGCGTTGATGCGGCATTCGATGGCGTGGCCTTCGAAGGTCACGTCGGCCTGGGTGAAGCTGAGCGGCAGACCGGCGGCGATGCGGATCTGTTCGCGGACCAGGTCGATGCCGGTGATGGCCTCGGTGACCGGATGCTCGACCTGCAGGCGGGTGTTCATCTCGATGAAGAAGAACTCGTCGTTCTCCCACAGGAACTCGATGGTGCCGACGCCCAGATAGCCGATGGCGCGGATGGCCTCGACGACGACGGCGCCGATCTTCTTGCGGCCTTCGGCGCTGAGGGCGGGCGAGGGGGCCTCTTCCAGCACCTTCTGGTGGCGGCGCTGCAGGCTGCAGTCACGTTCGCCCAGATGGACGACGTTGCCGTGGCTGTCGGCGACGACCTGAATCTCGATGTGGCGCGGGGTCTGGAGGTAGCGCTCCATGTATACCGCGTCGTCGCCGAAGGCCGCGCGGGCTTCGGAGCGGGCGGTCGAGACGGCCTCGTAGAGGTCTTCCTGGGTCGCCGCGACCTTCATGCCCCGGCCACCGCCGCCGGCGGCGGCCTTGATCAGGACCGGGAAGCCGATTTCCTTGGCCGCCGCGAAGGCTTCTTCCTCGGTGGTCACGGCCCCGTCGGAGCCGGGCACCACGGGGATGCCTGCCTCCTTCACCGCCTGCTTGGCGCTGATCTTGTCGCCCATCATGCGGATGTGCTCGGGCTTGGGCCCGATGAAGGTCATGCCGTGGGTGTTGACGATCTCGGCGAAGCGGGCGTTTTCCGAAAGGAAGCCGTAGCCCGGATGGATCGCCTGGGCGCCGGTGATCTCGGCCGCCGCGATGATCGACGGGATGTTCAGATAGCTCTTGGCCGCCGGGGCCGGGCCGATGCAGACGCTTTCGTCGCACAGCCGGGCCCACATGCCGCTGGCGTCGGGCTCGGAGTGGACCGCCACGGTGGCGATGCCCATTTCCTTGCAGGCGCGGTGAATGCGAAGGGCGATCTCGCCCCGGTTGGCGATCAGGATCTTGTCAAACACAGCGGCTACTCGAGGATCACGAGCGGCTGGCCGAACTCGACCGGCTGGGCGTCGCCGACCAGGACCTCGACGACGACGCCGGCGCGGGGCGCGGGGATCGGGTTCATCGTCTTCATGGCCTCGACGATCAGCAGGGTCTGACCCTCGCCGACCTTGTCGCCGACCTTGATGAAGGGCGGGCTGCCCGGCTGGGCCTGCAGGTAGACGGTGCCGACCATCGGCGACTTGACCTCATCACCCTTGCGGGCGGCCGGCGCGGCCTCCACCGGGGCGGCGGCAGCCACGGGAGCAGCGGCCGGGGCGGCGACGGGGGCCGGCGCCGGGGCGGCGGCATAGGTCGCTTGAGGCGCGGCGGCGACGGTGATTTCACGGGCGACGCGGATGCGCAGGTCGCCGCGCTCCACCTCGATCTCGGTCAGGCCGGTGCTCTTGAGGATGTCGGCGAGCTTGCGGACCGTCCGGGTGTCGATGGCGGCGCTGTGCTCGGCGGAGTCGTCGGCCGGGGAATTGGACATTATCGGTACCTTGTTCTTGTCTTTTTCGCTTACGATCGGGCCGCGCCGACCAGGCCGGCGGCGGCTTCGATCGCCAGTTCATAACTTGCCCCGCCGAATCCGGACACGATGCCGGTCGCCGCGAGCGAAACATAGGTCGTCTTGCGAAACGCCTCGCGCGCCGCAGGATTCGACAGGTGGCACTCCACCACCGGAATAGCGAGAGTCTTCAGCGCGTCCAGCAGGGCCACGGAAGTGTGACCGTAACCAGCCGGGTTGATGACCACGGCGCTGGCGGCTTCGCGCGCCTCCTGAACCCAGTCGATCAGGTCGCCTTCGTGGTTGGACTGGCGGCAGTCGACGGTCAGGCCGAAGGCCTCAGCGCGCGCGGCGCAGCGCTCGTGGATGTCCGACAGGGTGTCGTATCCGTAGATGTCGGGTTCACGCGTCCCAAGCAGGGTGAGATTGGGCCCGCTCAAAACAAAGATCGGTTTCGGCATCCGGCCCCGCCGTCGATTCAAGACGGGCCTTGTATCGCCGCTAGGCCGGGGTAACAAGCGCAGGCATGCGGATACAGCTGAACGGCGAAGAACAGACGTTTGAAGGCGTGGCGACGGTGGCGGCTCTGGTGGCGGCGCTGGAGCTCGATCCGAGGAAGGTCGCCGTCGAGCGCAATCTCGAGATCGTGCCGCGCTCGACTTATGCCGACACGCCCGTGATGGACGGGGACCGGATCGAGATCGTGACGTTTATCGGGGGTGGGTAGGGGGTTTCGCGCGGGGCCCCGCCCCACCACTCCCCGTCATCCTAGGCACAAGGCCTAGGATGACGGTCGGGCGGGTCTACGCCACCTCGTAGTCCGCCAGCACCGGCTCGCGCATCGCCTTCATGTAGGTCGCGGTATCCCCGCTCCAGTTGTTGGTGATCTTCCCCGACGCCGTCTTGTACCAGCTCGAGCACGACCCGGCCCACGCCGTGTCCTGCAGGTCGTGCTGCAGCTGCGCATTGAACCGCACTTGCGCGTCCGGCTTGAGCTTCAACGCCTTCGCCCCCCGCGCCTTCAGGACGTGCATCGCCTCGACCATGTAGCCGACCTGGGCCTCGATCATCAGGATGATGCTGTTGTGGCCAAGGTTGGTGTTGGGGCCGTAGAGCAGGAACAGGTTGGGGAAGCCGGTAACGGTGACGCCGTAGTAGGCCTCCGCGCCGTCCTTCCAGGCGTCGTCGAGCGAGCGGCCATTCTCGCCGCGGATGGCCAGCGGGGCCAGGAAGTCGGTGGTCTCGAAGCCGGTGCCGAAGACCAGCACGTCGCAGGCATGCTCGGCGCCGTCGCCGGTGCGCACGCCGGCTTCGGTGATCGCCTTCACATCCTCGGTGACCAGTTCGACGTTCGGCTGCGCCAGGGCCTGGTAGTAGTCGTCAGACACCAGGATGCGCTTGCAGCCGATCGGATAGTCCGGCGTCAGCTTGGCCTTGAGCACCGGGTCGGTGATGGTGGCGTCGAGGTAATCCATCGCGACCTTGCGGAAATCCGCCGCCGCCTTGGTCCCCTGTTTGAAGGCCTGGAACCGGGCGTCCATCATCTTCCAGGTCAGCCAGCGCTGGGCCCGGTCGATGAAGGGGAAGGTGGCGTAAAGCGCCTGCCGGGCCGGGCTCGTCGCCTTGTCGAGGCGGGGGACGACGTAGTTGGGAGTCCGCTGGAAGACGACGACCTTGCCGGCCGTCTTCACCAGTTCAGGGATGTACTGGATGGCGCTGGCCCCGGCCCCGATGCAGCCGACCGTCTTGCCGGTCAGATCGACGTCGTGGTTCCAGCGGGCGCTGTGCCAGCTCTCGCCCTTGAAATTCTCGCGGCCGGGAATGCCGGCGAAGCTCGGCCGGTTCAGCTGCCCCAGGCCGGAGACCAGCACCGGCGCGCTCAGGGTCTCGCCTCCCTTCAGGGTGACGGTCCAGGCCTCGCCGTCCCAGTCGGCCCGTTCGACCTCGGCGTTGAAACGGAACCTGTCGCGCACGCCGAAGCGCAGCGCAACGTCCTCCATGTACTGGCGAATCTCGGCGTGGCCGCTGTAGGCGCGGCTCCAGTTCGGATTAAGCGCGAAGCTGTAGGAATAGAGCCGCGAGGGCACGTCACAGCAGGCGCCGGGATAGGTGTTGTCACGCCAGGTTCCGCCAAGACGGTCGGCCTTTTCCAGCACCACCAGCCGCCCGAAGCCGGCCTCCTTGAGCTTGATGGCCGCGCACAGGCCGCCAAAGCCCGCCCCGATGATGATGGCGTCCAGACCGTCAGACACGCGTCTCTCCCCTTGTTTTCAGGGAGGATGCCGCACGGATGCCGATCCGCCAACGGTGACGCGAGGTGACGGACCTGTGCCGCCGCCGTCTTATGGCTGTGCGGCGCGAGATGGACGGTTACTCCACCGCCTCGGCGATCACGCGCATCGCCCCGGCGATGGCCGCCTCGCGGGTCTTCTGATCCGCCGTCGAGTCCGCCAGCAGCACCACGACGGCGTACTTGCGCCCGTCTTTCAGGGTCAGGATGCCGATATCGTTGGTCGCCACGGTGATCCCGAAGTTGGTCGCCGCGGTCCCGGTCTTGTGGGCCAGGGTCGCACCTTCCGGCAGCCCGGCCTTCAGCCGGCTCGCCCCCGTCTTCGTCTCGGTCATCAGACCCAGCAGCAACTTGCTCGAAGCCGGTGACAGCAGCTGACCCGTCGACAGCTGCCGCAGGAAGTTGAGCGAACCCGAGGCGATGGTGGTGTCGCGCGGATCCGCGGCGTAGGCCTCCCACGCCGCACGGCGATCGGCCTCCGGCACGGCCAGCTTGGCTGCCTCGAAGGCCTGGGGCGTGCGCCAGGCGGGGCGGAACGAGGGCATGCCGACGGCCTCGACCTGCAGCTCCCGCTCATAACGGTCGACCCGCAACCCGACGATGCCGTGCTCGACCAGCCAGGACTTCAAGGCCCCCGGCCCGCCGATCCTGCGCATCAGCACGTCGGCGGCCGTGTTGTCGCTGTCGTGCACGGCGGCCACCAGCAGTTCGCGCACCGTGTAGGTCGTGCGTCCGGGCCAGGCCTGCGCGATCGGGCTGAGCGGCGGCGACAGCTCCATGTCACTGATGGTCAGCACCTCGTCCAGCGACAGCCGCCCGCCATCGACCTCGGCCAGAACGGCCGCGCCGAGCGGCGCCTTGAAGACGCTCTGCAGGGGGAAGGTCTGTTCAGCGTTGCGGGCCCAGATCTCGCCGCCATCGATGTTCTGCACCGCCACCTCCAGCCGGCCGTCGATGCGGTCGGCCAGCTGGGTGATGCCCTTGTCGAGCACCGCGATTCGCATGGACGGCGTCCTGGCGATGGTCTCGGTCTCCCCTCCGCAGGCGGCGATAAGCAGGGCGATGGGGATGAGGAGGGCGCGCATCATCCGACCCTAACGCGCCAGACGCCGGTTCGACATCGACTACCGTCGTGGAGTAGGAAGCCAGCATGCCCATCCGCCCCCCCGTCGTCATCCTCAACGAACCCCAGTTGGCCGAGAACATCGGCGCCGTCGCCCGGGTGATGGCAAACTTCGGCCTTTCGGAACTACGCCTTGTTCGTCCCCGCGATGGCTGGCCGCAGGACCGCGCCTGGGCGAGCGCCTCGGGCGCCAGCTGGCCGCTCGACAACGCCAAGGTCTTCGAGACCCTGGCCGAGGCGATTGGCGACCTCAGCCTGACCTTCGCCACCACCGCCCGTCCCCGTGAGACCCAGCTGCCGGTCATCACCCCGCGCCAGGCGGCGGCCGACCTGCACGAGCGCGTCGCCGCCGGCCAGGCCGTGGGCATGCTGTTCGGCGGTGAGCGGGCAGGGCTGGAGACCCACGACATCGCCCTCTGTCAGGCTATCGTCACCATCCCCGTCGACGAGCGCTTCCGGTCGCTGAACCTGGCCCAGGCCGTGGCCCTCACCGCCTACGAATGGCGCCTGACCATCGACGAGGGTCCGCGTCAGGCCTTTGCCCAGAACGCCCTGCCGCCGGCCGACCAGAAGGCGATGATGGGGCTCTACGAACAGCTGGAGGCCGAACTCGATGAAGCCGGCTTCTTCCATCCGCCGGCCAAACGCCCCTCGATGATCCGCAACCTGCGCGTCGCCCTCGGCAAGGCCCAGATGACCGAGCAGGAAGTCCGCACCTTCCGCGGCGTGGTCACGGCGCTGTCGAAGGGCCGGGGCAGGGTGCTGGCCAAGCTGGCGGCGCAGAAGGCCGCTGCGGAGAAGGGCGAGTAGACCCCGCGACCTGCTGGCGCTTGCCCCAATGAAACCGCGCGGTTACGTTCCCTGCAACCACGGGAGCACGCCATGAACCGCCGCGAACTCATGCTGACCTTCAGCGCCCTCGGCCTGTCCGGTCTCGCCCCCGCCGCCTTCGCCCGAGCTGACGCCACGGGAGCCGACCTCAAGTCCGCCGCCCGCGACGCCTGGATCTTCGGCCTACCGCTGATCGAGATGGCCACGACCCGCGCCCGCCAGATGAAGCAGGGCCTGCCGCCGAACTTCTTCGCCGGCGGCCGCGCGCTGTCCGACCATACCGCCCGCGTCGTCACCACGCCCAACAACGACACCCTCTACCTGTCCGCCTGGCTCGACCTGACCGAAGGCCCGGTGACCCTGACGGTTCCCGAGACGGGCGACCGCTACTGGTCGGTGGCCATCATGGACATGTTCACCAACAACAACGCCGTCCTGGGAAGCCGCACGATCGGTGGGGCGGGCGGGACCTTCACCCTGTGCGGACCCGGCCAGTCCTCCGCCGGTCCCAACCCGGTGCGCGTCGCCACGCCCCATGCCTGGGCCCTGGCCCGGGTGCTCGTCGATGGCCCCGAAGAAGTCGCCCAGGTCCAGCAGCTGCTTCGCGGCTTCAAGGTCTCGGGCAAGGCCGGCCAGCGTCCGGGCACCTACGCCGAGCGTGACGCCGACCCCGCCGCCTATTTCGCCAGTGTCCGCGAGCTGATGGCCAGCGACCCGGCCACCGCCCTGGACCTGCGTCTGCTGCGCCGCACCGCTGGCCTGCTCGGCGAAGGCCAGATCGCGCCGGCCGACATGGCCGCTGTCGCCGCCGGCGTCGCCGAGGCAAAGGGCCTGATTAAGACGGGCTTCGGCGGCCAGGAGTCGATCAAGGGCTGGCGCTATCCCCGCGCCAACCTCGGTGACTATGGCCAGGACTACGTCTATCGGGCCGCCGTCGCCCTCGCCGGGCTGGGCGCCCTGCCCACGGCCGAAGCCCTCTACATGCGTCCCGACGGCGAGAAGGACGGCGTCTTCCACGGCGACGGCCTCTACCGCTTCAGCCTGCCGGCTGATGTCCCCCTCGACGGCTTCTGGTCGCTGTCGATGTATGAGGCGATGCCCGACGGCCAGTTCTTCTTCACCGACAATCCCCTGAAGCGCTACGCCATCGGCGACCGCAGCAAGGGCCTCAAGCGCCGCAAGGACGGCGGCGTCGATGTCTGGATCGGCCGCACCGATCCGGGCGGCGAGCGCACCGCCAACTGGTTGCCCGCCCCCAAGGCCGGCCCCTGGATGGTCACCTGGCGCGCCTATCTGCCCAGGCCCGCCCTGATCAACGGCGAATGGAGGCTGTCGCCGATCTCCCGGGCCTGACCCCACCCCAACGGGGGAAGACGGCCGCCGCCGGCTCGCGCATAGGTCAACGGACAACGGAGACGACCATGAGCGGACGACTGATCCTGGCCCTGTGCCTGACCCTTGCCCTCGGCGCCCCCGCGCTTGCCCAGACGCCGGGCCCGGCCGAGGTGATCGCTGACCTCTACAAGCCCGTCGTCGTGACCGGGCCTGAGGCCGAGGTGATCGAGGAGGCCCCGGAAGAGCCGCCCCTGTTCGCCGCCAGCCTGCGGGCCCTGCTGGCCATCGACGCCCAGCGCGACATGAACTACCTCGACTTCGACTGGGTCTCGGGCGGCCAGGACCTGCCCGACTACAAGAACCTGAAGATCGTGGTCCTCAGGCAAACCCCCGAAACCGCCCAGGTCCGGGTCACCTTCAGGAACTACCGCGAGGCTCGCGAGCGCCTGATCGACATGGTCGTCGAGGACGGACGCTGGGTCATCGAGGACGTCTACATGAAGGCCCCGGAGAAGGAGTGGCTGAGCCGCCGCCTGGTCGCCAACCCGCAGGACTGACTTCCCTCCAGCCCGCCGACGTCCCATCTATCGGTCATGACCGCCGCCGAGCTGTTCGCCAACCTCGCCATCCCCATCATCCAGGCCCCGATGCTCGGAGCCTCGGGCCCGGCCATGGCCCTGGCCGTCACCCGGGCCGGCGGGATGGGCTCGCTGGCAGCCGGCGCCCTCGCGCCCGAGGACATCGCCCAGCAGATCGCGGCCCTGAAGGCGGCGACCGACCGGCCCTTCGGCGTCAACCTGCTGATTGCCCGCCCGGCGACGCCCGACACCGCCACGGTCATCGAAGCCCTCGAGCGCCTCGCCCCCTGGTATGACCGTCTCGGCATCGAGCTGCCGGCGCCGCCCAACGACTATGCCCCCGACTTCGACGCCCAGTTCGCCGCCCTGCTGGCAGCAGCCCCGCCCCTGGCCAGCTTCACCTTCGATGTCCTGACCCGCGATCAGGTGGCGGCCCTGCAGGCGGCCGGAACCCTGGTCGCCGGCACGGCTACCACCGTTGCCGAGGCTCGCGCCTGGGCAGCTGTCGGCGCCGACGCAATCTGCGCGCAAGGGTCCGAGGCCGGCGGCCATCGCGGCGAGTTCCTCAAGCCCGGCCCCGAGAGCCTGATCGGGACCATGGCCCTGGTCGCCACCATCAGGCCAGTTGTTGCAGCGCCGGTCATCGCCGCCGGCGGCATCATGGACGGCCGAGGCGTGGCGGCGGCCCTCAGTCTCGGCGCGGCCGCGGCGCAGATGGGCACTGCCTTCCTGCTGGCTGACGAGGCGACGATCAGCAAACCCTGGCGCTGCCGGATCGAGACCGTTCCCGATGACGCCACCGCCGTAACCCGCGCCTTCACCGGCCGCAACGCCCGGGGCATCGAGAACGAGTTCATGCGAACCCTGCGACCCTTCGAGGGCGAGGTCCCGGCCTATCCGGTACAGAACCGCCTGACCCGCGAGCTGCGCGTGGTCGGCGGGCGGCTGGGGGACTCCGAAGTGCTTTCCCTATGGGCCGGGCAGGCGGTGTCCCTGACCCGAGCCGGCCCGGCCGCCGAACTCGTTCAGGCCTGGTGGGAGGAGGCGAAGCAGGTTTCCGCCGATCTCTATCAGCGAACCCATGGACCGTACGGCGACAGACGTTAGGGTGCGCTCCGATCAGAGGAGATTCCATCCATGAAGACCCGCGCCGCCGTCGCCTTCGAAGCCAAGAAGCCGCTGGAGATCGTGGAGGTCGACCTGGAAGGGCCTCGCGCCGGCGAGGTGCTGGTCGAGATCAAGGCCACCGGCATCTGCCACACCGACGCCTACACGCTGGATGGCCTGGACTCGGAAGGCATTTTCCCCTCGATCCTCGGCCATGAAGGCGCCGGCGTAGTGCTGGAAGTCGGCCCCGGCGTGACCAGTGTCGTCCCCGGCGACCACGTCATCCCGCTCTACACACCCGAATGCCGTCAGTGCAAAAGCTGCCTGTCGCGCAAGACCAACCTCTGCACCGCCATTCGGGGCACGCAAGGCAAGGGCTTGATGCCCGACGGCTCCAGCCGTTTCTCCTACAAGGGTCAGGCGATCGCCCACTACATGGGCTGCTCGACCTTCGCCAACCACACCGTCCTGCCCGAGATCGCGCTGGCCAAGATCCGCAAGGACGCTCCCTTCGACAAGGCCTGCTACATCGGCTGTGGCGTCACCACCGGCGTCGGCGCCGTGGTCAACACGGCGAAGGTCGAGGCCGGCGCCAACTGCATCGTCTTTGGTCTCGGCGGTATCGGCCTGAACGTCATCCAGGGCCTGCGCATGGTCGGGGCCGGCATGATCATCGGCGTCGATATCAATCCCGACCGTGAAGAATGGGGCCGCCGCTTCGGCATGACTCATTTCGTCAATCCCAAGGACGTCGATGGCGACATCGTCGCCCATCTGGTCGCCCTGACCGACGGCGGCGCCGACTACCCCTTCGACGCCACCGGCAACGTCACCGTCATGCGCCAGGCGCTCGAGGCCTGCCATCGGGGCTGGGGCGAGAGCATCATCATCGGGGTCGCCGAGGCGGGGAAAGAGATCGCCACCCGCCCGTTCCAGCTGGTCACCGGCCGGGTCTGGAAGGGCACGGCCTTCGGCGGCGCCCGCGGTCGTACCGACACGCCCAAGATCGTCGAGTGGTACATGGACGGCAAGATCGAGATCGACCCGATGATCACCCACACCATGCCGCTTGAAGACATCAACAAGGCGTTTGACCTGATGCATGCCGGCGAGAGCATCCGGTCTGTGGTGGTGTTCTAGTCACCGCTGGACATCGAGGCAGGGCCGACTGAGGCCCAGCCGCCCAAAACGGGTAAAATATTCTGAAGGCGAGGGCTCCCTTGGCGAGTGACCTCGCTTGCGCTGCTTGCGGTGCACAAAATTACCCTGTGTCAAAGTGGAACAATGTTGGTGGCGGGTCGTTGCCGACTTGCTCCGCACCAAAGCGTGCGCCCGCGATTTCCGCGAACAGTAACAGTTCGGTCGACGTGAGCGCCGTCGGCTGGGGAGGATTACCACGTGGCCACTATCGCCAAGACGACCGGCATTCTGGACGACCAGGACGCCGTAACGCCCCAATTCGTGCCGGTTGCCGGCGGGGCCCAGTCCATCATCGTCACGGGCGATGGCGGTAACAACACCATCGTCGGTTCGGCCTCCAACGACACCCTGTCTGGCGGTGACGGCAATGACGAACTCTATGGTCTGGCCGGCGCTGACAAGCTGAACGGCGAGAACGGCAACGACATTCTGGTTGGCGATGACGGCAACGACCGTCTCGATGGCGGCGCGGGCTACGACACCTTCTACGGCGGCGCCGGCAATGACTACCTCGACGGCGGCGCCAACGGTGACCAGATGCATGGCGGCGCCGGCAACGACGTATACATCGTCGACAATGTCAACGATCGCGTGTTCGAAGTGGCCGCCGAAGGCTACGACATCGTACGCGCCACGGTCAGCTCGACCCTGGCCGATGGCGTCGAAGCTCTGGAAATCATGGGCACGGCCAACTATCGCGGCACCGGCAACGCCGAGGTCAACCGCATCACCGGCAACAATGGGCTGAACCTGCTCGAAGGTCTGGCCGGCGGTGACACCCTGTCCAGCGGCGGCGGCGCGGACCGTCTGATCGGCGGTACGGGCAATGACACCATGACCGGCGGCACGGGCAACGACACCTTTATCGTGCTGCAGGAGTCGATCATCTCGAGCGAGCTGGGCGGAACGCTGGAAATCGACCGCATTACCGACCTCTCGCGCTCCGAGCGTGACGTGCTGGACCTCTCTGCGATCGATGCCAACATGGACATCGCTGGCGACCAGGCCTTCACCCTGGTGACGGGCTTCAGCATGAAGGCCGGCCAGATGACCCTGGCCTATACGGCGGCCAGCAACACCACGACCCTGCGCCTGGACGTCGATGGCGACGGCAAGGCCGACTACCAGATGCGCCTCGACGGTGACGTGACCGCCGACAGCGCCGGCTGGATGCTCTAACGCCAAGGCGCTAGGAAGGCGCGGACAACCGAAGGAGTCCGCGCCGACCATGCCCGAGATCACCGCCACGCACACCGTCCACGGCGGCAAGCTCAGCTACTGCCGCCACGACAGCGCCGCCACCGGCACGCCGATGAAGTTCAGCGTGTTCGTGCCGGCGGGCGAGGGGCCTTTTCCGGTGCTGGTCTGGCTGTCGGGTCTCACCTGCACCGAGGATAACTTCACCACCAAGGCCGGCGCCTATGGCGCGGCCGCCGAGCATGGCGTCATCATCGTCGCCCCCGACACCAGCCCGCGCGGCGAGGGTGTCGCCGACGATCCGGCCTATGACCTGGGGCAAGGCGCGGGCTTCTACCTCGACGCCACGCAGGCGCCCTGGGCCCCGCACTTCAGGATGGAGACCTACATCACCCGCGACCTGCTGGCGGCGGTGGACGGGGCCTTTCCGACCGACCCGGCCCGGCGCGGCGTCTTTGGCCGCAGCATGGGCGGCCACGGGGCCCTGACCCTGGCCCTGCGCCACCCGGACCTGTTCAAATCGGTCTCGGCCTTCGCTCCGATCGTCTCGCCGACCCGCTGTCCCTGGGGCGAGAAGGCCTTCACCGCCTATCTGGGCGAAGACCGCGCCGCCTGGGCGGCGCATGACGCCTGCCTGCTGATCGAGGCCGGCGCGGCGACGTTCGACGACATCCTCGTCGACCAGGGCCTTGGCGACACCTTCCTCGAAGGCCAGCTCAAGCCCGAACTGCTGGAGGCCGCGTGCGCCGCCGTCGGCCAGAAGCTGACCCTCCGCCGCCAGCCCGGCTACGACCACAGCTATTTCTTCATGACCAGCTTCATCGCCGACCACATCGCCTGGCACGCCGCTCGGCTCTAGATGCCGGCGCCCATGTCGATGAAGGTCTCCGCGAGGGCCACCTTCGGTCGTTCGGCGTCCTGGGCCAGTTCGTGGGTCAGGCGGTCGATCTGGGCGGTGATCTCCGGCACGGCGGTGACTTCCCAAAGGGCCGGACGGGTCAGCGGGCCGACGGCGTAGAGCCAGTCGGAGGCGCGGCCGTCGATATCCAGCACGGCGCAATCTTCGCTCTCCAGACCCAGGCCCAGGGGGTCCGGGCGGATCAGGCGGCGGCGGGCGAGGTCGGCGAACAGTGGATTGGCCAGGCGGTCGAGGTCGCTTCGCGGGCCGGTGCAGTTGATGACGCGGCCGACGGTCAGGGTCTGTTCGCTCTTCAGACCCCGCAGGTGCAGCCGGGCGGTCACCTGTCCCTTGCGGCGGGGCCATTCGACGATGCGCCCGCTCAGCACCGTCAGGGCGGCGCTTTCCAGCAGGGCGTCCAGCCGGGCGGCGACCCGCGGCGCCATGCGGTGGCGGTGGACGTCCCAGCGCGGGCGCAGGTGGCGCAGGAACTGTCGGCGCTGCTTGGGGCTCCAGGTTTCCCAGACCCGGGCGATGGCCGGGCGAACCGCGTCCATCACCCGCTGCCAGGGCGTGCCCTGCCGCTCGGCCTGGCCAGCGGCGGCGCGGATGGCGCGGGTCAGCTTGAGCGGCGAGGCGGGCAGAAGCGGCGCGACGAAGGGGGACCAGGCGCCGCCGGCCTTGTGCGGCGTCGGAACCAGCCCCCGGCGGGAGACGGCGATCATCGGGCCCTTCTGACCCTCGGCGGCCAGCTTGAGGGCGACATCGACCATGGTCAGGCCGGTGCCCAGCATCAGAACAGCGGCTTCGGGATCGCCGCCCTTGAGGGCCTGCGGCGCCCAGGGGTCGGGAACGAAAGCGGGGTGATCGTGCAGCCAGGCATCCTGCGGCAGCGGTGCGCGCGGCGGCAGGTTGCCGGTGGCCAGCACCAGGAGGTCGCAGGCGATTTCCCGCCCGTCGAGCAGCCGCACGCCCCGGCGCGGCGGATCGAGCAGGGCCACCGCCTCGCCCCGGATGGTCCGCAGCCCGTCGCCTTCGCAGGCGTCCTCCAGCCTCTCCTGCAGATAGTCGCCGAGCAGGCCACGCGGCAGGAAGGCGTCGGCCAGCACGCCGCCTGACTCGACCAGGGCCTCGTCGAGGTGATGGCCGGCGCCCGACAGCCAGTCCTGGAACGGCGGCGTCAGGCCCGTCTCCATCCGGTGGGCCGGCACGTTGAGCAGGTGGTAGGGCTCGCAGGCGCCGTAGGCGAGGCCGCGCCCGGGCCGCACGGCCGGATCGATCAGCAGGATGCGCCAGCCGGGCCGCGTCGCCGTCAGCTTCAGCGCCAGCAGGGTCCCGCTGAAGCCACCGCCGATGATGGCGACCGTACGCTGCGGAGAAGAGGTGTCGGCCATGGCGATTCCCGTGCTCGCCGGGACTTTGCGTAAGGGAAAGACGCAAGACAAGGCGGGCGAAATCGCATCGGCGCTTCGCAAGGCTCCGCCGCCTTGACTTCATGGCCCCGCGCCGTCATACACCGCGCCTTCAACGCCGCCGGCTCGCCGGCTGGCGCTGGAAGACATGACGGGTGATCCGTAGCCGCCGTTGAGATCGTGGCCCCACTGACGGGGTCGCCGGCCCGGATCGACTAGAAAGAGTGACTTATGTCCAAGCGCCATAGCGCCAAGTACAAAATCGACCGTCGGATGGGCGAAACCATCTGGGGTCGTCCGAAGTCCCCGGTCAACAAGCGTTCCTACGGCCCCGGCCAGCACGGCCAGCGCCGCAAGTCCAAGGTTTCCGACTTTGGCCTGCAGCTGAAGGCCAAGCAGAAGCTCAAGGGCTACTATGCAACCTGACCGAAAAGCAGTTCGCCAAGACCTACGAAGAGGCTGACCGCCGCAAGGGCAACACCTCGGAAAACCTCATCGCGCTGCTGGAAAGCCGCCTGGATGCGGTTGTCTACCGCGCCAAGTTCGTGCCGACCGTGTTCGCCGCCCGCCAGTTCGTCAACCACGGCCACGTGCTGGTGAACGGCAAGCGCGTGAACATCGCCAGCTACCGCGTGAAGCCGGGCGACGTCGTCACCGTGCGTGAAAAGTCGCGCAACATGGCGCTGGTGCTGGAAGCCCTGAGCTCGTCGGAGCGTGACTTCGCCGAGTACATCACGGTCGACATCCGCTCCTTCTCGGCCACCCTCGTCCGCGCCCCGGAACTGGCCGAAGTGCCGTACCCGGTGAAGATGGAACCGAACCTGGTCGTCGAATTCTACTCCTCGTAAGAGGTCGGCTCAGACCAAGAGATCGAGGGCCCCGGAGCAATCCGGGGCCCTTTTTCTTTGCGGGTTCCCTGACGGGCTGGACAAGAACCCCCCGGCTGTCTTTGTTGATCACATGACACGTCGCCATGCCTTGCTCGCCGCCCTGTTGCTGGTTTCGGCCTGCACCACGAGGGCGGTCTATTCCTCGCCCGACGCCGGCATGGTCGAGCTGGAGCCGTTGATCAGCGCCGAGTTGCGGGCCGACACCCTGGTGATCCGGGTGACCTCGACCGGCTGCACGACCAAGTCGGACATCGTCTGGTTTGTCGAGCGGGCGGGAAACCGGGTTGCAGTGGCGTTCGGGCGCAAGAAGGTAGACGACTGCAAGGCTGCGCCACAACCGATGGAGATCGCCTTCAGCTACGCCGAACTGGGCCTCAAGCCCGGTCAGTCGGTGGCGATCGTCAATCCGTTGGCGGCGCGTTGAGCCCGACACAGAACATCGCTTCCGTCCACTCCGGCACGCGGACCGGGCGCCGGGTGGCCGCGTCGATCAGGCACCATTCAGAGCGGCCCTGGGAACACATTTCTCCATCCGGGCCGTTGATCCGGTAGAAGCGATCCATGCGCGGCCCGCGCCGATCGCCGATCCAGGTGACCGCGCTTGCGGTCTCTCCCAGCTTCAGCTCGCGGCGGTAGTCCAGTTCGTGGCGCAGGGCGATCCAGGCCCATTTCGACTGTTCTTCAGCAGGCAGGCGTGCGCGCCAGTGGCCCGTCGCGAGGTCCTGCATCCAGGACAGATAGACCACGTTGTTGACGTGACCGTTCTCGTCGATGTCGGCCTCGGTCGGAACGAAATCGAGCCTGAAGGTCTGACGGCCGTCCGGAGGGGTCAGGCTCCGGCTCACGCCGGAATGAGGCCCTGGCCCTGCAGGAAGGTCTTCAGCTCACCGGCCTGGTACATCTCGCGGATGATGTCGCAGCCGCCGACGAATTCGCCCTTCACATAGAGCTGGGGGATGGTCGGCCAGTCGCTGTAGGTCTTGATGCCCTGGCGCAACTCTTCGGACTGAAGCACGTCCACGCCAACGAAGTTGACTTCCAGGTGGTCGAGGATCTGCACGACCTGGGCGGAGAAGCCGCAGCGCGGCTGGTCCGGCTCACCCTTCATGAACACCACGACGGGGTTCTCGGCCACGGCGCCGGCGATGAAGGCCTGGACGCGATCTGCCACGGTGGCGCCGGTGCTGGGGGCTTCGGACATGGTCAATTCCTCAAGAAAACTTGCCCCCTCAGCTAGGCGCCGGGGGGCTCCGGGTCAAGAACCCGCGGCAATCAAGCCTGGGCGATCAGCGTTTCTTGTTGGCCGAGAAGCGGGCCATCTCGATCTGGGCGGCGACGCCGGTGGGCAGCTCGCGCTCCGGAACGGCCGCCAGCCGGGTCAGGCGCTCGAGGCTGTCGGCGTGCATCTGCACACTGGTCACGGCCGGCTCGAACAGGGCGTAGGCCAGGCAGATCTCCTCGCCGGTCCAGCCGTGGGTGTCTTCGAGGAAGTGATAGGGGCTGCGGGTGGTGATCTTCGGCTTCTTCCTGAACCAGCCCTTGGGAATGAGGCCTGGAGTGTCCGCGCCGGTCAGTTCAGCGGGGCAGACATCGCGGGCGATCACCGGAATGTTGCGTTCCGTCGCGGTCTTCAGGCGAACCCTCTCCATACCCATGGAGGTAAGGCTGTATGGGGCGATCAGGCAATCGACGCCTTCGCGCTTCAGCGCCAGGTCGAGAATCTCTCCCGAACCCGAGATGCCAACCTGGCGGGCGGCGCGGCTATGCTTGACCGAGCGGGCGAACTCGATCTGCTCCAGGTCCTCGACGACCAGCAGATCGAGGTAGTCGGTGTCCAGCCGTCGCAGCATCATGCCGGTGGTGTGGTCCAGGGCGCCGATCGTCGGCGCGCGCCAGGCCAGGAAGATTAGGCGCCGCTCGATGGCGGCGATGGCCTGGGCCAGGCCGTCCAGCAGGGATTCGCTGTGGCCGTCGATCATGAAGGCGTTGATGCCGGCGCCCGTCGCCGATTCGATCAGCTCACGCCAGTCGCGGGCCGACTTGCGGCTGGTGTCGTCGAGCAGCAAGGTGACCACCGAGACGGCCATTCCGTAGGTGGCGCCGAAGGGTCTGTAGCGCATGGCGTCCTTAAGGGGCTGCGGTTTCGAGGGCGAGGGCGTGAAGCACGGTCCCGAGAACGTCGGCGAGCGCCTTGTTGACCAGCTGGTGCTGACGCACCCGCGGCAGGCCGGCGAAGGCGGGGGAAACGATACGGGCCTTGTAGTGGTCGCCGTCGCCGGCCAGGTCGGTGATGGTGATTTCCGAATCCGGGAAGGCCTGCGTCAGGCGGCGTTCCAGTTCTTCGACAGGCATGGGCACGGGCGACTCTCCTCGTAGACAGCCGAGCAATGGCGGATAATGCTTAATAGGCTTCGAAGGGGGATTAGGCATGTGGCATCGGATTGCGCTGAAAGCGCTGCCGGCGGCGGGTCTGGCCGCCTCTCTGTCGGCCTGCAACATGGTGGTCACCACCGAGCCGACCCTCCTGGCCGAGGATCAGGGCACGCCGGCGTTGCGGTCGGGGCTCTGGGTCAGTGCCGACAAAGGCTGCAAGTTCAACAGCAAGAAGCCGGCGACGGCCTGGCCCGAGTGCGCCCGCTGGATCGTCATCAAGAACAACGCGATGACCGGCGTCACCGAGAAGGGCGAAAAATTCAACCTGCCCTTCGTCCTGGCCTCCGGCGACCCGCGTGTGATGCAGGTCCGCCTCGAGGATGAGGAGAAGAAGGCCGAAAACGGCAAGCCCGCAGCCCTCTACCTCTATCTCGGGCTGCGCCCCACAAGGACCGACAAGCAGGGACGTATCACCGGCTACACCGGCTGGATGGTTCAGTGCGGACCACCACCGCCCAAGGACGCCAAGAAGCCGGACGGCAGCTCGCGGTACGGCACCCTGGAACCCTCGCCGGGGTTGATCATGGACGACGCGCTCTCCGGCTGCGCACCGGAAAACAAGGCGGCATTGATCAGGGCTGCGGCCCTCTCGGAAAGCTTCAAGGAGGCTGGGGCCGACGGCGAGGAGAGCCGATGGGTGCGTGACGGCGAGAAATAAGCTGGCTGGACAATCACGCGACTCTCACGCAGTGTTCACGGGGGCGTGAGGAGATCGTGATGAGACTGTTATCCTCTGCTCTGTTGCTCGCCGCCGTGGGCCTGACCGCCTGCAACGACGATGTTCTGACCACCAGGACGCCGGTGCTGTTTGCGGCCGACCGTGACGCCCTTCCGCCGGCGCGGGACGGGGTCTGGGCCGGGGACGGCTGCTCCGCCGACGCCGCGCTCGACCTCCCGGCCTGGGACTGTGATGAGGCCCTGATCGTCCGTCGCGGTCGCGCCGCTCACCCGGATGAGGCGGTCGAGAATGATCCTGCCTTGCTGAAAGCCATGAGGGTCGGCGTTGCTCCGGACTTCCAGGTCGCCCAGACGGGCCCAAGCGATCCCGGTGCTGATGGCTACTATAGCTACTTTGGCGTCGACGGCGTCCGACTGGATGAGAGCGGCCGGATGATCGCCCTGCGGACCTGGCGGCTGAAGTGCGGACCGCCGCCGCCGGATGGGACGAAGACGGAAGGCGGCAAGCCGCGCCGCCAGACGCTGGAGCCCTATCCCGGCGTGGTGGTCGAGGAGGGCGGTTGCGCCGCCAAGGGCCGCGCCGGCCTGATCGCCGCCGCCAGCGCCAGCCGCGTTGATCCCAAAGGAAACCATGGCGGCGCCGATGGATGGCGCTGGGTGCGGGAAGAACGGCCGGGCGACTGGGCCGAGGCCCAGCCGGTGACCGAACCGCCGAAGAGCTAGTCCACCATCGCCGCGTAGATGATGTTCTTCAGCTGGCCGCGGAAGTTGAAGCTGCCCGAGGGCATCAGCTGGGTCATGAAGACGACGCTGAGCTCTTCGTGCGGGTCGACCCAGAAGATGGTCGAGGCGGCGCCGCCCCAGTAGAAGTCGCCTTCGCCAAGCGTGCCGGTGCTGACCACGTCCATGGTGCTGGCGAAGCCCAAACCAAACCCGACGCCGCTGTTGGCGGTTTCGGAGAAGCTGCCGAGGGCGATCTCGGTCAGATCCTGGTCGCCGGGAAGGTGGTTGCGGGTCATCAGGTCCAGGGTGCGGGGACCGATGATGCGGACCCCGTCCAGCTCGCCGCCCCGGCGCAGCATTTCGCAGAAGCGCATGTAGTCGGCGCAGGTGCCGGTCAGGCCGCCGCCGCCGGACAGGAAACCGGCCGGCTTGAGGTAGGCGCTGGTCCCGGCGTCATCGAGCAGGCCCAGCGTCTTGTCGGCATTGCGCTGGTAGTTGGAGGCGAAGCGGTGGGCCTTCTCCGGCGCGACGTGGAAGGCGGTGTCGACCATGCCCAGCGGATCGAAGATGACCTCCTGCAGGTACTTGTCGAACGGCACGCCACTGATCCGCTCGACCAGGGCGCCGCAGACGTCGGTGGCGAGCGAATACATCCACTTCGTGCCCGGCTGAAACAGCAAGGGCACCTGGGAAAGCTTGGTCATGAATTCGGAGAGGCTGTCGGTGGAGCCGAGGCTGCGCACCTTCAAGGCCCGGTAGACCTTGTCGACCGGATGCTGGATGCCGACCCCGGGCAGGCCGCCGCCGTAGGTCAGGCCGCTCATGTGGGTGAGGACGTCACGGATGCTGACCGGGCGGTCGAGCGGCGCGGTGACCATGTCCTCGCCTTCGCCGCTGACCCAGACGCGCTGGTTCCTCCACTCGGGGAAGAAGCGCTGCACCGGATCCTCGAGCTGGAACATGCCGCGCTCGAACAGGGTCATCAGGGCGACCGAGGTGATCGGCTTGGTCATCGAATAGATGCGGAAGATGGTGTCCTCGGCGAGCGGCTTCTGGCGCTCAAGGTCCATGCTGCCGAACACGGCGTTGTAGGCAGGGTGGCCGTGGCGGGTGACGGCGATCTGGCAGCCTGCGATGCGGCCCTTGTCGATGTACTGCTTCTGGAGATGCTCGCCGATGCGTTCCAGGCGGTCGGCATCGAAGCCGGTCCAGTTCGATTGCGCGTCCATCCTGAAGTCTCCCGCATTTTATGGTTTGTTGCCGGCATCATGGCCGAACAGGTGTTTGAACGCCAGTTTGAAACTTGGGTACGGCCTCAGCCCTGGGTGACCATGCCACCGGGCAGCAGCTCGGCACGGCCGGCCAGGGTCAGGTCGGTGAGGGCGGCCAGCACGGCCGCGATCGGCGCGCCGGTGGCCCGGACCAGTTCATCCCGCGACACGGGCGTCGGCGACAGCAGGTCGGCCAGGCGTTCACGAAGGGCGTCGATCTCCCGGTCGCTGACGGCGGCGCCTTTCCAGGCCGGCGGGTCGCGTTTGCGCAGGGACATGTCGCGGATGGCGGTCAGGACGTCGTCGACCGTTTCGCACATCTGGGCGCCCTGGCGCAGCAGGTCGTTGGTCCCCCTGGCGCGGGGATCGAGGGGCGAGCCGGGGACGGCCAGGACCTCGCGGCCCTGTTCATTGGCAAGCCGGGCGGTGATCAGGGAGCCGGAGCGCAGTTCGGCCTCGACGACGACGACGGCCAGGGAGAGGCCGGAGATGATGCGGTTGCGGCGCGGGAAGTCGCGGGCCTGGGCGCGGTAGCCGGGCGGGCTTTCGGAGACGACGGCGCCGCGTTCGACGATCTGGCGATGGAGGTCAGCGTGTTCGGGTGGGTAGATGTCGTCGGGACCGCCGCCGAGGACGGCGATGGTTCCGGTCGGCAGGGCCCCCAGATGGGCGGCGCCGTCGATGCCGCGCGCCAGGCCCGAGACGACGGTGACGCCGGCCTCGCCCAGCTGGGACGCCAGGCCGCGGGCGAACTTCTGGCCGCCGGCGGATGCGACGCGGGCCCAGACGATGGCGACGGTGGGGCGGCTGGCGATGGCGAGGTCGCCGAGCACCCAGACCAGCGGCGGGGGCGGATCGAGGGCGGCGAGGAGGTAGGGGAAGGCCGGTTCGCAGGAACAGTGGAGCCTGGCGCCGATCCGCTCGCCGGCCGCCAGCTCGCGCCGGCCGTCGTCGAGGGTGGGGATCCGCAAGGGGCCGTTGCGTCCGGCCCGGCTGGCCAGATCCGGCAACGCCTCCATCACCGCCCGCGCCGAGCCGTAGTGGCCGAGCAGGTTTTCAAAGGCGACCGGACCGACCTGTTCGGTGCGGGCCAGGCGCAGCCAGGCGAGGCGCTCCTCGTCGATCATCCGGCTCTTAAGGCTGCTCGCCCGACGCGCCGTCGGTCGCTGGCGGCGCGTCCTTCTTGGCGCCGATCTTCGGCTCGGTGCCTTTGATCAGGCGGCTGATGTTGTCGCGGTGGCGGATGAAGACCAGCACGGCCATGAAGGCGGCGAGGACCACAACCGGGTGGGGCTGTTCGGTGGCCAGGGCGAAGAGGGGGGCCAGGGCGACGGCTGTCAGGCCGGCCAGGGACGACATGCGGAACAGGAAAGCGGTCAGCAGCCAGGCGGCGCCGGCCAGCAGGCCGACCGGCCAGGTGATGGCCAGCATGGTGCCGAAGAAGGTGGCCACGCCCTTGCCGCCCTTGAACTTCAGCCAGACCGGGAAGAGGTGGCCGGTGAAGGCGGCGCCGGCGGCGAGCGCCATGGCGGCTGGCGACCAGGTGGTGAGCAGTCCGGCGAGCAGCACGGCCAGGGCGCCCTTGCCGCTGTCGCCGATGAGGGCCAGCAGGGCGAGATCCTTGCGGCCGGTGCGCAGCACATTGGTCGCGCCGATGTTGCCCGAGCCGACGGTGCGGATGTCGATGCCGGCGATGCGGGCGCTGAGCAGCCCGACCGGGATCGAGCCCAGCAGGTAGCCGCCCACGACGACAAGCCCAAGCGTCAGGTAGACGGCGCCGGCCAAGGATTCCATGTTTGTTCCTCCCGAGGGGACGATGCGACGGATTGGTTAGGGGCTGCAAGAGGCGCCGTGCGTCCTTCGACACGCCCGCTGGGCGGGCTACTCAGGATGACGAGCTTGGGTGGGCTGCAAAATTCTTCGTCATCCTGAGTAGCGACCGCAGGGCGCGTGTCGAAGGACGCACCTAGTCGGCGGTGCGGTAGACGGTTCGGCCATCGACCAGGGTCATCAGCACCTGGCCCTGAAGGCGGCGGCCATCGAAGGCGGAGTTCTTCGACTTGGAGCGCAGCTTGTCGGCGTCGACCACGACCGGAGCGCCCATGTCGCAGAGGACGAGGTCGGCCGGTGCGCCGGGGGCGAGGCGGCCGGCCTGCAGGCCGAGGAGCTGGGCGGGGGCCAGGGTGACCGAGCGGATCAGGTCGACCAGCGGAATGCGGTCGTCGTGATGGAAGGCCAGCAGGGCCGGCAGAAGCGTTTCCAGGCCGACCGAACCGGGGGCGGCTTCGGCGTAGGGGAGGCGCTTGTCCTCGGCCGGGGCCGGGGCGTGGGCCGAGACGACGACGTCGATCAGGCCGTCGGCGAGGGCGTCGATCAGGGCCTGGCGATCGTCCTCGCTGCGCAGGGGCGGGTCGAGCTTGGCGAAGGTGCGGTAGTCGCCGATGTCCAGTTCGTTGAAGCTGAGATGGTTGATCGAGACCGAGGCGTGGACCTTCACGCCCCTGGCCTTGGCGCGCGCCAGGGCTTCGAGACTGGCGGCGCAGGTGATCTGGTCGACCAGCAGACGGGCGCCGGTCAGTTCGGCCAGGGCCAGGTCGCGCTCGAGCATGATGGTCTCGGCGGCGGTCGGGGCGGCGGGGATGCCGAGGCGGGCGGCGAAGTCGCCCTCGGTGGCGCCGGCGTCGCCGGTCAGCCAGGGGTCGGCCGGGCGGTGGGCGACCAGCATGCCGAAGGCCTTGGAGTAGGCGAGAATCCGGCGGAAAACCCTTGAATCGACAATAGAATGATCGGAATCAGTGATGAAGACGCAGCCGGCGTCCCGCATCAAGCCGATCTCGGCCAGGTGCTGGCCTTTAAGGCCCTTGGTGGCGGCGCCGGCCGGGTAGACGTTGACCAGTTCGATGTCGCGGGCCCGGCGCAGGATGAAGTCGACCATGGCCGGATCGTCGATGGCCGGGTCGGTATCAGGCTGCACCACCATGGAGGTCACCCCGCCGGCGGCGGCGGCCTGGGCGGCGGACTTGAGGGTTTCCTTGGGCTCGGCGCCGGGTTCGCCGGTCTTGACGCGCAGGTCGATCAGGCCGGGAGCCAGCAGGGCGCCGTTGCAGTCGATGACGCGAACATCGCTCGACAGCTCGTTGAAACTACGACCTTTTGCGACATCGGCGATGACGCCTTCGGAGACGATGAGCGAGCCGGGGCCGTCGTAACGGCTTTCCGGATCGACCAGGCGGGCGTTCTGGAAGGCGATGGGTTGCTGCGCGCGGGCCATCAGGCGTTGTCCAGGCGGTGGGCGAGGCTGGCCAGGACGGCCATACGGGCGGCGACGCCCATCTCGACCTGGTTCTGGATCAGGCTGACGGCCGGGTCGTCGGCGACATCGCTGTCGATCTCGACGCCGCGGTTCATGGGGCCGGGGTGCATGACCTTGGCGCCGCTGGCGGCGTAGGAAAGTCGTTCGCGATCAAGGCCATAGAAGCGGAAGTACTCACGGGTGGAGGGCACCAGGGCGCCCTGCATCCGCTCCAGCTGCAGCCGCAGCATCATCACCACATCGACGCCCTTGAGACCCGACTTCATGTCGTGATGGATCTCGACGCCCCAGTGTTCAGCCCCGGCGGGAATGAGGGTCGGCGGGCCGACCAGGCGGACTTCGGCGCCCAGCACGCTGAGCATGGCGACGTTCGAGCGGGCCACCCGGCTGTGGGCGACGTCGCCGCAGATGGCCACGGTGAGACCGGCCAGCGACCCGAACGCGCGGCGCATGGCGAGCGCATCGAGCAGGGCCTGGGTCGGGTGCTCGTGCTGGCCGTCGCCGGCGTTGACGACGCTGCAGCCGACCTTCTGGGCCAGCAGGGCGGCGGCGCCGCTGCTGCCGTGACGGACGATGAGGATGTCCGGCTGCATGGCGTTCAGCGTCACGGCGGTGTCGATCAGGGTCTCGCCCTTGGTCATCGACGAGGAGCGGGGGCTCATGTTGACCGTGTCGGCGCCGAGGCGCTTGGCGGCGATCTCGAAGCTGGACTGGGTGCGGGTCGAGGCCTCGAAGAAGAGGTTCATCACCGTGCGGCCCTTCAGGAGGTCGAGCTTCTTGGAGGCCTGGTGATTGAAATCGACGAAGTGGTCGGCGAGGTCGAGGAGTTCGCTGACCTGAACGATGTTGAGATCGCCCGCCGACAGGAAGTGGCGGAACGGAAACGGGAAGGTCCTGCTTCGGAGGTCGTCGATTCCCGGGGCTTTGGCCGTCATGAGCGGGCCTCTTACGGCAGGTGGAAGAGGATGAGAAGGGCGGGAATGGTCAGCAGGCTGGCGACCGTGGTGAAGGCGACGATGCCAGCCATCAGCGGGGCGTCGCCCCCCATCTGGCGGGCGAGGACGTAGGAGGCGGCGGCGCCGGGGGCCGAGCCGACCAGGAGCGCGATCCCCTGGGCTGTTTCATCGCCGCCGGCGAGGCCCGTGAAGGTCCACATCAGCAGCGGCAGGACCAGCAGCTTGACCACGCTGACAGAGGCAATGAGCCACTGGCGGCGGCGCAGGTAGGCGAAGTTGAGGCCGGCGCCGGCGACGACCAGGCCGAGCGCCAGGGCGGCGTCCGAGAGCAGGCCCAGCGAACTCATCAGCGCCGGGACCTGCGGGACCTTGAGCACATTGAACAGGGCGCCGACCCCGCACCCCCAGAGAACCGGGTTCTGGGCCAGGCCCCTGAGGGCGGTCTTGAGGCCGCCGCCCTGACCCTCGCCCCAGCGGCTCATGACCAGCACGGCGACCACATTGATGGCCGGGATCAGGGCGCCCATGATCATCGCACCCAGCCCAGCGCCTTCTTGGCCATAGACGACGGCCACAAGGGGCAGGAAGACGAAGGTGTTCCAGCGCAGGCAGCCCTGGAAGACCGAGGTGTAGGCGGCGTTCTCGATCCGCAGCAGGGGCTTGGCCAGCAGGACGACGGCGGCGACCACGACGATGGAGCCGATCGTGCCGATGGCCAGTGGGCCGGCGGAGAGGGCCGAGAAGTCGGCCCTCCAGACGGCGGGCATCAGGAAGCCCGGGTAGAAGACGAAGTAGGTGATCCGCTCGATGGCGGGCCATAGGGCTTCAGGAATAAAGCGGCTGGCCTTCAGGCCCCAGCCGAGCGCGATCATGGCGAAGACGGGCAGGACGCCGAGGAGGATTGCGCTCATGGCGCTGCTGTAAGGGGATTCCGGCGGGTCCGGCTATCGAAGCGGGCTACCATTATAACCCGGCGTCCTGGCGTGAAGGTGAAAAAGGGCAGGGAGGGTGCGGAAAGTATTGGGAAAACTGTAGGTCTGGCCGTGGGCCGAGGCTGTAGAAATGTAGGTCCGGGCGTAGGTCCGGCGTAGGTCGATTGTCAGTGAATGTAGGTCGGGACGAGGCCGCTCGGGGCTACAGACAAGGCTGAAAGGCGCCGCACGCGCCGCAGGTTTGCGCCGTCAAATCGGAGGGCGGATGGAGGCGCTCGGAATGGATATGTCTAGACATATTCACCGGGGGTTCTCTTCGCCGGCGGCGGGCGCCAATCTGGTGAAAACTCAGGGAGCGCCACCATGACCACCAACCGCCAGATCGTCCTCGCCGACCTGCCCAAGGGCAAACTGGAGCCGACTCACTTTCGTCAGGCCGAGGGGACGGTCGGATCGCCGGGTGAAGGCGAGGTGCTTTTGAAGGCGCGGTATGTGAGCCTGGACGCCGCCAACCGGGCCTGGATGCAAGGCGCGACCTATCGCTCGGCCCTGCAGGCCGGCGATTTGATGGCCGGCGGGGCGCTGGCCGAGGTGGTGGAGTCGAAGGCCGATAACCTGAAGGCCCGCGACCTGGTGTTCGCCGACACCGGTTGGCAGGAGTATGCGGTGCTACCGGCCAAGAACCTGGTCAGGCTGCCGCACGTCGAGCCCCTGACCCATCTGATCAGCGTCTACGGCGTGGCCGGGCTGACCGCCTACTTCGGGCTGCTGGAGTGTGGTCTGCCGAAGGCCGGGGAGACGGTGGTGGTCTCGGCGGCGGCCGGCTCGGTCGGGCTGTGCGTCGGGCAGATCGCCAAGATCAAGGGCTGCCGGGTGGTCGGCATCGCCGGCGGGGCGGCCAAGTGTCAGATGCTGAAGGACGAGTTCGGGTTCGACGAGGCGGTCGACTACAAGGGCGGCAACCTGTTCAAGGATCTGAAGAAGGCGGCGCCGGGCGGCATCGACGTCTATTTCGACAACACCGGCGGCGAGATCCTCGAGGCCTGTCTGTTCCAGATGAACATCCACGGCCGGATCGCCTGCTGCGGGGCGGTGTCGCAGTACGAGAATGCCGCGCCGTTCGGCCCGCGAGGGGTGCCGGGGCTAATCGTCACCAAGCGGCTGGTCATGCGCGGCTTCATCGTCAGCGATTTCGCGGACCGCAACGACCAGGCGATGGCGGACCTGCAGGCCTGGGTGAAGAGCGGCCAGCTGAAGGTGCAGGAGGATGTGCTGGAGGGGCTGGAGAGCCTGCCGGGGGCGCTGATCGGGCTGCTGGCCGGGGAGAATGTCGGCAAGCGGATGGTGAAGGTGGCTTAGGAACTCCTTCTCCCGCTTGGGGGAGAAGGTGGCGCGAAGCGCCGGATGAGGGGTCGCGCTACCCGTCAAGCTGCGGATAGGCGGTTGCAGCGGTCCCGGTCAGGCCGGTGCGACCCCTCATCCGACCCCTTCGGGGCCACCTTCTCCCCCAAGGGGAGAAGGGATTCTAGGCGTTCCGCAGGCGCTCGAGCGCGCCTTGCAGGATCCAGGTGGCGGCGAGTTTGTCGACGACCTGGCCGCGCTTCTTGCGGTTTACATCGTGCTCGTCGATCAGGACGCGGGTGACCGCCGCCGTCGACAGGCGCTCGTCCCAGAAGGCGATGGGGATGTCGCGGAGGCGCAGCAGGTTGCGGGCGAGCGCCCGGTTCGACTGGCAGCGGACGCCCTCGGTGCCGTCCATGTTGACCGGCAGGCCGATGACGATGCCGAGCGCGCCGCGGCTTTCCATGAGCTTGAACAGGGCGGCGGCGTCCTGGGTGAACTTCTCGCGGCGGATGACGTCGAGCGGGCTGGCGACCGTGCGGGTGATGTCGGAGACGGCGACGCCGATGGTCTTCTCGCCCGGGTCGAGACCGACGATGGGGGCGTACTGCGGCAGGGCGGCCGGCAGGTCGAGGATGTCGAGGATGGCCATGGGCGGGCTGTAGGCGCGGGCAGGGGGCGCGTCAAACCACGCCTCGGCGCCGCAACGGTCACTATCGGCGTGGAATGGCGAAGATTCGCCCGGTTGTCCTTGTCAAAGCAGCCCTGCGGCGGCTAACCACCGCCTTTCGCTTCGACTGGAGTTTGGCCAATGGCCGTTGACGCCGCCACGGTGCGCAAAGTCGCCCGTCTCGCCCGGATTGCTGTTCCCGATGACGCCCTGGAGCCGATGGCCCGGGAGATCAACGGCATCATGCAGTGGATCGAGCAGCTGAACGAGGTCGAGACCGACGGCGTCGAGCCGATGACCTCGGCGGTCGCGATGACCCTGCCGCTGCGCGAGGACGTGGTCACCGACGGGGCCTGTGTCGACAAGGTGGTGCTGAATGCGCCGAAGACGGCCGATGGCTTCTTCATCGTGCCGAAGGTGGTGGAATAGATGTCGACCCTGACCTCACTCACCCTGAAGGGCGCTCTGGAAGGCCTGAAGGCCAAACAGTTTTCCGCTGTCGAGCTGACCCAGGCGCACGTCACCGCCGTCGAGGCCGCCCGCTCGCTGAACGCCTTCGTGCTGGCGACGCCCGAGAAGGCGCTGGAGATGGCCGCCGCCTCGGATGCGAAGATCGCCGCCGGGACCGCCGGGCCGCTGGAAGGCGCGCCGCTGGGCATCAAGGACCTGTTCTGCACCGAGGGTGTGCGGGCAACGGCCTGTTCGAAGATCCTCGGCGACTTCAAGCCGCCGTATGAGAGCACGGTGACGGCCAACCTGTTCGGCGACGGCGCGGTCATGCTGGGCAAGCTGAACATGGATGAGTTCGCCATGGGCTCGTCCAATGAAACCAGCGCCTTCGGGCCGGTTGTGAACCCGTGGAAGGTGGCCGGCGGCAACCAGTCGCTGACGCCAGGCGGTTCGTCCGGCGGTTCGGCTGCGGCGGTTGCGGCGGACCTGTGCCTGGGCGCCACGGCGACCGACACCGGCGGTTCGATCCGCCAGCCGGCGGCCTTCACCGGCACGGTCGGCATCAAGCCGACCTACGGGCGTTGCTCGCGCTGGGGCGTGGTGGCGTTCGCCAGCTCGCTGGATCAGGCCGGGCCGATCGCCAAGACGGTCGAGGATGCCGCCATCCTGCTGACCAGCATGGCTGGCCACGACGCCAAGGACAGCACCAGCCTGGACGTTGAAACCCCTGATTTCGCGAGCTTTGTCGGCAAGTCGGTGAAGGGCTTGCGGGTCGGGGTGCCGAGGGAATACCGGGTCGACGGCATGCCGGCCGAGATCGAGAAGCTGTGTGAAGACGGCATCGCCTGGCTGCGCGAGGCCGGCTGCGAGATCGTCGAGGTGTCGCTGCCGCATACCAAATACGCCCTGCCGGCCTACTACATCGTGGCCCCGGCCGAGGCGTCCTCGAACCTCGCCCGCTATGACGGCATGCGCTACGGCTTCCGGGCCGAGGGCAGGAACCTCACCGAGATCTACGAGAACACCCGGGCGCAAGGCTTTGGCGCGGAAGTGAAACGGCGGCTGCTGATCGGCACCTATGTGCTCAGCGCCGGCTATTACGACGCCTATTACCTGAAGGCCCTGAGGGTGCGTCGCCGCATCGCCGAGGACTTCGACCGGGCGTGGGAACAGTGCGACGTGCTGCTGACCCCGACGGCGCCGTCGGCGGCCTTTGCGCTGGGCGAGCGAAATGCCGATCCGATCGCCATGTATCTGAACGACGTCTTCACGGTGACGACCAACCTGGCTGGCCTGCCGTCGATCAGCGTTCCGGCTGGCGTGGATGCGCAGGGTCTGCCGCTGGGGCTGCAGCTGATCGGGCGGGCGCTGGACGAGGGCACGGTGTTCTCGGTGGCCGGCGCGATCGAGAAGGCGGCCGGGTTCAAGTCCAAGGCGGAGAAGTGGTGGTGAAACGCCATCCCTCCCCTTTATGGGGAGGGACAGGCGGCGTAGCCGCCAGGGTGGGGAAGTCATGGGCCCCACCGACGTAGAGGGGATTGCACTCGCATTCCCCACCCGGCCCCTTCGGGGCCACCCTCCCCATAAAGGGGAGGGAGGAAGGTGAGCGATGTCGAACGTTGAGAAGTCCGAACTGATCAAAGGTCGCACGGGCGACTGGGAAATCGTCATGGGTCTGGAGATCCACGCCCAGGTGGCGTCGAACTCCAAGCTGTTCAGCGGCGCGGCCGTGGGCTTCGGCGCCGGGCCGAACGAGCAGGTTTCGCTCGTCGATGCGGCCTTCCCGGGCATGCTGCCGGTGCTGAACAAGCACTGCGTCGAGCAGGCGGTGCGGACGGGTCTGGGCCTCAACGCCCAGATCAACCTGAAGAGCCGGTTCGACCGCAAGAACTACTTCTATCCCGATCTGCCGCAGGGCTATCAGATCAGCCAGTTCGAGCATCCGATCGTCGGCGAGGGAGAGGTCCTGGTCGAGCGCGACGACGGCTCGACCTTTACCGTCGGCATCGAGCGGCTGCACCTGGAGCAGGACGCCGGCAAGTCGATCCACGACCTCGACCCGAACGCCACCTTCATCGACCTGAACCGGTCGGGCACCGCGCTGATGGAGATCGTCTCGCGGCCGCATCTCCGCACCTCCGCCGAGGCAGCGGCCTATGTGAAGAAGATCCGGGCCATCGTGGTGACGCTGGGCACCTGTGACGGCGACCTGGAAAAGGGCAACCTGCGGGCCGACGTCAACGTCTCGGTCTGCAAGGTCGGCGGCTATGACGCCTTCCGGGCCAGTGGCGACTTCAAGCATCTCGGCACGCGCTGCGAGATCAAGAACGTCAACAGCTACCGGTTCATCCAGCAGGCCATCGAGTACGAGGCCCGGCGCCAGATCGAGATCCTCGAGGACGGCGGCAAGATCGACCAGGAGACCCGGCTGTTCGACCCGGTGAAGGGCGAGACCCGTTCGATGCGATCGAAGGAAGAGGCGATGGACTATCGCTACTTCCCCGATCCCGACCTGTTGCCGCTGGTCATCGAGCAGGCCTGGGTCGACGAGATCAAGGCCGGCCTGCCGGAACTGCCCGACGCCAAGAAGGCGCGGCTGCAGAGCCAGTATGGGCTGACGCCGTACGACGCCGGGGTTCTGACCAGCGACATGGCGCTGGCGAAGTTCTTCGAGACGGCGGCGGTGGGGCGTAACGCCAAGCTGACCGCCAACTGGACGACCAACGAGCTGGCGGCGAAGCTGTCGGCGGATGGGCTGGAGTTCGACGCCTCGCCGATCCCGCCGGCCGATATCGCGGCGCTGGTCGAGCTGATCGAGAAGGAAACCATCTCCTCGAAGATCGCCAAGCAGGTGTTCGAATACATGTGGGCAGGCGAGGGGGCCCCGGCCGCCATCGTCGAGAAGCGTGGGCTGGTGCAGGTGACCGACACCGGGGCCATCGAGGCCGTGGTGCAGAAGCTGATCGACGCCAACCCCGGGCAGGCGGAGGCGGTGAAGGAAAAGCCGCAGGCGATCGGCTGGTTCGTCGGCCAGGTGATGAAGGAAATGGCCGGCAAGGCCAATCCGGCGGCGGTGAACGCCATCCTGAAGGCGAAGCTGGGGGTTTAGGTTGCTCCCCCTCCGGGGGAGCTGGCAGCGGCGTAGCCGCTGACTGAGGGGGTTTCCGCGCACGTCGGCGGGTAAACCTGTCTGCGGCTGCACCGCCGGTGCGGACCCCCTCCACCACGCGCGTTGCGCGCGGTCCCCCTCCCCCGAAGGGGGAGGATCTAATCGCGCCTACTCCTTGTCCGTCAACTTCGCGCCGTCCAGCGTCTGTTCGGCCTTGGCCTTGCGCGCCGCCTCCAGCGAGCGATCCGCGCCCGTGCGGCCGAATTTCGCGCGGTTCTCGACAGCCGCCTGTTTGCCAGTCGCTTTCGCCTTCGCCTTGCGGGCCTTGTTGAGGTTGATCAGGTCAGCCATGGGGAAAATCTAGCCTTAAACCCTCCGCGCCGACAGTCGTTGTTGTGGTCCCACACCAGTTCCGGAGTACCTCACGATGACCGACGCCACCAACATTCGCGAGCACATGGAAGTCATCGGGGCCGACGACAAGCACGTCGGCCGGGTCGACCATGTGGTCGGGACCGATATCGAACTGGCCAAGCTGGATATCGCTGGCGGCTTCAAGCACCACATGATCCCGCTGAGCTGGGTCGACTATGTCGAGGACGACAAGGTGAAACTGAGCCTGACCGCCGACGCGGCCAAGGCGGCCTGGCGCGAAAAGCACTAGCCGGTTTCCGGGGCTCGCGGATCGCGCCGCGGGCCCCGCCTCTCCTTTTGGCTTCCAGCAGCAAGGACCGCCCCCCTAATCGGGGGATGCAGGCCCTTCTGCTCCTGACCTACAAAAGGCAGAAACAGGAGAGGCGTCATGGTCCGGTACGGGATTGCCACCGCGATAGCGTCGGCTTTGGTGCTGATGGCGTCGCAGGCTGCGGCGGCCGATGACTGGAAGACGGACGGGCCAACCTGCAAAGGCGCCTACGATGCGATCGCCAAGCAGAAAGAGTCGTTGCTGATCCTGTCGCCAGCAGCCAAGGCGACGCCTAATTTCGAGAAGATCGACTTCGCCGCCCGGGCCGTCTCGCCGGAACTGACCCGGTCCATCAGTCCGTACGAAGTCGATATGTGGACGCTGTACAGCCAGAATTTCGAAATGATCATCCTGAAGGGCAGCATCGATGGCGCCCCGAAGTACATCTACGAGGTGTTGGGGGTCGCCGCCCGTTGCGATGTGGCCTTTGGGCTGAAGCCGGTGCTCGGCCCAGTTGGCCCGCCTCCGCCTCCGCCTCCGCCAGCGCCTCCGCCTCCGCCCAAGCCCGCGCCGCCCAAGGCGGCTCCGCCGCCGGCCTTGCCGGTGATGAACGACAAGAGTTGCGCCGTCGCTTACCTGGCTCTGTCCTATGGCAACCAAGCCAATCCGCCGTTGGCCACCGCTCTGTTCCAGCGAGCCGACGGCGCCTTACTGAAGTTCCTGGGAGCCAACCCCAAGCTGGATGGACCCACGGTCGGCAAGGAGATTCAGGCGGCCGCCGCAGCGCGAGTTACAGCCATCATGATCGACAAGAAAGCCCCCGCTGAACCGCTGTTCGCGGAGCTTCGGGCATGCGACGCGCGGTACGGACTGCCGGCGCTGCAGTAGTCGCTAAAGCAGCCAGCTGCCGGTAACGTTGGTGACGTCGCCGTTGATCTTGACCTGGTAGTCGGTCTTGCCGTCGCCGTTGGTGTCCAGGCGAACGGTGGTGACGCCGCCGGCGAAAGTCAGGGTCATCTCGCCGGCCGTCTTGCTGAAGCCGCCGACGATGCTGAGCGTCCCGACGAATGCGCCCGAGAAGTCCATGATGTCGCCTTCAGCGTCGCTGAAGTCATAGATCTGGTCTGTTTCCAGGGTCGGGCCGAAGGCATGGCCGACCACAAATGCGTCGGCCCCGAGGCCCCCGCGCAGCAGGTCGTTGCCCTGGCCTCCGATGATGAAGTCGTCGCCGTCGTTGCCGTTGATGGTATCGACGCCCGCGAGGCCGGACAGGGTGTTGGAACCGCTGTTGCCCTGCAGGTTGTTGGTCGTGGCGTTGCCGCTGCCGTCGATGTCGGCGGAGCCTTGCAGTTCGAGGGCTTCGACATTGGCGCTCAGGACCCAGCCGTCGAGGGCGGTGCGGACGATGTCGTAACCTTCGCCGACGTTCTCGAGGGTCTGATCGCCGGCGTCGTCGACGATGTAGATGTCGTTCTCGGTTCCGCCTGACATGATGTCCGCGCCGGCGCCGCCGTCGAGGTAGTCGTTGCCCGCGCCGCCGTTGACGGTGTCGACGTCGGCGCCGCCGTCCATGCGGTCGTTGCCCGTGCCGCCGTTCCGCTGGTCGTTGCCCGTGCCGCCGAACAGCTTGTCGGCGCCGTCGCCGCCGTTGAGGGTGTCCGCACCGGCCTCGCCGTAGAGGAGGTCGCCGCCGGTATCCCCGCCGAGAATGTCATCGTCATCGCCGCCGAACAGCTGGTCGGAGAGGTCGCCGCCGTTGAGGGTGTCGTCGCCGGCCAGGCCACGCAGGATGTCGTTGCCGGCGCCGCCGTCGGCGGTGTCGGCGCCCACGGTGCCGCTGAGGTCGTCGTTGCCGGCCGTGCCGACGAAGGCAGGTGCGCCGGTTTCACCCCAGATGATCCAGGCCGCGCCTGAGTTGTTGCCGCCGGCGTCGTGGAAGGACGTGCTGAGCAGGATGTCCATCGCGCCGTCGTTGTTCCAGTCGCCCATTCCCGCGACGCGGCTGAGGTTGTCGCCAGCGGCCTCGCCGTTGATCTGGAAGCCGTTGGTCCCGTCCAGGCCGGAGAGGAGCTCCGTGGCGCCCCAGCTGTTCTTGCCGAAAACGACGTAGGCGGCGCCGGCGTTGGAGCCGGCGTCGTCCTTGCCGGTGGCGCCGACGATGAAGTCGTCGATGCCGTCGCCGTTGACGTCGCCCAGGTTCGAGACCCGGATGCCGAGGTTGTCGCCCGACGCCTCGCCGTCGATCCGGACGCCGTTGGTCCCGTCGAGGGTGGTGAGGTTGAGGGTGCTGGCGAAATTGCCGGCGACGGCGGTGTTGCGGCCGAAGACGATGAAGACCCCGCCGTTGTTGGTCAGGACGTTGGCGCCGATGACGAGGTCGTCGACACCGTCGTCGTTGTAGTCGCCCCTGCCCGTGACGCTGATGCCGCTCTGGTCGCCGGCCGCGATACCGGCGATGCGGAATCCGTCTGTTCCGTTCAGGCCGCTGAGGCTGACGGTGGCGGTGAAGGCCGTGCTCTTGCCATAGACGATGTAGACGGCGCCGGAGTTGGAGCCGTTGGGATCGGCGCCGATGGCGCCGATGGCGATGTCGTCGATGCCGTCGCCGTTGATGTCGCCGGCGTTGGTCACCGAGGTGCCCGCGTAGTCGTAGATGTTGACGGCCGGCATCTTGAAGCCGTTGGTCCCGTCGAGGGTGGCCACGTCGATGTTGCCGGCGAAGGCGCCATTGACGCCTGTGTCCTGGCCGAAGATCACGTAGCCGGCGCCGCGGTAGCTGTCGGCCTGGTTGGCCCCGACCAACAGGTCCTCGATGCCGTCGCCGTTGAAGTCGCCCATGGCAACCGCAAAGCCGAGGCTATCACCGCCGTTGGCGCCGCTGATCTGGAAGCCGGTCGCGCCGTTCAGGCTGCTGGTGGCGATGTCGCTGGCGAAGGCGCCGTCGACAGCGACGTTCTTGCCGAACAGGACATAGGCCGCGCCCGAGCCGCCGCCATCCGGGTCGGCGCCCGAGGCGCCGATGATCAGATCGTCGATGCCGTCGTTGTTGACGTCACCGGCGCCGGCGACGGAGGCGCCGACGAAGTCCTGGGCGTATTCGCCGCCGTTGACCTGGAAGCCGTTGGTCCCGTCGAGGGTGCTGAGGTTGAAGGCCGCCGGGTAGCCCGAGGCCGAGCCGAAGACGATATAGACCGCGCCCTGGCTGGCGCCGCCGACGCCGGTGGCGCCGATGGCGAAATCGTCGATGCCGTCGCCGTTGATGTCGCCGACGTTGGCGATCGACTGACCGGCGTAGTTGGACGCGGCCTCACCGGTGATCTGGGACCCTGTGATCCCGTCAAGCGAGGTTAGGGCAACGACGGCGGCAAACGGCATGGCGATCGACCTCTGCGATTATGTCGAGTGAACGTCGTAATGCGAATAGATGACGATTCGCGGAACAACGATCCCCAAAATGGTGCGCAGGGAGGCGTAGATCGTGCAGACTTACTAAAGCGTAAGTGGTCTCTAGCGGACAGCCGCGCAGAAGCGCTGGATGCGGCTGCAGGCTTCTTCCAGCACCGCGTTCGAGGTCGCGTAGCTGATCCGGAAGTGCGGCGAGAGGCCAAACGCCGCACCATGCACCACCGCCACCCCCTCGGACTCCAGCAGTTCGCTGGCGAAGGCTTCGTCGTCGGTGATGACCTTGCCGGTGGGGGCGGTCTTGCCGATCAGCTCGGCCACCGACGGGTAGACGTAGAAGGCGCCTTCCGGGGTCGGGCAGTGCATGCCGCTGGCCTGGTTGAGCATGGAGACGACGAGGTCGCGGCGTTCCTGGAAGAGTCTGGCGTTCGGCTTGATGAAGTCCTGCGGGCCGTTCAGGGCCTCCAGCGCCGCCCATTGCGAGATCGAGCAGGGGTTGGAGGTCGACTGACTCATCACCTTGGCCATCAGTTTGATCAGCGGCTCGGGCCCGGCGGCGTAGCCGATGCGCCAGCCGGTCATGCTGTAGGCCTTGGAGACGCCGTTCATGGTCAGGGTGCGGTCGTAGAGCTCGGGCACGACCTGGGCGATGGTGGTGAACTCGAAGTCGTCGAACACCAGGTGCTCGTACATGTCGTCGGTCAGGATCCAGACGTGCGGGTGGCGCAGCAGGACCTCGCCGATGGCCCCCAGTTCGGCGCGGGTATAGGCGGCGCCCGACGGGTTGGACGGGCTGTTCAGCAGCACCCAGCGGGTGCGCGGGGTGATGGCGGCCTCGAGGGCGGCCGGCTCGACCTTGAAGTTGGTGGCGGCGCTGGTCTGGACAAAGCGCGGCTCGCCGCCGGCCAGGTAGACCATGTCCGGGTAGCTGACCCAGTAGGGCGTGGGGATGATGACCTCGTCGCCCGGGTTCAGGGTGGCGACGAAGGCGTTGTAGATGACCGGCTTGCCGCCCGGCGAGACGTTCACCTGGGACGGCTTGTAGGTCAGGCCGTTCTCGCGGGCGAACTTGGCGCAGATGGCTTCCTTCAGTTCCGGGATGCCGTCGACGTCGGTGTACTTGGTCTTGCCGGCGTTGATGGCGGCGATGGCCGCCTGCTTGATGTTGTCGGGGGTGTCGAAGTCGGGCTCGCCGGCGCCCAGGCCGATGACGTTGCGACCTTCACGCTGCAGCAGGCGGGCTTTCGCCGTGACCGCGATGGTGGCGGACGGCTTGACGCGGGCCAGAGCGGCGGATTCGAGCGACATCGGTAGAGACTCCCCTGGAGGTCTGGTTTTCAGGATTGCGGGGGGCTTACGCTCGGGGGTGCTGCGCCGCAACCGATCAGGCGGTGCAGTTTTCGTGGAGAGGTCGTCAGCCGCCCCCTCAACCCCTGAGCCGGCGGACCTCGTCGACAAAGGCGTTCAGGTGGGCGCCGAAGACGGCGGTGGTCTTCTCGTCGGTCAGGGCGCCGTCGCGCAACCTGCCCTTGACCCCATCGCGGCAATCGGCGAGGCCTTCGATCGCATGAAGGCCTTTCTAAACTTCCTCCTCAACATGGACGCCAAAGCCTGGCGCTCGGTCGCGGTGAGCTTCGTGCTGTTCGGCGGCGTCGGGCTGGTGTTCCTGTTCGGGGCGCCGCTGATGGGGCTGGACGGCGAGGCGACCGTTGAAGGCTGGCTAGGCTCTGTGCACGGGTTCTGGGGCCTGCCGGTGGCGGTCGGGGCCTTTGCGGTGCTGGCGTTCCTGGGCGTGCCGCAGATCGTACTGATCGCCGCCGCCGTGGTCGCCTTCGGGCCGTGGCTGGGCATGACCTACAGCTGGATCGGAACCCTGGTGTCGGCGCAGGTCGGCTTCTGGCTGGGGCGGATGTTCGGCGGCCGCTTGCTGCGTGACGTGGGCGGCAAGGGGGTCAACAGCTTCATGCGGCTGATCGGCGAGAACGGTTTCCTGGCCAGCCTGATCGTGCGGCTGGTGCCCTCTGCGCCCTTCATCGTCGTCAATATGGCGGCGGGTGTCACCCCGATGCGCCAGCGGGATTTCGCGGCCGGCACGGCGCTGGGGATCATTCCCAAGATCGTGCTGACGGCGTTCGCCGGCAATTCGCTGGTCCAGAGTTTGAAGGGCGAGGGCAACGTCTGGCATTACCTGACGATCGCCGTCGTGGTGGCGGTCTGGATCGGCATCGGCCTCTACGCCCGCCGCTGGCTGAAGAAGCATGAGGCGGAGCAGGCGGCGTTGGACCAGGACGAGTCCTGAGTTAGGCTCCGGGCATGACCGTTCATGTCACCCTCGAACTGACCGAAGAGCAGAAGGCGCGGCTTGAGGCCGAGGCGGCCCGGCAGCAGGTTTCGCTGGAAGTCTTCATGGTCAATGCAGCGGAGATGCAGATCTACGGCGGGAGCGACGCCTGGGTTGGGGCCGTTCAGGAAGGCATCGACGATATCGAAGCCGGGCGGACATTTTCGCAGGACGAGGTTGTTGAAGCCATTGAGGCGCGGCTTCGTGAAAAAGGCGCACTGCCCATGGGGCTCAGGACTGGCCGCCGTCCGACGAGTTTTAATTGCCACTGAAGTAACATTGTTGCCGTGCGGTGCGCCTAATCTTCCTGAAAAATGGAGGAGGGGCGTATGCGGTTCGGAGCGGTTGTTCTCATCGGGGCCATGCTGGCCGGCGGCGCGCAGGCGGCGGAGAAGCCCACGCCAGCTACGGTGGCGGCCCAGGCCAGGCTCAAGGCCCAGCTTCCCTTTGCCGATGACCAGGACTTCGACTTTGCCCGGCGCGGCTTTGTCGCCAGCCGGACTGATCCGCTGATCAAGCGCGCCGACGGCGGCGTCGCCTGGGACCTGGAGGCCTACGATTTCGTCAAGGGCGATGCGCCGGCCAGTGTGAACCCCAGCCTCTGGCGGCAGACCCAGCTGCTGGCGATCCATGGCCTGTTCAAGGTCTCGGACCGCATCTGGCAGGTGCGCGGCTTCGATGTCGCCAACATCACCTTTATCCAGGGTGACACCGGCTGGATCATCATCGACCCGCTGACCACGACCGAGACGTCGAAGGCCGCGCTCGACCTGGTCAATGACAAACTCGGGGCCCGCAAGGTGGTGGGGGTCATCTACACCCACAGCCATGCCGACCACTTCGGCGGCGTGCGCGGGGTCATCGACGAGAAGGATGTGGGCACGGGCCCCGGCGACGTGCGGGTGATCGCTCCGCAGGGCTTCCTTGAGGAGGCGGTGTCGGAGAACGTCATCGCCGGCACGGCCATGAGCCGGCGGGCCAGCTTCCAGTTCGGGCAAAACCTGACGCCCGGGCCGGAAGGGCAGATGAGTTCAGGCATCGGTCTGGCCGTGGCCAAGGGCACGGTGACCCTGATCGCCCCGCGGGACATCATCACCCGCACCGGCCAGACGATGACGGTCGATGGCGTCGAGCTGGAATTCCAGTTCACGCCCGGCACCGAGGCGCCGGCCGAGATGAACATCTACCTGCCGCAGTTTCGGGTGCTGTGCATGGCCGAAAACGCCAATGCGACTATGCACAATGTGCTGACCCCGCGCGGCGCCCTGGTGCGCGACGCCAGGGTCTGGGCCGACGGCCTGTCGGAGGCGGTCGAGCTGTATGGCGCCCGGACGGACGTCCTGTTCACCAGCCACGGCTGGCCGCGCTTCGGCCAGGCGGTGGTCAGCGACTATCTGCTCAGCCATCGCGACGCCTACAAATACCTGCACGACCAGTCGGTGCGGCTGATGAACCAGGGCTATGTCGGGGCGGAGATCGCCAACCGGATCAAGCTGCCGGCCGTGCTGGAGAAGCAGTGGTTCAACCGCGGCTACTACGGGACGATGAGCTTCAACAGCCGTGCGGTCTATCAGCGCTACATGGGCTGGTATGACGCCAACCCGGCCAGCCTGGCGGTGTTGCCGCCGGTCGAACAGGCCACGCGCTATGTGGCGGCGATGGGCGGGGCGGCGAAGGTGCGGGCGCTGGCGGCCAAGGCCTATGACGAGGCCGACTATGCCTGGGCGGCGACTCTGCTGAACAACGTCGTCCAGGCCGATCCGGCCGACAAGGCGGCGGCCGAGCAGCTGGCCAGGACCTACGACCAGATGGGCTATCAGGCCGAGAGCAGCCTGTGGCGCAACATCTACCTGACCGGGGCCGGGGAGCTGCGCAACGGCGCGCCGCCGGCGGCGGCCGGCGCCGGTTCGGCCGATGTGGTGATGAACATGCCGACGCCGATGCTGTTCGACCTGCTGGCCGTGCGGTTGAACCCGGAGAAGGTGGGCGATGGCGGGACGTCGGTGCTGTTCGTCTTCCCTGACTGCAAGGAGCGTTATCTGGTGACGGTGAAGAACCAGGTGCTGGTCGGCCGACCGGCGGCGCCGGACGCGAAGGCCGAGGCGACCCTGACCCTGCCGAGGGCTCTGCTGCTGCAGGCGCTGTTCACCGGCAAGCCGCTGGCCGGTCAGCCGGGCGTGAAGGTCGAGGGCAACGGCGCGGCGCTGGTGAAGATGCTGGGCTGGTTCGATGCACCGAAAGGCGACTTCCCGATCGTCACGCGGCCGGAGTAGGGAAGGGGCGGAAAGGCCCCGCCCATGCTGACCCTCTTCTACCAACCCGGCTCCGCCTCCGATGTCGCCCGTATCGCCCTGGAAGAGGCCGGCGCGACCTATCAGGCGCTGCGGGTCGACCTGTCGAAGGACGAACAGCGACAGCCGCAGTATCTGGCGATCAATCCCAGGGGGCGGGTGCCGGCGCTGGTCACCGACGAGGGCGTGCTGACCGAGAACATGGCCATTCTCGGCTGGATCGCCCAGGCCTTCCCGGAGAGACAGCTGGCCCCCGACGACGCCTTCGGCTTCGCGCGGATGCAGGCCTTCAACGCCTACATCGCCTCGACCGTGCACGTCGCCTACGCCCACTGGCGGCGGCCCTACCGCTGGGCCGATGACGAGGCCGCCCGGGAGCATCTGCAGGCGGTGGCGCCCGAGCGTTACGCGGCCTGTTTTGAACTCATCGAGACCGAGATGTTCGAGGGGCCCTGGGTGCTGGGCGACGAGTTCAGCCTCGCGGATGTCTATCTGTTCGTGTTCGCAGACTGGCTCGACAGCATAGGAGTCGATGTCCGCCGCTTCCCGAAGGTGCACGAACATCGCGAGCGGGTCAGGGCGCGGCCGGCGGTGCGGAAGGTTCTTGCTCAGCAGGCGGCCTAATCGGGCATTGGCGCAAAAAGCTTGCGTGATTCAGGGTGAATCTGTACATCGGTGGCATGGATCGTCAGCGCGACACCCTGCGTCTTCTTCGGCTCCTCGGGCTTAGCTGCCCCTGGATGACCGTCTAGCTGCGCATACGTCGCGGCGGGTCGCCCAGGGGCAAAAAGCTCCACCCGCCAAACAGACCCGCGACGAAAGAATTTACCCCATGAGCTCGATCATTTCCGGCGCCCAGCGCGTCATCGTATTCGACACCACCATGCGTGACGGTGAGCAATCGCCCGGCGCCTCCATGTCCCTGGACGAGAAGCTGGAGCTGGCCAAGATCCTCGAGGAGATGGGGGTCGATGTCATCGAGGCCGGCTTCCCGATCGCCTCGAACGGCGACTTCGAGGCGGTGCGCGAAATCTCCCGCATCGTCACCGAAAGCACCGTTTGCGGCCTGGCCCGCGCCGCCGCCGGCGACATCGAGCGTTGCGCCGAGGCCATCCGCCCCGCCGCCCGCGGCCGCATCCACACCTTCCTGTCCACCAGCCCGGTGCACATGAAGTGGAAGCTGCAGATGGAGCCCGACGCGGTGCTGGAGGCGGTGACCGCCTCGGTGGCCAAGGCCCGCAACCTGTGCGGCGACGTCGAATGGTCGGCGGAGGACGCCACCCGCACCGATCGGGAGTTCCTGTATCGCTGCGTCGAGGCCGCCATCAAGGCCGGGGCGAAGACCATCAACCTGCCTGACACCGTCGGCTACTCCTACCCCGAGGAGTACGGCGCCATGTTCCGTGACGTGATCGCCACAGTGCCCGGCGCCGACGAGGTCGTTTTCTCGGCCCACTGCCATAACGACCTGGGCCTGGCCGTGGCCAACTCCATCGCCGCCATACAGGGCGGGGCGCGTCAGGTTGAATGCGCCATCAACGGCATCGGCGAGCGGGCCGGCAATGCGGCGCTGGAAGAGATCGTCATGGCCCTGCGCGTACGCGGCGACGACCTGGGCTTCGACAGCGGCGTCGATCCCATCCACATCACCCGCGCCAGCCGCTACGTCTCGGCCATCACCGGCTTCCCGGTACAGTTCAACAAGGCCATCGTCGGCAAGAACGCCTTCGCCTACGAGAGCGGCATCCACCAGGACGGGATGCTGAAGAACGCCGAGACCTACGAGATCATGCGCCCCGAGGACGTTGGTCAGGGCGCCACCAACCTGGTGATGGGCAAGCATTCGGGCCGGCATGCCTTCCGCGAGAAGCTGAAGGCCCTGGGCTACGAGCTGGGCCAGAACGCCCTGAACGAAGCCTTCGTGCGTTTCAAGGAACTGGCCGACAAGAAGAAGCACGTCTTTGACGACGACCTCATCGCCCTGGTCGACGACGCCCTGGCGCGCGGTTCGGAGAAGATCCGGGTCGCCAAGCTGCGGGTCGTGGCCGGCACAGACGGCCAGTCGGCCGAACTGACCCTGGACGTCGACGGCGTCGAGAAGACGGCCGAGGCCACCGGCGACGGCCCGGTCGATGCGGTGTTCAACGCCATCCACATGATCGTGCCGCACGCTGCCGCCCTGCGCCTGTTCCAGGTGCATGCGGTGACCGAAGGCACGGACGCCCAGGCCCAGGTCTCGGTGCGTCTTGAAGAGGATGGCCGGATCGCGACGGGACAGGCGGCGGATACCGATACGCTGACCGCCAGCGCCAAGGCCTATGTGAACGCCCTCAACAACCTCTTCTCCCGCAAGGAAAAGAGCCGGCCGGAAACGGCCATCGCCTCGGGCTTCTGATCGCCGTCGGCAAGGGCGGAGTCGACTCTAGCGGGCGTCAGCTTTCATGGCTGCGTCCCGCACCCGGCTTTTCAGCACCTGAAACTGGCCGTCGATCATGATCCGGTTGGGGTCGTGCCCCGTGCGGGGCAGGCGGATAAAGGCCTTGGTCGGGGCGGTCAGGCTGTCGAAATAGGCTTCGGAGATGTCCATGGGCGTGACCAGATCCTCTTCGCCCTGGAGGAGGAAGACCGGCATACGGAACGCCGTCCCCAGGCTGCGAAGGTCGATCCGGGGCCCCATGCCGTCCCCGGCCAGTCCGACGAACTGAAGGTAGGAGTAGTCCTCACCGGCCTCGTAGGCCGCTTCGTAGGCGGGCGTGTCGTATCCCGCCTGGGGCCTGAACCAGTCCGCCGGCGGCGGGTCGGTCCTGAGGGCCTCGTACTTGCGCGTGACGCGGCGGAGGACTCCGAAGCTTCGCGGATTGATCCAGGGCAGGGGGCCGAGGGCTTCCAGCCTCGTGGTCGCGTCGGCGTCGCCTGCTTCACGGGCCAGCCTCAGGGTGCGCGCGTAGCTGGCCCCCATATCGTCCGCATAGCTGACGAGCTGCGCCGTGCCGACATAGGCGTGGAAAAGCTCCGGTTCCGCCTGGGCCATGTTGACGGCCAGGGCCGACCCCCAGGAGCCACCCATGAGGATCACTTTCCGCTTGCCCAGTCTTTGGGTGACCTAGCGCGCCAACTCTACGCCGTCCCGGGTCAGCTGCTCCATGCTGAGCGCCTCGTCCTCTCCTGGCGGATTGGCCGCATAGGTCTTGCCCGAGCCCCGCTGATCCCATTGCACGACGACGAAGTCGGCCGTCCAGGCGCCGAACAACGCATGGGAGAAGGGTGTGTTCGGGTTTCCGGGGCCGCCGTGGACCATGAGGACGACCGGGTTGCCGCAGTCCTGTCCCCCGATGGTGATCCATTGCTGGATTCCGCCAATACGAACCAATCCGGCTTCTTCGATGAACTTTCCCGGCGTTCCGCAAGGACCGGGTTCCAGCGTCGATCCCCGGGGCGTGGGCTGACCTGCCGCCGGCGCCGACATCAGGGTCAGTAGCGCCGCCGCTCCAATCAAAACTCGCTTCATCACGTCCCGACTGGTTCTGGCTTCGCCCGCACAGTGCGGGGGTGCAGCCAATTACCACCCCGCGACGAATAATACGAAAGCCTCTCGCGTCGCCCGCTCCCGATCCGAACGAGGACTCTGCGCCAATCCCGAGGATGACGGGCGGTGAGGGGGGGTGTAGGCGAACCGACGATGTTCTGGATTCCCGTCACCATCGTGGCGGCCGCCTTTCAGGTGGCTCGCAACGCCGCCCAGCGGAGCCTGATGACCGGCTCCGGTCCTTGGGG
>Ga0164290_1000946_pt1 | contig 63476 bp, 63 predicted proteins | sample Micstemetagenome_FD_108782 | JGI IMG/M metagenome (GOLD analysis project Ga0164290, IMG submission 108782) | Contaminated culture microbial community from soil near Moab, Utah, USA - Microcoleus steenstrupii SON62 (Illumina Assembly) | ecosystem: Environmental > Terrestrial > Soil > Soil crust...
CCCATGCGACCCGGCGGCCGAAGCGGACGGGGGAAGGCTTGGGGCGCCGATTGCGCCATAAGCTTGCTGCTGTCCTGCTGGGATTTGGGCTATGCGCGACCCCCGCCCTGGCGCAAAGCGACCTGCCCACCATTCTCAGCCAGAGCGATGCCGACCGTTACGCCCGGCTGTTCGAATTGCAGGCCGATCTGCGCTTCAATGATGCCGACCGCGAACTCAAGCTGATCAAGGACCCGCTGCTGCGCGGCCATGCCCTGCACCAGCGCTACACCCACCCCACCGGCTACAATGCCAGCTATACTGACCTGTCCAACTGGCTGCGCGACTACCGCGACCATCCCGGCGCCGAGGAAATCTACCGCCTGGCGCTGAAGAAGAAGGGCAAGAAGGACAAGGCGCCGCCCAGCCCCATAGGAGTGGACACCGGCAACTTCCCCAATGATCCGGGCAGCGTGGCCACGGCACGCTCACGCCCGATCCCGAAAGAGCGCGACCCGGCCGCCGCCCAGATGATCGCCAAGGCGGATGGTGAACTCGGCCAGCTTTTGCGCAAGGACAAGGTTGCCCAGGCCGAAGCGCTGATCAACAAGCCCGAAATCCGCTCACGCCTCTCGGCCTCCGAATACGACGATTGGCGCCGCCGCGTTGCCTGGAGCTGGTTCCTGGATGGCGAGGATGCCAAGGCGCTGGCGCTTGCCGGTCCGGCGGCACAGCGCTCGCGCGGCCGCGTGCCGGAAGCTGATTGGGTGGCCGGCATAGCCGCCTGGCGCATGGGCCGCTATGACAACGCCGCGCATCATTTCGAGCATCTTGCCTTCTCGCAGACCGCTTCCAATTGGGACAAGGCCGCCGGGGCCTGGTGGGGCGCGCGGGTGATGCTGCGCCTGCGCCAGCCGGCGGAAGCCTTCCGCCTGCTGCAGGTGGCGGCCACCCAGGAGCGCACCTTCTATGGCCTGCTGGCGCTGAACCAGCTGGGCCAGGAAATGCCTTTCTCCTGGGCGCCAGCGCCGCTGCAGGCTGGTGATTCCGCCAAGCTGCAGCAATTGCCCGCCGTGCGCCGTGCGCTGGCGCTCTCAGAGATCGGCGAGGCGGTGCGCGCTGACCGCGAGATCGCCCGCCTCTTCTCGCAGGCCAGCGACCCGCTCGCCTTCGCCCTGCTCGGTCTTGCCGGCCGGCTGCAAACCCCGGCCTCGGCGATGCGGATCGGCCTGGCCTGGCGCAGCGTGAAGGGCGAGGCCTTCGATAATGCCATGTATCCCTTGCCGCCCTGGGAACCGGAAGGCGGCTTCGCGCTCGACCGTGCGCTGATCTTCGCCTTCATGCGCCAGGAAAGCGCTTTCAACCCACGCGCCTCCTCCACCGCCGGCGCCGCCGGCCTGATGCAGCTGATGCCGCGCACGGCGGGCTATATGGCGGGCGATACCTCGCTGCGGCACAAGAACAGCCGCCACCGCCTGCTGGCGCCGGAATACAATATCGAGCTGGGCCAGCGCTATTTGCAGCATCTGCTGGAAATGCCGATGATCCGCGGCAACCTGTTCTATCTTGCCGCCGCCTATAATGCTGGCCCGGGCAACCTGCAGCGCTGGCTGCGCGAGGGCCGCGTGGAAGACCCGCTGCTGTTCATCGAGAGCATCCCGTTGGGCGAGACCCGCCTGTTCGTGCAGCGCGTGCTGACCAACCATTGGATCTACCGCGCCCGCATCGGCCAGCCGCAGGACAGCCTGGCCGCCGCCGTGACCGGCGATTGGCCGCTTTACCGCGCCTATGACCGCGCCACCGACGACGACCTGCGCACCGCCGAGAAGAAACCCTAGGCGGCGACGGACGCAAAAATGGCGGCACGGCTCTCATGACGCTCAACGCCCGCCACGCCCGCAGCCAATTCGCCCTGCGTAGCCTGCAACTGGTCTGCCTGCTGATGACGCTGGGCAGTTGCTACGGCCTGTTCGTGGCCGGCCCGGCGGGCCTGCTCTCGCCGGTTGAATGGTTCAGCATTCCCTTGATGCTGCTCACCGGTCTGGTGCTGCTCGGCCTGCTCTTCTGGCGCGGTACGATATGGCTCGAGCGCATCGCGCTTGGTCTCTCGATCTGGCTCTCGCTCTACATCGTCGGCAATGTCGTCAACGCGCTGTTCTTCACCGATGATGCCGACAAGGTGTTCGTGCATCTCGCCTGGGCCATTCCGCTTTATCTGTTTCAATTCGCCGTGAACAGCCGGCGTGATGCCTTCTGGATCGCCGGACTTACCGCCGGCACCATCACGCTCGCCCTGGCGCTATATCTGCTGCTGCATGCCAACGCCGGCTCGTCGCGGCTTGATGCCATGGTCAGCCTGATCCTGGCGCAGGGCGCCGCCGTGATGCTGATCGGCGGCGTTACTTCGTTTCGCGAAATTTCCGCCGCTGAAGCCGCCGCCATGGAAACCCTGGCCGATAGCAACGCGCGCATCACCGTGCTGGCCGAGCGGCTGAGCACCAGCGAAGCCCGCGCCCGCCGCCTGATCGACCTGGCCCCCGATGTACCCGGCCTTGTTGACCAAGCCGGACGGCTGATCGAGATCGGCCCCAATTGCCGCCACATCTGGGGCCTGGACCGCGAGGCGCTGATCGGCCGACCGCTGGCCAGCCTGTTCGCCGCCGGCGACCAAGCCGCAGTGGCGGCACGGCTCAGCGCCGCCCGCGCCGGCGCGCCGCATCGCATGCTGCCTGGGCGCATCCGCCATGCCGATGGCTATGAGCAGCCGGTGCTGTGGTCGGTGGCCTGGTCGGAACCCGACGCGCAGTATTTCATTTGGGCCCAAGCTGCGGAATAGAATGGTAACCAACTATATAAAAAATGACCCTATACCCCAAAAATCTACTGACTAACTCTTGGAGATTAGCGCGCCTGTTGTGATTTCCGTGCTCCCGCACATACAGCGCGGAGAATTGTCGCCTTTGTCGCAGCGCTTGCGTGCCACAGCAGTGGCATCCGGGGCGATATTCGCAAAGCCCTCATACCACGTCGCAGAACGCCCCCAATCATCATCAGAGCGGGTTACGAATCCCTTGTGCCCGCAAGACTGGCATGTCGCTTCATAGCGTAGCCGCTCCCAGCCCATTACATATCCCTTGTCTGCCTTTGGCCAGTCTATCATAAAAAAAAGCCCGGCCTGAGCCGGGCTTTTTCCCCATCCGCTTGATCAGCGGATCAATACATATGCTGACCGCCATTGATGCTGAGCGTGGAGCCGGTGACGAAGCCACCCTCATCGGCCACCAGGAACAGCACGCCACGCGCGATTTCATCGGCGCGGCCCAGGCGGCCCACCGGAATCTTGGCGATGATCTTCTCCAGCACATTGGCCGGCACGGCAGCCACCATCTCGGTATCGATATAGCCCGGCGCGATGGCGTTCACGGTGATGCCGCGCGCAGCACCTTCCTGGGCCAGCGCCTTGGTGAAGCCATGGATGCCTGATTTGGCGGCGGCGTAGTTTACCTGACCATACTGGCCGGCCTGGCCGTTGATCGAGCCGATATTCACGATGCGGCCAAAGCCGCGCTCGCGCATGCCGTCGATGGTGGCGCGGCACATGTTGAAGCAGCCGCCCAGGTTGGTGTCGATCACCTCCTGCCATTGCGGCTCGCTCATGCGGTGCATGGTGCCGTCGCGGGTGATGCCGGCATTGTTCACCACGATATCCACCGGGCCAAGCTCGCGCTCCACCTTCTTCACGCCATCCATGCAGCCCTGGTAATCGGCCACGCTCCATTTATACGCCTTGATGCCGGTCTCGGCCTCGAAGGCCCGCGCCTTCTCTTCGTTGCCGGCGTAATTCGCCGCCACCTTGTAGCCGGATTGATGCAGCAGCTTGGAAATGGCGGCGCCGATGCCTCGGGTTCCGCCGGTAACGATTGCTACGCGCGACATGATAAGCCTCCTCGGTTTTTTTATGCGTCGCTGGTCAGATAGAACAACGGCGCGAACCAATGTTCGCGCCGCTGGTAGTTGCTTCAGTCGCGGGCCACGCACATGGCGATGCCCATACCGCCACCGATACAGAGGGTGGCGAGACCTTTCTTGGCGTCGCGGCGCTGCATTTCGTAGAGCAGCGTCACCAGCACGCGGGCACCCGAGGCGCCGATCGGATGGCCGATGGCGATGGCGCCGCCATTCACGTTCACCTTGTCGGTATCCCAGCCCATATCCTTGTTCACGGCGCAGGCCTGGGCGGCGAAAGCTTCGTTGGCTTCCACCAGATCCAGATCCGTAGCCTTCCAGCCAGCCTTCTTCAGGGCCGAGCGGCTGGCCGGGATCGGGCCGGTGCCCATCACGGTGGGATCAACACCAGACTGCGCCCAGCTCACGATGCGGGCCAGCGGCTTGATGCCGCGCTTCTGGGCTTCCTCGGCGCTCATCAGCACCAGGGCGGCGGCGCCGTCGTTGATGCCGGAGGCATTGGCGGCGGTCACCGTGCCATCCTTGGTGAAGGCCGGGCGCAGGCCCTTCATGGCCTCGATGGTGGCGCCGTGGCGGATATATTCGTCGCTATCCACAATCGTGTCGCCCTTGCGGCCCTTGATGGTCACCGGCGCGATCTCGTCCTTGAACTTGCCGGCCTTCTGCGCCGCTTCGGCCTTGTTCTGGCTCTTCACCGCGAATTCATCCTGTGTCTCGCGGGTGATCTGGAACTGCTTGGCCACATTCTCCGCCGTCTGGCCCATATGGTAACCATTGAAGGCATCCCACAGGCCGTCGCGGATCATGGTGTCGATGAAGCCAAGATCGCCCATCTTGTGGCCGGCGCGCAGATAGGCCGCGTGGGTGGACTGGCTCATGCTTTCCTGGCCACCGGCAACCACGATGCTGCTGTCGCCATTCTTGATCGCCTGGGCGCCAAGCGCCACGGCGCGCAGGCCGGAGCCGCAGACCATGTTGATGCTCCAGGCCGGCACTTCAATCGGCAGGCCGGCATTGATCGAGGCCTGGCGCGCCGGGTTCTGGCCCTGCGCCGCCGTCAGCACCTGGCCGAGGATCACTTCGCTCACATCGCCGGGCGCCACGCCGGCGCGCTTCAGCGCCGCGTCGATGGCCACCTGGCCAAGGTAATGCGCCGGCACACCGCTGAGCGAGCCGTTGAATGATCCGACCGGCGTGCGCGCGGCGGCAGCGATGACGATGTCGGTCATGGGTGATCCCTCCAGATCAGCATTCAGGTTGTGTTTCTTGAGCAAACGATACCGGCGGAAGCCCCGGCGCGGCAAGGGTCGGGGCTGCGCCAGATCGTTTGCATGCCTTAGACTTTAGGGCGGTGCTGAGGGAAAGACAGGATTGCGTCTGGTTGCGCTTAGACTCACCCCTGCCCTGCGATCCATTCCGCCAGGGGCTGCCACAGGCCGGCTTCGGCGCGCGGGCCCACCACCATGCCGATATGGCCGCTGGGGGCATCATGGCGCCAAGCGCCGGGCAAGGCATGGAACAAGGCTTCGGCCGCTTCCTTGGGCACCAGCTTGTCGCGTTCCGGCAGCACCACCAAAGCCGGCTTACGCCAAAGGCCGGGCAACACCGCCTCGCCGCCCACGCGCCATTCGCCGCGCGCCGGGGTGTTGGCGCCATACCAGCCGTTCAAACATTCCCGCGCCACGTTGCCGGCCAGCGGAATGCCATCATTCAGCCAGTCTTCCATGGCCACGAAACGCCGCGCCGCGTCGCTGCCCGGATCGATGCGGGTGAAGGAGGAGAATTTCTTCAGCGCGGTGAGCGGATCGAGCGCCCAGAAGAAGCCCTGCAGCACATCCACCGCCAAAGGCTCGGGCGCCGCGCCATTCAGGCCGGGCGCCGGGGCCAATTGCGGCGCCAGTTGCTGCACCAATTCGGCCTGATGCGCGCCGCCGGCATGGAAATCCCACGGCGTGGCGAGCAGGGCCAGTGCCGAGACATCCTCTTGCTGGCGCAGAGCGGCGGCCAGCGCCAGGTTGCCGCCCATGCAATAGCCCAGCAATGGCAGCGGCCGACCGCCATTGGCCTGCCGCGCGCTGGCCAGGGCGCGGCCCAGCCGCGTGATATAGGCCGTGAGGTCAAAGCCATGCTCGGTCTCTCCCGGTGCCGCCCAATCCAGCAGCAACGGCCGCAGGCCGCGCCCGGCGAGATAGCGCACCAGGCTTTGGCCGGGGCCGAGATCGAGCACATAATGCCGGTTGACCAGCGAGGGGGCGAGCAGCAATGCCGGCTGGCCGGGCTGGCCGTAATCCAAGAGCCGCGTGGTGCCCTCTGCCCACAGCAAAGGCGGATCGGGCAGGTCGCGGCGATAAGTGTGATCGCGGTAAGCACCGATGCCCAGGGCCAGGCGGCTCAGGCGTTCGCCGGCCTCCTGGGCTAGAGCGGCGGCGAAAACCTCAGGCGGCAGGCTCTGCAGGCTTTTTAGCAGATCGGCGTGCAGCGGGTTTTGCTCGGGATTCCAGGGCGGCAAGCCGAGCTTCGCACTCGGCCAGGCGCCGAGCGAGGACAGCAAAATCAGGTTGGCCGTGGCCAGATGCAGCGGCAGCGGGCGTGGGCCCGGCCGGGGGCGCACCTGGGGTGGCGGAGGTTCCTGGGGCGAAGGGGGGCTGGCCGCCGGCATGCAGGCCTACCTGGCCCATCTTGTGCCACATCGCCATCCACAGGCCGGAGAGTTCCGCCAGTTTCGGGTCGGTGGCAATGAGGCTGGCCTGTTCCTGCCAGAGGTCGAGGAAGCGTTTGGCGAGCGCATTGGCATCAGCTTTGTCATCCATGCGCAGAGTATATCCGAGGCGGGTGCCGCCGCCAGCTTTTCCGCATGGCAGCAGGGCCCCTATATCGCAGTGCATCGTAACCCTTGCGCTGCAACGTAAATGCGAGTGATATAACAGGATCAGGGCGGATAATAGCGGAGCAACGCAACGTGGCGACCAGCGAAAATCAGAATGCTGCCTCCAATACGGTTCCGGCCATCAAGATCAAGAAATACGCCAACCGCCGACTCTACAACACCGCCACATCCTCCTATGTGACGCTGGAAAATCTCTGCCAGATGGTGAAGGACGGCCAGGATTTCGTGGTGGAAGACGCCAAGACCGGCGAGGACATCACCCGCTCCGTCCTCACCCAGATCATCTTCGAGGAAGAGGGCAAGACCGGCCAGAACCTGCTGCCCATCGGCTTCCTGCGCCGCCTGATCTCGTTCTATGGCGACAGCCTGCAATCCCTAGTGCCGAGCTACCTGGATGTCTCGATGGCATCCTTCCAGCGCAACCAGGAACATATGCGGCAATACATGGCCGAGGCCTTCGGCGAGATGTTCCCGTTCCGCAGCATCGAGGAAATGGGCCGCCAGAATATCGCCATGTTCCAGCGCGCCATGACCATGTTCAACCCCTTCGGCACCATGCCGGATGGCGCCATGGGCGATAGCAAGCCAACCATGCCGGGCGGCCCCACGGCCCCGACCAGCGGCGGCATGACCGATGCCGAGGCGCTGCAGCGCCAGCTTGAGGAATTGCGCCGGCAAGTGGAAGCGCTCGCTCGCACCAAGCCCTGAGGCCTATCGCCTAACATGCCCCATAGCCGTTTTTCCGCCTGGCGACCGAGCATCGCCCAGGCCCTGCTGCTTGGATTCGGCCTGCTGATGCTGCTGGCCGGCATCGCCTTCGTCATCGCCATGCTATCGGGCCGCACCAACACGGTGGAGCTGCTGCGCGACCGCAACCAGCGCATCATCGAACTGACCGTGGAGCGTGTGCGCTCCAAGCTGGATCCGGTGCGCCAGCATCTGGAAGGCCTGCGCAACCGCATCCAGGGTGGCCGGCTTTCGATTGATGACCGCCAGCGGCTGGGCGACTATCTCTCGGCGATGATAGATGGCGTGCCGCAGATCGATGCCGTGGGCGTGGTGCGAACGGATTTGAGCGCCACCCGCGCCGCCAAGCTGGACGGCAGCGTTTATGTGCTGCAGGACAGCCTGACTGCCTATCCCGGCGCCGCCGACCGCATGAATAGCGGCCGCCGTCTGGTGGAGGATATGCAGGCGCGTGGCCAGACGATGCAGATCATGCAGTGGGGCGACCTGATCTGGGAGCCGGCCCTGCGCCAGCCGTTGATCAACCTGCGCGCCCCGCTGGTGCTGGGCGAGAAATTCGTCGGCGGCATGGCGGCTTTGGTCTCGCTCGGCTCGCTGTCCCGCGCCCTGGAGGCCGACAGCATCGATGGCCAGAGCATGAACTTCATCCTCTATGACGATAATTATGTGCTGGCGCATCCCACGCTGACCAGCCACGAATATTATCTCTCGGCCGAGAAGCCGCTGCCCTTCCTGGAGGAAATCCACGATCCGATCCTGACCAAGATCTGGTCCGGCCGGAAGGAAAGCATCGTGGCGCGGGCGGTGATCGCCTCGCAGGGCGCGCATCTGGTGGAAGCGGAAGGTCGGCAATGGATTTTCCTCTACCAGCGGCTGGTAGGCTATGGCGAGCGGCCCTGGCTGGTGGGGCGCTATTTCCCCTTCGATGAGATCGAGCAGGAAGTGCGGCGCATCCAGTTCGCCGGCGTGATCGGCCTTGTTGGCCTGATCCTGTCGCTGCTTATCGGCTGGCGCCTCGGCCGCGTCATCGGCAACCCGGTGCGCGATCTGGCCCAGGCCGCCAACCGGCTGCAGGCGCTGGATTTCGATGGCCCGCCGCTGCCGCGCCAACGCTTACGCGAACTGGACGAAGCCGCCCAGGCGGTGAATGCCGCCACGGCCGCGCTGACCTGGTTTGGCAATTATGTGCCGCGCCGCCTGGTCAGCCGCCTGATGCGCGAGGGCGAAGACGCGGTGAATATGTCCAAGCAGCGTGACGTGACCGTGCTGTTCACCGATATCGTCGGCTTCACCTCGATCTCAGAAAACCTCTCGGCGCCGGAAGTGGCTGACCTGCTGAACCAGCATTTCGCCCTGATGGCCACGCATATCGAGACCGAGGGCGGCGTGATCGACAAGTTCATCGGCGATTCCGTGATGGCGGTATGGGGCGCGATCAAGCGCGACGAATACCATGCCATGCATGCCTGCCGCGCCGCCGCCGGCATGGCGCGCGCGCTGGCCGAGGATAACGCACGGCGCCGCGCCCAGGGCCTGCAGACTCTGCGCATCCGCGTCGGCCTGCATTCCGGCCCCGTGGTGGTGGGCAATATCGGTGCGCCCGGCCGCATCAACTACACCGTGGTGGGCGATACGGTGAATGTCGCCCAGCGGCTGGAGCAGCTAGGCCGTGAGCATATGCGCGGCGACGATGATGCCGTGCTGCTGGCCAGCGGCGCCACCACGGCGCTGGCGGACCTTTCGCCGCCGCCGCCGGCCATCGGCGAAATCATCGTGAAAGGCCGCGTGGCGCCCGTGCCGGTATTTCGCCTCGATCCGCTGGTGATCGCGCCACCGCCGCCGGAAGCCGATCCAGCTTAAGCGAAAACCTCTAAGCGAAGAACTGCGTCTCGAACAGCACGCAGCCCTCAGGGCCGGCCCAAAACGGGCCATGCTTGGCGCCGGGCGGGCGGCAGGCGAAGCTGTAGGCGGGGAATTCATCGGTGCGGCTGGGATCATCCTGCGACACCACATGCAAACTGCCTGAAGCGATGAACACTTCTTCATAGAAAGTATGCACCACCACGGCGTCCAGCCGCGCATGGGGCGCCCAGCGCACCACGCGGTTGAGATGCCCGCGCCCCGCCGCCTCGTCCAGCGATCCGGCCAGATGCTTCACGGCGATGCCGGGTGCGGTTTCCACCCAGCCCTCGGTCTGGTCGATGACAAAGAACTCTCGGTGTTCCTTGCCGGTCTTGGGGTCGATGACTCCGCTCATGGCTGCTCCCTGCTGCTGCGCCCAGGATAGGCTATGGTGATCGCTGATGATAAGCCCCGGTTTATGGCGAAAGTGGTGGATAAGTCGGCCCGGTTAACCCGGCTTTAACGGCTTACGGGCATGAGTCCGGGGGTGAGCAGCATTATCAGCAGCATCATCGCCGGCACGCCCAGGACTGACGGGGCGGAAGGCAATCGCGGCCAGCGCGCAACGGATAAAACCGCTGAGCGCCAGGGCCGTGGCGCCGCGCCGCGCATCGATTTCGCCACCGCCGCCCATGATGCCGCCGCCAACCAGAACCAGCCCGGCGGCGCTGCAGAGGCCTTGCGCGAGGCGCGGGCCGAGGCCAGCAGCGGTTTTCCCAAGCTGCGCCGCGTCACCGATAGCGGCAAGGCGGCCGGCGAGGCCATCGACATCCCCAGCCATCTGGAACGCCGCCGCGCCTGGCGCGAAGCCAAGGGCCTGAACACTTTCCATGCCCAGCATCTGGCCCAGGCCGATGAAACCGCGCCGGATACCGAGACGCGCAATGCCGCCACCCAGGCCTACCGGTCACAGGGCGGACGCGGCAAGCTGGACATCGACCTTGCGCAGCGGTTCAGCCTAACCGTATAAAACACACTCAGTTTTACAAAAACCTGAGTGGTTGATTTCCCCCATGCAGCAACAGCCTGCCGACCTGTTGGTCATCGGCGGTGGCGTGAACGGCACCGGCATTGCCCGCGATGCCGCCGGCCGCGGTCTTAGCGTCATCCTGGCCGAGCGCGGCGATCTTGCCGGTGCCACTTCCTCGGCCGCCACCAAATTGATCCATGGCGGCCTGCGCTACCTGGAGCAATACGAATTCCGTCTGGTGCGCGAGGCGCTGGGTGAGCGCGAAGTGCTGCTGCGCCTGGCGCCGCATATCATCTGGCCTTTGCGCTTCGTGCTGCCGCATCATCCCGGCCTGCGCCCGGCTTGGATGATCCGCATCGGCCTGTTCATGTATGATCACCTGGCCAGCCGCGTCAGCCTTCCGGGTTCCACCGGCATCACGCTGACGGGCGATCCGCGCGGCGCGCCGCTGAAAGCCGAATTCAAGCGCGGCTTTGAATATTCCGATGGCTGGGTGGACGATGCCCGCCTGGTGGTGCTGAACGCCATGAGCGCGCGTGAGCTGGGCGCGCAGGTTTTCACCCGCACTGCCGTGACAAGCGCCAAGCGTGAAGGTGGCCTGTGGCATGCCACGCTGACGGATCAGGAGAATGGCAGCAGCCGCGAAGTGACGGCGCGCGGCATCGTGAATGCCGCCGGCCCCTGGGTGCGCGACTTGCTGGTGAGCGGCTTTGGCCGCAGCCCCAAGAATGCCGTGCGCCTGATCAAGGGCAGCCATATCGTCACGCGCAAGCTGTTCGAGGGTGAGCATTGCTACATCTTCCAGAATGCCGATGGCCGCGTGCTGTTCGCCATTCCCTATGAGCAGGATTACACGCTGATTGGCACCACCGATGTGGCTTTGGACAAGCTGGATGGCCCGCCGGCCATCAGCGAGGAAGAAACCCTCTATCTGCTGCAGGCCGCCAGCGAGTATTTCGCCAAGCCGGTTCTGCGCGAGGATATCGTCTGGTCCTATGCCGGCGTGCGCCCGCTTTATGATGATGGCGAGAACGACCCTTCCGCCATCACCCGCGATTATGTGCTCGACCTGGAAGACGATCCGGCGCCGCTGCTCTCGGTCTATGGTGGCAAACTCACCACCTATCGCCGTTTGTCTGAGCATGCTGTCGATAAATTGAAGCCCTTCTATCCGGCGATGAAAAAAGCCTGGACCGACGGCAAAGCCCTGCCCGGCGGCGCCATCGATGATTTCGATGCCTTCGTCACCGATCTGGCACGGCGCCATGGTGGCTTTGATCTGGTCTGGCTGCGCCGTCTGGCGCGGCGCCACGGCGCCAACACCCCGGCGATCCTGAACACAGCCAAGACCATTGCCGATCTCGGCGAGCATTTCGGCGCCGGGCTTTATGCCGCCGAGGTGGCTTGGCTGATGCGCCAGGAATGGGCGCGGGAGGCCGAAGACGTGATGTGGCGGCGGACCAAATGCGGCCTGCAGATGAGCGCTGCACAGCGCGAGCGCCTGCAAGCCTGGATGCTCACCCATCGCCCGAATATCACGCCATGAAAATCGCCATCATCGGCGCCGGTGCCATCGGCGGCTATATCGGCGGCAAACTCGCGAAAGCCGGCGTGGAAGTCAGCCTGCTGGCGCGCGGCGCGCATCTTGAAGCCATCCAAACCAAGGGCCTCACCATCGAGACGCCGGATGAAAGCTTCACCATCCCGGTGAAAGCCAGCGACGATCCGGCCAAACTCGGCCGCCAGGATGCGCTGATCATTACCGTGAAGGCCCCCGCCCTGCCCGATCTGGCGCCGCGCCTGGCGCCGATGCTTGGCCCGGATACCGCCTGGGTCACGGCGATGAACGGCATCCCCTATTGGTATTTCTTCGGCCATCAGGGCGCATTAGCCAATACGCAGCTGAAAAGCCCCGATCCTACGGGCAGCATCTGGCGCGACCTGCCGCCCGAGCGCGCCATCGGCGGCGTGCTGTGGCTGCCGGCCAGCGTGCCCATGCCTGGCCATGTGAAGCGCGGCAATGGCAACCGCCTCTCTTTAGGCGAGCCCGATGGCTCGGTGTCAGCACGCGTCACCGCGATCAGCGAAGCATTGCAGGAAGCCGGTTTGGAAGCGCCGGTGAAGCCCGATATCCGCCAGGAAATCTGGCACAAGCTCTGGGGCAACTTGAGCTTCAGCCCGCTGGCCGTGCTCACGCTGTCCACGCTGGGCGGCCTGGCCGGCGATCCCGAGACCCGCGCTGTGGCGCGTGCCATGATGGTGGAAGCCCAGGCCGTGGGCGAGGCCATCGGCATCGATTTCCCCGTGAGCGTGGAGCAGCGCATCGAGGAATCCGCCCGCATCGGCGCGCATAAGCCCTCGATGCTGCAGGATCTGGAAGCCGGCCGGCCGATGGAGATTGAATCCATTACCGGCGTGATTGCCGAACTCGGCCGCCTCACCGGCAACCCCACCCCCACCATCGATCTGGTGCTGGCCCTGGCGCGGCGCCGGGCGGCGATCATGCGGAGTTGATGAGAATGGATTGGCGCGCGCTCACCCCGGAACAGCTCGACGCGCAGTATAATCCGCGCGTCGCGGTGCCGGATTTCGACCAGCATTTCAACGCCTACAAGGAACGCTCGGAAGCCACCCGCGCCAAGCTGCCGGGGCAGTACGACATCCGCTATGGCTCGGGCCCGCTGCAGACCTATGACATCCACGCGCCGGCTGGTGCTGCCAAAGCGCCCTTGCTGGTGATCGTGCATGGCGGCTATTGGCGCGGGCTGGACAAGAACCTGCATGCCTTCATCGCCGAGCCCTATCTGGCCGCCGGCCATGTGGTGGCGAATATCAATTACGATCTCGCGCCGGCGGTGAGCGTCGATACCATCGTGCGCCAGACCCAGGAGGCCTTGGCGCATATCGCCGCCCATGCGGCCTCCTACGGCGCCGATGCCCGCCGCATGGTGGTATTTGGCCATTCCGCCGGCGCGCATCTGGCAGCTGCCGCCTATGCCCTGGCCTGGCCCGCTGCACTCGGGCCGCGTCCTGCGCCGTCGGCGCTGGCGCTGGTTTCCGGCGTCTATGATCTGGAGCCGGTGCTGCATATCGCGGTGAACCAGGAAATCCGCCTGGATGGCGCCATGGCCAAGCGCAACTCGCTGCTGCAGAAGCCGCCCAAGCTCAATGCCCAGGTGCTGGTGGCTGTGGGCGGCGCCGAGCCGCAGGCCTGGCAGGATCAGAGCCGCGACTTCCACTCTGCCTGCCGCAATGCCGGCACGCCGTCGCATCTGATGAATATCGCCGGCGCCAATCATTTCAGCGTGCTTTATGCCGCCTCGGATGCCAAGCAGCCGCTGACGGGTGCGATCTTGGGATTGCTGGGAAGCCCGAATAAGTAGAATCGTCATGCCCGCGAATGCGGACATCCCATTTGCTTTTGTTTGTTTGCCCAAAAAAATGGGACCCTCGCTTTCGCGAGGGTGACGACGATTTGTTGTAAAGAAAACACATCCCGCCCCTGGCTAAGCGCCGCGATCTGCCCATATTTAGAAGCGTTACAACTTTTGGAGTGACGCATGGCATCCGCTGCGCAGGCAAAGAAGCTGGGCAAGCTGCCCAACTGGGATTTGACCGACCTCTATCCCGGGCGCGATTCAAAGCCGCTGCTGGCCGACCTGGCCAAGGCCGCCAAGGCCGCCGAAGCCCTGGAGCAGCGCGGCAAGGGCCGCATCGCCAAGCTTTCCGGCGACGAGCTGGCAGCACTCATCAGCGATTACGAAAAGCTGCAGGACACCATCGGGCGGCTCTATTCCTATGCCTCGCTCAGCTATGCCGCCGATATGGCCGATCCGCAGGTGGCGCGCTTCTACCAGGACATGCAGGAGAAGCTGAACGCCATCACCACCAGGCTGCTCTTCGTTGGCCTAGAGCTGAACAAGCTGGACGACAAGGCGCTGGACGCGAAATACGCGGCATCGAAGAAGCTGAAGCATTATCAGCCCTGGCTGCGCGACCTGCGCACCTATCGCCCGCACCAGCTTTCCGACGAGCTGGAGCAGTTGCTGCATGAGAAAGTCGTGTCCGGCTCCAGCGCCTGGAACCGATTATTCGATGAGACCATGGCTGGCCTGCGCTTCAAGGTCGGCGCGGAAGAACTCACCGCCGAGCAGACCCTGCATCTGCTCTCGGAGACCGATCCGGCCAAGCGCAAGGCGGCGGCCAAGGCGCTCTCCAAGGTGTTCAAGCAGAATATCCGCCTGTTCGCGCTGATCACCAATACCCTGGTGAAGGACAAGGAGATCGAGGATCGCTGGCGCAAATTCCCGCTGCCTGAGTCTTCGCGCCATCTGTCCAACTGCGTCGAGCCCGAGGTGGTGAATGCGCTCACGGCGGCGGTGACCGAGAGTTACCCCAAGCTGTCGCATCGCTATTACGCGCTGAAAGCCAAGTGGATGGGCAAGCGCCAGCTTGATTGGTGGGACCGTAACGCGCCGCTGCCCGAGGAGAAGGACCGCACCATCCCCTGGGATGAGGCACGCGACATCGTGCTCGGTGCCTATGGCCGCTTCTCGCCCAAGCTGGCCGAGCTGGGCAAGAAATTCTTCGACAACAACTGGATCGACGCGCCCTCGCGGCCGGGCAAGGCCTCAGGTGCCTTCGCGCATCCCACGGTGCCGAGCGCGCATCCCTATCTGCTGCTCAACTATCTGGGCCGCACCCGCGATGTGATGACCCTGGCGCATGAACTGGGCCATGGCGTGCATCAGGTGCTGGCCGCCGAGCAAGGCCCGCTGATGGCCGATACGCCGCTGACGCTCGCTGAAACTGCTTCCGTGTTCGGCGAGCAGCTCACCTTCCGCGCCTTGCTGGCGCAGGCCAAGCCGAAGCAGCGCAAGATGATGCTGGCCTCCAAAGTGGAGGACATGCTCAACACCGTGGTGCGGCAGACCGCCTTCTTCAAATTCGAGCAGCGCGTGCATGCCGCCCGGCGCGAGGGCGAATTGACGCCCGATGCCCTGGGCGAAATCTGGCTCAATGTGCAGCGCGAGAGCTTAGGGCCAGCGCTGAAATTCGACGAGGATTACGCAACGTTCTGGTGCTACATCCCGCATTTCGTGCATTCGCCGTTTTACGTTTATGCCTATGCCTTCGGCGATTGCTTGGTGAACGCGCTCTATGCCCGTTATCAGGATGCCGAGAAGGGTTTCCAGGATAAATACTTCGCCATGCTGAAAGCCGGCGGCACCCAGCGGCACAAGGAATTGCTGGCGCCCTTCGGCCTGGATGCCTCCGATCCCGCCTTCTGGTCCAAGGGGCTGGGCGTGATCAGCGGCTTCATCGACGAGCTAGAACAGCTTGGCTGAAGAAGACTCAGCCTTCGGCCGCGCCCGACGCTATGCCCGGGTCGGCGCCTCGGTAGGCAGCTTGGCGGCCAAGCTCGGCGCCGAGCGCGTGCTTGGCGTGAAGCTCGACCGCGCCCAGCATGCCGCCGATCTGCGCCGCGCGCTCGGCGGGCTGAAAGGCCCGCTGATGAAAGTGGCGCAGATCATGTCCACGATCCCGGACGCGCTGCCGAAAGAATATGTGCAGGAACTGACGCAGCTGCAGGCCAATGCGCCGGCCATGGGCCCGGCCTTTGTGAAGCGCCGCATGGTGGCGGAACTCGGGCCCGACTGGCAGGCGAAATTCAACCAGTTCGATCTCACGGCCTCGGCCGCTGCCTCCTTGGGCCAGGTGCATCGCGCCAGCACCAAGAAAAACGGCCAGCTCGCCGTGAAGCTGCAATACCCGAATATGGCTTCGGCGGTGGAAGCCGACCTGAAGCAGCTGAAATTGATCTTCGCCATCTATGGCCGCGTCGATCCCGCCATCAACACCACGCATATCCATGCCGAGATCGCTGATCGCCTACGCGAGGAACTGGATTACGAGCGCGAGGCCCGCCATATGCGGCTCTATGGCGCCATGTTGCGCGATGAAGCAAACGTGCATGTGCCCGAGATGGTGCCGCAGCTTAGCACCGGCCGGCTGCTCAGTATGCGCTGGCTGGAAGGCCAGCCGCTGATGACCTACAAGGATGCGCCGCAGGAAGTGCGCGACACCATCGCCTATAACCTGTTCCGCGCCTGGTATGTGCCCTTCTACCGCTGCGGTGTGATCCATGGCGATCCGCATTTAGGCAATTACACCGTGCGCGACGATCTGGGCATCAACCTGCTGGATTTTGGCTGCGTGCGTATCTTCCCCTCGCGTTTCGTTGGCGGCGTGATCGATCTCTATCGCGCCATTGCCACGCAGGACCGCGCGCTGGCGGTGCATGCCTATGAGACCTGGGGCTTCTCAGGTTTGAGCAACGAGGTGATCGACGCTCTCAATCTCTGGGCCGAATTCGTCTATGCGCCATTGCTGGAGGATCGCCCGCGCCGCATCCAGGAAATGGAGCAGAGCGGCATCTATGGCCGCGAAGTGGCCGAGAAAGTGCACCTGGAGCTGAAGAAGCTCGGCGGCATCACGCCGCCGCGCGAATTCGTGTTCATGGACCGCGCCGCCATCGGCCTGGGCGGCGTGTTCCTGCATCTGAAAGCCTCGATCAACTGGCACCGCCTGTTCCATGATTTGATCGAGGGCTTCGATGCCGCAGCGCTGGAAAAACGCCAGGCAGCGGCGCTGAAGGCGGCAGGCCTGGCCTGACAACCAGCGGTCGAAGCGGCCTCGCCTCGGATTCCCGGTTGAGCTAACGCCGATTCGGCGCGAAAATGCCGCCATGATCGGCAGCCTGTCGTCCTACGCGCCCGGCTCGTTCCAGAGCTATGGCAGTGCTCCACCCGCGATAGCCACGGCGCAGAGCCGGGCTAACGATGGCAGCGCTGTTTGCGCCGCGCTGGATTGCGCCGAGCATGGCGCCTTCAACCTGGCGCAGCTGCAGGCGAAGGCACCCGGACAGCCCCTGAATAGCGTGCAGCCGGCATCCAGCTTCCGCTCCCGGCCGCTGGCCAGCGGCGGCACCTTGTTTGCCGCCCAGCAGGAGGCGCCATCGGGCAGCAATGCCAAGGCGCAGAGCGCCGACCAGCTTTCAGAGGAAGAGAAAGCCCAGGTGGCCAAGCTGAAGGCGATTGACGCCAAGGTGCGGGCGCATGAGCGCGCCCATGCCGCCGTGGGCGGGCAATATGCTGGCGCGCCGTCCTATAGCTACACGCGCGGCCCCGATGGCCAGATGTATGCCACCAGCGGCGAGGTGAGCATTGATATCTCGGCCGAGAATGACCCCGAAGCCACCCTGCAGAAGGCCGCCCAGGTGGCCGCCGCTGCCCTGGCACCGGCCGACCCTTCCGGCGCCGACCGCGCCATCGCCGCCGCTGCCCAGGCTTTGCGCCTGGAAGCCCTGGCGCAGATCCGGGCCGAGAAGGCCGCCGAGCAGGAAGCCGCTAGGGCCGAGGATCAGGCCGCATCCGGCCCTGGCGATGAACCCGCCAGCGCGGCGCCCGAACCCGGCCAGGCTGCCGCCCTGGGCGAGGGGCCTGCCCCGGGCCCGGGCCGTGACGCTGCGGCAGCCTATCGCCAGGCGGCCAATAACATCCTCCAGGCGCTCAACCGGGGCGGGGTTTTCGCCGCCGCCTGAGGGGCTTGCTGCAAAAGCGAAGGGTTGTATGGCCCGGCCCGAAAAGCGTAGTATCGGGCCGAATTCGACTTATGTCGAAGCCACTTGCCGACCAACCTACGAGGATTTGAGACTATGGGCACGTCGTCCGACGAACACAAAATGGGCAGCATGGATATCAGCGCGCATCGCGCCGCCTATGCCGGTTTCATGAAAGTGACCGTGTGGTCCTGCATTGCCATCGCCATCACGCTGGCACTGATGGCCAAGTTCCTGGTGGATTGAGCCTGAACGACTGCGCCGCCGGCGGGGGCGCGCAGCAGTCATAGTTGCGTACCGATACGATCACGCTGAGCTATTGGCGGATTCAGGGGGAACCAAGATGAAGATAGCGATTCCGAAGGAACGCCGTCCGGGCGAGCGGCGCGCTGCCGCCTCGCCGGAAACGGTGAAGAAATTCGTGGCGCTGGGCGCCGAGGTGGTGGTGGAAACCGGCGCCGGCGACGGCGCTGCCATCCCCGATAGCCAATTCTCCGAAGCCGGCGCCAAGATCGCCCCCGATGCCAAGTCGGCTCTGGGCGATGCCGACATGGTGCTGAAGGTGCAGCGCCCGATGACGGCGGCCGAAGGCCATGACGAACTGGCGCTGATGAAAAAGGGCGCCGTGCTGGTGGCCATGCTGCAGCCGCTGCAGCAGCGCGAACAGGTGAAGGCCTATGCGGCGGCCGGCGTGGATGCCTATGCCATGGAGCTGATGCCGCGCATCACCCGCGCCCAGAGCATGGACGTGCTCTCCTCGCAATCCAACCTCGCCGGCTACAAGGCCGTGCTGGATGCCGCTGCCGTGTTCGGCCGCGCCTTCCCGATGATGATGACTTCGGCCGGCACCATCGCGCCGGCCCGCGTCTTCATCATGGGCGTGGGTGTGGCCGGCCTGCAGGCGATTGCCACCGCCAAGCGCCTCGGCGCGGTTGTGTCCGCGACTGACGTGCGCCCGGCCACCAAGGAGCAGGTCGAATCCTTAGGCGGCAAATTCGTCTGGGTGGATGACGAGGAAGCCCGCGCCAGCCAGACTTCGGGCGGCTACGCCAAGGAGATGTCGGCGGAATACAAGGCCAAGCAGGCCGCCCTCATCGCCGAGACGATCAAGAAGCAGGACATCATCATCACCACCGCGCTGATCCCGGGCCGCCCGGCCCCGGTGCTGGTGACGGAAGACATGGTCAAGACCATGAAGCCCGGCTCGGTGATCGTCGATCTGGCGGTGGAAGCCGGCGGCAATTGCCCGCTGTCCAAGCCCGGCGAAGTGGTGGAAGTGCATGGCGTGAAGCTGGTGGGCCATCTGAATGTGCCCAGCCGCATCCCCGTGGATGCCTCCGCGCTCTACGCCAAGAACCTGTTCAACTTCCTCACCCCGCATTGGGACAAGGAAGCCAAGACCTTCAAGTTCAAACAGGATGACGAAACCGTCACCGGCATCTGCTGCGTGCGCGATGGCCAAGTGGTGCATCCGCAACTCAAAGAGGGGGCTTGAGCCATGGGTGAGGTCTATTCCTTCTTCTCGCTGCTTTCGATCTTCGTGCTGGCCTGCTTCGTCGGCTATTACGTCGTCTGGAGCGTGACGCCGGCCCTGCATACGCCGCTGATGAGCGTGACCAACGCCATCTCCTCGGTGATCATCGTTGGCGCGCTGATCGCCGCCGGTGCCTCGGCCACCTTCGACACATCCAAGATCTTCGGTCTGCTCGCCATCGTGCTGGCGGCGGCGAATATCTTCGGCGGCTTCCTTGTCACCCAGCGCATGCTGGCGATGTACAAGAAAAAAGACGCCCCGGCCAAGAAGCATTAAGGGGCGCACGCACATGTCCATCCAACTCACCGCCCTGCTCTATCTCGTCAGCTCCGTGCTGTTCGTCCTCGCCTTGCGCGGCCTCTCCTCGCCGGAGACCAGCCGCCAGGGCAACACCTTCGGCATGGTCGGCATGACCATCGCCGTGGTTACAACAATAGCCAACCTGCAGGCGCTCGGCTCCAGCATCGCCTATGTGGTGCTGGCCCTGGTGCTCGGCGGCGGCGTCGGCGCCGTGCTGGCCAAGCGCATTCAGATGACGGCCATGCCGCAGCTGGTCGCGGCCATGCACTCGCTCGTCGGCCTTGCCGCCGTGCTGGTGGCAGCGGCCGCCTATTACAACCCGGAGCCCTACGGCATCTTGGTGGATGGCAAACTCTCGGTGGCCAGCCGCATTGAAATGAGCTTAGGCGTCGTGATCGGTATCATCACCTTCTCCGGCTCGCTGGTGGCCTTCGCCAAGCTGCAGGGCCTGGTCTCGGGCAGCCCGCTGGTGTTCAAGGGCCAGCATATGCTCAACGCCGCCATTGGCGCGCTGATCGTGGCCTTGGTCGTGGCCTTCTGCATCGAGCCGACGCCGACTTTGTTCTGGGCCGTCACGGCCCTGGCGCTGATCGTTGGCTTCCTGATCATCCTGCCGATCGGCGGCGCCGACATGCCCGTCGTCGTCTCGATGCTGAACAGCTATTCCGGCTGGGCGGCGGCCGGCATCGGCTTCACGCTTCTAAACCCGGCGCTGATCGTTACCGGCGCGCTGGTTGGCTCCTCGGGCGCCATCCTCAGCTACATCATGTGCAAGGGCATGAACCGCTCGCTGTTCAATGTCATCCTTGGCGGCTTCGGCTCGGACACCTCGGCGGCCGCTGGCGGGCAGAAGACCGACCGGCCCTATAAGAAGGGTTCGGCGGATGATGCCGCCTTCATCATGAAGAATGCCGGCAAGGTGATCATCGTGCCGGGCTATGGTATGGCGGTGAGCCAGGCGCAGCACGCGCTCCGCGAAATGGGCGACAAGCTGAAGGAGGAAGGCGTGGAAGTGAAATACGCCATCCATCCGGTGGCCGGCCGCATGCCGGGCCATATGAACGTGCTGCTGGCCGAAGCCAACGTCTCCTACGACGAGGTGTTTGAGCTGGAGGAGATCAACTCCGAATTCCAGACGGCGGACGTGGCCTTCGTGATCGGCGCCAATGACGTGACCAACCCGGCGGCGCGCGACGACCCGAAAAGCCCGATCTACGGCATGCCCATCCTGGATGTGGACAAGGCCAAGACCGTGCTGTTCGTGAAGCGCTCGATGGCGTCAGGTTACGCCGGCATCGACAATGACCTGTTCTACAAGGACAACACGATGATGCTGCTCGCCGACGCCAAGAAGATGGTGGAGGATATTGTTAAAGGCCTTTAAGTCCGCCTTGCGGACTTAAAGGCCGATGGGCTCTAAGCGCGCAGCCGCGAAGCGGATGTGGGCGCAGAGGCCCGAAGGGCGGGAGCGACGAGTGTCCAGTGGACACTCGGGAGCAAGCAGGAAGCTAGCAGGCCTCCAGTGGAGGTCTGATCGCGAACAGCGAATCCTCTTAAGACAAAACTGCAAAAGCCCGGGAGCAATCCCGGGCTTTTTCTATATCGATAATACTATGGGGCGATAAAACGTCGGATTTTTGTGATTTTTCCAATTTCGTAACCTGCTCTGTGAGAAACATTAAAAGCCCCAATTGACAAATTGGAACGATTAGGGAACAATTCAGCATGGCAACTCAGTCTAAAATCGAATGGACAGAGCATACGTGGAATCCAGTAACCGGATGCACGAAGCTCTCGCCTGGCTGCAAAAATTGCTACGCCGAAACTATGGCAAAGAGGCTGCAGCGAATGGGAACACCTGGCTACGAAAATGGTTTTAGGCTCTCGCTTCTTCCGGAGCGTTTAGGCGAACCACTTAAACGGCGAAAACCGACCATATGGTTCGTCAACTCGATGAGCGATCTCTTCCATGAAAAAGTGCCCTTTGAGTTCATTGATCGTGTTTTTGAAACAATTTCTTTGACGCCGCAACATCGCTATCAAGTCCTTACAAAGCGACCTGAACGGATGGAGGAGTACTTCTCTTCTCGTGATGTGCCCAACAACGCTTGGCTCGGGACGTCAGTAGAAGACAAAAAGTATGGCGTACCAAGAGTAGATGTATTAAGAAGAGTATCAACAAGAACTCGATTTTTATCAATTGAGCCATTGCTTGAGGATGTAGGAAAGCTGAATCTACGTGGAATTTCATGGGTAATTGTTGGCGGTGAATCTGGCCCAAAAGCAAGGCCAATGAAGCCGGAATGGGCGAGGTCGATCAGAGATCAATGTGAGCGCGCACGAGTACCATTCTTTTTCAAGCAGTGGGGCAGTCATGGCGATGATGGCGTCCGCCGAACAAAACGCGCCAATGGCCGAGAGTTAGACGGAAAAATATATAACCAAATGCCAAGCTAAAACATGCCCCAAAAACACTACCACTGGAAACTCGGACAAGAGTTACCATCAATTGGGAAGCATAGTCTCGCAAAGCATCGCATTCTTGCGAGCTATATCCAGAAATATCTTGAGATCGTTACCGCCATATCTTTTCAAGAAGAACTAAACATTACATTTGTGGATGGATACTGCGGAGGCGGAAAATATCAAAATGGCAAGGACGAAATAACTGACGGATCTCCGCTCCTCCTACTCAATACAGTGTCGCTCATGGAGGAGAGATTAAATGCGGGGAGACCAAAGGGCTTTAGAATAAATTGCAGATTTATCTTTATCGACGTCAACAAACACCACACCGATTTTCTAAGAGCAGAAATAGAGAAAAGTCCTCACAAGGAGAAACTCGATAATTCAATTAGCATAATTAACGCAGATTTTAACAACATGGCTCAAGAAATTATAGACGCAGTTAAAGCTAGGTCCCCCAAAAGGGGCAGGGCAATCTTTTTGCTAGATCAATATGGATGGAGCCAAGTTTCGTTTACAAATATTAGAGCAATCTTAGAACAACTTGATAAAGCCGAAATATTTTTGACTTTTAGCGTAGACTCTTTGATCGACTACCTATCAATCCATAATTACGACATGAAAGCTTTTGGCTCCATAGAAATGGATACTGGGTTAGTTAAAGAGCTAATACGCATAAAGGAAGAGGAGCAAATCGGCTACAGAGCACTTATTCAAAACACCCTGTACACACACATTCAAGCCACAACAGGCGCCCCTTTTTATTCACCATTTTTTATAAAATCAATTGATGCTCATCGAAGTTATTTGTTCATTCATCTCTCGAACCACCGAGAAGCGCGCAATGTAATTGGTGAGATTCATTGGCAAGAGAATAACACCTCCGCTCATAGCGGCGGCGCCGGCTTGAATGCTTTGGGTTTCACACCGGACGGGGCGAATTTAGATCAATTGTCGATAGGTTTTTTATTCGATGAGAATGCTAGGGTGCGATCAGAGAAGACATTAAATGAACAGCTACCACGCATTATCATTGATAGCATGCGAGATGGGCCACCCACTCTAGAAACCTTGTTCGAATCTCGCTGCAATGAAACACCCGTAGTCCGAGACATGTTTGCGCGATCATTGGTGCAACTGCGAAATCAAAAAGAAATTATAATTGTAGATGCTTCTGGCAAGGAAAAGCCAAGATCGAAAACAATAGAATGGACTGATAGGGTTAGGCTTCCTGATCAAACCACGTTTCTTGGTCCATTCTCGACCACTCGAAGGAAGTAGCACCTCTTCCAGGCGCCCCCTACTTCCGCCACGGCTTTTCCGCGCCGCCGAGGAAGATGAGTTCGCCGCGCAGCTAGGTGCCGTTACCATCGGGCACCATAGTCAGGCCCGCCCCGATTTCCGCCTCGGCTTTGCAGCCCGAACACACTCCTCCGCCGTCTTGAACCGCTTCAGCTTCTGGCCTGATCGCGCCTCCGCCATCGCTTCGCGCGTGGCAGCATTCGGCACCCGAGCTTCACTCTTGCGCGCCATGTCCCGCCCCTCACTCCCGCCCGATCTCCGCCAGCAGCCGCCGCGCGCCTTCGGCCAGGAAGCTGGAGCGGCTATGGCCGGCATTCTTGCCCACGCGGTCGATGCGCTCGATCAGATGTTCGGGCAAGGTGATGGAGATGGCCTTGGCTTGGCCGGGCAGATCGAGATGGATCAGCGTGCGCAACACTTCGGCCACGTCCGCATCGCGCGGCGCGGCATCCAGCGCGGAAGGCTCGGGCAGGGTTTCACCATCCTCGATCATGCCTTCGATATGGAAGGCCAGGGCTTCTTCCGCATTCAGCAAGGCTTGATCGAGCGATGCACCCATGGCGACGCAGCCGGGAAAATCCGGGAAGGCGACGCCGAAGCCGGATTTGGCCTGCTCGACGATGGCCGGATAATAGCGGGTCAACATGGCGCATTCTCCTCAGTGATAACCTTGGTCTTCACCGCAGCTTGAGGCCGGCCTGGGCCTCGATGCTCTTGATGGTGCCGATGGGCAGGTCGCGTTCGGGATGCGGCACCGTCACGCGCCCCGGCTTAGTGGGGTGGCGGAATTGATGGTGGCTGCCCTTCACGTTCACCAGATCCCAGCCATCCGCCTTCAGGCGGTCGATGATCTCGCGGCTGGAGAGGCTCTTGCCCATACGGCTCCATTTATATAGATATTATCTATATAATACTGCCGCCCAAAAGGCAAGCCTGCCCCCCTCACCCCTCCCTGGGGATGAGCGGCCCATCGGGGCCGTTGAGCAGGATCATCTTGCCGAGCAGCCAGGTGCCATTGCCATCGGGCGCGGCGATGGGCAGATGCACGGAATCGAATTTCAGGTAATCCTTCGCCGCCCAGAGCACGGCGCCGTTGGCGCGCAGCACGATATGTTTGCGCACCACGATCTGATAGGCGTTGATCACCGCATCGGCATCGGCGGCGGAGAAGCCCCAGAGCAATTGCCGCACGGTGGAGCCGGTGAATTCGCGGCCATGCATGGCGGTGAGGTCGGCGCCGATCAGGCGGTAGCGGAAATCGGCGCCGCCTTCCAGCGGCTCGACGATGAACAGGCTGCCGAGATGCTCTTTCAATTGCGTGGGATCAATGTCACGCCGATTGGGAATGCCGCCCTCGGGCTTATGCGCGCGCCAGTAATGCAGCAGGGATTGCAGCACAGGCGCATCGTCGAGCGCTGGATTCAGCTCGGCCTTCAGCCGGCCGCTCATTGCGCTCTGCCCATCATGGCGCTCTGCCCATCATGGCGCTCTGCCCATCATGGCGCTCTGCTTGGCATCGCAGCCCGCTCCCCTTTTTTAACTCTGGCGCTTTTTTATCCCGGCTTAAGCATCACTATAGGCCCGGCTCAGCCGCCCAGGAAGCGTTTGGCATCGGCGGCCGTGCGCGCCGGCGCTTCCTCCATCGGCACATGGCCAAGGGCGGGATAGATGATGAGCGTGGCATGAGGCAGCTGGGCTTTGAAGGCTTCGGCATATTTCGGCAGAATCCAGGTGTCGCGCGCGCCCCACAGGATCAGCACCGGCTGCCTGATCTCGCCCAGCCGCGCGGCGGCATCGGCATCGCGGGTGGCGCTGGTCACCTGCATGGCGGCGCGGCGGTTGCCGGCGCGGTGCATCAGCTCGAAATAGCGCGTCACCAGCGCCTCGCTCACCAGGGTGGGATCGCCATAGGCGCTTTTCAGATTGGCGGCGAATAGCCAGCGCGGCGTGGCGATGGCCAAACCCTCGCCCACCAGCCGGCCGAACCAGGCCATGGCGCCCAGGGCCAGCACGCCGGGTCGTGGCTCGTCGCGCGGCAGACCGGCGGCATCCACCAGGATCAGGCGTTCCACTTGGCTGGGCTGGCGCAGGGCATAGCGCCAGGCAACATGGCCGCCCATGGAATTGCCGGCCAGGGCGAAGCGCGGCAGGCCGAGCGCGCGGGCGAAGCCGGCCACCATCTCGGCCATGGCATCGGGGCCATAGCGCCCGGCGGCATCAGGCCCGGTGAGGCCATGGCCGGGCAGATCCAGGCGGATCACGCGATGGCGGTCGCTCAGGGCCGCCACCCAGCCATCCCAGGTATGCAAGGAGGCGCCAAAGCCATGCAGCAGCAACAGCACCGGGCCATCGCGCGGGCCCTCATCGCGATAATGCAGCCGCAGGCCATCCACCAGGATGAAACGCGAGGGCGGCGCGGCATAGCGCGCCTCCAAGTCGGCCGGCGGCAGATCAGGCGTGCGCTGCAGCCACAGCCCGCCCGCTACAAGACCAAGCAGGCCAAGCAGCAACACGGCAACGGCAATCGCAAGGCGGCGCAGCATGATGCTTAAGCTTTCTCGGTTAGAAGAAATGGGCGATATTCAGGATCAGCGCCACCTCATCGGCGGGCCGGCCGCGTGCTACCCAGGCAAAGGGCAGCAGGATGCGGCAATAGCGCTGGTAATCCTTGTTCATCCAGAATAGCGAGCGTTCCACATAATGCGGCAGGCCCTGCCGCGCCACCCAATCATATTCCGGCTGGATTTCGGCATTCTTGGCGCCATGGAATTGCGCCATGCTATGGCCGGTGAATTCATGGCCATGGATCTGCACCATGAAGGTGCCGGCCAGGCGGCAGCGATAGCCCGCCTCGCCGGGCAGCCGCTCCCACATCACGATATGCGGCAGCAGGTCGGGGATTTCCCTCGGGTCCAGAGCGGCGCGATCCGGCAGGCGGCGCCCGCCGCGCTTGGCCTGCCACCAGGCCAGGGCCCGCAGCAGGCGCGGATCATCCAGGGCGGCAAGCGTGGGCGACGACAGCGGGGCGATAACGGCGGACATGGCCTAGACTCATGCCGCAAAAGCCGCCCGCCACCAAGCGATTTCGCCGATGCTTTATTCCCGCCGCTGAATCCCCGATCATGGCGACAAAGGCATAAACGGAGGGAACCCGATGTCGCTGATGAAAGCGCTGGATTTCAGGGGCAAGGCGGTGCTGGTCACCGGCGGCTCGGATGGCATCGGCTTTGGCGTCGCCCAGGCGTTTTTCGAGGCCGGCGCCAGTGTCACGGTCACCGGCACACGCGACGCCACCGCCTATGGCAAGGATTACGGCGCGCTGAAATTCCGCCGCCTGGATGTCAGCGACCATGCTTCCGTGATCAAGCTCGCCGCCGGTTTTGAGGAACTGGATGTGCTGGTGAATTGCGTCGGCACTGTGCTCTACAAGGGCCAGGAATTCGAGCGCGAGGGTTTCGCCCGCGTGGTGGATATCAACCTCACCGGTGTGATGGATGTGTGTGCAAGGCTCCAGCCCGCGTTAGCCAAACGCCGGGGCAGCATCATCAACCTGGATTCAGTCGTCACTGAACAGGCGGCGCGCAACAACCCGGCCTATTCCGCCAGCAAGATCGGGCTCAAACATCTCAACAAGGTGCTGGCGATGAAATGGGGCAAGCAGGGCATCCGCGTGAACGGCGTTGGCCCCGGCTTCGTGCCCACCAAGCTCACCGCCAACCAGGCCGGCAATGAAGAAGGCATCGCGGCGCGCCTGCCTTTGGGCCGCGTCGGCACGCCAGAGGATATCGCCGGCGCCGTGCTGTTCCTCGCCTCGCCGCTGGCGGGTTATGTCACCGGGCAATCGATATTGGTGGATGGCGGCATGACACTGCTGAGCGCGCTGGGGTAAGGAACTAAGGAAATGCGGTGCCTGTATCGCGGCTCATTCCCAAACATCACATCTCTTGGATATTCTGCATCACAATAGACTTTTTGTATTCCAAAAGAGCAAAAAACGGTACAACTATGCGTCATAACGGACTGCCAAAAAAGCTATTTTTGCGGGGATAAAAATGCCAGATCGTGCGCGCCTAAGGGTGTATGGTGAAGGTGAAATGGAGGTCCGGCTGGTCAAAGATTACCTTTCGGACTTTCAACATGCATACAACTCTCTGCTCGTCTTCGAGCACATGCTAGATGGTATCCGCCGTAGAATGAAAGATTACCCTCTCTCCTCTGCTCTTCTGTTCGACTACTACGAGGAGGCCGTTTGGTCTAAGAGACCCCGTCGCTTCATGCAGACCACTTCGGACTGGCCTCCGACACTTGACCAACTGCACTCCCGCGTCCCTCTTTCGGAGCAATTGATCCTTTCGGGAGTTCAAATTGCGTCTCCAGGGTTCTGGGAATTTGTAGGCAGCTTGAATCCCCTAGAGACTCTTAGAAAATACCTCTGCGACAGACACGAAAGGCGTAAGGACCGTGAATATCGAGAGCCTGCTGAAAGAAAACGCTTGGAAATGGAAAATGAAATTCTCAGAAGTAAGGAGATCTCCGAGCGAATAAGATTAGCAAAAGAACTCGGTGCTACTGATCGAGATTTGGCGCCGCTGGTAAATGATTTGATCGCACGCCCTCTGGGGGCATTAGATCAGTATCAAAATCGTGGACTGATTAACCGTGCTGAGTTTACATTAGATAGAATGCCAAAGGACTAGCGTTCGGCTCGGGCATGACCGAGGTTTTCTTGTCATACCCGCGAAAATGGGTATCCCATTTTTGCTTGATGTTCACAAAATGTTCGTATATAATAAAATCAATGGGTTAAATGCCGCACGAACACCAGCGAAGCAAAATGAAGCGTCAGCGAACACGAACGACGCTGTAGCGAACACCAGCGAAGCACCAGTGAAGCGGAATGAAGCGCCAGCGAAGCGCAGCGAGCAAAAATGAAGGCGCCGCGCGCGGCGGCTTCGAGCTTGGGGCGTTTTACTAAAATCAAGGGCTTAGGCCCGCCCGGCGCCTCGGTCGGCCCTCCCCCTTGGCCCGCCACTTTCCCCCTCCCGGCGGCCTTCCCCGGCGGCGCCCGGCCCGCCTACACTCGCCGCCATAAACGGGAGGCACCATTTGAGCGAGACGGTTCAGCACGGCGGCATCGAGGATGACGGCACGTTTGATTACATCATCGTGGGCGGCGGCACCGCCGGCTCGCTGCTGGCCAACCGGCTCTCGGCCGATCCAAGCAAGCGCGTGCTGCTGATCGAAGCCGGCGGCAAGGATGACTGGATCTGGTTCCACATCCCCATCGGCTATCTCTTCGCCATCGGCAATCCGCGTTCCGACTGGTGCTTCAAAACCGAAAGCGTGCCGGGCCTCAATGGCCGCTCGATTGGCTATGCCCGCGGCAAGGTGCTGGGCGGCTGCACCGCGATCAACGCCATGGTCTATATGCGCGGCCAGGCCGCCGATTACGATATGTGGCGCCAGCAGGGCCTTACTGGCTGGGGCTGGGATGATGTGCTGCCGTATTTCCTGCGCCACGAGGATCATTGGTCGGGTGGCGCCCCGAACGGCACGATGCCGCTGCATCACTCGGGCGGCGAATGGCGCGTGGAGCAGCCGCGCGTGCGCTGGGATATTCTCGATTCCGTGCAACGCGCAGGCGTTGAGATCGGCATTCCGGCGGTGGATGATTTCAACCGCGGTGACAATGAAGGCTCAGGCTATTTCCAGGTCAATCAGCGCAAGGGCATGCGCTGGTCGGCCGCCACCGCCTTCCTCAAGCCGATCATCGACCGGCGGCGCAATCTGGAGGTGCGGCTGCTGTCGCATGCCGAACGCATCACGTTTGATGGCAAGCGCGCCAGCGGCCTGATCTATCGCCGCAACGGTACGCGCTTCCATGCCAAGGCCGCGCGCGAAGTGTTGCTCACCGCCGGCGCCATCGCTTCGCCGCAACTGTTGCAGCTTTCCGGCATCGGGCCGGGCGACTTGCTGCGCCAGCATGGCATCGAGGTTTTGCATGAGCTGCCGGGCGTGGGCGAGAATCTGCAGGACCATCTGCAATTGCGCGCCATCTACAAGGTGAAAAACGCCGTCACCATCAACGCGATTGACCGCTCGCTGCTGGCCAAGGCCAAGATCGCCCTGGAATACGCACTGTTTAGGCGCGGCGCGCTCACCATGGCGCCCTCGCAATTCGGGCTGTTCACGCGCTCAAGCCCGGAACACGCCACCGCCAATGTGGAATTCCATATCCAGCCGCTCTCGCTGGATAAGTTCGGCGATCCTTTGCATCCCTTCCCGGCCTTCACGGCGAGCGTGTGCAATCTGCGGCCCACGTCACGCGGCCATGTGCGGATCAAATCCGCCGATCCGTTTGCCGCACCCGCGATCCAGCCGAATTACCTGGCGACGCCGGAAGACCGCCGCGTGGCGGTGGATAGCCTCAAGCTGACACGGCGTTTGGCTGCGGCACCGGCTTTGGCGCAATACAGCCCTGAGGAATATCTGCCGGGCGCCCATATCCAGAGCGAGGAAGACATGTTCAAGGCCGCCGGCGATCTCGGCGCCACCATCTTCCATCCCGTCGCCACCGCCAAGATGGGCGTGGATAGCGACCCGATGGCGGTGCTGGATGGGCAATTGCGCGTGCGCGGCATAGAGGGCCTGCGCGTGGTGGATGCTTCCGCCATGCCGCAGATCACCTCGGGCAACACCGCCTCGCCCACGCTGATGATCGCGGAAAAGGCGGCGGAGATGATTATCCGCGACGCGCGTGCTTAAAACACCGCCGTCATGCCACGGCTTGGCCGTGGCATCCACGCGTGATTTTTAAAAGCAGTAAACCGTGGATGCTCGGGCCAAGCCCGAGCATGACGGTAAAAAAATTACTTGATCCCCGCCGCGCGCTTCACGCCGTCGGTTATCAGCTTGGCGGCTTCGTCGGGGCCCACCCACTTGGTGTCCTTCACGAACTTGCCCTTCTCCAGATCCTTGTAGTGGCTGAAGAAGTGTTCGATCTGCAGCAGCAGGCTGGGCGGCAGGTCTTCGTAGGAGCGCACATTGGTATAGAAGGGATGCAGCTTGTCGACAGGCACGGCGATGATCTTCTCGTCGCCGCCAGCTTCGTCTTCCATCATCAGCGCGCCGATCGGCCGCGAGCGGATCACCGCGCCGGCCACCACCGGCACCTGGCTCACCACCAGGATATCGCAAGGGTCGCCATCGCCCGACAGGGTGTGCGGGATGAAGCCGTAATTGGCCGGGTAGAACATGGCGGTATGGATGAAGCGGTCGACAAACAGCGCGCCCGAGTCCTTATCCAGCTCATACTTCACCGGCACGCCGCCGGCCGGGATTTCGATCACGGCGTTGACGTCGAAGGGCGGGTTCTTCCCCACCGGGATGCGGGCGATATCCATGGCTGGCTCCAATATGCTGCGGCGCGGCGGGTTTTACTGCACTGCAACATGAGCCGCAACGCTCCAAAAGTCGAAATCGTGCAGTTTCCCTTGGGTTGCGCCGAGCTTACCCCTACCCTGGGGCGAAGCAAAAGGAATCGGCGCCAGAAGGAATTAACCGCCCATGCACCGCACGCGGAACGTGAAGATCGTTGCCACCCTAGGCCCGGCCTCCTCCCAGCCGGAGCAGATCAAGGCCCTGGTGGAAGCCGGCGCCGATGTTTTCCGGCTGAATTTCAGCCATGGCAGCCATGAGGACCATAAGGCCCGCATCCAGATCGTCCGCGCCCTGGAGCTTGAGCTGGGCCAGCCCATCGGGCTGTTGGCCGATCTGCAGGGGCCGAAGCTGCGCATCGGCACGTTCGCTGGCGGCGCGGTGGACCTGGTGGCCGGCCAGCGTTTCCGCCTGGATGGCGATGCGGCGCCGGGCGATGCCAAGCGCGTCTGCCTGCCCCATGCGGAAGTGATGGCGGCCCTGGCCGATGGCACGGAGCTGCTGCTCGATGACGGCAAGCTGCGCCTGCGCATTGTTGGCACCGGTGCAGGCTGGGCGGAAGCCGAAGTGATGGTGGGCGGGCGCTTGAGTGACCGCAAGGGCGTGAACCTGCCCGGCGCGCTGGTGCGCATGAGCCCGCTGACGCCAAAGGACCGCGCCGACCTCGCCGTGGCGCTGGATATGGGCGTGGATTGGGTGGCGCTGAGCTTTGTGCAGCGGCCAGAGGATTTGATCGAGGCGCGCGGGCTGATCAATGGCCGCGCCGCTTTGCTGGCCAAGATCGAGAAACCCGCCGCCATCGCCTGTTTGCCGGAATTGGTGGAGCTGTCGGATGCGCTGATGGTGGCGCGCGGCGATCTGGGCGTGGAAATGCCGCTGGCGGAAGTGCCAGGGTTGCAGAAGCGCATCGTGCGGCTGGCACGCCGCGCCGGCAAGCCCGTGGTTGTTGCCACCCAGATGCTGGAAAGCATGATCAAGGCGCCGGTGCCCACGCGCGCCGAAGTCTCCGATGTGGCTACGGCCGTGTATGACGGCGCCGATGCGCTGATGCTCTCGGCTGAAAGCGCCTCGGGCGATCATCCGGTGGCGGCCGTCACCACCATGGATGCCATTGCGGCCCAAGTGGAACGCGATCCGCTTTATCGCGGCATCATGGATGCCGAACATGCCAGCCCGGATTCCACCTCGGCCGATGCCATCACGGCGGCCGCGCGCCAGGTGGCGGAAACCATCAATGCCGCCGCCATCGTCACCTACACCATGTCCGGCTCCACGGCTTTTCGTGCGGCGCGCGAGCGGCCGAAATCACCGATCTTGTGCCTCACACCCTCAACCATCACCGCGCGGCGCTTGGCTTTGGCCTGGGGCATCAATCCAGTGGTGGCGCCCGATGCGGTGGATTTCAGCGACATGGTGGAGCGTGCCTCAGGCATCGCGCGCGAGATCAAGATCGCCAAGGCCGGGGAATACCTGGTCATCACCGCCGGCGTGCCTTTTGGCACCCCGGGCCGCACCAATGTTTTGCGCATCGCTAAGGCTTAAGGCCGAGACCCGCCCATGACCACGATCATGCTGCTGCTCGGCTCCAATGTGCTGATGACCTTTGCCTGGTATTGGCATCTGAAATTTCCTGAGCAGGTGCTCTGGAAGGTGATCGCCATCAGTTGGGGCATCGCGCTGTTTGAATATATCCTGGCGGTGCCGGCCAACCGCATCGGCTACACCACCGGCGGCTTCACCGCGGCGCAGCTCAAGATCACCCAGGAAGTGATCACGCTCGCGGTCTTCGCATTATTCTCGATTTTCTATCTGGGCGAAGCCGTGCGCTGGAATTACCTGGCGGCCTTCGCCTGCCTGATCGCCGCCGTGGTCTTCATCTTCAAATTCTAAAAGCGAGGCGCCTAGAGTTCCTTGGCGTCCATCTTGCGCCGCAGGTCTTTCAGCTTGCCCTGCAGGTCCGCCATATGCGGATTGGCGGCCAGGGCGCGGCGATAGGCGCGCAAGGCCTCGGGCAGGTTATCCAGCCGCTCCATGATCAGGCCTAAGCCGGCCAGCGCGCCGAAATGGCGCGGCTCCAGTTTCAGCGTCCGCTCCACATCGGCCACCGAGCCGGCATAATCGCCATAGAGAAAGCGTGCCGTGGCCCGCTTGTTATAAGCCTCGGCGAAATCCGGCTTCAGGTCGATCATGGCGGCGAAGATCTGCTCGGCGCGCTGGAACTCACCCTGGTTCATCAGCTGGGTGCCCGATTGCAGCAGGCTATCCAGGGTGTCGGAACCCGAAACACCCCAGGATTCCCATATCTTGCGCTCAAGCTGGCGCGCCTCCATGGGGTTCTCGGTCTCGTAGAGCTTGTCAAACAGCAGGTCGAGCGGCTCTGCCGCCCGACTGGGCGGGGCCAGCAAGAGCAGGGCAGCCGTGAAAAGGCTCCAGACGATCCGCATGCCTATGATGGTAGGCCGCGCCCGGCCTTCCGGCAAGATGGAATTGCACCCCTTTTGCGTGTCGCCGCACTGCTCCTAGCTCAGCAGGAAATGCGCATGCGCGGTGGCGACCGGCTTGGACGGATCGTCCTGCCAGGCCTCGGCGCGCACATTGGCCACGCGGCGGCCATGCTTGGTGACAATGGCGCGTGCGAAGGTGTCCACCGGCTTTGCCGAGCGCAGGTAATCCACACTCAGATCAATGATCTTCGGGATCGTGTCGGTCTCGGCCGCCCAGATAAGCTGGATGATGGCGGCCGATTCCAGCAAGGCGCCAATCACACCGCCATGCAGGGCCGGCAGGCGCGGATTACCGATCAGCTTTGGATTGGCTGGCAACACGCAGAGCGGCCCTTCCGCTTCCTTGCGTACCTGCAAACCGAGAAAGCGCAGATAAGGCACGGCTTGAGTGAAACGCTCGAAATCATCAGCCTGCCGTGCTGCGCGGACGAAGGCTTCCAGTTCGGCGTTCATGGCGACGCCCCTTCGCGCTTGCGCGCCACAATGGGCGCCTTGTCGGACGAGCCGAGCATGAAGGTGGCGACGCAGGAGGCGACCAGATCGTCAGGCTTATCCGGGTGATAAGCACTGCCGCGCAGGAAGGCGATGGTGCGGGTGATTTTGTAGCAATGGGCTGAAGCATAAAGCTCGGCATGAGCGCGCGCCGGCTTCAGGTAGTCGATGCGCAGATCCAGCGTGGCGATGGCCTGCAGCTTGCGCGTGCCGGCAAACACCGCCATGCCGCAGACCGTATCGATCAGCGAAGTGACCGCGCCGCCATGCAGCACGCCGGTGGTGGGATCGCCGACCAGTTCGGGATTATAGGGCAGAGCCAGGATCGTATCCTCCGCCGACACTTTGATCACCCGGATGCCAAGTGCCGCACAATGCGGGATCCCTTGCCGGATATGCGCTTCGATCAGCGCCGGGTCGATATCAGCCGGGTTGACCTTGATCTCGCTCATGGCAGGTTCCGGCCATGGTAGTTGCGGTACCATTCCACGAAGCGCGGCACGCCCAGATCAATCGGCGTGCTGGGCTCGAAACCGAGGTCGTTGCGGATCGCCTCGATATCGGCATAGGTGGATTTCACGTCGCCAGGCTGCAAAGGCAGCAGGCGCTTTTCCGCCTTCTTGCCCAGGGCCTGCTCGATCAGGCCGATCAGGCGCAGCAATTCTTCCGGCTTGTTATTGCCGATATTGTAGAGCTTGTAGGGGCGGCCATGCTCGTTGGGTGACGCCGGATGATCCAGCGCCGCGATGATGCCGCGCACGATGTCATCGATATAGGTGAAGTCCCGCTGCATGTCGCCGTGGTTGAACACGTCGATCGGCTTGCCTTCCAGGATCGCCTTGGTGAACAGGTACATCGCCATATCCGGCCGGCCCCAGGGACCATAGACAGTGAAGAAGCGCAATCCGGTCTGCGGGATATGGAACAGATGCGCATAGGCATGGCTGATCAGCTCATCAGCCTTCTTGGTGGCGGCATAGAGCGACACCGGCTGATCAACGCGATCCTCCACCGCGAAAGGCAGTTTGGTATTGCCGCCATAGACCGAGGAGGACGAGGCATAAACCAGATGCTTGAGCTTAGGCCAATTGCGGCAGAGTTCCAGGATGGCGGTATGGCCCAGCAGGTTGGCGCGTATATAGGCGAAAGGGTTGATCAGCGAATAGCGCACGCCGGCCTGAGCGGCCAGATGCACCACGCGGGTCACCGGCTCATGCGCCAGGGCAGCCTGCATCGCTTCCCAATCGGCGATATCCAGCTTCTTGAAGCGGAAACCCTTGCGGCCTTCGAGTCGGGCCAGCCGGGCCTGTTTCAGGGTGGGATCGTAATAATCATTCAGATTATCGACGCCAATCACCTCTTCGCCGCGGCCCAGCAGCAGTTCGGCAACATGGTATCCGATGAAGCCGGCGGCGCCGGTGAGCAGAACAGTCATTCAGCAGGACCTCGCAGCGCCGGAAAACCGCAAAGGAAACAGTTTGGCGGCGCAGTTGACTATGCCGGGGTATCTACCAGAATCAAAGGAAAGAGCAACCAGCCGACCACCCTGCCAGCCGGCCAATCATCCGCTCGCGAATAATGCTACCAGCCGAGGTCAAAGCTGGTTTATAATTAGGTCAGTATTGCTTACCTATCTGCCTAACCCCGGGCTGGAGCGGTGCTGACATCGAGGAGGAAAACGGGATGCTGACGAATGTCACGCTCGACGACAAATACACCCTGGAAAAGGGGCGCGTTTTCCTCACCGGTACGCAGGCCCTGGTGCGCCTGCCGATGCTCCAGCGCAAGCGCGACCTGCTCGCCGGAGTCAATACCGGCTGCTTCATCTCCGGCTATCGCGGCTCGCCGCTCGGTCTGTTCGACCAGCAGCTTTTCAAAGCGCGCAAATTCCTCAAAGAGAACCACATCCATTTTCAGCCCGGCTTGAATGAGGACATGGCCGCCACTTCGGTCTGGGGCAGCCAGCAGGTGGGCATGTTCCCCGGCGCCAATTACGATGGCGTCTTCTCCATGTGGTATGGCAAAGGCCCGGGCGTGGACCGCGCCATGGACGTGTTCAAGCATGCCAATTCGGCCGGCACCTCGCCCAAAGGCGGCGTGCTGGCGCTCTGCGGCGACGATCACGGCGCTGCCTCCTCCACGCTGGCGCATCAATCCGAGCACATGATGATGGCCGCGATGATGCCGATGCTGAATCCGGCCAGCGTCCAGGAATTCCTCGATTACGGCCTCTTGGGCTGGGCGATGTCGCGCTATGCCGGCATCTGGGTCGGCTTCAAATGCCAGACCGAGACCGTGGAAAGCTCGGCCAGCGTCTCCATCGATCCTGAGCGGCTGGTGATCAACTATCCCACCGATTTCAAGATGCCCCCAGGCGGCCTGAATATCCGCTGGCCCGATGGCGTGCTGGAGCAGGAACTGCGCCTGCAGCAGCACAAGGTCTATGCCGCCCTGGCCTTCGCCCGGGTGAACCAGCTTGATCGCGTGGTGATCGACAGCCCGCGCGCCCGGCTTGGCATCATCACCACCGGCAAATCCTATCTCGATGTGCGCCAGGCGCTGGACGAGCTGGGCATCGACGACAAGCTGGCCGCCGAAATCGGCATCCGGCTCTACAAGGTCGGCATGGTCTGGCCATTGGAGCGCGAAGGCGCGCGGCATTTCGCGGAAGGGCTTGAGGAAGTTCTGGTCGTGGAAGAAAAGCGCGCCATGATCGAGAATCAGCTGAAAGAGCAGCTCTATAATTGGCGCGAGGATGTGCGCCCCCGCGTGGTGGGCAAGTTCGACGAAAACCACGACTGGATCCTGCCCTCGGCCGGCGAGATCAGCCCCGGCATGGTGGCCAAGGCGCTCTACGATCGCATCAAGCGCTTCTACACCAACCCGCAGATTGAAGAGCGCATCGCCTTCCTGGAGCGTAAGGCGCAGGAAAAGAATGTCAGCAAGGTGGGCACCACGCGCACGCCGTATTTCTGCTCCGGCTGCCCGCATAACACTTCCACCCGCGTGCCGGAGGGCAGCCGCGCCGCCGCCGGTATCGGCTGCCATTTCATGGCGCTGTGGATGAACCGCGAAACCGCCACCTTCACCCAAATGGGCGGCGAAGGCGTGCCCTGGGTGGGCCAGGCGCCGTTCACCAACGAGAAGCATATCTTCGCCAACCTGGGCGACGGCACCTATTTCCATTCCGGCCTGCTGGCGGTGCGCCAATCCATCGCCGCCAAGGTAAACATCACCTACAAGATTCTCTACAACGATGCCGTGGCGATGACCGGCGGCCAGCAGCATGACGGCGAGCTGAATCCCGCCTCGATCACCCAGCAGGTCTATGGCGAAGGCGCCAAGAAGATCATCGTGGTGACCGATGACCCGGACAAATACCCCACCGACACGCCCTGGGCACCCGGCGTGACCATCCGCCACCGCGACGAGCTGGACGCGGTGCAGAAGGAATTGCGAGAGATCGAGGGCTGCACCGTGCTGGTCTATGACCAGACCTGCGCCGCCGAGAAGCGCCGCCGCCGCAAGCGCGGCACCTTCCCCGATCCGCAGAAGCGCGCCTTCATCAATGACGCGGTCTGCGAGGGCTGTGGTGATTGCTCGGTGAAATCCAACTGCGTCTCGGTAGAACCGCTGGAAACTGAGCTGGGCCGCAAGCGCAAGATCAACCAGTCAAGCTGCAACAAGGATTTCTCCTGTGTGAACGGCTTCTGCCCCTCCTTCGTCACTGTGCATGGCGGCCGCGTGAAGCGCGCCAAGGTGCAGGTGGGCAAGAGCGGCCCAAGCGAAGCTGATATTGCGGCGATGATTGAGAAGCTGCCAACGCCGGAAGTGCCGAGCCTGGAGCAGCCCTACAACATCCTGATAACCGGCATCGGCGGCACCGGCGTGGTGACCATCGGCCAGATTCTGGGCATGGGCGCGCATCTCGCCGGCTATGGCACCAGCGTGCTGGATTTCACCGGCCTGGCGCAAAAGAATGGCGCCGTGCTCAGCCATATCCGCATCGCCGCCGAGCCGGAGCAGATCCATGCCGTGCGCGTGGCAGCCGGCGGTGCCAACCTGGTGCTGGGCTGCGACATGGTGGTGGCGGCCAGCCCCGATGCGCTGGACAAGATGCATAGCGGCGCGACACGCGCGGTGATCAACAGCCACCGTACGCCCACCGCCGCCTTCACGCTGAACCCGAACACCCAGTTCGACGATAACGGCATGACCCAGGCGATCCGCAAGGCGGCTGGCGATAACCTCACCGAGTTCCTGGAAGGCACCCGGGTGGCCACCGCGCTGATGGGCGATGCCATCGCCACCAATATGTTCATGCTCGGCTATGCCGCCCAGCGCGGCCTGATTCCGCTGAAGCTGGAAGTTTTGCTGAAGGCCATCGAGCTGAACGGCGCCGCCGTGGAGAGCAATATTCGCGCGCTGAATTGGGGCCGGCTCTACGCCCAGGACCCCAAGACCGTGGAAGCCATCGCGCGGCCGGCCACGCCGCCAGCCGAGTTCCAGGTCTTCGCCACCAGCCTGGAAGATATCGTGGCCAAGCGCTACGACCTGCTTGTCGCCTATCAGGACAAGGCCTATGCCGAGCGCTACAAGACTCTGGTGGAAAGCGTACGCGTGGCCGAAAGCAGCCGCGCCAAGGGCTTTACCGGACTGGCCGAAACCGTCGCGCGCTATGCCTATAAGCTGATGGCCTATAAGGACGAGTATGAAGTGGCGCGGCTTTACAGCGATGGCGATTTCCACGCTAAGCTGAATGCGCAATTCGAGGGCGACTTCACCCTGGAATTCCATCTGGCGCCGCCGCTGCTGACCAAGAACGACCTCAATACCGGCCTGCCGAAAAAGATGACCTTCGGCCCCTGGATGCTGCGCGCCTTCAAGCTGCTCGCCAAGTTCAAGGGCCTGCGCGGCAGCAAGCTGGATATTTTCGGCTATACCGAAGAGCGCAAGATGGAGCGCCAGCTCATCACTGATTACGCTGCGCTGATCGGCGATGTCTGCGCCAAGCTGACGCCAGCCAACCACGGCATTGCCGTGCAACTCGCCGCCATCCCCGAGGAAATTCGGGGCTATGGCCATGTGAAGCTGAAACACCTGAAGGCGGCCAAGGATAAGGAAGCGGCTTTGCTCGCCGCCTTCCGCAACCCGGCGCCGCTCGCCACGGCGGCGGAATAATTTGGCGTGACGTGGCGGCATGCCGCTGCGTCATTACCATTTAGGTAATTGCCAAGCGGCAATTGTCATGGCCAGATTGCACCATGACCGAACAGCTTCAGCTCACCCGTGCCAACGGTACCAGCTTCACCCTGCTGCTTTATCCGCAGGATAAACCCGATGCCCCCGCCCTGCTGATCCAGCCGGCCATGGGTGTGCAGGGCAGCTATTACACTGTGTTGGCCGAAGCATTGCACGAAGCCGGCTACCATGTCGGCATTTCGGAATTGCGTGGCCATGAGGCGGCGGAAGACGCCAAGCGCCCCGATTGGGATTACGATTTCAGCTATGCCGACATGCTGCTAGAGGATTGGCCACAGGCGGCGGAAGCGATGCAGCAGCGCCTCCCACAGGCGCCATTCTATATCCTGGGCCATAGCCTGGGCGCCCAGATCAGCTGCCTCTATGCCAGCCAGCAGCCGGCCAAGCTCAAGGGCCTGATCATCATCGCCGCCTGCTCGGTGCATTGGAAACTCTGGGGCTTCCCCTTCCTGCTCTACAGCCAGGTGGCCGGCCAGATCGGCCGGCTGTTTGGCCACTTCCCCGGCAAGCGCTTCCGTTTCGCCGGGCGTGAGGCGCGCGGCGTGATGCGCGACTGGGCGCGCCAGGCACGCACCGGGCGCTTCATGGTTGGCCAGCCGCGCGTGGATTACGAACCCAAGCTGGCGGAAGTGACCCTGCCGGTGCTGGCGATCTCGCTGCAGGGTGATTTCTTCGCGCCGCGCCACACCATGGACGGCCTGCTGGGCAAGATGCCCAAGGCAGCGCTGACACGGCAGCATCTTGATCCCAAGTCGCTCGGCTTTGAGAAGATCGACCATTTCCGCTGGGCGCGGCAGCCGGCTTTGGTGCTGCCCCATGTGCTGGATTGGCTGAAGGCTCAACCCCAAGCCTAGGGCAGGCCTTGCGCAAGGGCGCATCCTGGGCCAAAACCGAGCCATGATCACGCTCGCAATCCTCGATGCCGCACGCCTTGATGCCCTGATCGCCGCGCCGCCCACCGACCTGCTCAAGGAGGTGGTGACCGCCACGCAGGCGCTGTATGCCGCCACTGGGGCTGCCGCGCCCTGGCTCAGCTATCTGGCTGAACGCGATGCTGCGCCGGTAGGCATCTGCAGTTTCAAGGGCCCGCCGCATGAGGGCCTGGTTGAGATCGCCTATTTCACCTTCCCCGGCCATGAAGGCCAGGGCATCGCCACGCAAATGACAGTGGCCTTGCTGCGCATCGCTTTTGCCGATAGCAGCATCAAGGCCGTGCTGGCCCATACCCTGCCAGAAGAAAATGCTTCAACGCGCGTGCTGCGCCATGCCGGCTTCAGGCTGATGGGTCTGATAGACGATCCGGATGATGGTACCGTGTGGCGCTGGGGCATGCTGCACGAAGGCTACCGCCCCTCGTAGCACTTCACCTTGGTGACCTCGCCGCTATCGGTCTCTTTGCTCGGCTCGCGGTAGATTTCCATGGTGCCGCGATTGCGCAATTTGCATTCGCCAAGTGGAAACCAGGAGGAGAGTAAGATCACATAGATATGCTCGCCGGAGCCCAGGCGGTCCGGCGCGCAATAGCGCGACACTTCCCGCGGCTTCACCTTGACCGTGGAATGCACGCGGCCCTCGCGCTTGATCCGCACCGGCCAGTTATATTGTGTGAGATTGGCAATCGAGACGCAGGCTTGCGCATCATCGGTGATGATCGGCGCCCGCCCTTGGGCGAACGCGGCCGAGGCCGGCAGCAACAGCGCGGCGACGCTCAGAAAAAGCGCGGCGCCGCGCAAGCTCATCTCACTCCGCCGCCTCTTGCAGGCCGAGCGCGCCCATATACAGATCGAGCAATTCTTCCTGCTCGTCCAGGTCGGCCTTGTCCATTTTGCGCAGGCGGATCACCTGGCGCATGATCTTCACGTCAAAGCCATGGCCCTTGGCCTCGGCATAGACTTCCTTCACATCGTCGGCAAGCGCCTTCTTCTCTTCTTCCAGGCGCTCGATGCGCATCACGAGCTGGCGGAGCTGGTCGGCGGCGAAATTGCCGGTCTTCAATTTGGTGGCCATGGGTAATCCTCAAGGGTAGGCAATCCGAAGCGGGGATTATAGCGAACGCCCAATCCGGCGGAACCCACCGCCAGAGAGTTATCCACAATCTAGTGCTTGTGGTCCTTCAATGCCTCGGCCAGCTTTTTCTGCTGCTCGGGCGAGGCTTCCTTCTGGTATTTCGCCTGCCATTCCGGGTAGGGCATGCCATAAACGATTTCGCGCGCCGCCATCTTGTCGATGGCAATGCCCTTGGTCTCGGCCGCCGCCTGATACCAGTTGGACAGGCAGTTGCGGCAGAAACCCGCCAGGTTCATCAGGTCAATGTTCTGCACATCGGTGCGCTCGCCCAGATGCTGCAGCAGGCGGCGGAAGGCGGCAGCCTCCAGTTCGGTGCGGATCTTGTCGTCGATGGCGTTGGTCATCTGCCGCTCCTTCAGGCGAAATTCAGGGTTTCTTCGGCCAGCCACTCTACCACGGCGCGCAGGGCTGCGGCAGGTTCCAGCCCCTTATCTAGGGCGGCCTGGTAAACCTGCAACTGCCGTTGCGCTGAGGTGCCGCGCGCCAGGATGCCCCGTGCGCCCTGCACTTCGGCCCAATAGCCGCCGGCCTGGGCTTCCTCGCGCACCAATTCGATCAATTCCTCCAGCAGGCCGCCATACTCCACCGCCTCGCCCTTGCCGAAATCCACCAGCCGGCCGGCAATGCCATAGCGTGCGGCGCGCCAGCGGTTTTCGTCGATCAGGGCATTGGCATAAAGCCGCCAGCGCTGGTTGCGCTGCTTCAGCCGCAACAGGGCCGCCAGCAGGCCGCGATAAAGCGCGGCAATCGAGATAGCATCGTCCAGCCTAGTGCAGACATCAGTGACGCGCAGTTCCAGCGTGGGGAAACGCGCCGAGGGGCGGATATCCCACCACAGCTTGGTGGCATCATCGATTAGGCCGGCGCCGACCATGCGTGAGATCATGCGCTGATATTCGCCCCAGCTCTCAAACCGCTCGGGCAGGCCGGTGCGCGGCATGCTGTCGAACACCGAAACGCGGAAGCTTTGCAGCCCTGTCACCTCACCCTGCCAGAAGGGCGACGAGGTGGACAATGCCAGCAGATGCGGCAGGAAATAGCTGACCTGATTCATCAGGTCGATGCGCAGGTCTTCGTCTGGAATCCCCACATGCACATGCAGGCCGCAGATCACCAGGCGGCGTGCCACGCCGGCCAGATCATGCGCCAGGGCATCATAGCGCGGGCGGTCAGTATGGCGCTGATCCGACCAGCGCGCGAAAGGATGCGTGCCGGCGGCAATCGGCGCCAGGCCATGGCGCGCGGCCACTTCGGCCACGGCGCGGCGCAGGCGCACCAGATCGGCGCGCGCCTCGGCCAGGCTGGAGCAGACCCTGGTGGCCACCTCGATCTGGCATTTGAGGAATTCAGGATTGATCTGGCCGCCAGCCAGGCCCTGCGCTTCAGCCAACATGGCATCGGGCGGCTCCACCGCCAGCGCGCCGCTGCCGCGCTCCACCAGCAGGTATTCCTCCTCCATGCCAATCGTAAAATCAGTCATGGTGTGAAATCAGTCATGGCTTGATACCCGCATCAGGCGGCCAGCGTCATCACGCCGCTTTCGGCCAGGATGCGGCGGAAGCAGCGATCCAGCCGCTCGGCCCATTCCGCCACGCCGGCATCGTCGCTGATCAGATCCTGGCGCACTTCCACCAGCACATGCGGCAAGCCGCGCCGTTCACCATGCTCGCGGATGCTGTAGCCAGCCTGGCTGCGGCCCGAATAGGGCTCGTTGTCACCCACCACCATACCCGGCTCCTCGCGCAAGGCCTGGATCAGCGGCAGGGCTAGGCGGCCGTCGGTATTCCACAGAATACCCGCATGCCAGGGCCGGTCGCGGCCTTTCATGCGCGGCGTGAAGGAGTGGATCGAGAGGATAGCCGCCTGCGCTGATCGTGTCAGGGCGTTATCCACGGCCGCCGCCACCGAGGAGTGATAGGGCGTGAAATAGTGTTCGATGCGGCGCTGGCGCTCGGCGTCACTTATCTCGCGGTTGCCCGGCACGATCAGGCCGTCGCTGATCTCGCAGATCAGGGTAGGATCATCCGGGGCGCGGTTGCAATCCACCACTAGGCGGGAGAAACCAGCCAGCAAGGCGGGCGCATCCAGGCTGGCGCTCAGCTTCTCGGTGAGCAGGGCCGCGCCGATATCCCAACCGACATGGCGGGCCAGTTGCTCATGGGTGATGCCGAGATCACCCAGTTCCGGCGGGATGGTGTGGCTGGCATGGTCGCAGATCAGCACCGCCGGGGCGCGGCCCTCGCCGTTCAGCACGCGAAAGGGGGGAGAATCGGTGGTCATTCTGGGCAGCAGCTTTCGACTCTTTGATAGGCCCGGGGCGGGTTAATTGCAAGGCTGGCGCGGCGTGGCGTATTCTGGCGGGGAAAGGAAACGCCCGTGTTGCAGCATATCGCCATTATCGGCAGCGGCCCCTCCGGCCTGTTCTGCGCTGATGCCCTGATCCGCCAGAATCCGGCGCTGAAGATCGATGTGATCGACCGCCTGCCCACGCCCTATGGCCTGGTGCGTTTCGGCGTGGCGCCAGACCACCAGGGCACCAAGGCAGTAAGCCGCCAGTTCGACCGGCTGTTCGGCAATCCCAATATCCGTTTCCTCGGCCATCTCGAGGTTGGCACCGATCTACCGCTCACCCTAGTGCAGGCCTTCTACGATGCCGTGGTGCTGGCCGTGGGTGCCCATGAAGATCGCCCGCTGGGGCTGGCTGGCGCCGCCCTGCCCGGCGTCTATGGCTCCATGGCCTTTGTTGGCTGGTATAATGGCCACCCCGATTTCGCCGATCTGATGCCGTTGTTGGATCGCCCCGGCCTCGCCGTGATCGGCCAGGGCAATGTGGGCGTGGATATCGTGCGCGTACTGGGCAAGACACCGGCCGAGATGGCGGCCAGCGACCTCTGCGCCCATGCCGCAGCCGCGATCCAGGCAGCGCCGCTGAAGGATATCTACCTGATCGGCCGGCGCGGCCCCGTGGAAGCCAGCTTCACCAGTGCGGAGCTTTCCGAATTGGGCAAGCTGGAACGCATGCGCCCTGTGGTGCAAAAAAGCGATCTGCCCGAGGCTTTGCCCAGCGGCATTGATGCGGCCGAACTGAAGGTGAAGGAGCGCAACCTTCAGCTGCTGCATGAATATGCCGCACGCACGGATGATAAGCCGATCCGGCTGCATTTCCTTTTCCATAGCGCGCCGCAACAGATCCATGGCAGCAAGCGCGTGGAGGCCTTGGCTATGGCAGGCCGTGAAAAGCCACTAGAGATAGGCACGCTGATCAGCGCCATCGGTTATCGCACCGCCACGCGCGGCGACATGCCGGCCGCCAATGAAGCCGGCCTGCTGGCCAATAGCGATGGCCTGATTGCAGCGGGCCTCTATGTAATGGGCTGGGCCAAGCGCGGCCCCTCGGGCACGATCCCCACCAACCGCACCGAAGCCAAAGCGGTGGCGGATCGCCTGCTGGCGGATTTCGCCCAAGCGGCCACGCCGCCCAAGCCGGGCGCTGCGGCGCTGGATGCCTGGCTGCATGAACATGGCCGCGATGTGATCGACTTCGCCGCCTGGAAGCAGATCGAGGCCGCCGAGATCGCCGCCGCCCGGCCCGGCGCGCCGCGCGAGAAGCTGGCACGCTGGAGCGATTTGCTGCACGGCCAGGCGCAGCAGCAGGCGCAGCAGTGAGCGCCGCGCCAGCAGCAGCCAATCCTTTACCTGTTTGGCCGGTGCTGGCTGCGACAACCGGCACGCAGGCCCTCACCACGCTTTGCGCCCTGGGCATCTCGGCCGTGGCGCCACGCGCTGCCGCCAGCCTGGATGTGGGCCCCGCGTTGGTCGGCTATCAGGTCAGCATCGTCTATTTCGGCGCCATGCTCACCTCGCTGATCGGTGGTTCCATCGTGCGGCGCTTCGGCCCCACGCGGGCCAGCCAGATGGCGCTCTGGGTGGCCGCCGCCGGCTGCGCGCTCTCGGCATTGGGTACTTTGCCCAGCCTGGCGCTCGGCGCCCTGGTGATGGGGTCGGGCTATGGCTTCACCAACCCGGCCGCCTCGCTTTTGCTCAGCCGCGTGCCGGCCGGCGGGCGGATGAACCTGATTTTCTCGATCAAGCAATGCGGCGTGCCGATTGGCGGCATGCTGGCCGGCCTGCTGCTGCCGCCGATCACCATCGCTTTCGACTGGCAGGCCGGCATGATGCTCTGCGGCCTGCTGGCCCTAACTCTCAGCCTGCTGCTGCAGCGGGTGCGCGCCCGCTGGGATACCGAGCGCGAAACCAGCGCTGCGATCTTCGCGCAGCCATTCGCCGGCTTCATCCTGATCTGGCGGCACCCGATCCTGCGCTGGCTCGGGCTCGCCTCGCTGGCCTATTCCGCCGTGCAGCTCTCCGTCACCGGTTTCCTGGTCACCTATTTGGTGGCGGAGGTGAATTTCACCCTGCTGGCCGCCGGCGCCATGCTGGCGGTGGTGCAGATCGCCGGTGCCTGCGGCCGCCTTGCCTGGGGCTGGCTGGCAGACCAACTGAAATCCGGCACCCTGGTGCTGATCATCAACGGCGCCGTGGCGGTGGTGGCCGCTTTGGCTACAGCGGCCATTGCGCCAGATTGGCCCTGGCTCGCCATCGCCGCCGCCGCCGGCCTGTTCGGCTTCTGCGCCATCGGCTGGAACGGCGTGTTCATCGCCGTGATCGCGCGCCAGGTGCCCACGCAGCAGATCGGCCATGCCACCGGCGGCACGCTCAGCATCACCTATGCCGGCGTGCTGATCGGCCCCTCGATCTTTGCCGCGCTGCACGATAAGGCCGGCATGAGTTACGGCTCTGCCTATGCCCTGATGGCGCTGGCAACGCTTATCGGCATCGGCTTCCTGCTGCAGGGCCGGCGCAATATCGTGCGCTGACGCTTAAGGCAGATCGCCTACCCGCAGATTCAGCGTCATACGTTTCGGCCGGTCGCCAAAATTCGCCGGCAGTTGCAGCGGCTGCGCCAGTCGCATGGCGCGCATGAAAGTTTCTGCTGCGGTACGAAAATTCTCAGCGCCCCGAGTGCGTGTGATTTCGTCCCAATTACGAATCATCAACCGCATTTCCATCGGATCGTTGCGTCCGAAAGGTGGCGCCAGCATGCCGTTGGGCAGCACTACATAAGAACCCGTGATCTGCACGTTCTCAAATTGCGGTGCTTGGCGATCAATAATCCAGTTATCAGCGATTTGCATCAGGAAGAAATCCTGCTCCGACTGGCGCATTTCCGGCGCAGTTTCAACAGCACGCTGGGCTTCCTCCTGCGTCATCGGCTTTGCTGGCGCGGCCTCCTGGCGCCGGGGAGCCGGGCGCTGCAAAGGTATCTGCACCTCAGGCTGGGGCGATGGCTGCGGCAGCGGCAGCGAGCGCTGGGTAGGTTTCGGCGCCTCTGCCGGCGCCTTGGGTATTGGCGCTGTGGATTTTTCAGCAATTGGCGCGCGCTGCAATTGCGGCGCCTCCGGCGGTGGCGGGGGTGGCGGTGGCTGCTGTGCCTGAGGTGGCGGCGGCGCGGGGGCCGGTGGCGGGATCACCATCTCGATTTCCAGCGGCGCGGCGGCGATCTTCTTGGCCGTATCCCAGGGCTGTTCGCGCAGCAGCCAGACAATGCCGGCATGCAGCAGCAGCGACAGCAGCAGGCCGGCCACGATCCAGCGGTCGCTGGGTTCGCGGTGTGGGCTGGCCTGCAGATAGGGCGGCGCTGAGAACATCAAGGAAGAGGTAGCCTTTCAGGGGGCATTCGCCAAGGCCCGAGCCTTTATGGCCGGGGCTGCCTTAAGGTATAAATTGCCCCACAAAATCAGGAAACACGCCAATTGTTTGGGAGAGAAACCGTGACCGAGCCCGTCCTCTATAGTCTGTCTGGCAATGTTGCCGTGCTGACCGTGAATAATCCGCCGGTGAATGCACTGGGCCAGGGCGTGCGCCAGGGCCTGATCGAGGGGCTGACGCGGGCCAATAATGATGCAGTAGCCCACTCAATTGTGATCCTTGGCGGCGGCCGCACCTTCATTGCCGGCGCCGATATCCGTGAATTCGGCAAGCCGCCCCAGGCGCCCGACCTCAATGCCGTGCTGGCCGCCATCGAGGCCAGCCCCAAGCCGGTGGTGGCGGCGATCCATGGCACTGCCTTGGGCGGCGGTCTGGAAGTGGCGCTGACCTGCCATTGGCGCGTGGCCGTGCCCTCCGCTCAAGTCGGCCTGCCCGAAGTGAAGCTGGGCATCCTGCCGGGCGCCGGCGGCACTCAGCGCCTGCCACGCCTAGTGGGGCCGCAGATGGCACTGGAGATGATCACCTCTGGCAACCCGATCCCGGCCAAGAAGGCCCTGGAAATGGGCGTGGTGGATCATGTGGCCGATGGCGAGCCGACGGCTATCGGCGTGGCCTTCGCGGAGAAAGTGGTGGCCGAGAAGCGCCCGCTTTCACTGGTAAGCCAGCGCAATGAGAAGGTCACCGGCATTGATCCAGCCATCTTTGAAGCCTTCCGCAAAGGCATGGAAAAGAAAGCCAAGGGCTTCTTCGCCCCCTGGCGCTGCGCCGATGCCGTGGAAGCCGCCTGCACCCTGCCCTTTGCCGAGGGCCTGAAGCGCGAGCGCGAGCTGTTCCTGCAATGCATGGAAAGCCCGCAGCGCAGTGCGCAGATTCATGCCTTCTTCGCTGAGCGCGAGGCGGGTAAGATTCCCGGCCTGCCCGCCGATGTGAAGCCGAAAACCATCAAGACAGCAGACGTGCTCGGCGCCGGCACCATGGGCGGCGGCATCGCGATGAATTTCGCCAATGCCGGCATCGCGGTGAAAATCCTCGAAGTGTCGCAGGAAGCCCTGAGCAAAGGCCTTGGCCTGATCGAGAAGAACTACGCCACCTCGGTGCAGCGCGGCTCGATGAAGCAGGAAGCCATGGACCGCGCCATGAAGCTGATCAGCGGCACCCAGCGCTACGAGGATATCGGTGAGGCCGATATTGTGGTGGAGGCGGTATTTGAGGAAATGGGCGTGAAGAAAGAGGTGTTCAAGAAGCTGGACGCCGTGATGAAGCCCGGCGCCGTGCTGGCCACCAATACCTCCACGCTGGATATCGATGAGATCGCCTCGGCCACCAAGCGGCCGCAGGATGTGATCGGCACGCATTTCTTCAGCCCGGCGAATGTGATGAAGCTGCTGGAAAACGTGCGCGGCAAGGCGTCATCGCCGGAAAGCATCGCCACGGTGATGCAGCTCGGCAAGACCCTGCGCAAGGTGCCGGTGCTGGCCGGCAATTGCGATGGCTTCATCGGCAACCGCATGTTGGCAGGCTATCTGCGCGAGGCGGGTTTCCTGCTGGAGGAAGGCGCCACCCCGAGTCAGGTGGATAATGCGCTGGAGGCCTTCGGCCTGGCCATGGGGCCGTTCCGTATGTCTGACCTTGCCGGCCTGGATGTGGGCTGGCGCATCCGCAAGGGCAAGGCGCATCTGCGGCCCCAGGATGAGCGCTATTCCCCGGTGGCCGACCAGCTCTGCGAACAGGGCCGTTTCGGGCAGAAAACCGGCGCGGGCTTCTACAAATATGACGGCCGCAATGCCCTGCCCGACCCGCTGGTTGAGGAAATCATCCTGGCTTCCGCCAAGGCCCAGGGCATCCAGCGCCGGACGATCTCGGATGAGGAAATCATCCAGCGCTGCATGTATCCGCTGGTGAATGAAGGCGCCCTGATCCTGGAGGAAGGCATCGCCATCCGGTCCAGCGATATCGACATCACCTATCTTTTCGGCTATGGCTTCCCCGTTTACCGGGGCGGGCCGATGTTCTGGGCCGAGCAGATCGGGCTCGACAAGGTGCTCGCCACGATCCGGGAATTCCACAAGGTGCATGGCAAGGCCTGGACCCCCGCCCCGCTTCTGGTGCAATGCGCCGAGGCTGGCAAGGGCTGGCCGAAGGGTTAGGAACCCGGCGCTTGCATCGCGCGTAGAGGTTTGAGCGGCCGTTATGTCCGAAGCCATTACCCATGAGAAACCGGGTGCCGACCCCATCGGCGCCCGGCGTACCTTCGCCATCATCGCCCATCCCGATGCCGGCAAGACCACGCTGACCGAAAAGCTGCTGCTGTTCGGCGGCGCCATCCATCTGGCTGGTGCGGTGAAGGCACGCGGCGAAAGCCGGCGCGCGCGGTCTGACTTCCTGAAAATCGAGCAGCAGCGCGGCATCTCGGTCTCCACCTCGGTGATGAATTTCGAATACGAGGCCTGGACTTTCAATCTGCTCGACACGCCGGGTCACGAGGATTTCTCGGAAGATACCTACCGCACGCTGACCGCCGTGGATTCGGCCGTGATGGTGCTCGACGCCGCCAAGGGCATCGAGAGCCAGACGCGCAAGCTGTTCGAGGTCTGCCGCCTGCGCGATGTGCCCATCGCCACCTTCGTGAACAAGATCGACCGCGAAAGCCGCGATCCTTTCGAACTGCTGGACGAAGTGGCCTCGATCCTGGCGCTGGAATGCGTGCCAGCCAATTGGCCCGTGGGCATGGGCCATGATTTCCGCGGCTGCTATGATCTTTTTGGCAAGCGCCTGCTGCTGGTGGGCAAGGAAAACAAGAATCTCGAGCCCGAGGTGATCATCCTGGATCGCGGCCTGGACGATCCGCGTGCCGCCGAGATGATTCCTGCGTCACAATTGGCTAAGCTGCGCGAGGATATCGAGTTGATCCAGGGCGCCTGCCCAGCCTTCGATCCGGAAAGCTATCGCCAGGGCCATATGACGCCGGTCTATTTCGGCTCGGCCCTAAAGAATTTCGGCGTTGATGAACTGCTCAAGGGCCTGGGCCAGTTCGCACCGCCGCCCCGGCCGCAGCCGTCTTCCGCCCGTATGATCGACCCGCATGAGAAGGCAGTCACCGGTTTCGTATTCAAGGTCCAAGCCAATATGGACAAGAATCACCGCGACCGCGTGGCCTTCTTCCGGCTCTGTTCGGGCCACTTCAAGCGCGGCATGAAGCTGCGCCAGGTGCGCAGCGGCAAGCCGATCACCGTGAGCAACCCGACGCTGTTCTTCGCCCGCGACCGTTCGCTGGCTGATGAAGCCTGGCCGGGCGACATCATCGGGATTCCCAATCACGGCACGCTGCGGGTGGGCGATACGCTTACCGAGAGCGAGGATTTGCGCTTCACCGGCATCCCGAATTTCGCGCCGGAAATCCTGCGCCGCGTGCGGCTTTCTGATCCAATGAAGGCCAAGCATATGCAGCGCGCGCTGGAGGATCTGGCCGAGGAAGGCGTTACCCAGGTATTCCGCCCGCGCTTCGGCTCGGATTGGATTGTCGGCCTGGTCGGGCCGCTGCAGCTGGATGTGCTGGCCGCCCGATTGGCCGAGGAATACAATCTCGAGGTTGGCTTCGAGCAGGCGCCCTATGAGACTGCCCGCTGGATCAGCGCCGACGACCGCAAGGATACCGAGCTGTTCGTGGAACAAAATCGCGCTACTATTGCCGATGACCGCGACGGGGCCCCGGTTTTCATGGCTCGAAATGCTTGGGAATTAACCTATATTGAGAAAAAGTGGGATAAAATACGCTTCCATGCGACACGGGAACGCTCCTGACCAGCCCCTACTCCGCCGCCGCCTTCTGGGCGCGCTCGGCAGCCTATTGCTGTTGCCCGGCCTTGGCCTGATTCCAAGACTGGCCTGGGCGGCTGATAAAAAAGAGCGAAAGGTCGATCCGAACAAGCCGGTGGAAAAACCCCTGGTCAACACCACTTTGCTGGTGATCGAGGCGGTGACCGCGCCGGTGGCGGGCACTCCGCTCGGCATGGTGATCATGACCTTCACGCTGGATTGCGGCACCATCGAGAATGCCCAGCAGGTGTTTGACCTGCTGCCGCGTGCCTACAACGCGATGATCCTGGAGCTGAACCGTGAGCCGCTGGGCAATAACGGTCGCATCTCGGAGCAGGATATCGACGCGATGAAGCGCCGCCTGCTCTTTCAGGTGAACAAGGCGCTCAGGGGCCCGACGGTGAATGCCGTGCTGGTGCGCAGCCTGCAGGAAGTGCCGCGCCGCAGTTGATGCCGGGCTGGCACTAAGTTACATCCCGCCATGCGAACGGATCATGCGCGCGTAGATGCGGATCAGCGCCCGCACGATGGGCGGCGATTCATTCAATAATTGATTGAAATGATCGGCCCGGATGACTTCGGCGCTGAGGCCACTCATCGCGATGGCCGTGGCGAAACGCGGCCCGCCATCCAGCAGGGCCATCTCGCCAAACACTTCGCCGGGCCCAAGCCGACGCAATTGCCGGACCCGGCCATCCAGTTCCTCGCGCTGCAAATCCACCTCACCGGTCTGGATCAGATAGGCAAAATGGCCTTCGCTATTCTGGCGGAATATGATTTCACCTGAAGCGAAGGCTTTGCGGTCCAGCACCCGCAGGCCCTGACGCTCGGATTTGATCGCACCGCCATCAGGGTCCAGCGCCGGCGCCTTGAGGCGCAAGCCGGAAGCGGTGCGGATGTTGCGCACAATGCTTTGCAACAGATAGCGCGCCAAAGGCGGCGCCAGATCCAGGGCGCGTTCAAGCGCCTGGCGGGTGATCGGCCGGCAGTCGCATGGCTCCAGGGCCACGGCGCTGGCCAAACGCGGCGCCGGATCGATCAGCGCCATTTCGCCAAACACACCGCCCGGCTTGATCATGCCAAGCGTCTTGCGGTCTTTCCCCTCGCCCCGGAAAATCTCCACCTGGCCAGTTTGCAGCAGATAGGCGACATCGCCGCCATCGCCTTCCTTCAGAATGACATCACCCCGTTGAAAAACGAGCGCGTCTTCCGTCACGGTGTCTCGTCGTCGCGTGCGAACAGGATGGCCTTAGCGCGAATGTCATCAACACTGGAAAGCAGATCGTCGATCTTGGCTTCCAGCAGATTGGCAGCCTGACGCGCCATAGATAATTCTTCTTCCACCGCCTGCAGCATCGCCTGACGCGCGGCACCGATCACCGCGCCATTGGGCTGCGCCGGGAAGCTGACGCATTTCTGCGCGAAGCGGCGCACGGCAGAGGCGCTGGGCAGCCGGCCCAGCAGCATATCTGCCGGCAAAGCCACCACCTCCCAGCCCGCCGGGCCGAAATAAACCGCGAAATCGCCATGGCTGAAGCCATCCACTTCGCGCTTGCCACTGCCGGTATCGGGCGCATGGATGCGGCAGCGCTCCCAGCCGAAAGCAAGGAATTCCTGCTCCGCCGCCTCCAGGCTGGCTTGGTCCTGCTGTTCGTTCGCGCCGTCCATCAAGCCACCCCTTTCATCACACCAAAGCCGCCGCATTGGCCCTCAGATGCAGCGGCGACAGCGTGCCCACCACCACCGTCGATACCCCTGGCAAAGCCGACACCGCCGCCAGCGCTGGGCCAGGATCGCGGCTATGGCCGCTGGCCAAGGCCTTCTTGATCAGCACCCCACGGCCACGGCCCGCAGCGGCCTGGATAACCGGCAACTGGTCCGTCTCCTGCTCATTATAGGTCACCATCAGCAGGTCGACGCAATCCACCATGCGAATGCCCCCGGCCAGACTTTTGCCAGAAAAGCCAGTCAGACGGATTCGACCTTGGCGTTTCAGGGCTTCCAAAGCCGCTACGGCAGGCAGAAAACGTTCGCCCGCCTCGTCCAAGCCGTCGGAATGCAGCAGCACGGCATCGAGATATTCCACGTCCAGCAGCCGCAGCGAGTTCTCCACCGATGCATGGATGGCATCCGGCGAGAAGTCGAACCGCGAAGCGCCATCAATGAAGCTTTCACCTGCCTTGCTTACCAGCACCCAATCCTCGCGCCGGTAACCCGCCAGCCGGGGCAGCAACTGGCCCAGCCGTGCCTCCGCCAGGCCATAGGCCGGGGCGGTATCGATCAGATTGATGCCAAGATCGCGCGCCGCCTCAAGCAAGGCCAATGCGGCAGCGTCGTCGGGCAACTCGAAACCCTGCGGGTATTTGACGCCCTGATTGCGGCCGAGCTTCACCGTGCCAAGCCCCAGCGGGCTGACCATGATGCCGGAATTGCCCAGCGGCCTCATCGCCATGCGGCATGCTCCCAGATCGGCTCGGCATAGGCGGGTGCTGGCCAATCCACCGCATCAACAACATTCAAGCCATCTGGTGCAGCCAGCAACGGCAACAAGGCATCAGCCAGTTTCGGCGCCAAAGCCAGCTTGGTCGGCCAGGCGATGGTGGCATTGCCATGATGCTGTAGCACCGGGTCTTCCGGTTTGCGGCCATCATCCGTGGCGCCCTCGGCACGATCAACGCGCCAGCCGGCAAAGCGGCAGCGACTGAGATCAAGACGCGGCAACAGCGTGGCGAATTCCTGTTTCGCGGCCTGGATCAATGCCGTTTCGTCTTGCGCCACACCGGCTTCCGCCAATTGCCCGCCGACATACCAGATCAGCCGGCCATCGGCGCAGCGATGGCTGGTCACCGTTACCCGCGGCTTGTCGCTGGTATCGAAGCAATGGGCAAAAAGCGGTGCCGGGGCGCGCTCGATCAGCAGCATCTGCAACGGCCGACGTTGGGCGCGGGCGGCAGGCTGGCCCAGGGCCTGCAAAGCCACTTCGTTGCCCGCACCGGCAGCGAAAACATAATGCCGCGCCACCACGCGGCGCTCGGCGCCCGAGGCATCCCGCAGCAACAGCACACCGATGCCATCGGCCGCGCGTTCGATGCGGAAATCCGGCAGCACCCGTTTGATTGCGGCAATATGCGGCTCGGCCAGGGCGCGCAGCAGGCTCGGCACATCCAGCACCATTTCATCAAGCTGATACACCGCGCCAACATGTTCGGGATCGGATAGAACCTGCGGCCATTGCGCCGGCACCAGTGGCTCCACCCGGCCGCGCAGCATTTTCGCACCAAAGAAACCGGCCACGCGGCTGGCAAGATTGCGCCGGGCCCAGAACAGGTGATGCTCGGCATTCACCTTGGCGGCAGAGAGATCAATCTCGCCCTGCCCGGCCAGACAGGCGCGCCAACGCGCCGGCATATCCGCCAAGGCATCACTGGCGCCAGCGATTTTAAGATCGATGGCGTATTTTAGGCCGCCATGGATGATGCCCTGAGAGGCCAGTGTCTGCCCAGCGCCCAAAGCCTCGGCCTCGAACAGCATGGCCTGATAGCCTTGCGCGCGCAGTCGGGCGAGCAGCCAGAGGCCGGCAATGCCGCCACCGACTATCGCGACATCGAGCCGCATGTGGATCAGCTCCGCAATTTCTTGATCGTGGCCGTGGTGCTGTGGCCGGCCACCAGACGCGACACCTGCACCTCGCCGCCATAGGCCTGCACGATATGGGCGCCGATCACGCCGTCGATGCCATAATCGCCACCCTTGATCAGCAGATCGGGTCGCAACGCCTCCAGCAACGGGATTGGCGTATCTTCCTCGAACACGATCACCAAATCCACCAGGCTCAAAGCCGCCAGCAGGCGCGCGCGGTGTTGTTCATCCTGCACTGGGCGTTCCGCGCCCTTCAGCTTGCGCACCGAACTATCGGCATTGATCGCCACAATCAGCCGGTCGCATTTGCCGCGCGCCTCGGAAAGCAAAGCCAGATGGCCGGCATGCAGCAGATCGAAGCAGCCATTGGTGAAGCCGATACGCTCGCCGCGCAGGCGCCAGCGCGCCACGATGTCACGCGCCTGGGCCAGTGTCGCCACCTTGCCATCGATGCCCAAGGGATCGGGCATATGCAGCGCCAGGCGCAATTCCTCGGGCAACACCACGGCGGTGCCCACCTTGGCCACCACGATGCCGGCGGCGGCATTGGCGATACGCGCCGCCTGGGCCATCGGCAGGCCGGCGGCCAAAGCCACGGCGAGCGCCGCCACCACGGTATCGCCAGCACCTGATACATCAAAACCCTCGCGCGCCTCGGCCGGCAGATGCAAGGCCGGCTGCTTCGCATCGCCGATCAAGGTCATGCCCTGGGCGCCGCGCGTGATCAGCGCCGCATCAATGCCGCTTTCCTGCATCAGCTTGCGGCCCGCCGCCTCTACCTCGGCATCGTTGTCGCAATGGGCACCCGCAGCCAGGGACGCTTCCTTCTGGTTCGGCGTCACCAGCGTGGCGCCACGATAGCGGCGGTAATCCTCGCCCTTGGGGTCCACCAGCACCGGCAGATTGCGCTTGCGCGCCGCCGGCAGCAAAGCAGCCAGCAAGGTATCGGCGACCACGCCCTTGGCGTAATCCGATACGATCACCGCATCAACATCGACCAGGGCCTCAAGCACGGCCTGGATCAGCGTTTCCATCGCGCTTTCAGCAGGGCGATTGCTGCGCTCACGATCTACCCGCAGCAATTGCTGCTGACCACCAATGAAGCGAATCTTCTCCGCTGTCGGCCGGGTTTCATCCACCACCAACAGGGGCTCGATGCGGGTCTGGGTCAATGCATCATGCAATTCATCGGCGGCGGCATCGTCGCCCACCAGGCCCACCAGCTTGGCGCGGGCACCGAGCGAGGCGATGTTGCGCGCCACATTGCCAGCCCCACCGGGCATAGCGATCTCGCGCTCGATCTGCATCACCGGGATCGGCGCCTCCGGCGAAATGCGTTTCACGCCGCCATAAACAAAGCGGTCGAGCATGATATCGCCCACCACCAGGATGCGCGCCTTGGCCAAAACATCGAGATTGAGAGGAAGATGATCGCTCATACCGCTATTGCGGCGACCGCTTGGCCAGGATGCGCTGCAAAGTGCGGCGATGCATCTTGAGCCGGCGCGCCGTCTCCGAAACGTTGCGGTCGCATAATTCAAACACGCGCTGGATATGCTCCCAGCGCACCCGCTCGGCCGACATCGGCTCGTCAGGCGGCGCCGGATGCGCGGCGTTGCCAGCGCGCAAGGCGCGGTCCACATCATCGGCATCGGCGGGCTTGGGTAGGTAATCCACCGCGCCAGCCTTCACCGCCGCCACGGCGGTGGCGATATTGCCATAGCCGGTGAGCATCACCACGCGGGCATCCTGGCGCACGGCGCGGATGGCGCTGACCACATCCAGGCCATTGCCATCGCCAAGCTTGAGATCGACCACGGCATAGGCCGGCGGGCGGCTGCGCGCCATCTGGATGCCGGTGGCCACGCTATCGGCCGCCTGCACGGCATAGCCGCGCTTTTCCATGGCCCGCGCCAGCCGCAGCCGCAGCGGCTCGTCATCATCCACGATCAGCAGACTGAGATCGGTCATGGCGCCAATGTACCCGAGCCGGTCAGCGGTGCAACCCCTGCCATGCCGTCGCTGGCTGGCAATGGCAGCGGCCAATTCACCCGCACCCGGGCGCCGCCGCCAGAGCGGTTGGAAAAGCCCACGCTGGCACCGCTGCGGCGCAATAAATTCATCGAAATGAACACGCCCAGACCCATGCCGCCCGATTCCGGCCGGCTGGTGGTATAGGGCTCACCAAGCGCGGATAAAATGTCCACATTCATGCCCGGGCCATCATCCAGAATGTCGATGCGCAAGGAATCCCGGTCCCAGTTCACTTCCGCCGTCACACTGTTCCGGGCGAATTCCATGGCGTTCTGGAACAGGTTGCTCAAGCCCTGCACGATCTCGGGCCGGCGTGGCAGACGCGGTGGCTCGCCTTCCTGCTTCAGGCGGACGCGGAAATCGATGCCGCTGCGGCGCCAGGGCTCGGCCGCCATGGTCAGCAGGTTGGCGATACCGAGATCGGCGAAGACCTCGCCGCTGGCTTCATCGGTGGGCCGGCGCGAGAGCCGCGCCAGGATATCGCGGCAGCGCTGCGCCTGGCTCATCAGCAGCGCGATATCTTCGGCCAGGGGATCGTCGGGCTCTATCTCGCGGCTCAGTTCCTTGGCCACCACGGCGATGGTGCCAAGCGGACTGCCAAGCTCATGCGCGGCTGCCGCCGCCAGACCACCCACGGCCGATATCTGCTGCTCACGCGCCAGCGCCATTTGGGTGGCGGCCAAAGCATCCGACATGCGCCGCGCTTCCTCGGCCACCTGCCAGGCATAGGCAGCGATGAACAGCATGCCCAGCACCAGGGCCACGAAGACGCCGGCCTTATAGGCAGGGGGCAGCACCAGGCCCGGCTCGCTCCACGGCAGCGGCAGATGCCACACGGCCAGCAGGCCGATGATGGTGAAGGCCAGCAGGCCAAGCATCACCGTGGAACGCAGGCTGAGAATCGTGGCCGAAATGGTGACCGGCACCAGCACCAGCAGGGCGAAGGGATACTCCACGCCGCCGGTGAGGAAAAGCAGCGCGCCAAGCTGCACCATGTCGAAAGCCAGATAGCTGGCGGCGCCGCGCTCAGATAGCCGCTTGGCCGTTGGATAGACCAGGAAGAGCACCACGTTCAGCGCCGTGGAGAGCCCCACCACGGCCAGTGAGGCAACCAGCGGCAGGCTGAAGCCCAGGCCAAAATGCACGAAGAGCAGCGACAGCAACTGGCCGACAATGGCGATCCAGCGCAGCAGCACCAGGGTTTGCAGGCGCACGCGGCCCGGCGCGGTATCACCGGCCTGGCGGTTCACGGCAAGGCGATGGATCATCCTGGTCAGCCGTTCGCCCCATGGGCCATCGGTGAGCAGTGCCATGGTCAGGGCATATCCTCATGCCAGGTGCGGCCATCGCGCTCGATCAGGCCACTGGCGGCAGCAGGGCCCCAGCTGCCGGCGGTATAGGCCTTGGGCGCATCGCCCTGGGCCGCCCACCCATGCAGGATCGGCTCCACCCAGCGCCAAGCCGCCTCCACTTCATCGCGGCGCATGAACAGCATCGGGTTGCCGCGCACCACATCCATCAGCAGCCGCTCATAGGCCTCCGGCTGGCGGCCCTGGAAAGTCTCGGCGAAGCTCAGATTCAGCGGCGCGCGGCGCAGGCGCATGCCGCCCGGCCCCGGCACCTTGGTCATCATATGCAGCTCGATACCTTCATCGGGCTGCAGGCGGATCACCAGACGATTGCCCACCATGTCGCGCGCGGCACCCGGGAAGATCAGATGCGGCACCGGGCGGAACTGGATCACGATCTCCGAACGCCGCATCGGCAGCCTTTTGCCGGTACGCAGGAAGAAGGGCACATCGGCCCAGCGCCAATTGTCGATCTTGGCCTTCAGAGCCACAAAGCTTTCAGTACGGGTATCGGGATTGCCCACTTCCTCGGCATAGCCTGGCACGGCCTGGCCTTCTGCCGCGCCGGCGCGGTATTGCCCGCGCACGGTCTTGCTCGCAACGGTATTCGGCCCGATGGGATGCAACGCCTTCAGCACTTTCAGCTTCTCATCGCGCACCGCATTGGCCTCGAAATCCGAGGGCGGCTCCATCGCCACCAGGCAAAGCAGCTGCAGCAGATGGTTCTGGATCATGTCGCGCATGGCGCCGGACTGGTCGTAATAACCGCCGCGCTTCTCCACGCCGATGGCTTCCGCCACGGTCACCTGCACATGCTCGATATGGCCGCGATGCCAGATCGGCTCAAACAGGGCATTGGCGAAGCGCAACGCCATCAGGTTCTGCACGGTCTCCTTGCCGAGATAATGGTCGATGCGGAAAATCCGCTCCTCGGGGAACACCGCGCCCACGGCATCATTGATGGCATTGGCGGAAGCCAGATCATGGCCGATGGGCTTTTCCAGCACCACACGGGCGCCACGATGGTTGAGGCCGGCCGCGCCGAGATTTTGGCAGATCGGGCCGAAGAAGCGGGGCGCCACCGCCAGGTAATGCACGGTCACCCGGCCATCCTGCGGCGCGAGCGCGGCGGCCAGTCGGGCGTAATCCGCCGGATGCTCCACATCAACGGCAACATAATGCAGCCGTGCCGCGAAACGCTCCCAATCTGGCTGGCGCAATTCATCGGCCGGCAGATGCCTCTCCAGGGCACCGCGCGCCAGGTCGCGGAAGGCCTCTGCCGCGATAGCTCCACGCGCCACGCCGAAAACCCGGGAATCCGGTTCCAGCTGGCCCGCCACGTCCCGCAAGTAGAGGGCCGGAATCAGCTTGCGCAGGGCCAGATCGCCGGTTGCGCCAAAGACCACGGTATCGAAAGAGAAACTGCCGCTCGGGTTCGCCATGGCACTACCCTGTCATGCCAAAGCCGCACCTTCAATTCCCGACTCTGGTGTTTGGATAGGGAGAATCGGTAGCGACTCGGCTGCCGACTCGGGAATTTCTTGTGGATAAGCCCCAAACCTGGATTGACCGGAACAGCCCCAAAGTGCTTACTGCATTTAGCGTCTGGGTCCGAATACGGGGGCTACATATGGTGTGGACTGACGAAAAAGTTAAAATACTCATGCAGCTCTGGGAGACGGGTCAATCGATCACCCAGATCGGCAAGGCATTGGGCATGACCCGCAACGCGGTGGTCGGCAAGGCGCACCGTATCGGCTTGGCCAAGCGGGCTTCGCCTATCGTGCGCAGCGACAAGCCGGCCCAGCCGCGCGTGGCCAATCCGGCCCCGAGCCATGGGCATCATCATACGCCGCATGCGCATCGCGCGCCCGCCGCTCCGACCGCCCAGGCCGAGCATGCGGGCAGTGAGGCGCGCAGCAATGGTGGTGAACATCATCACCATCGCAACCCGGGCACGGAAAAGCCGACGCAGCAACTCTCCGCGGCCATGCTGGCCGCTCTCACTCCGTCTAGCGGGCCGCGTTGCAAATGGCCGATCGGCGATCCCAAGAGCGCTGAGTTCGATTTCTGCACCAAGGTGGGCCTGCCCGGCAAACCCTATTGTGCCGAACATTGCGCCCAGGCTTATACCAACTGGAATGCGGAAAGCGCCGTGGAGGCCGTGAAGGCCATCAACGCCGCCTGAGTTTCAACGACACCAAAAAAGCCCCGGCAGAGCAATCCGCCGGGGCTTTTTTGTCTGCTGTGATCAGGCCGGCGCCGGGCCGTTGATCATCCAGGGCGTGCCGAAGCGATCCACCAGGGCACCGTAACTCTGCGACCAGAAGGTTGCTGCCAGCGGCATGACCACCTCCCCACCCTCGGCCAGGGCCGTGAAAAGCGTCTGCGCCTCGGCCGGGCTATCCACATTGATGGTCACGGAATAGGCCTGTGCCTTTTCCACCATGCCCGGCATGCCATCCGAGCACATCATGGTCATACCGCCGACCACGATCTCGGCATGCAGCACCTTGTCATGCCAATTCGCCGGCATATCGCTGGCCATCGGCGTATCACCAACGACCATAATCACATCGATCCGGCCACCCAGTACCTTCTCATAAAAGGCGAGCGCGGCGCGGCATTGGCCGTTGAAATGCGTCAGGTACGGATTGATCTTCATGGCAAGCTCCGTTTTTCGCTTCAGGATAAGGCGCGCAAATCGCTGCGCAGATCGTCTAGGCTGTTGCTGCGGACCATGCGGTCGAGCGTTTTATGCGTGCGGCGCCAGATCGGCATCGCCTCCACCAGCAAGGTGCGGCCCACGGCAGTCAGGGTCAGGCGGCGGCTGCGGCGATCACGGGGATCCACCGCCACCTCCAGCAGCCCGCGCCGCTCCAGCGGCTTAAGATTGGCGGTGAGTGTGGTGCGGTCCATGGCCAGGAATGTGGCGAGTGGCGCCATGGCGGCCGGTTCCGAGCGGTTCAGCGCCATCAGCAGCGAAAATTGCCCGTTGGTCAAATCAAGCGGCCGCAAAGCATCGTCAAAACGCCGCGCCACCGCCCGCGCCGCCCGCTGCACATGCAGGCATAAGCAGGTGTCGCGCACATAATGCGTGACTTCATATGGCAATGGATTGGCCTTTGACATGACTTTATTATGTTGATATCAACTTATTTAGTCAAGCTCGGAGGTGACATGCTGCTACAAAATAAATCTGCGGTGATTTATGGTGGTGGCGGCGTGATCGGTGCCGCCGTGGCACGCCGCTTCGCGCAAGCCGGCGCACGGATTTTCCTGGCCGGACGCAGCCTGGCGAAGCTTCAAGCCGCAGCGAACGATATCGGTGGCGATGTTGGCGTGGCGCAAGTGGATGCACTGAATGAGGCCGCCGTGAGGGCGCATGCCGATGCTGTGGCCGACCAGGCCGGCGGCATCGACATCACGCTGAACGCCGTGGGCATCCACCATGTGCAAGGCGTCCCTTTCGCTGAGTTGGCGCTGGAGGATTATTTCCTGCCCGTTGCCACCTATGCGCGGACCAATTTCATCACCGCGCAGGCCGTAGCCCGGTATATGAAACGCGGCGGCGTGATCCTCACACTGGCGACGCCAGCCTCGCGCATGCCCGGCCCAGGTTTCATGGGCCATAGTTCGGCCTGCGCGGCGGTGGAAGCCATGACGCGCCATCTGGCCGGCGAATTGGGCCCCCGTGGCATCCGCACCATCTGCATGAAATCCCACGCCATCCCGGAAGCCGTGACCCTCGGCTCGCATAGCCGCGAGGTGTTCGCGCAAGTGGCCGTTCGCTCCGGAATGAATGTGGACACCATGCTAGCCGATGCTGGCCAATCCACCCTGCTGCAGCGGCTGCCAACCCTGGCGCAGATCGCCGAGACCGCCACCTTTCTCGCCTCCGACCAGGCTGGAGCGATCACCGGCGCCATTGTGAATCTCACCTGCGGTGCCCAGGTAGATTGAAATCGATGAGTACCCAACAAAAAACAAGGAGCAAAGCTATGAGTTATGTTGATGGTTTTCTGCTGATCGTGCCGACTAAGAAGCTGATAGCTTATAAGCGGATGTCGACCATGGCTGGCAAAATCTGGCGCGAATATGGCGCGCTGGATTATCGCGAATGCATCGGCGACGATCTCACTTTCCCCTTCGGCCTGCCGTTTCCCAAGCTGCTGAAACTGAAGAAGGGCGAGACAGTGGTGTTCTCATGGATTCTCTACAAATCGCGCGCCCAGCGCGACAAGGTGAATGCCAAAGTGATGCAGGATAAACGCATGCTGAAGGCCTGCGACCCCAAGAACATGCCCTTCGATGTCAAGAAAATGTCCTGCGGCGGCTTCAAGACTTTGGTCAAGGTCTGAACTTTGGGCAGCAAAAAGCCCCGGCAGAGCGCTCCGCCGGGGCTTTTTTCATTGTGCCTCACGCGGCTTCGGCATTGCTCAGGGCAGCGAAGCGGCGCTGGTGATAATCGGCATGGCCGAAAGCCGTATCAATCTGCATCAGGCGCTTCATATAATGACCCACGGTCAGTTCGTCGGTCATGCCCATGCCGCCATGCAGCTGCACTGATTGCTGGCCCACCCAGCGGCCGGATTTGCCCACCTGCACCTTGGCGGCCGCAGCGGCCTTGGCGCGCTCCAGCGGGGCCCGGCTCAGCGCCAGGCTGGCATAGAGCGCCAATGAGCGCGACTGCTCGACATGGATCATCATGTCCACCATCCGGTGTTGCAGCACCTGGAAATCACCAATGGCGCGGCCGAACTGCTTGCGCGTCTTGATATAGGCCAGCGTGGTTTCATACAGCACCTGCATGGCGCCCACAGCTTCCGCCGCCAGATAGGCCAGGGCCTGATCCACCACGCCTTCCACCAACGGCAGCGCGCCTTCAGCATCGCCCAGCGCGATGGCCGGCGCCTTGTCGAACACGATGTCTGCGGCGCGGCGGTTATCCACCGTGCGATAATCCTGGCGGTTCACGCCCTTGGCTTTGTTATCCACCAGGAACAGGCCCAGTCCCTTGGCATCGGTGCGACCGCCGGCGCTGCGTGCCAGCACAATCAGCAGGTCGGCGCTGGGCGCATCCCACACCACGATCTTCTTGCCCGAGAGGGCATAGCCGCTGCCGTCTTTCACCGCCTTGGTGGACACGTCATTCAGCGCGAAGCGCGCACCATGCTCGGCGAAGGCGAAGCTGAGCTTTGCCTTGCCTTCCCCCAGCTTGGGCAGAATTTCCGCCTGCTGCACTTTGCTGCCTGCAGCCGCCACCAGACCACCGCCCAGCACCACACTGGAGAAGTAGGGCTCGGCCACCATGGCAGCGCCGAAACGCTCACCGATCACCATGGTTTCCATCGCGCCGCCGCCCAGACCGCCATGCTCTTCCGGCAGCGACACACCGAGCCAGCCCATCTCGGCGAAATGCTGCCAATTGGC
>Ga0164290_1000947_pt1 | contig 63412 bp, 58 predicted proteins | sample Micstemetagenome_FD_108782 | JGI IMG/M metagenome (GOLD analysis project Ga0164290, IMG submission 108782) | Contaminated culture microbial community from soil near Moab, Utah, USA - Microcoleus steenstrupii SON62 (Illumina Assembly) | ecosystem: Environmental > Terrestrial > Soil > Soil crust...
CTGGATCACCGAGGGCGAGATCTTGTTGAGCTGCCGCTTGCCGAATGCGGGGTAGAAGTGCGTGTTCAGGTAAGACATGTACGCCGCCCGCGTGGTGATCTCGAGGTGCTTGCTCGGCAGCCACTCCCGCTCAACGTAGTCCTGGAAGGTGATCGCGCCGAGGCTGGCGTCGTGCCAGCTGCCGGACAGCACCTTCTGCTCCTCACGGTTCGCCGTCCGCAGCGCCTCGCGGCGTGAGGAGAAGGTGCCCGCCGACCGCTTCTTGCCGTCGGGGTCGCGGTACAGGCCGGTGAACCGGATCCCTCGTACGCCGGCGCGTTCAACTACCCAGGCCAACGAATCCTCCTCGAGTTTCTTGTGGGCAACTTGTGGGCAAACGTTGCCGGATCACGGTGGATCGCGGTGGACGTCCACGGAATCCGAAAACCGCCTCTGACCTGGGAGTTTACCGAAATTTTGGCGTAAGTGGGACCCCGCGAAAACCCGGGGTGGAATCACTCATAACCCAGAGGTCGCAGGTTCAAATCCTGCCCCCGCTACAAATGCGAAACCGCCTCTGACCTGCAGAAATGTGGATCAGAGGCGGTTTCGGTTTTCTGCCCGCGCCATCCCCGTGCCACAAGGCTCACCTATCCATGCAGGACGATCGAGTCCACGGCTCACCGGGCAGCTCTCGCGAGGTTCGATCCTGTGGCGTCCCTGGACACCAAACGGCACGTGAGGACAGATTCCCGCGAGGTGGTGGGTCTTGAGGTGATCCTCGGTGCCTACTCGCTCCACGGGACCGTTCGATCTTTCCCGGCCGGACCTCCGAGTCACCACCCGACTTCAACGCACAACTGGCGGAGTCAGATCTGGGCGGTCATCAGAGGTCCTCGGGGTTCACGTTTTCCCAGGTCAGAGGGCCATTTGTGACAACTGGACTGCAGTCCAGTCATCCAGAATCAGCGAATAAGTGGTGAATAAGTGGTGAGTAGAAACACCTCCCGCGGCAGGGGACCGTGATGGTTCACCCACCCCAGGAGACCGTCCGTCAGCCCGCAGGCGCGCGGATGTCGAGCAGCATGCCGGCGATCTCGTCGGCAGAGAGGTCCCGATGGCGGTAGATCACCGATCCGAGCACGACGCCTTTGGTCGCGCGGTGGGCGAGGAGACGATCGGTGCCCCGTACCGGGGACCGGTCTGCATTGCGCGCAGGAGTCGGGTCAGTCGCACATAGGCCCGTTGGTCGTCATATGCCCCGGCGGTGGAGAAGGCCATGACAGTCTGAACTCGTCCGCGCTCCGCCAGGGCGAGGGCGAGCCAGCCGCCGAGGGAGTTGCCGACGAGGTGCGCCGTGTCCCAGCCCATGCCGTGCATCTGGCGCTCGACCGAATCGAGGATGGGTCCAGGACCAAGGTCCGTGCGGGGGAGGGTTGGCCCGCCGCGGTGTCCGGCAAGCGTGGGGGCGAGGACGTGGTGGTCGTCCAGCAGGTACGGCGTAACGGGCGCCCAAGCGCGCCACGACATGGTCAGCTCGTGCAGGAGCAGAAGTGGGCTCCCCGTGCCGCGACGAACGCTGCCCCCGGGGCTCGACGTCCTCGCGCGTCGGGCTCACTGGTCGGTTCGTTCGGCGGCGCGGTGCGACTCGGCGGCGGCGGTGCAGAGGCTCATACGACCAACTGTTCCTCAGACGAGCAGGTCGTCGCGGCCCTGGGCCCTGAGCGTCTCGATGTAGCGCTGTTGGATCGGTTTTGCCGTCGGCAGGAGAGCGATGAGCTTGGGCAGCGCACCGGTGATCTTGATGGTCCCTCGCCCGACCGCGAGCGGGACGCTGACCTTGCCCTGCCAGAACCGGTTGGCGGTCTCAGCGGTCATAGCCAGGACCATGTTCGGCTCGGGACCGTCCTCCCCGGTGTGGATGGTGTGGTTGACCAGGTCGACGGTCATGGAGAACTCGGGCTCGGTGAGCTCCATGCGCATGACGACTCCGGACTTCTGAAGCTTCGGGCTGATGTCGGGGTCGTCGAACCCGACCTGGAAGACGCTGGAGAGGTACTTGGCCGCGTCGGCGGTGCTGGTGAAGGTCATCGAGAGCTGCTTTCGGTTAGGGAGGACGGGTGAGGGCCGGGTGGGGTCTTCAGAAGATGAGACGCAGGAGGCGTTGCGTGAGCTTGTTGTACGGCGGGTAGACGACCCTCAGGTCGGGCCGGGACCTTCGTGCGAGGTGGGACTTGCGGTGGCTGAAGGTCTCGAAGCCCCACTTGCCGTGGTAGGTGCCCATGCCGCTGTTGCCGACGCCGCCGAAGGGAAGCGTCGGGCACAGCACGTGCATGGCGACGTGGTTCGACACGACCGCACCCGCGGGCACGGACTCCCGGAACGTCGCCACTGCTGCCGGGTCCTCGCTGAAGATGTAGGCGGCGAGCGGCTTGGATCCGCGGTTGATGCGGTTGATCGCTTCGTCCACGGAGGAGACGGTGACGATGGGCAGGATCGGGCCGAAGATCTCCTCGCGCATGACCGCAGAGTCATCGGCGGGCTGGTCGATCAGCGTCAGGTCGACCCGCCGCTGAGCGGGTTCGGCGTTGCCCCCGTGGATGACGGTGCCCCCGTGGTCGGCCAGGAGCCCGGCGAGCCGCGCGGCGTGCCGTTCGCTGACGATCGGCATCGACCTGCCGCCGTCTCGATTTGGGCTCAGGTCCGTGATCGCCTTGCGCAGCTGGTCCAGGAGCTCGTCATGGACCGACTCCTCGACCAGGAGGTAGTCGGGCGCGATGCAGGTCTGCCCGGAGTTCATCAGCTTGGTCCAGGCGATGCGTCGTGCGGTGACGGCCAGGTCTGCATCGGCGGTGACGAGGGCCGGGCACTTGCCGCCGAGCTCGAGCGTGACCGGGGTCAGGTGGGGTGCTGCGGCCGCCATGACGGCCTTGCCGATCTCGGGGCCGCCGGTGAAGAAGGCGTGGTCCATGCCCTGTGCCAGGACCGCCTGGGTGACCTCGGGTCCGCCCTCGAGCACGGTGAAGGCCTCGGGGTCGAGATACCGGGGGATCAGGTCGGCCAGGACGCTCGCTGTCGCCGGAGCGTGCTCGGAGGGCTTGAGGACCGCACAGTTTCCGGCGGCGATTGCTCCGACCAGAGGTCCGATGATGAGGTAGACCGGGTAGTTCCACGGACCGATCACCAGGACGACGCCGAGAGGCTCGTAGTCGTACCAGGCGCGCCCCGGCAGCTGGGAGAGCGGCAGGGCAACCTTGCGTGGCTTCATCCATTTGGCGAGGTGCTTGCGGGCGAACCGGACCTCGGCGAGGGTCGGTGCGATGTCGCCGAGGAAGCTGTCGTTGGAAGGTCGGCCGAGGTCTTCTTCGAGCGCCGCCGCGATTCGGCCTTCGCCTTCGACCAGCAACTTCTCGAGCGCGTCGAGTTGTGCGTAGCGCCAGCTGAGATCCTTGGTAGCCCCCGTGCTGAAGTGTCCCCGCAGCCGGTCGACAGTGGTTTCCACGTGTTCGGCCGTGACCATTGATTGCTTCGTCACGTCTGCTGCGTCCCTTCGCGCGGGTTCCTCATGCGTCTGTCGTACGACGCCCGCTGGTCGCTGTCGAAGGACAGGAACGTGTCGTAGGCACCCAGGCGACGACCGATGACGTCTCGGATCCTTCGCCCGAACAGGGGCTGGGTCAGCAGGATGGGGGCGATCGCCTTGGGCACGAAGACGTCCTTGCGCCGGTTGACGATGGCCTCGGCGATCGCGACGGCGACATCGTCAGGTTCGACGACCGGAATCAGCTTGGTGGCCGTGGTGCCCGCGATCAGGTCGGTGTTGGTGAAGTGAGGCATGACGCAGGTGAAGCTGACACCGCTCTCCGCGAACTCGACGCGTGCCGTTTCGGTCAGGGCGATCACGGCGGACTTGGTGGCGCAGTAGACGATCCCGCCGGGCACCGGGCTCTTCCCCGCCGTGGACGCGACGTTGATGACGTGGCCACGACCGCGGGCCACCATGTCGGGCAGCACCAGGCTCATCCCGTTGATGCAGCCGAGCACGTTGACCTCGAGTGCCCGCTTGTGGACGGCGGGGTCCTGTTCGAGAAAGTGCCCGATGGGCATGATCCCGGCGTTGTTGATCAGCACGTCCAGCGGACCGTCCTCGGTCGCGGCCGCTAGGAACGCTTCGAACGAGGCGCGGTCCGCCACGTCGAGGGCGAGACCGTCGACGCCCGGACCAACCTCTGCAGCCGCCGCCGTCGCGAGGTCGCCGTCGATGTCCCCGATGACGACGTACGCTCCCCGGGCGTGCAGATCCTTCGCGGTCGCCAACCCGATTCCTCGGGCGCCGCCGGTCACAGCGATCCGGCGGCCTCGGATGGTTGAGCTAGTCATCGTGTGCTCCTTGGCGGGTTGCGGTGGTGGTGGCGGCATCGAGCAGGGCGGCGAGCTCGTGCTCGATGTCCGCGACGAGGTCGTCGCCGTCGGGGACCCGGCGGGGGTCCGTGGTCACGCTGAACGTCAGCTTCCCGTTGTAGCTCAGGACCGCGACGGTCAGCGCGTGCCTGCGGGTCAGCGGTGTCGACCCGAGGATCGTCTCCAGCTGACGGCCGAGGAAGAAGGCGGCCACCGGTGGTCCGGGGACGTTGGTGATGGTCAGGTTGAACATGCCGGAGCTGAACTGGACGAGCCTGTTCAGCGATCGCGCGATCGGCGCCGGGGCCAGGCCCAGTGTGCTCATCAGCCAGGCAGTCGTGCTGGCTTGACCGACCTCGGTCGCGGTCGTCACTGCCTCGACGACCTTCGCCAGTCGGGTCTCCGGATCGGCCTCGCCCACCGGCAGCGCCGGGTAGGTCATCGCGATCTGGTTGCCCAGCTTGCCCCGGCCGTCCTCCGACCGTCGGTTGACCGGGACGAAGGCGTGGAGCTTGTCGACCGGGTGCTCGTGCCGCAGGAGGTAGCGGCGCAGGGCACCCGCGACGACAGCGAGGACGACATTGTTGACGGTCGCGGCATACGGCCGACGGATCAGGTGGATGTCGCTCATCGGCACGGTCGTGTAGGAGGTTCGCCGGGTTGGTCCGGACGATCCTTGGTTGAAGGGCGATCGGGGTGCCTGCCCCACGAGCGCGGATGCACCACGGACCTTGTCGAGAAGGCCGGTCTCGACCTTCGTCGCAGTCCGTCGCGGCGGAGCGGTCGGGCCTGCACCGGCGACTCCGGCTGGGACGGGCGTGTCTGGTCCGAGCAGAGCGGTGAAGATGTCGATGATCGACAGCCCGTCGACCATGCAGTGGTGCACCTTGAGTGAGATGGCGAAACCCTCCTCGAGGCCCTCGACGAGGCCGACCTCCCAGAGCGGCCGCCTCAGGTCGAGAGGGGCGGCGGTGAGGTGGTCGATGTGGCTGGTGATCTCGTCGTGGCCACCCGGTTCGGGCAGCGCGACCCGGCTGAGGTGGTACTCGAGGTCGAACGCGGAGTCCTCCACCCAGCGCGGGCGAGTCAGGCCGAGAGGCGCCAACGCCAACCGCTCCTTGAACCGCGGCAGGTCCAGGAGCCGCGCAGCGACGGCGTCGCGGAACTCCGCATAGGTGGGTGGCGATCCGCGGAAGGTCAGCATGCCCGCGAGCTGCATCCGATTCTCCGGGTCCTCCACCTGCAGGAACGCGGCATCGAGGGGACTGAGTCGTGTCGACATCGGAGCTCAGATATCGAGGACGAGAGAGCGCGAGCGCGCACGGGAGACACAGGGGATGAAGCATCCCTGCGTACGGTCTTCCTCAGTCAGGACCGAGTCCCTGTGGTCGGGGTCGCCGTCGAGGATCACGGTCTCGCAGGTGCCGCACACGCCTTCGCTGCACGACCGCAGGACGAACAGGCCGTTGTCCGTCGCGACGTCCAGGATCGAGGTGCCGACCGGCACCGTCGCGGTGATGCCGGATCGGGCGAACTCGACCGCGAATTCGGTGTCCGGCTCCTCGCTCGTGAATGCCTTGGGCGCGAAGCGCTCGAGGTGCAGGCTGCCGCTCGGCCAATCGGCGCACTTGGACTCGACGGCGTTGAGGAGAGCTTCGGGGCCGCAGCAGTACACCGCGGTGTCCTCGCGGGGGGTGCCGAGGACGGAGTCGAGGTCCATCAGACCGTGTGTGTCCTCGGGCTGGACCTGGACGCGGTCGCCGTACTGTTCCAGCTCGGCGAGGTAGGCCATCGACTCGCGCCGCCGGCCGCCGTACAGCAGTTGCCAGTCTGCGCCTCTGCGTTCGAGTTCGTTGATCATGCAAAGGATCGGGGTGATCCCGATCCCGCCGGCGATGAACTGGTAGCGGGGCGCATCATCCAGGGGGAAGTGGTTGCGGGGGCCGCGGATCTGGAGCTGTTGCCCCTCCGCGAGCTTGTCGTGCACGAACTGCGAGCCGCCGCGACCGTCGGCTTCCCTGAGCACGGCGACCTTCAGGTACCGCCTGTCCTGCGGATCGCTGCACAGCGAGTACTGCCGCACGAGGCCTTCGTCCAGAAGCAGGTCGAGGTGCGAGCCCGGCTCCCAGGGGGGAAGGGTCGAACGCGCTTTCAGCGTCAGCTCGACTACTCCGTCGGCGAGCGTCGTCTTGCGCTCGACGGTGAGCGTCAGGTTCAGCTCGGTCGTCGGCTGAGCAATCACTGGCTGGTTCACGGGGCCTACCCTTCGGTCGCCTCACAACTGGGAAAGATAACATAACCTATATTAGGTTTGGGTTGTCAAGCACCTTGACGGAAGCACGAAGGGATGTAATATAGATTGTGTTATATCCGATCAACCGGAGGCCCTCGCCATGACGATCGCACCGAGCACACGCATCCACGACGACATCGAGCTGTCGAGCGAGACCTTCTGGGGCAAGTCCGCACGAGAGCGCGACGAGTCCTTCGCCGAGCTGCGGCGCGAGCGTCCGGTGTCGTGGCAGCCGCCGGCGTACGGCTCGTTGATGCCGGACCCGAACGATCCCGGCTACTGGGCGGTCGTGTGCCACGAAGACGTCGTGGCTGTCAGCAAGGCGCACGACGTCTTCTCCTCTTCGCCCGACCTCGGAGGAGTGATGTTCGAGAACGTGCCGGCCGAGCTCCTCGAGGCGACGCAGTCGATCCTCGCGATGGACGAGCCGCGGCACGGCATCACCCGCCGACTGATGCACGCCGCGTTCAGCCCGCGTCAGCTCCGGCGAACCGAGGAGCAGATCAAGCTCCAGGCGTCATCGATCGTTAGTAGCCTCTTGGAGGAGGGTCCGCGCGACTTCGTCGAGCAGGTCTCGATGCGACTGCCGCTGTGGACCATCTCGGGGATGCTCGGCGTCCCGGAAGACACCCGCGACCGGATGGTGAAGGCCGTCGACGACATGGTGGGTTACAACGACCCGGAGTACATCGGGGACGGCGACCCGTTCACCTGCCTACTCGGCGGCATCGCGACCTTGCATGACATCGCGCAGACGCTGATCGACGACCGGCGCTCCAGTCCCGGCGACGACCTGGTTTCCGAGATGATCGCTGCAGAGATCGACGGGCACAAGCTGAGTGATGACGACATCCGGTCGTACTTCTGCCTGCTCGCGATCGCCGGGAACGACACCACCCGCAATACGACCAGCCACGCCATGAAGGCGCTGGCCGACAACCCCGACCAACGCAAGTTGCTCGCCGACAACTTCGACCGCGCGATTCCTGGCGCGATCGAGGAGTTTGTCCGCTGGGCGACGCCCGTGATGACGTTCCGGCGTACGGCGAAGGTCGACGCGGTCGTCGGTGGCGTCGATGTCGATGCCGGCGACAAGGTGGTCATGTTCTACTCCTCGGCCAACCGCGACGAGTCGGTCTTCCGCGATCCGTGGACGTTCGACATCACGCGGAACCCGAACCAGCACGTCGGCTTCGGTGGGGGAGGGCCTCACTTCTGTCTCGGCAACCACGTCGCCCGCATGCAGATGCGCGCTCTTTTCGGTGAGCTGCTGACGCGCGTCCCGGATCTCCAGGTGGGCGAGCCCGAGTTCGTGACCGGCCACTTCATGCATGCGATCAAGCGCCTGCCCTGCTCGTTCTGAGCGACCGATCGATACCAGAGGAGCACGCGATGTACCCCGGCACCCACGCCACTACCACGCCAGAGAAGCCGGCTGTGATCATGACCGGCTCCGGGCAGACCTTGAGCTACCGGCAGCTCGACGACCTGTCCCGGCAGCTGGCTGTCGCTCTCCATGACCGCGGACTGCGGACTGGTGACGTTGTTGCGATGTTGAGCGACAACGCCGCCGAGTGCTTCGTCGTGTACTGGGCGGCGCTGCGCTCAGGGCTCTACCTCACCGCGATCAACTACCACCTGACAGCCGACGAGTCCGCCTACATCGTCGAGGACTGCGACGCGAAGGTGCTGATCGTCTCTGGTCGGCTCGGTGCGCTTGCCGCGACAGTGCGCGAGCTCGTTCCCGGGCTTGAGCACGCGATCGCGTTCGACGGCGAGGTGGCCGGGTTCGAGGTGTTCGAGGACCTGGTCGCCGCCAGCGGCGACCGGCGTCTGGACGAGCAGCCGCGGGGAAGCGACATGTTGTACTCGTCCGGTACGACGGGCCGGCCGAAGGGCGTCAAGCCTCCGCTCCTGCCGATCTCGGTCGACCAGCCGGGCGACCCGCTGACCGGTCTTGCCTCCCAGGCCCTCGGCTTCGGTCCCGACGACGTCTATCTCTCGCCCGCCCCGATCTACCACGCCGCCCCGCTGCGATGGTCGGGCGTCGTCCATGCCGTCGGTGGCACCGTCGTGGTGATGGAGCGGTTCAATGCCGCCGAGGCGCTGGAAGTCATCGAGCGTCACCGGGTCACCGTGACCCAGATGGTCCCCACGATGTTCGTCCGCCTGCTTCAGCTCGACGACGCCGCGCGCAAGGCCGCGGACGTGTCCTCCCTGAGGCTGGCGATCCACGCAGCGGCGCCGTGTCCGCAGGACGTCAAGCAGGCCATGATCGACTGGTGGGGACCGATCCTTCTCGAGTACTACTCCTCCACCGAGAGCAGCGGCCTGACGCTGATCTCCTCCCAGGAGTGGGCCGCCAAGCGGGGGTCGGTCGGCCGCAGCATGTTCGGTCCGGTCCACATCTGCGACGAGCAGGGGACGGAGCTTCCCGTCGGCGAGGTCGGACTTGTCTACTTCGAGCGAGAGACGCGCCCGTTCGAGTATCACAACGACCCGGAGAAGACGAAGGCTGCCGAGCACCCCGCGCACCCGAGCTGGACCACGGTCGGAGACATGGGCCGCGTCGATGAAGACGGGTACCTGTACCTGACCGATCGACAGTCGTTCATGATCATCTCCGGCGGGGTGAACATCTATCCGCAGGAGGTCGAGGACGCACTGACGCTCCACCCGGCCGTCTACGACGTCGCCGTCATCGGGGTCCCCGATCCGGTCATGGGCGAACAGGTCAAAGCTGTCGTCCAAGTCCGACCGGGAGTGGTCGCGGGGAATGAGCTCGCCGAAGAGCTGATCGAGCACGCGAAGTCCAAGGTCGCGGGCTACAAGGCCCCACGGTCGGTCGACTTCGTCGATGAGCTGCCGCGGACCCCTACCGGAAAGCTGGTGAAGCGGCACCTGGTCGAGCGCTACTTGGAGACTGCCCCCAGCGGTGCATCGTCGCCCGTCGGCCGATCGGACGAGACGTGACCCTCTGACGCAGCGCGATGGCGCGCTGCGATCGACCAGGCACCATTACGCTGGGACAGAGAAATTACGGATATCGACAGGAGCTTCGCAGTGCGCCTCTTGGTCACCCGCGACGACTACTTCGAGTCGGCCATGCGCATCCTCGGGACCGCAGGGGCACGCGGACTCAAGATCGCGCCCCTGTGCAAGTCCCTGAAAGTGACGAGCGGTTCGTTCTACGGCTACTTCGGGAGCCTCGACGGTTTCGTGGTCGAGTTGATGGCCTACTGGGAAGAGCAGCAGACCGAGCGCATCGTCCGCCTGTCTAATTCAACCGCAGATCCTACTGAGCGCATCCATCTCATGAAGCAGCTCGCATCGGGGCTGCCACACGAGGCCGAGGCGGCCATCAGGTCGTGGGCGCACACCAATCCGACGGTGGGCGAGGCGCAGAAACGAGTGGACGAGCGCCGGGTCAAGGGTCTGGCGAACGTGCTGCTCCCCGCGGTCGGGTCGCGCACCGAAGCGAAGCGGCTCGCGATCATGGGGATCACGCTGCTGGTGGGACTGCAGCAATGGCGGTCCCCGGTCAAGAAGAAGGACTTCGACCTGCTGTTCGACGAGTACGAGCTGCTCGTGTTGTCGCGACTATCGGATGAAGCCGCTGCCACGATGCCCGGCGCCGTCTGACACCGCGGCCCCACCGGGTCGATGATCCGCTCAGCGAGGCGCCATCCGGAGAGCGCCGTCCATCCGGATGGTCTCGCCGTTGAGATAGGCGTGTTCGATCAGCATGGTTACGAGCCGGGCGTACTCCTCGGCGCGGCCGAGCCGCTGCGGGAACGGCACGCCGGCGGCGAGACCGGCGCGGAACTCCTCGCTGACGGTGGCCAGCATCGGGGTCTCGACGATGCCGGGCGCGATGGTGTTGACGCGGATGCCGTGCTGGGCGAGGTCCCGGGCCGCGGGCAGGGTCATGCCGACCACGCCGCCCTTGGAGGAGGCGTAGGCGACCTGCCCGACCTGGCCCTCATAGGCCGCGACCGAGGCGGTGTTGATGACGACGCCGCGCTGGCCGCCGTCGAGCGGCTCGGTGCGGGCGATGGCCTCGGCGGCGAGGGTGAGGACGGTGAAGGTGCCGACCAGGTTGACCTGGACGACCTTGGCGTAGAGGCCGAGGTCGTGGACGCCGTTGCGGCCGAGGATTCGGGCCGAGGGCCCAATGCCGGCGCAGTTGACCACGATCCGCAGCGGGCCGTGCTCGGCGGCGAGGGCGACGGCGTGGCGGACCTCGGCCTCGCTGGTGACGTCGGTCTTGAGGTACTCGACGTTGTCGATCGCGGGGGCTGCTGCGACGTCGAGGTCGAGGCCGAAGACGCGTGCGCCACGCGCGGCTAGCGCCGCGGCGGTCGCGTTGCCGAGGCCTGACGCGGCGCCGGTGACGATAACCGAGACGTTGTCGATCTGCATGGTTCTCCGTTCGGGGTGGGGTGGATCAGCGACTGCTCAGCGGTTGAGGTCGCGGCTGATGACGAGGCGCTGGATCTGGTTGGTGCCCTCGAAGATCTGCATGACCTTGGTCTCGCGCATGTAGCGCTCGACAGGGAAGTCGCGGGTGTAGCCGGCGCCGCCGAGGACCTGGACGGCGTCGGTGGTGACCTTCATCGCGTTGTCGGTGCAGACGAGCTTGGCGATGGAGGCCTGACGGCCGAACGGGCGGCCGGCGTCGCGCAGCCGGGCGGCATGGAGGTACGTCGCCCGCGCCGACTCGATCGCGGCGGCCATGTCCGCGAGCACGAAGGCCAGTCCCTGGTGCTCGATGATCGGGCGGCCGAACGCCTCGCGCTCCTGGGCGTACCGGAGTGCGACGTCGAGGGCGCCCTGGGCGACACCGGTCGCGACCGCGGCGATCCCGAGTCGGCCCGAGTCGAGGCCGGCCAATGCGATCGGGAGACCCTCGCCCTCGGCGCCGAGCCGCCGCTCAGCAGGCACCCGCACCCCGTCGAAGACCATCGTGGTGGTCGTCGAGCTCATCAGACCCATCTTCTGCTCCGGTGGGTCCGCGGTCAGCCCCTCGGCATCGGCCGGCACGAGGAAGCAGGAGATGCCGCGGCCGCCGGTGTCGGCGGTGCGGGCCATGACCTTGTAGAAGTTGGCGTGGCCGCCATGGGTGGTCCACGCCTTGGCACCGGAGATGACGTAGTCGTTGCCGTCGCGGACCGCCTTGGTGCGCATCGCGGCCGGGTCGGAGCCGGCGTGCGCCTCCGACAGGCAGTAGGCGCCGAGCAGCTCGCCCGAGAGCATGTCGGGCAGCCACTCGGCCTTCTGCTCCTCACTGCCGGCGTGGAAGAGGCCAAAGCAGCTCAGCGCGTGCACGCTGGTGCCGACGCCGACCGCCGCCCAGGCCGACGCGATCTCCTCGATCACCTGCAGGTAGACCTCATAGGGCTGCCCGCCGCCGCCGTACTGCTCGGGATAGGGGAGGCCGAGGAGGCCCGCGCGGCCGAGGGTCCGGAAGACCTCGCGGGGGAAGGTCGCGGTGCGCTCGGCCTCGTCGACCTCGGGGTGCAGCTCCTTGTCGACGATCGTGCGGGTGAGCTCGATCAGGTCAGCCGACTCCTCGGTCGGCATCATCCGGTCTGCCGGCACGGGTACGTTCCCTCTTTCTCGGGTCAGGACTCAGGACAGGTACGACGGAAGCCGCGAGCCGATGATCTGCTCGGCCTCGGCGAGGATCGTGCCGATCACCTCGCGGCAGCTGCCGATCTCGTCGATGAGGCCCTGGGTCTGCCCGGCCCACCACACGCCGCCCTCGACGTCACCGTCGGCGAGCACCCGCTCGCGCCCGCGGGCGCCCGACGCTAGGTCGGCGACGTCGGCGAAGGTTGCGCCGGGGCGGGCGGAGAGCTCGGCGATCTGCTCGGAGACCGAGTTCTTCGCGACCCGTGCGGTGTTGTGGAAGGACCGGAAGATCAGCTGGGTGTCGCGCTCGCTGTTGGCGACGACCTGCCGCTTGACGTTGTCGTGCACGGGTGCCTCGTCGGTCGCGATGAACCGGGTGCCCATGTTGACGGCGCAAGCGCCGAGAGCGAGTGCCGCTACGAGGCCGGCGCCGTTGGCGATGCCGCCCGAGGCGATGACGGGGATGCCGAGCGCCTTCACCGCGGCCGGTATCAGGATCAGGCCGGGAACGTCGTCCTCGCCCGGGTGTCCGGCGCACTCGAAGCCGTCGATGCTGATCGCGTCCACACCCTTGGCCTCGGCGGAGAGCGCGTGGCGGACGCTGGTCGCCTTGTGGATCACCTTCACGCCCGCGGCCTTGAAGTCCGGCAGGTGCGGGGCGGGGGAGGAGCCTGCGGTCTCCACGACGCGGATGCCGGACTCGATGATCGCGGCGCGGTACTCGTCGTAGGGCACCGGCTCGATCGTCGGCAGGATCGTGAGGTTCACCCCGAACGGCGCGTCGGTGAGGTCGCGGGTGCGAGCGATCTCCTTGACCAGGTCCTCCGGGGTCGGCTGGGTGAGCGCCGTGAGGAACCCCAGTGCGCCGGCGTTGGCGACCGCGCCGATCAGCGAGGCAGTGCCATAGCCGGTCATGCCGCCGCACAGGATCGGGTGCGGGACGCCGAACTGGCGGGTGAACTCGGTGGCGATCATTGCTTCTCCTCTGTACAGTCACTACTGACTGTAGTCAGTGCTGACTGTACCTGGCAACCTCGAGAGGGAACTCATGGACACCGCAACCGGATCCACGCCGACCGTCGAGTACGAGGTTCGGGGGCGCGTCGCCGAGATCACCCTGAACCGGCCCGAGGCGTCCAACGCGTTCGACGTAGCGATGACCCGGGCGCTGGCTGACGCCTTCAGGAGGGCGGCCGCGGACACGGACGTCGACGTGGTGCTGCTCAAGGGACGCGGCCGCCTCTTCTGCGCGGGTGGGGATCTCGGCGCAATGGCGGGTGCGCAGGATCGGGCTGCCGTCCTGGCCGAGCTCGCGGAGGGCGCGCACGACGCGGTGCGCGCTGCCCAGTCCTCGCCGAAGCCGGTCGTGGCCGCCGTCCACGGCGCGGCCGCCGGTTTCGGGTTTTCCCTCGTGCTCGGCGCGGACCTCGTCGTCGTCGGCGAGTCGACCAAGCTGGTCACGGCCTACACCTCGGTCGGCCTCACACCCGACGGCGGCATGTCGTGGCTCCTTCCCCGGGTGGTCGGTCAGCGCCGCGCCCTCGAGCTGATCTTGACCGCCGAGCCGATCACGGCGGCGCGGGCCGTCGAGCTCGGGATCGCGTCCGAGGTCTGCGCCGATGCCGAGGTGCTGACCCGGGCTCGGGACCGCGCGGACGCCCTCGCCGCGCGGTCCGCCGCCGCGCTCAGCGGTTCGCGTAGGCTCGTTCGCGCGTCCTGGGACCGTGGTCTGGACCAGCACCTGGACGACGAGGCCGCCACGATCGCGGCCGCAGCAGGATCCGACGAGACGGGTGCCCTGATCGCGGGGTTCGTCGGCGGTCGGTGAGGATCGATGTGTCGAGGCAGGTGACGGTGGCAGGCAAGACGGCCCAAGACGGTCCGCGGTACGCCGACTACGAGGCTCGTAGCCGCGCGACCCAACAGCACATCCTGGACTCCGCGGTCGAGGTCCTCATCGAGCTCGGCTACAGCGGCGCCTCGACGCTCAAGATCCAGGAGCGCGCCGGGGTCAGCCGCGGCCGGCTCCTGCACCAGTATCCCGACCGTGACACGCTCCTCGTCGCGGCCGTCCAGCACATCGCGGAGGCTCGGGTCACCTCGACCATGAGTCGCAACGAGTGGCCGGCCGACGCAGCCGACCGCATCGACGCCGCGGTCGCCACCATGTGGTCGACCTACCACCAGGGCTACTTCTGGGCCGCCACCGAGCTGTGGCTGGCTGCGCGCTCGAACGCCCGGCTCGCTGAGGCGCTGGCTCCCAAGGAGCAGGCGCTCGGTGGTGCGATCAGGTCCGCCATCGACGAGATGTTCGGACCGGACCTCACCATCCGGCCGGGCTATGCGGACCTGCGCGAGATCCTGAACACCAGCATGCGGGGAGTGGCACTGACCTACGCGTTCGACCCACGCGATCACTCGCTCGACCCGCACGTGGGCATGTGGCAGGCGCTCGCGCGGCGAGATCTCGACGCGTGACGCGTTCCCGGTGACGGCTGCCGCGGCGTCAGATCCGTTCGATGACGCCGCGTTCGAGGGAGAGTGTGAACCGGAGAGCTCTCAGGCGGGGAGCTGGTTGAGCTTGCGGATCTGCTTGTCGAAGGCGCGCCACGGGACGAGGCGGCGCAACGTGCTGACCCGGCGCGCGACCGGTCCGGCGGGATAGCGCAGTCGTGGCCTGGCATCGGTCGCCGCCGCGACGATGACCTTGGCGACGACCGTCGGGTCATCTGCCTTCCGCATCGCTTCGGCCACCACGTTGCGTGCGATGTCGCGCTGCTGGTCGTAGGCGGCGATGGGGGAGTCGGGCGAGGCGGAGCTGGCCTCGAATCCGGTGCTGGTGTAGCCGGGCTCGACCAGCAGGACGCGGACACCGTGCTCCCGCACCTCGTGGTCGACGGACTCGGAGAACCCCTCGATGGCATGCTTCGTCGCCGAGTAGACAGCCATGTACGGCGCGGGGATCAGGCCCAGGACCGACGAGACGTTGACGATCCGGCCGGCGCCTTGGGATCGCATGTGGGGCAGGACGGCGTTGGTCATGCGGATGGTGCCGAAGACGTTGGTCTCGAAGGAGGCCTTGGTCTGGCTGATCGAGCTCTCCTCCGCGGCGCCTGCCATGCCTGCGCCCGCGTTGTTGACCAGGACGTCGATACGCCCGAAGCGGTCAATCACCTCATCCACCAGCGCCGAGACTGAGTCGTCGCGGGTCACGTCGAGGTCGAGGAAGGTCACCCCGGCGAGGGGCTCGGCGCTGCCCATCTTCCTGCTGGTGCCGATGACGGTGAATCCGGCCGCGGCCAGCTCGCGCGCGGCTGCCCGTCCGATTCCGGACGATGCGCCCGTCACGAGTGCTACCTGGCGGTTCGGGTCCTGACTCGGCATGGGGGAGCCTTTCATTGTCTGTCACTCATAATATTACGACTAACAGATAATAGACGTAGAGTTGGCCAGGACGCAAACGACCGAGGAGTGGACGACATGGCGCGCTACGGGACTGATCACAAGCTCGAGACCCGGCGGCGGATCATCGAGCAGGCTGGCCGCCGGCTCAAGCGTGATGGCATCGACCGTTCCGGCATCGCCTCCCTCATGGCCGACGCCGGGCTGACCAACGGCGCCTTCTATGCCCACTTCTCCTCGAAGGATGAGTTGGTCGCCACCGTTGTCGCGGACCAGCTGCAGCGCCAGCGTGAGCGCAACACGGGCGATGAGCTCGACCGTGCGACGTTCGAGTGCTTCGTGCGCGACTACCTCTCGCCTGCTCATCGGGACCGCCCGGAGGAGGGTTGCCCGTCGGCCGCGCTGCTGGATGAGATCGGTCGCAGCAGCAACGCCGTCAGGCATGCCTACTCCGAGGGGATGCTGGTCATGATTGACAACGTGGCAGGGCTCTTGGGTGAGTCGGACCCGGGTCGCGGCCGGTCGGTTGCGCTGTCGGTGTTCGCTTCGATGGTCGGAACCCTCCAGATTGCGCGAGCCCTCTCCGATGACCAGCTCTCGCGTGACCTACTCGACCAAGGCATCGCCAACGTGTTCCTGCTCCTTGGCTGGGCCGGCTCCTGACTGGTCACCCGGGATCGGGTCCGCCTCCTCGGGCGGCTGGCGACGGGTGAAGGAGGACAAGCACAGCGTCGGTGATCGCGGTGAGGTCCTTGTTGGCCGCTGGGTTGTTGGTCGAGGTGCTGTTGAGCGCGCCGATGACCAGGTCGCGAAGGATGCGGAGGGTGATGTCGGTGCGCACCACGCCGTCGGCCTGGCCGCGCTTGAGGATGTCGGACCAGACCCGTGCGAAGCGACGTTCGTGTTCGGCATGCACTCGGCGGAGGTCCGGGGGGAGGGTCTCGACCATCCTCACCACCGATGATGCCCTGTCGTCGCTGGCGTGCAGGGCGTCGAGGTGGCCGCGGATGGCGGCTCGGAGCCGATCCTCCGGCGAGGCGTCAGCCGGGACGTTGCCGACGGCCAGTTTCAGGGCCGCGCGGGCGGACTCCACGCCTTCGGCCAGGACGGCGATGACGAGCTCGTCCTTGGTCTTGAAGTGGAAGTAGAGGCTGCCGAGCTGGAGGCCGGCTGCGGTCGCGATGCGCCGGAGGCTCGCGCCGCCGTACCCGTTCTCGGCGAACTCGCCAGCCGCGGCATCGACGATCCGGCGGCGGGTGCGTGCCGCCTTGTTGGCAACGGGAGCGGTTGTCGACATGGCCACACCCTAGCGAATCGGACGATCGTCCGGTTATGATCGAGTCGGACGATCGTCCGATTACTACGAGGAGTCCCCATGAGCACCGCCGTACGACGCACCCAGGAGAACATGTCCCACGATGTGTTCCTGCCCAAGGAGACCGTGGAGCTCCGCCGGCGGGCTCGCGACTCGGTCGCCCGTCATCTCGCACCGGTAGCCCGGGAGATCGGCACCCGCGAGGAGTCGGCGGAGAGCTTCCCCTGGGAGGCATTCCGCGGACTGGCGTCCGATGGCCTGTTCGCCGTTCCGTTCGGGGCGGACCACGGCGGTGGCCTGGAGTTCCCGATGCTGGGCACCTGCACCGTCGCCGAGGAGATCGCCTACGAGTCGTCCTCGATGGCCGGCGTGTACGACGGCCAGTGCATCCTGGTGCCCTCGACCCTGCGGCACGCCAGCCCGCAGCTCCAGGAACGCCTCATCCCTGACCTCGTCTCCGGACGTCAGGCCTTTGCGTTCGCCACTACCGAGCCCGAGACCAGTTCCGACCTCACTGCCGAACGGCTGGGCACGTGGGCCGAGGAGACCGCGGAGGGCTACGTCGTCAACGGCCGCAAGCGCTGGATCACCAACAGCGTCGTCGCCGGCTGGGTGTCGATGCTGGTCCGTGCCGGACGCGACGGCAGCCGCGCCCACATGCTGCTCATCGATCTGAGCAGCCCGGGCGTCCGGATCGGCACGCCCGATCTCAAGCTGGGCCACCGCGGCCAGATCACCGCCGACATCGTCCTCGAGGACGTGTTGGTGCCCCGGGCGAACGTCCTCGGCGATCCCGGTCGCGGCATGGCGGTCGCGCTGTCCTCCCTGGTGCGGGGCCGGATCGGCATCGGCGCGGTCGGCGTGGGCGTCGCGCAGGGGGCTCTCGACCTCGCCGTCCACCGCCTGCAGACGCGGGAGGTGTTCGGCCGACCGCTGGGTGCGATGCAGCACTGGCAGTTCCAGATGGCGCAACGAGCGACCGAGCTGGAGTGTGCGCGCAGCCTCTATCAGAAGGCCGCGATGCTCCTCGACACCGGGGATGCGACGGCCGAGCCCGAGGCCGCGATGGCCAAGGCATACGGCACCCGGCTGGCCAACGACCTGGTTCGTGAGGCGATCCAGATCCACGGCGCGCTCGGCTTCGCCCGCCAGGTCGGAGAGACCGGCGAGTCGGTGCGGCTGGAGGAGATGTACCGCGACGCCAAGATCCTGGAGATCTTCGAGGGCGCCAACGAGCTGCAGCAGTGGATCATCGCCCGGCGACTGCTCGGCCGCGAGATCACCGGCTGACCGGCACCACTCGCCGGTTTCACCCCCTGATTCCGGGCCGCCACGGACGCTCCCGAAGCCCGCGGCGGCCCGGCCACCACCACCGAAAGCAGGACAATGAAGGTCGAGCTTCCCTGGAAGCAGAGCCCCTGGTTCGAGTCCGTCGCTGTTGCGCAGACCCGGGCGAGGAAGCGGCTGCCGCAGCCGGTGTACGGCGCGCTGGTTGCGGGTTCGGCGCGGGCCACAGCATCGCCGACAACGAGGCGGCGCTCGCCGGGATCGGGCTGGCGCCGCCCGCCCCCTCCACGATGAGGACTTGACGATGGACCTCCACCCTGACCCCGATCTCGCCACCGCCACTTCGCCTGGCCTGCCGGCCCTGCCGACGGTGCTCGTGCCCGTCGGGTCGATCGAGCAGCACGGACCACACCTGCCGCTCGACACCGACGCTGTGATCGCGACCGCGGTGGCGACGCGCGCCGCGAAGGTGCTGGTTGCCCGTGGGCGGGCAGTCATGGTCGCCCCGGCTATCAGCTACGGCTCCAGCGGGGAGCACCAGGACTTCGCGGGTACCAGTTCCATCGGCGACACGGTCCTGAACCAGGTGGTCGTCGAGCTCGCCCGATCGATGCGCACCTGGGCGGCCGACGTGGTCTTCGTCAATGCACATGGGGGCAACGTCGTCGCGCTGAGGGCGGCAGTTCGCCAGTTGCTGGACGAGGGCCACGATGTCGGTTGGGTCCCCTGCGACTCCGAGAACGTCGTCGACCTCCACGCTGGCCGCACCGAGACCTCGCTCATGCTGTACCTGGCTCCGTGGAACGTGCGGCTTGGACGGGCGGAGCCGGGGAACACCGGCTCCTTGGAGGAATTGCTGCCGCTGATGAAGGCCGGCGGCGTGAAGGCAGTGTCAGCAAACGGTGTGCTCGGCGATCCGACAGGTGCGAGCGCCGAGGAGGGCCGAGCGGCGCTGACGACGATGGTGCGCGACGTGGTGCGTGCCGTCCAGGTGATCCTCGGAGACAGCCCGCCGGACGTCCCGACCGGTCCGCAGTGACCGGGCGCGTGGTCCTGGTCACCGGTGCGGGGCGCGGCATCGGTGCCGCGACAGTGTTCGACCCGGGAACTGTGGGTGGGGGAGGACGTCGACCTGGTCCGGCGGCTCCACGCGGCGAGCGTGACCGTTCGCTACGACCCCTCCGCCGTTGCACCACGACGTGCGGTCGACGGTGCGCTCCTGGCTGGGGCGGAAGTTCGTCTACGGGACCGGTGGCGCCGCTCTCGCGAGGCGCCATGGGGACAATCTCGCGCCGGCTCGTCTCTCGCTGACCATGGCGGTGCGCGCCGCCGCCGTGCTCCAGCGCCGTTGGTGGTCGGCTCCCGTCGCGGCCGCCGCCGTGGTGTGGTCGACATGGGGACTAGACACGCGCCTCCCGCTCGGGCGTGGCCGGACGGTCCTCGCGGCATGGCTCTCTGCTCGCGGCCTGGGATGGGCCGTACGTCAAGAGGCCGGACTAGCGCTCCGGCACTGGTGGCCCCTCGCAGCAGTCGGAGCGGTCGGGAGCCGATCGGTCCGCCGGATCCTCGTCAGCGCCGCCGCGGTCGACCTCGTGATGTTCCTACGCGAACGTCCGGGTGTCGGCCTGCCGACCGTCCTCCTCGCCGGTCGCCTTGATGATCTCGCCTACGGCGCCGGGCTCTGGTGGGGCGCGATCGGTCAACGGAGTGCTCGGTGTCCTGGGGTGCGCCACCAGAGAGCAACTCGTCAACTCGGGACCGTTAGGCGCCAGTGCGGCTGAACTGCGGTCGACCCCCGTCGCGTGTCGCATTACGCGACGGGGGGACGCCCTCGGGTGTGTGCCGACGCCATGCTGGGCGCACGTTGATCGAGAGGAGCAGGACATGGCGGGACGGGTCGAAGGAAAGGTGGCGCTCGTGACCGGCGCCGCGCGAGGCCAGGGGCGTGCGCACGCGGTCCGCCTCGCCGAGGAGGGCGCCGACGTCGTCGCCCTCGACATCTGCGCACCGGTGCCGTGCGTGACGTACGAGCCGTCCACCCCGGAGGACCTCGCTGAGACGGTGCGGCTGGTCGAGAAGACCGGCCGACGCGTCGAGCACGCCGTCCTCGACACGCGCGACTCCGCCGCCCTGACCTCCTTCGTGGACGGTGCCGTCGAGCGCCTCGGCGGCCTGGACATAGTCGTCGCCAACGCCGGGATCCACATCGTCGCGCCGTGGGACCAGGTGACAGCCGAGATCTGGGAGCAGACCATCAGCATCAACCTGACCGGTAGCTGGAACACGGTCCGGGCCACGGTCCCCCACCTGATCCGGCGGGGCGGCGGCTCCGTGGTCCTGACCAGCTCGGCCGCGGGCCTCAAGGGGCTGCCGTTCATGACGCCCTACGTCGCCAGCAAGCACGCCTTGACCGGAATCGCTCGCAGCCTGGCGCACGAGCTCGCACAGCACCGCATCCGGGTCAACAGCCTGCACCCCGGTGGAGTCCAGACGCCGATGGGCGACGAGGGCGCCACCGCCGCGTTCGGCCCGGCCCTCGCCGCCAATCCGTCGGTCGGCGGGATGTTGACGACGTCGTGGCCCGAGCCGCAGACCTCGCCCGACGACCAGGCCGACGCCATGCTCTTCCTGGCCTCCGACGAGTCGCGGTTCGTCACGGCGCACGCGCTCGCCGTCGACGCCGGCGTCACACAGTACTGACCGGACGACCCGGTGGGGCCGCCGCACGACGGTGTGGCGGCTCAGCCGCGTCAAAGGGACCGATCGCCTCCGCGATGTTCATCGGTTCACGTCACGAACCTGTCGGCGTACAGCAACGGTGCGCCCGACGAGGAGATGGCCGTCAGCCTGTGGTCCGGCCCGACCGGCTCATGAGGTCGCTCACCCCCGCTTCGTGCGGTGGTCCTGCCCGCTACGCGGACAGAGGGGCTTGGCCACGCGCTCCGCGGGCCGCGTCGGTCGGGTCAGACGGGTTCGAGGGCGCTGATGCGCCATTCGCCGTCGACGTACTTGGCGGTGACGGCGAGGCGGCTGCCCGAGACCCGCGGCTGGGCGAGCTCGGAGCTGCGCGTGGTCACGTTGACGAAGAGGAGCAGCTCGACCTCGTCGTGCTCGGCGGAGACCACGCCGCTGGCGGACACGCGGGCCTCGGTGACGACCTTGACCTTCCTGGCCGCGGGGGCGATCTCGTCGGACACCAGGGAGGTGTAGTCATCGGCGAACGAGCCGGTCAGCCACTCGCGCTCGCGGGCGAGGTCGTCCTCGATGTCGCGGTAGTCGTAGCTCAGCAGCTGCTCGACGTGTGCCACCACGTCCTTGCGAGCTTGCTCACCACCGTCCTGGTTCGAGTCGTGACGCGCGTTGGCCGCGAACAGGAACGCCGCGACGGCGAACAGGACCAGGGGCACCAGCCACAGCCGCCAGCCGCCGGGGATCCTGCTGAGCGTCAGCGAGGGGGTCGCCCGGGTGACCCTGACGGCGCGCCGCCCGGGCTTCGACCCGGTGTTGTCGACGGTGTTCTCGCCAGTGTTGTGGACGGTGTTCTCGAGGGTCTCCGTTGCGTTGCTCATGCGACGAACTCCATTCCGGTGATGAGCCAGCTGTCGCCGTTGCGGTCCAGCTCGACCCGCACCCGGTAGTTCTTCGCGGTCGTCTTGTCGCTCTTGCCGTGGGCGACCTCGGCCGACGTGGCGACCAGCACCACGGCCGTCTCGCTGTCGTACTGGTCGACGGCCGCGGACTTCACCTCGCCCGTGGCGCGGATCTTGTCCTCGTTCACGACGTCGGCGAAGGTGTCGGCGAAACCGTCGAACTGCCGCTTGAAGTCGCCGCTGAGCCGCTTGCCCATCGCCTCGAGCTTGTCGTCGATCGTCGCGGAGTCCAGCGTGGTGAGGTCGAGCACCTGGTCCCGGGCGACGGCAACGGCCTCGTCCCGCCGATCGTCGTCCTGCCGGTCCTGGTACCAGACCGTGCCCTGCCAGACGATCGCGGCGACCGCGGCCAGCGTGACGATGACGAACGCCATGCGCCTGTCCACCGTGGGGAGCTTGATGTTCGGCTTCATCGCTTCACCAGTCCTCGAACGAGTTCTTGCCAGGTCGTGGCGCCGGGCGCGTCGCCGGCGAGTAAGTAGGAGGTCAGGCCCAGCTCGACCGAACCGGACGGAGCCGGCTCGTCGCCGGCGTCGTACGCCGACCGGCCGGCGCCGTCGAGCGCCGACGTCTCATCGAAGCGCAGACCGCACAACGCCGCCGTCGCACCCGTTCCTCCGTTGGGGCAGGGGTGGTTGCGCGCGCCGCGCGGCGCTCGGATGTCCTCGGGCGCCACCTTGCACCACGAGGCGTCCGGCGGGTCGGCGGGCGACAGGTCATCGGGGTTGCGTATCTTGTCCGCGTCCTCGAAGCCCTCGGTGCAGCTCGGCGGGTTCAGACCGAGCTTGAACCAGAAGTTGGCGGGCGATCTGTCCCCGTCGCGGCGCGAGACCGGGATCGTCGAGCTCATCGTCGTGGTGACCGCGGGCAGCACGACCAGCAGGTGCTCGACCCCGTCGCGGTAGACGCGCAGGACCTCGCCGACCTCGGCGAGCTCGGCGACCAGCCCGGGCGCGACGCCGGTGAGTTCGACCGCGAAACCACCCATCGCCTCCATGAAGGGCGCTCCGGCCTCGATGAGCCCGCGGAGGTCGTCGTCGTTGGCCTCGAGCTGGCCGGTGAAGGAGTCGAGGGTGGAGGCATAGGAGCGGATCGCCGGGTCGAGGTCTTGCTGCGTGCCGAGGACGGTGGTGGAGTCGTCGATCAGCTGGAGGGTCTGGGGGAGGTTGTCGGCGGCGGCGACGTGGAAGGCGCTGCTGGCGTCGATGAAGCGGCCGAGGTCGTCGCCCACGCCGTCGAGGGCCGCGTCGAGCTCGGCGACCACGGTGCGGAGGTCCTGACGGGGGATCGAGGCGAGCAGGTCGTCGACCGAGGTGAGCAGGCTGTTGGTCGTCGTCGGCAGCACGGTGCGCTCGGCCGGGATGTTGGCCCCGTCCTCGAGGTGCTCTGAGGAGGCATCGGCGGGCGGCAGAAAGTTGACGTACTGCTCGCCGATGACCGATGCGCTGCGCACCTCGACCGTGGAGTTGGCCGGCAGCTGTGTGCCGTCGTCGACCTGGAGGTGGGCGACTACGCCGCCGTCGTCCGCGAGCTCGACGTCGGTGACCTTGCCGACCTCGACCCCGCGGTAGGTGACCATGGCTTGGGGGTAGAGCCCGCCGGCGTTGGTCAGCTCGACGGTGAGGTCGTAGCGGCCGATCCCGACCTGCTGGGGCAGCCGGACGTAGTAGAGCGCGGTGACGATCAGCGTGACGGCGGTGATCGCGACGAAGACCATCAGCTTGGCCTTGGTGACCCCGGACAGCATCAGTTGCCTCCCAGGATCGGGTTCAGGAGACCGGAGAGGCCGCCGTTGTCATCGGCCGCGGGCTCGTCCTGGTTCCCGTTGCCGGGTGACCGGTCGCGCCCCCCGTCACGACCGCGCTCGCGGCCGCCGCCGAGGAGCCCGTCGACGCCGTCGAGGAGTCCGTCCAGCGGGTCGGTGGACAGCGGGTCGTCGGCATCGACGGCCGGCCCGGTCGGTGATCCTCCGACGACGGCCGGGAACAGCCCGTCCAGCGGCGTACCGCCGAGCCAGTGCTCGGTGAGGTGGCCCGGACTGACCTCGATCTCGCTGATCAGGTTCATGTAGTCGCCGTAGATGACGTTGTCGGCGGCACGGGTGTTGAACGGGTAGGTCAGCGCGTCGGCGCTGTCGGCAAGTGTGTCGCCGTGGTCCGCGAGCTCACGGGTGATGACGGCCAGGTTGTCTAGGTTCGCCTGGAAGTCCCGCTTGGTGCCGCTCACCACCCGGTGCGCGACCTGGCCGAAGTCGTCGAGCGACTGCAGCGTGCGGACCAGCTGGCGACGCTCCTCGCTGATCGTCCGGAACCCCCGCGGAAGCTCTTCCAGGAGCCGGCCGACCTTCGCCTTGTCGGAGACCACGGTGCGCGAGATCCGGTCCAGCTGGGTGAGGGTGGCCGCGATGTTGTCGCGCTGGCGGTCGAGCCGGGAGGTGAACCGGCTCACCGTCACCATGAAGGAGCGGATGTCCTTCCCGCGGCCGCCGAACGCGGCATTGAGCTCGTGGGAGATCGTCTGCAGCTGCGGCAGCCCGCCGCCATTGAGGAGCATCGAAGCCGCGGTCAGGACCTCTTCGGTCTCGGGGTAGCGGGACGTGCGGTCGAGCCCGATCTCGTCGCCCGATTCCAGGTAGTCCGCGCCCCATGACGCCGGACGGTTCGCGGGGTCCTTGAGCTCGAGGTACTCCGCACCGAGCAGGCTCTTCTGGGCGATGCTGGCGGTGACGTCGGAGGGCACCTTCACGTCGGCCTCGAGGCCCACGGTCAGGGTCGCGACCCAGTCGTCCAGCTCGATCTTGCGGACCGAGCCGATCGTGACCTCGCCGTACTTGACCTCCGAGTTCGGCACCAGGTTCGCCGCGTTCTCCATCTCCACGGTGATCTCGACGCGGTCGTCGCCCCCGCCCTTGGTGAACGGCAGGGCGATGGAGTTCAGCCCCGTCCAGCTGCAGCCGGACAGCGTCAGCGCAAGGAGCAGCACGGCGAACGCGGTGCGCCCGGTACGCCTGGAGGCGATCGTCCTCATCGTTGCCCCCCGAGGAGCTGGTCGAGCCCGTCGAGCAGGTCGGCGTCGTCGGTCGAGGTCGTTCTGTTGGGCCCGTCGAGCGTGTTGCCGTCGCCAGGGTCCACGACCCCGCCGTCACCAGCCCCGTTGTTCGTGACGCCGCCGATCCCGATCGGCGGCGCGTTCATCGCGAAGTACTTCAGCAGCGGGCCGAGTGCCTCCTGGCAGGCCGAACGGTCGCCGCCGGCAGCGAGCAGGGCGCCGCAGATGATCTGCGCCGGCGCTTGGAGGTTGTTGACCGCGAGCTCGCCGGTGGCCAGCGCGCCGTTGGTGCCGCGGGGGTCGAGGATCTGGTAGAAGTTCGAGACCCCGGTGGGCGCAACCTGGAGGATGTCGGCGATCTGTTGGCGGTTGCCGGCCAGCATCGAGGTGGTCGATCGAAGCTCCCGCAGAGTGCTGACGGTGAGGTTCTTGTTCTCCCGCACGAACGCGTTGACCTCCTCGAAGGCCTGGTGCAGACCGGTCAGGGCGCCCTCGAGGGCGAACCGGTCGCTGTGCAGGATCGAGGCGACCTGGGCGAGCCGCTGGTTGAACAGCCGGACCTGGGCGTCGCTGCCCTTGATCGCGGTGACGAACACCTGGAGGTTCCGCACCGTCGCAAACAGGTCACCGCTGTTGTCGGCCAGCGTGCTCATCGCCTCGGACACGTCGGCGATCGTGCTGTTGAGGCTCGACCCGTTCCCCTCGAGGAACCCGGCCGTCGCGGTGATGAGCTCGCTGGTCGCCCCGTCCTTGTTGGCGCCGTTGGGTCCCAGGGCGGTCGAGAGCTCGACCAGCTGGTCCTTGATGTCGTCCCACTCGACCGGGATCGCCGTGCGCGACATCGGGATCGTCGCCCCGTCCTCGAGCGGGGACTCGTCCGAGCCGATGGGCCCGAGCACGATCGAACGCACCGAAACCAGGGACGGCGCAACGACCGCGGCGCGGACGTCGGACGGGACGGGGTGGTCGGTGTCGATCTCGATGACGACCTTGACCCGGTCAGGCTCGGGCTCGACCGACTGCACCGTGCCGATGGGCACGCCGAGTGCGGTCACGTCGTCGCCGACGTAGATCCCCTTGAACTGGGCGAAGTAGACCGTCACCCGCATCGATCCGGGATCGGCGAGGGCGAACGCCCCGCACGCCAGGACGACGGCGACCGCGACGCCCAGCTTGATGGTCTTGCTGTACTTGCGCAGGTGCTCACGCATCAGAACGCCCCCTCGCCCTCGAGCAGACCGGCCATGCCGCCGGTGAACAGGTCCTCGGGGGACCCGATGTTGGCCACGTAGGCCTGGAAGAACGGGCCGCTGGCCACCGACTCACCGAGCGACCGGATGTAGCCGCCGGTGCTCTTCAGCGCCAGTTGCAAGGTCTCGCGGTAGTCGGTCAGGAGCTCGGCGGTGTCTCTGAGCTCGGTCAGCGCCGGCTTGAGCGAGAGTTTGTTGTCCCGCGCGAGGCCGGTCAGCTGCCGGGCCGCCTTCTGGACGTTGCGCAGGAGATTGCCGAGGATGACGCGGCGCTTGGTGAGCTCGTCGAACAGCAGGCTGCCGTCACCGATGATCTGGGTGATGTCCTTGTTGCGGTCCGCGAGGATCGTCGACACGCTGCTCGCCTTCCTCAGCAGCACCCGGAGCTCGGCGTCCCGGCTGCTGAGCGTGTTGGAGAGAGCGCCGACCCCCTCCAGGGCGCTGCGAAACTCATCCGGCGTCGCGGCCAGCACCTCGCTCACCGACTCGAACGCCTTCGCCAGCTCGCCCTCGTCGATCTCCGAGGTCGCGGTCGTCAGCTCCCCGAGCTCCTCGTTGACTGCGAACCCGGCGTCCGTGCGATCCTGCGGGATGTCGTGCACGTCGCCCTCTCCCGCCGGTTCTACGGACAGGAACTTGCTGCCGAGCGCGTTGTCGCTCTTGACGATGACCAGCGTTTCGTCGCCAAGCTCGACCTCCTCGAGGCCGAAGGTCACCTCGACGTGGTCGCCCTTCAGCTCGACATCGTTGACCTTGCCCACCCTGATGCCGGCGACCCGCACCTCGTCACCGGCTCGAAGACCACCCGCCTCCGAGAGATCCGCGGTGTAGGCCGTGTTCCCAACAAGCTCCAGGATCTTCCCGATGTTCAGGGCACCGGCGAGCAACAGGACGGTCAGGACCAGCCCGACGAGCCCGATCCTCCCCAGGTCCATCTCGCGGAACGACTTGCGCTGCCGCCGCCGCGGGCGACGGGCAACCTTCGGGGTCAGCTTGGTGCTCAGCTTGGTGGTCGCCATCAGCGCTGCACCCCGCCGCATCGGCCCTTGTCGTCGATCACCCATGGGGTGTAGACGTCCAGGTCCTCGCCCGGCAGATCCATCTTGAGCTTGACCCCGCACAGGTAGAAGTTGAAGAAGGAGCCGTAGGCCCCCAACCGTCCGAGCTTCCGAGCGAACGAGGGGTACTTGTCCAGGACCTCCCGGATCTCGGTCTCGTTGAGGTTGATCGCCCGAGCGAGCTCCCCCATCTGGTCGATGTTGGCCTTGACCCCCGGCCGGATCCGCGCGAGCAGGTCCGCGGTGTCGGCCGCCGCGACGTTGATCGAGGCCAGCGAGCTGCCGATGGCTTTACGGTCCTGGGCGAGGCCGTCCATCAGGTCGGCGAGGCCCACCACGAGGTCGTCGAGGTCCTCATGGTGACCGTCGAGCACGCTCAGCGCCGAGGAGAGGTGGGTGATCGTGCGCCCGATGATCCGGTCCCGGTCCGCGAGCCGGGAGGTGAACGAGCCTACGTTCGCCAGCATCGCCTCGACGGCGCCGGCCTGGCCCTGGGTCACGTTGAGCACGGTGGTGGCGAGCTCGTTGACCTCTTCGGCGTCGAGGGCCCTCATGAGCGGGTCGAAGCCCTGGAAGAACTGGTCGAGGTCGAGCGCCGGGCGGGTCTGGCTCATCGGGATCCGGTCGCCCTCCGCGAGCACCGCTGCCTTCGCGTCCTTGCCCGGCATCAGGTCGAGGTACCGATCGCCGGTCAGGTTCGCGTACCGGATCCGGGCCGCGGTCGCCTCGGTCAGCGTGACGTCATCGGCGACGCTGAAGCGGACGACAGCGTGGCGGTCGTCCTCCAAGGTGATCGACTTGACGCTGCCGATGGCCACGCCGTTGCCGCGCACATCGCTTCCGACCGTGAGGCCGGACGCGTCGGTGAAGACGGCTTCGAACTCGCTGCTCGGCTGGATCCGCACCCGCCCGAACACGATGCCGACCATGGCGATCAGCAAGCCCATCGACACGACGAACGCGAGCACCTTGAAGAGCGGTCCCTTGTTGATCCTCACTGCTCGGCCCCCTGGAGTGCCGGCAGCAGCGCGGAGAGCACATCGGTGCCGAACCAGTCGCCGACCAGGTCGGTGTAGATCTGGAGCGGGTTGTCCGCCAGGCCCACGGGGTTGCCGGTGCTCGCTTCTGAGTAGGTGCCGGCGGTGCCGTCGTCGAAGTCGATGTGCGGGAGGTTCGGGTTCTTCGCGGTCGCCTCGCGGTAGCAGGTCGGGCCGACCCCGGTCACGAGCTTGGGCCGGTTCTCCGCCAGGGTGTACGGCTCCGCCGACGGCAGGAACCCGGTCGTCGCGTAGAAGTAGTGCTCGCCCTCTGCGGGGTTGCCGAAGAACTTGTCGTAGATGTGGATCTGCTTGTTGAGCGACTCGATGATGCAGCCCAGTGCCGGTGCGTACTCGGCGCCGAGCCCGCTCACCGAGAGCCACTGCTCGTTGAACGCGAGCAACGGCTGCTCCAGCGCGAGCAGCAACGCCGCCGCGGCATCGGCGGCCTCCACCGTGCCACCAAGCATGGCGTGGAGCTGATCCTGCCGGGCGGTGAGGGTCTCACTGGTCGTGGCGAAGTTGTCGCCGGTGTTGATGAGCTCGGGCGCCACGTCCGCGTAGGTGTCCAGCACCCCGGGCGCCGCCGCCAGGTCGGTCTCGAGCGCCCCCAGGTGCGGCTCGAGCGCCGCCAGGTAACGATCCCAGTCGGTAAAGAACTGGCCGACGCGATCACCGCGACCGTCCAGGGCGGTCGCGGCCGCGGTCAGGGTCGAGTTGAGCTTGGCCGGCTGCACCGCCTTGAGCACGTCGAGCCCGTGGGCGAAGACGTCGTTGACCTCGACCGTCACCTCGCTCGCCTCGATCACGTCGCCGTCACCGATCGCCTCGGCGGCCGACCCGCCCTCCGGCGTACGGAGGTCGACGAACTTGGAACCGAACACCGTCGTCGCACGGATGCTGGCGACGACGTCGGCCGGCACCATCTCGGCCTTGTCGGCCTCGATCGCCACAGCGACCGTCACCCGGCCGTCATCGAGGAGCTCGGTGCTCCGCACCTCCCCGACCGCCACGCCGGACATCCGCACCCGGGCGCCGGTGTCGAGCAGCAGGCCACCACGGTCGGTCTCGACGGTGACGTGGACGACGTCGGCGAAGGCTCGCTGATAGGTCGCGATCAAGAAGGCCGAGACAGCCACGATCACCGCGAGGCCGATGGCCCCGAGGATCTGCGTGTGGTGGCGCGCATGGGTCGCGCGGGAGGACGTCATCGTGTCATCACCCGGTGATGTTGAGGCTGTGGGACGTGCCGTAGAGCGCGAAGCTCAGCAGCATGTCCGCGAACAGGATGGCGATCAGGGACAGGCGCACCGCGCTGCCGACGGCTTGCCCGACGCCTGCCGGACCGCCCTTCGCGGTGTAGCCGTAGTAGCAGCACACGGCCATGATCACGACCGCCATGCACATCACCTTCACGAACGAGAGCACGATGTCCCCCGGGATCAGGAAGGTGTTGAAGTAGTGCTGGTAGGCGCCACTCGACTGACCGAACCCGACCGTGACAACCAGCCGCGTCGCGGCGTACGACGCCAGCAGCGCCAGGGCGTACAACGGGACGATCGACACCAGACCGGCCACGATCCGAGTGCTGACCAGGTAGGGGACGGAGCGGATCGACATCACCTCGAGCGCATCGATCTCCTCGCTCACCCGCATCGCCCCCAGCTGTGCGGTGAACCCCGCGCCCACGGTCGCGGTCAACGCGATCCCGGCCAGCGCCGGCGCCGCAAGGCGGGTGTTGATGTAGGCCGAGATGAACCCGCTCAGCGCCTCGACCCCGATGTTGCTGAGCTGGGAGTAGCCCTGGAGACCCAGCTCGATGCCCGCGAAGGCAGTGAGGAACGACACCACCACGACGGTGCCGCCCACCAGCGCGATCGCACCGCTGCCGAACGCGACGGTCGAGATGAGCCGCAGCACCTCCCGGCGGTACTTCATCACCGCGAACGGGATGCCCTGCAGCGCCGCAATGTAGAAGCGGACCTGCTCCCCGCTGTGGAAGAGGGTGCGGGCCGGCGCAGTGGCGACTCGCTTGATCGCCGCCGCCTGCTGCGACCGGATCTGTGCGCTGAGCGCTGATTTCTCCTCCGACATGAGGGCCATGTCAGCCTCCCAGCTGAAGGTAGACAGTGGTGATCGTCGAGTTGATGACGAGCAGGACCATCAGGGTCAGGACGACCGTCTGGTTGACCGCCTCGCCCACGCCCTTCGGTCCGCCCTTCGCGTTCATGCCGAGGTAGCAGGCCACCAGCGCCGCGGCCACCCCGAACAAGGCGGTCTTGATCAGCGCGGTGATGAAGGCACCGGTGCCGGTCACCAGGGTCAGGTTGGCCACGAACAGGCCGGGACTCGCACCACCGAGGGTCACCGCGAAGATGTAGGTGCCGATCAGCCCGACCACGCAGACGATGCCGTAGAGGCCGATCGAGACCACGACGAACGCCAGGATCCGCGGCGCCACCAGGCGCTGCATCGGGTCGAGGCCCAGGACCTCCATCGCATCGAGCTCCTCCCGGATCTTCCGCGCGCCGAGATCGGCACACACGGCCGTCGCCCCAGCGCCGGCCACGACCAGGACGCTGCAGAACGGCCCCAGCTCCTGGATCACCACCAGCCCCGCACCCGCACCCGAGAGGTCGGTAGCACCGATCTCCATGAGCAGCTGGTTGATGAAGAACTGCACGACGACCGTGAACGGGATCGTGACAAAGATGGCCGGCAGGAAGGACACGCTCGCGATGAACCACGTCTGCTCCAGGAACTCGCCCACCGCGAAGGGCCGCCGGAACATCGCTCGCAACGAGTCGCCCGCCATGGCGAAGAAGCCCCCCAGCGGCGTCAGCTTCGCGCGCACCGCCGAGACCTTCGGCCGCGGTGTCGTGGTCGCCATTGCTCATCTCCCCATGAATTGGTGTGCAGTGCCCGGCTAAGCCGAGCGCATCAGGCCAAGTGCTCGGCCGCGAAGGCGCCCGCGTGCTTGAGCGTGTCCTCGGCCTCGGGGAGTCGGTCGGCGAAGATCGGCCAGATGTGGACCATGTCTTGAACGATGTGCAGGGTCACCTCGACACCGGCCTGCTCGGCCCTGCTCGCGCAGCGTGTCGCGTCGTCCAGCAGAGATTCGATGCTGCCGGCACAGATCAGCAGCGGGGGTAGCCCGGCGAAGTCTCCGTACAGCGGGGAGGCTTTGGGGGTCATCGGGTCGGCGCCGTTGAGGTAGAGCGCCGCCATCTGCTTGTAGAGGGCGGGTGCGCCCAGCGGGTCGACCTCCTCGTTTGTCGTGACCGAAGCGCCCGTCACGGCGAGGTCGGCGAACGGCGAGAAGCTGAGGCCAGCGACGGGCAATGGTTCACCGGCGTCCCGCAATGTCTGGAGTGCGACCAGCGCCAACGCTCCTCCTGCTGAGTCGCCGCTGACCGCTACGCGGTCGTGGCCCAGTTCGGCGATCGTCCACCGCAGCGCGGCGACGGCGTCGTCGGCTGGGGTTGGGAAGCAGAACTCAGGGGCGAGTCGGTAGTCGACGAGGAGCACGCGGGCGCCGCTGGCGGCGGACAACCGGGCACCGAAACCGCGATAGCCGTGGGCGGAGCCCAGCATGTAACCGCCGGAGTGGAAGTGGACGATCGCCTTGCTGAGGTCAGTACCCGGCGCGTCGCACCAGATCGCAGGGACCCCGCCGGCGTCGACTTCGGTGTAGTTCGCCTCGGTGGGTACGTCGAATCCGGAGAAGAAGTCGTCGTACACGCGCCTGAAGCCGTCCGGCCCGGCTTCGGCAGCGGCGAAGAAGTCCGCCAGCAACTGCCGGTTGCTCTCGTGGACCGCCTGGTTCTGAGGTGTCAGCATTATCAGATCTCCTTCGATGAAAGCGGGTCGCGCCGGAGCAGGACCTCGGGGGTGGCAACGGAGCGGATGGCCAGGTCGGCCAGCTCGACGGCGACCAACCGCGCGTCGTCCGGGGTGCGGGGTACGAACCAGCGGTAGACGGTGTTGGTGGCGCCGAGGAGGGAGAGTGTGGCTAGCCGTGGGTTAGCCCCGGGGCGCACCAGCCCAGCGGACTGAGCCTCGGCGATCAGTGACCGGAACACCTCTTGGTAGGCGTGATCACCGCCGACGATGTCCCGGCGGGTCTCCTCGGGCAACCGAAGGATGCCCTCCTGGCACACGGCGGCCGCGACCAGGTTGTTGCAGGTGTGCTCGACATGCTGACGGATGACGGTCTCCAGGCGCTGCAGCGGATCGCCGGGCTCCTTCGCGGCTCGCCGGACGACGGCCAGGCCGGTGTCGTGGGCCTGCCGGAGCACCTCGACGAACAAGGCCTCCTTGGAGGGGAAGTAGTAGTACAGGCTGGCCTTCATCATGCCCAGGCGATCGGCGATCTCCTGGATGGTCGCCGCCTCGTATCCGCGTTCGTAGATCACCTCGGTCGCCACGGTGAGCAGTTCCGACCGTCGCTCGCCGCGAGGCTTGCGCTGGGCGCCGTTGACGTTGCGGGGGACAGCCGTACGCGCAGGCATCGTGGGTCCGCTCCTTTGATCGCTGATGATTTCATGAATCTACCATACGGATGGTAGATGTCCACGGCGATTTGTTCCTGTCTGGCCGTCCATGACCACGGGGTCCTCGGCGTTCAACCAGATCAGCAGGCGTGGAATGCTGCAGCCGAGGGCAATGCTGGACATTTCTACCGTCTGGAAGGTAGATTTACCGCGACGTGAGAATCGACGGAAGGTGAAGTCAATGGGCAACCCTGGCGGGGCAGGTCCTGTCGAGCGGTGCGAGGTGCTCATCATCGGCGGGGGGATGTCCGGCATCGCGATGGGCGGGATGCTCGCCGAGCAGGGCATCGACGATTACCTGGTGCTGGAGCGTTCGGACGGGCTGGGAGGCACGTGGCACCTGAACACCTACCCCGGGTGCGCGTGCGACATCCCTTCGGCCCTGTACTCCTTCGGGTTCCGGCCCAATCCGGGATGGTCGCGCCTGTTCGCCCCGCAGTCGGAGATCTTGGCTTACCTGCGGCGGGTCGCCGACGAGTGCGGTGTCACTCAACGCGCCCGGTTGCACACCGAGATGCGTTCCGCGGCCTGGGACGAGGAGCGCCGGTGCTGGGTCGTGCAGACCGGCGACCGCGTGTACGAGAGCAAGTGGCTACTTCTGGGCACCGGCTCCCTGCACGCCACCAACATGGCCGAGATCCCCGGCGCTGACACTTTCCGGGGCAAGGTGTTCCACTCCTCGCACTGGCCGGAGGGGTACGACCCCGCGGGTGAGCGGGTCGCGGTGGTCGGGACCGGGGCGTCGTCGATCCAACTGACCCCGTGGCTGGGCAAGCACGCCGAGCAGGTTCACCTGTTCCAGCGCACCCCCGCCTGGATCCAGCCCCGGCCCAATATTCCGCACGGCCCGAGGATGCAAGCTCTGTTCAGGCGGTTCCCGGCTGCTCAGCGAGCCCTGCGTGGCGCGGAATGGGCGCTGGGTGAGTTCTTCATGGCCGGCGTGGTCCACCGGTGGCTCGGAGAGCTGCAGGGGCTGCTGCCCAAGCTGCACCTGCGGATGAGGGTGCGCGACCGGACGCTGCGGCGGAAGCTCACCCCGAGCTACCGCATGGGCTGCAAACGGCTGCTGGTGTCCAACGACTTCTATCCCGCGCTGACCAGCGGCGCTGTCGAGCTGATCGACTCCGCTGCCGCGCGGATCACCGAGAGCGGCATCGTCGCGGCCAACGGCGAGCAGCGCGCGGTCGACACCATCGTGTTCGCCACCGGCTTCCACTTCGGCGCCGGCCCGGTGGCCGACCTCGTCACCGGCCGGGACGGCCGCAGCATGGCTCAGGTGTGGGACGGCAGCCCCAGCACCTACATCGGGACCTCGGTGTCGGGGTTTCCCAACCTGGCGCTGCTGTGGGGGCCGAACACCGGCACCGCCTCGGTCGCGGTGACGATCGAAGCGCAGACCGGCTACGTCGCCCGGATGATCGCCTCGACCCGCTCGCAGGGTCTCGAGGTCGTCGACGTGCGGCGCCAGCCCCAGGAGGACTTCAAGCGCCATGTGGCCTCCCGGCTGGACAGCAGCGTGTTCGCCGTCGGCGGCTGCACCTCGTTCTACCTGGACGAGAAGGGCAAGAACATCCTGCTCTGGCCGGGCTCCATGACGGGCATGTGGCGGCGGATGCAGCGCTTCGAGCCGCGCGACTACGACGTCCTGCCCGCCGTCTCCGCCCAGGCCGGGGCGTCTGAGAATCACCAGACCTTGCCCGCCTGACCGATCCGTATCCCGAGGGAACCCCATGGACTTCAGCTTCAGCGAGACCGAGAATGCCTTCCGCGAGGAACTGAGCACGTTCCTCGATCAAGAAGTCGCCGAGTGGTGGCGACACCTGTTTCACGCCGAGGAACGCACCATCCCGGCCAGCCGCGAGCTAGCGGCGAAGTTGGCCGAGCGCGGCTGGCTGACCATGTCGTGGCCGCCGGAGTACGGCGGCTCCGGCGCGGACGCCTGGATGCAGGTGGTGCTGCGCGAGGAGATGTGGTCGCGTGGCGAACCACGCGGTCCGCAATACATGAACGTCAACTACATCGGCCCGCTGATCATGCACTACGGCACCGAGGAACAGCGGGAACGGTTCCTTCCGCCGATGTCGCAGGGCGCGGTCATCTGGTGCCAGGGGTTCTCCGAGCCCGACGCCGGAACAGACCTGACCGCGTTGAGCACGCGCGCCCGCCGTACGGACGACGGCCGCTACATCATCACCGGGCAGAAGATCTGGACCAGCTATGCCGATGCTCCGGCGCAATGGTGCTTCCTCCTGGCCCGCACGAATGCCGACGTCCGCCCGCACCAGGGTCTGTCGTTGTTCCTCGTCGACATGGCCGCACCCGGTGTCACCGTGCGGCCGATCGAGTCGCTGGTCGGCATCGGGGAGATCAACGAGGTGTTCTTCGACGAGGTCGAGGTCCCGGCGGACTGCCTGCTGGGCGCCGAGGACGACGGTTGGGAGATGCTGCGCACTGGGCTGGCGCTCGAGCGGATCGGCGTCCCGTGGTATGCCGATGCAGACCGGTTCCTCGAGCGGCTGATCGCCTACGCACGCGAGACGATGGTGGACGGACGACCGCTGTCCGCGGACCCGCGCATCCGCACCCGCCTCGCCGAGCTCTACATGCGCTGCCGGGCGGCCCGCCTGGTCACTTACCGCGCGGTGTCGCTGCAGGAGAAGGGCAGCCCAACCGCCCTCGAGTCAGCGTCGGCCTGGATGCTCGGCGGGTTGACTCAGCAACTGGCCGGACAGGTCGGCCACGAGACGGTCGGGGCCCTGAGCGTGCTGCACGCCGACGACCCGGATGCCCCGATCGACGGGTGGGCGCAGTTCCAGCAGCTGCTGGCCATCCCGACCACGATCGCGGCCGGCGCGATCGACATTCAACGCAACATTATCGCCCAGCAGGGGCTCGGATTGCCGAGGTCGAACTGATGGACCTGACCTACAACGACGACCAGCAGGCTCTGGCCGATTCGGTGCGAGCGTTCGTCGCCCGCGAATGGCCGATTGAGCGGGTTCGTGACATGCAGACCCACTCGACCGGCTTCGATGACCAGCTGTGGAAGAACCTGACCGCGCTGGGTTGGAGCGCCGTCGCCGTGCCCGAGGAACACGAGGGACTCGGTGGCGGCTTGGTCGAGCAGCTCGTGGTTCTCGAGGAGCTGGGCCGCGGCGCGGTGGACAGCCCGCTGCGCACCTCCATCGCGTACGGCGCGTTCGGCCTGCTGCGTGGGCACAACGACAGTGCGCGCGCACGGCACCTACCAGCCGTAGCCGTCGGCGAGTCGATCGTCACCGCCGCCGTGTTGGAGAGTGACGGTCGCTCCGCCTGGCCGGCCGTCACCAGTGACGAGACAGAGCATTCCGCTGACCACCCCAGGCTGCGCACCACCAAGACGCTGGTCCCGTACGCCGCCTCCGCCGACCACTTCGTCGTGACCGCACGCTTGGTCGACATGGGCGACGTGGTGCTGCTGATCCCCGCCGACCGGGCCGGCATCCGCATGCGCCGGCAGGAGGTGCCGGTCGGCGAGCCCAGGTACCGCGTCGACTTCGACGGTGTCGAGGTCCGGCGCGAAGACGTCCTGGCCGCGGGCGACGCCGCCCACGAGCTGTTCACGACCTGCGCCGAGGTGGACACGATCCTCACCGCGGCGTACACCGTCGGGCTCTGCCAGAGCGCTCTGACGCTGACGGTCGATCACGCGAAGAGCCGGGTGCAGTTCGGTCGCCCGCTGGGCGCGTTCCAAACCGTGGCCCACCGCTGCGCCGACATGCACACCGAGATCAACGCCACGAGGCTCATGGTCTTCGAGGCGGCATGGCTGCTCGACCAGAGCTTCGACGCCCGGCTGGCGAGCGCCGCGGCGAAGGCTCAGGTCGATCAGACGGTGCAACTCGTGAGCGCGAACTCCCACCAAGTCCTCGGGGCCATGGGCTTCTCCACAGAGCACGACCTGCACCTGTTCACCCGACGGGCCAAGGCCTACGAGCAGACCGGCGGCGGACTGGACCGGCACCTGCACCGGGTCGCCGACCTACTCGGCCTGTAGATCAGGGAGCACATCACAGATGAAGGAGCAGGCGTGGTAGCAGAGATGTTTCGTAGATCGACACGGTTGCACGGAGAGCGGATTGCCGTCGTCGAAGCCGAGACCGGGCGGACACGGACATTCGCGGAACTGGATGCAGACGTCAACCGTGTCGCGGCGGCTCTTCTGGCCGCAGGCACGACTCGCGGTGAACGTGTCGTGTACTTCGGGCTGAACCGCATCGAGTTCTTCGAGGTGTTTGTCGCCTGCGCAAAGATCGGCGCAGTGGTGGCTCCGTTGAACTGGACCCTTTCGGACGATCAGGTGACGAGCCTGATAGCCGACCTCGGCGCGCGGACCGTCGTAGTCGATCCGGAGTTCCGCGATCGAGTGCGTACCAAGGACCTATTGGTTCGAGTCGTCGGCGTCGACTACGAGGAATGGCGCGACGCCTGCAGCGCAGACGATCCCGAGGTGCTCGTCGAGCCCGTCGAACCTGTCCTGCAGCCGTACACATCGGGTACGACTGGCCTCCCGAAGGGTGTTCCGCTGACCCATGGGAACCTCGCCGCTGGCTTCGAGTCCTCCTCGGTGCTGGGCTACCACCCTGACTCCGTTCAGTTGGCCGCGCTGCCCAACTTTCACGTCGGAGGGAACCTCAACCCGCTGTTTGCGCTCGCCGCCGGAGGGCGGATGGTGATCGTCAATCGGTTCTCCGCTGAAAGCGTGCTTGACCTGATCGCGGCACATCACATCACCCATATGAACATGGTCCCGGCGATGATCAACCTCGTCATCGAGGAACAGGTGGCCAGGCCGCGAGACATCTCCAGCCTGGAGCTGATCGCCTATGGGGCTTCCCCCGTCACCAAGCGAACCCTGGACCTGGCAAACCAGCACCTCAGGGCTCCCATGGTCCAGCTCTACGCCTCGACCGAGTGCGGGGTCATCTCGTACCTGGCCAGCGAGGACCACGTCGGTGGGCACCTCCTGTCAGTGGGGCGCCCGTTCCCGGGTGTCGAGATCAGCTTGCGTGATACCAAGACCGGGGAAGAGGTTCCGGCGGGCACGAGGGCGGAGATCTGCGTGCGGTCAGATGCCTGCACTCTTGGATACTGGAACCGCCCGGAGGAGAATTCCCGGCTCTTCACAGCCGATGGCTGGGTGCGCACCGGTGACATCGGCTACATCGATGAGGACGGGTTCCTGTTCCTGACGGACCGGATCAACGACATGTTGATCACGGGCGGGGAGAACGTGTATCCCGCCGAGGTGGAGGCGGTGATCTCTCAGTATCCGGGAGTCGCGGAGGTGGCGATCGTCGGGGTTCCCGACGAAAAGTGGGGCGAGCTCGTCACGGCGTGTGTCGTCCCCGCCGATCCGAGCTCCTTCTCCACGGAGGAATTCCAACGCTGGAGCTTCGAACAGCTCGCCGGTTACCGCCGCCCCCGGCGGGTGCACGTCCTGGAGTCGTTGCCGCGGAACCCCACCGGCAAGGTGCTGCGGCGCGAGCTTCGTCTCATGCTGGACGATCGTGCGGAGGAACGCTGATGAGTGCCGCAGATGAGGTGCTGCTGTCACGCCGCGATCTCAGTTTCATGCTGGACGAGTGGCTCGAGGTGGAGGACCTGACGAAGTCCGAGCTGTACGAGGACCTGTCGAGGGAAGACTTTCACGCTGCCATCGACCTTGCGGCCGAGATCGCGATCGAGGAGTTCGCTCCGTTGAGCCGGCTCGGCGACCGTCACAGGTTCGAGCTGCAGGACGGAGCGGTTCCTCACCCGCCGGCGATGAAACATGCCCTGAAGATCGCTGCTGACACGGGAGTGATGACCTTCGGTCTGGATCGATCGCTCGGCGGGGGTGGCCTGCCCGCGACCGTCGCCACCGCTTGCTCCATGTGGTTGCAGGCGGCCAATCCGTCGCTGTGGGCCTACGGAGGCCTCGGAGTGGCCACCGCCAATCTCATCCAGGCGCATGGGTCCAGAGAGCAGGTCGAGGCGTATGCAGTCCCGATGTACGAGTCGCGCTTCCACGGCACGATGTGCCTGTCGGAACCGGACGTCGGGTCATCCGTCGGGGACCTCAAGACCCGTGCCGAACCGCAAGGCGATGGGACCTACCGGCTGTTCGGCGACAAGATGTGGATCTCAGCGGGCGAGCACGATCTGGGCGAGAATATCGTCCACCTGGTGCTGGCTCGGATCAAGGGCGCTCCGGACGGCACCAGGGGGATCTCCTTGTTCCTGGTTCCGAAGGTCCTGAACCTGCCGGACGGCAGCCTCGAGCGCAACGATGTCACGGTGGTCGGACTGAACCACAAGATGGGATATCGCGGGATCGTCAACACGGTCCTGAACCTCGGCTCTGGCACGACGACGCCTGGTGGTCGTGCCGGAGCGGTCGCCCAGTTGATCGGTGCCGAGAACGAGGGCCTGGCCGCGATGTTCCATCTGATGAACGAGGCGCGCCTCACCATTGGTGGGAGCGCGACAGCGATCGGTTACACGGGTTACCTCAAGTCACTCACCTATGCGCGAGAGCGCGTGCAGGGTCGTGCGCCGGACGCGCCGCGACAAGCAGCCCCGGTCCCGATCATCGAGCATGCTGACGTCCGGCGCATGCTGCTCGCGCAGAAGAGCTACGTCGAAGGTGCGATGGGGCTCGTCCTCTACGCCGCGCGGCTCATCGACGACGATCGAGTCGCAGCGCACGAGGGGCAAGGAAGAGATGCCCGTGACCTGCTCAGCTTCTTGATCCCGATCGTGAAGAGCTGGCCATCGCAGTGGTGCGTCGCAGCGAACGACTTGGCAATTCAGGTACTCGCCGGCGCGGGGTACACCGAAGACCACGATCTCGAGATGCACTATCGCGACAACAGGCTCAACCCCATCCATGAGGGAACCCACGGCATCCAGGCCGTCGACCTGCTCGGGCGCAAGGTCGGCATGGCAGATGGTGCCGGGCTGAACGAGTTGCGCCGGCGCATCGAGAGAACGGTTCTCGATGCAGCAGTATCGGGGCCCTCCCGACGTGCCATGGCCGACCAGCTCAGTGCGCGACTCGACCGCTTCCTGGCCGTCACCGAGGTGCTGGTCAGCTGTGAGGACACGAAGGTGCGTCTCGCGAACGCCTCGTTGTACCTGGAGACCGCGGGTCACCTTGTCGTCGCCTGGCTCTGGCTGCAGCAGCATCTCGCAACGGGCGACCTGGACGATCCGTTCTATCGCGGCAAGCGAAGTGCCGCGGAGTACTTCTTCCGGTACGAGCTCCCGTGCGTCGACCCGCACCTGGACCTTCTCGAGTCGCTCGACACCCTTGCGCTGACCCTCGACGACGCGAGCTTCTAACAACGGTGAAACGCCACGATCGAAACAACCACCACCCAGTCTGGAGTCCGCAAGTGTCCATCGCCCCAGAGCTGCGACAGCAGCTCAGCCTTCCCATGGTGTGCCCGCCGATGTTCCTGGTCAGCGGCCCTGATCTCGTGCGGGCCGCATGCCTCAATGGTCTGCTCGGTGCGTTGCCACGTCAGAACGCGCGGACGTTGGACCAGTTCGACGCGTGGCTCGGTGAACTTGTCCCCGAGCTGGACGATGCCCGAGCGCAGGGGAAGCGAGTGGGCCCGATTGCCGCAAATCTGGCCGCGAAAGTGTCGATGGACGACCTGGCCGCCAATCTAGATGTGCTGAAGCGCCATGGAGTCGACATCGTGATCACCGCCAACGGTGACCCGACCGAGGTCACCAAACGGGTCCACGACTGGGGCGGCACCGTCTGGCACGACGTCACATCGATCAGGTTCGCCGAGAAGGCCATCGAAGCCGGCGTCGACGGACTCGTGTGCATCGGCGCCGGCGGTGGAGGCCACTCCGGTGCTCTCAGTCACCTGGCGCTCATCCCGAAGGTGAGGTCGATGTTCGACGGCACGATCATCGCCGCCGGCGCAATCACGTCGGGCGCGGCCGTGCGAGCCCTGGAGGTGCTCGGCGCTGACCTCTGCTACCTGGGCACGCGGTTCATCGCCACCCAGGAGTCCATGGCCAGTGAGGACTACAAGCAGATGCTGGTCGACGGGAGCGCCCAAGACCTCCTCTACCTACCTGCTGAAGGGGGCGTGCCAGCCAACTGGCTCGCTGCCTCACTACGAGGCAAGTTCGAAGGTTACGACGCAGTCGCGAGCGACTACCGGCGACATGTGCGGGGGTCCCTCCCCTCGGACTTGAAGTACTGGGTTGACGTCTGGAGTGCTGGGCAGGGTGTCGAGCTGATTCACGACATTCCCTCAGTCGATGAGCTGGTCGAGCGACTACGGCGCGAATACACGCAGGCGTGTGAACTGCCGGCCCACAACTAGCCGCGAGAGATCACATGCACAGAGCCTCCAGGCTTACGGCTGCGGTCGTGATTGTTTCTGGGGTCGCGGCTGCGGCCGCGCTAGGACCCTCGGGGGCCACAGCGCGGTCCGGCCATGCCTCGGAGGACCTCCCACCGGCCGCGCAGGGGGTCGCGCAGCGCGCGCAATGCGGCCCCGGGTCGCGCCCAGAGACCGGGCTGCAGGGGCAGGTGCCCCTGCGGGACCGGCGGGAGGGGCGAAGCCGTTCAGGCTACTGGTGCAACCTCGAGCTAGAGGGCCAGTATCAAGGTGAGGGCGCCACGTGGGTGAACGCGTCGTACGGCGACTGTGCGTACATGGGGACGTCCTTCGGGGGCCTGCTCACGAAGAAGTCCCCCGGTACGCAGGTCGTCGACGTCTCTCAGCCTGATGCGCCAAGGCTCAGCACCAACCTGACCAGCCCGGCGATGCTCACCGATACGTGGGAGACACTCAAGGTCAACGAGCGCAGGGGACTCCTCGCCGGAGTGTCGGTGGGTCCGGTGGTCTCGGGACTGTTCTTCGACGTCTACGACGTAGCGCAGGACTGCTCTGCTCCTCGCCTGCTGAACGGGCTGGGTCGAACACGGCTGACGCTGCCTGCCAACGTCCTCGGGCACGAGGGCAGCTGGGCGCCGGACGGTCGGACGTACTACGCGAGCGGGCTGCTGGCCGGCACGCTCACCGCCATCGACACGAGCGATCCTCGCCGGCCGCGCATCATCTACGTCGGTGTCGCCGGACTGCCCGCGAACCATGGCTTCTCCCTCAGTGATGACGGCAATCGCATGTACATCACCCGGCTCGCGCCGGCAGGAGTCGAAATCATCGACACCAGCTCCATCCAGCGCCGCGACCCCACCCCGGTCATACGCCACGTCGGGTCCGTGAGCTGGCCCGACGGCCTGGCCACGCAGCACACCATCCCGATGACCAAGGACGGTGAGCCGTACCTCGTCGCGGTCGACGAATGGGGCTCAGGCGGGATCCACTTCATCGATATCAGCGACGAACGCAATCCAGTCGTCACCGATCGCCTCAGGTTGGAGATCAACACCCCGGAGCATGTGCACACGAGGCGTGCAGACACGACGGGGAACGGGCTCTTCGGGTACGACGCGCACTACTGCACACTCAATCGTCAGCAGGAGCCGTCCCGGCTGGCGTGCGGATTCTTCAACTCGGGGATCCGAGTGTTCGACATCTCTGACCTGTCGGCCATCAAGGAGATCGCGTACTTCAACCCTCCTGCTCAGGTCGGCCAGAACAGACGGCTCCAGGGATCAGAGCATGCCGCAGGACTTCTCACCGGGAAGCTCAGCGGCTTGGTGCTCTCTGATGTCACCAATGGCAGCCTGATCGACCCGCTCAGACTCGCTGAGGCTCTCGCCCCTGCGAACTTGACCGCAGACTGGTGCAGCTCGCCGCCTCGGTTCGTCGGCACGGACCGGCTCTGGGTGACGTGTCAGGACAACGGGTTTCTGGCACTGCGGTTCACCAACGGCGTCTCGGGCGAATGATGGTTCCGTTCGGCGATCGACGGCGAGCCTTCCCCCTCGTGGTCATGGCGGTCCTCGCGGTCGCGGCGTTCGGGGCCGGCCGATACTCGTTGGCTGAGGCTCACCCGTCTCGAGAGGATGGTCGGGCGGGCTCGGGACAGGGCAGCAGCGTCCCTGCGGAAGAGGACCTGGGTTTCGCCCGGGACATGGCCCAGCACCACGGTCAGGCCGTGCTCATGTCGGAGCTGGTCTCGCAGAACCGAGACCCCAGGGTGACGCAGTTGGCGCGCTCGATCAGCTCGAATCAGCTGGTCGAGATCGGTCAGCTGCAGGGCATGCTCTCACTGTGGGGTGAGTCATGGCTGGGCGATGACGAGCCGATGAGCTGGATGCACAGCGAGCCCCATGGCCACGAGCCCCACCACCACCACCACCCGTCGCCGCAGGCATCGGCGATGCCTGGAATGGCCAGTCAGTCGCAGCTCGACCAGCTTCGACGCCTTCCAGGGCCCCTTCAGGCGAGAACGTTCCTGCTCCTGATGATTACGCACCATCAGGGAGGCGTCCTGATGGCACAGACTGCGCAGGAGCGCGCCTCGACTCCGGTGATCCGAGAGCTCGCTCGCCGGATGGCCTATGAGCAGGTAGAGGAGATCAATCGGATGAGAGGTCTGCTCGTCGCGCTTGAGTGCTCTCGGAGCGGAGCTGCTCACCGATCCACCCGGCGATCTGCGTGCGGCTCGTGAAGCCCAGCTTGACCAGGGCGTGCTCCACGTGGGCCTCGACGGTCCTGGGTGAGATGACGAGGGTCTGGGCGATCTCCTTGTTGGTGAGTCCCTCGTGGACGAGCTCGGCAATCTGACGCTCCCGCCGTGTGAGCACCGGCCCCTGGGGGCGCTTCATCCTGTTCGTGGCCGCCGGACTGGTCTGTGTGGGGTGCTCGTCGAGTGCCACGGCAATCGCAGATGGTGTGTCGAGGCTGCGACCATGTGCGACGGCGAGGTCGAAGTCCGCCTCGCCCAGGAGCGTCCTCGCGGTCTGGGTCGCCGCCATGCGAGGCGCTCCAAGCCCGGGAAGCATCTCCGAGGTGTCGATCCTGTCCCACTCGTTCTGGGCAGCGCCGAGCAACACCGATGCGCGCTCGGCCTGACGATCCGCGGTGAACCACGCGAGCGTGTCCAGCAGGACGGCGATGCCCAGAGGTTCGCCCAACAGCCGCTTCAGTCGCAGGCTCTCGGTCACCAGCTCAAGGGCCGCCGTGTTGTCGGACCGGGCCCACAGTGCGAGCCCCGCACACCACATTGACCAGGACCGCAGCCAGGTCTCGCCCGCTGGTTCGGTGAGCGCAAGGCACGCAGAGTGGTGGTCCAGCGCGACGTCCAGGTCGTCCACGAGGACGTGGTCCAGCGCGAGCAGCATGGCGCACAAGGCGAGTTCTCGCTCGTTGCCCGTGGTGGCGAAGCCGCGCCGGGCCTCATCGAGAAGCTGCGCGGCCCGCGCCGTGTCCCCGGTGGCCAGGGCGACGAAGCCCGCGGCTTGGACGAAGAGGGTCGCGGCATCGCCGCCGAGTCCGGTGACGAGCGCCCTCCCCTCGTCGAGCAGCCGGGTGGCGGCTTCGATGTCGCCGTGCATGGCCGCCCACAAGCAGGCTGTGCGCAGTGCGCGCGCTCGGATGCCGGGGTCCCCGGATCCGCTCTCCAAGACTTCGTCGAGCCAGGACCGGCCCCGCTGGAAGCGGCTCTCGAGGAGTCCGAACTCCAGCAGGTCGGCGCCCGCCCGCAGCCCCCGGTCGGGCCCGTCCGGGTCGGTCACAGAAACGGTGAGCGCCTTCTCAAAGTTCCCGTGGTCCCGGCGGAGCCGGCCAATCCATTCGAGCTGACGGGGACCGAACCAGTCCTCCTGTGCTTGGGAGACCAGCCCGAGGTAGTAGTTCCTGTGCCGGCGGCCCACCTCGGCCTTTCCGCCGATTCGGGCGAGCTCGGCGCGGCCACGGTGGCGGATCGGGGGCAGCATCCGATAGCGGTTCCCCGCCGGGTTGCGGCGGCTCGGGGTCACCACGGACTTCTCCACCAGCGACGCCAAGGTCTCTTCGACCGGCTCCGGATTGTCGGGACCGGAGCACACCGCTTCCGCTGCGTCGAGCTCGAACCCGTCGACAAAGACGGAGGCTTTTGCCCACAGCAGCCTCTCCACTGGCGTGCAGAGGTCAAAGCTCCACTCGATGCACGCCGCCATGGTCTGGTGCCGGAACGGGGCGGCTCGGCTTCCCTTGCCCAGCAGCTCCCAACGGTCCGTCAGGTGCGCGTCGAGCTGGATGGGAGTGAAAGCCCGGAGGCGCGCCGCCGCGAGCTCGATGGCGAGCGGGATGCCCTCCAGCTTGCGGCTGATCGCTGCCACAGCGGCACGGTTGTCGTCGGTGAGGGCAAAGTCGGGGTCGATCGCCCGGGCCCGGTCGAGGAACAGTCGCACGGCGTCGTACTGCTGCAGCGGCTCTACCCCGGTCGTCACACTGGGTACGACGAGCGGCGCGACGGGGTACTCCACCTCACCCTGGATGCGTAGCGGCTCCCGACTGGTCGCCAGGATGCGCACACCCGGGCACGTGCGGAGCAGGGTGTCGGCCAACACGGCGACCACGTCGACCACGTGCTCGCAGTTGTCCAGCACCAACAGCACCGACCGTGATCGCAGGTACTCGACCGTAGCGATCGTCGCCGACTGCCGGGACCGCCCTTGCAGGCCAAGTGTCGTCGCGAACTCGTCCGGGACATCCTCGGGATCGGTTACTTCGGCGAGGGCGACCACGTGGACGCCCTCGAACAGTCGCCGTAGGTCGGTGGCCATTCGCAGGGCCAGCCGGGTCTTGCCGATCCCCCCGAAGCCAGTCAGGGTGACCAACCGCGCTTCCGCCATCAGTTCCCGGATACGCGTGCGGTCGGACCGCCGGCCAACGAACGTCGTGATCTCTAGCGGCAGCAGGTCCATGGACGCCTGCGAGAGCGAGGCAGCCTCTGTCATCTGGTCCGCGACCTCCGGGAGTGCAGATCAGCACACTACCGCGGGCAGGCCCAGGATGCTCGGCCTCTCGGACAGGTCACGAACCCTGGGCGTCGGCTAGTAGATCGCGCCGCCGAGGTCGAGTCCCAGCGCGCGGACCTTTCGGTACAGAGTCGATCGGGCGATGCCCAACATGTCGGCGGCGAGCTTCTTGTTGCCTTCAGCGTCGGCCAAGGCCGCCAAGATGGCTTGCGCTTCTACGCGGTCAAGGCCGCCGAGCTCGTAGCGGGTCGCTATCGCCACGACATCGGTCGGGAGGTCATCGATCTGGACTTGCGGCCCGGTCCGCTGACGAAGCGTCAGCCCGACGACCCGCCCAAGGGTGGTGAGATTCTCTCGCCAGGGCACGCGACCAAGAAGCCGCAGTGTCTCTGGCGCCCACGATGGTCGTAGTCCACCGCCGCTTCGCTCCGCGGTCAGTGCGTCAACGAGCGGTCCGATGTCCTCCACGCGCTCGAAGACCGTCGGCACCCGCACACGCAGCCCCGGCCATTCGAAATCCTCCACGGACTGCGCGCTCGCATCTAGGCCGCGAACCAGACGGCTCGAAACGACGGTGGGCCCGGTTCCCCGGCTGTGACGAATGACCTCGTGGAGCGCTTCGAGGTCGACGGACGGCAGGAGATCCAGATTGTCCAACGTCACAAGACGGACATCCGCACGCAGCGCGGCCTCCAAGCGCTCTCGCCACGCGGTGGCGCCATCAGAGACGGCGTCTGCGGCGTCCAGGCTGATCACCGACTGGTCGCTCGCGAGCTCGCGCAGGATCCGCGTCTTCCCGACACCTCTCTCGCCGTAGAGAAGAATCGGCTCACCGGACTTGAGGGCGCCTTCCAACTGTGAGCAGAACTGCCGCCACGACGCGCTGCGGCCAGCAAGCCTCGCAAGGATGGGAGGTCCGGTCGCGGGTGCGGAACGACGGGAGACTGCTGTCTGTTGGGGTGTGCGGTGCTCTGGGGAAGTCTGGAGTCTGAGCTCGACCCCGATCACCGACCCGCCGTCAAGGATCTGCGACGCTACTGCGTGGACAGCTCTGCCACTGTCTGGCATCGACAGGGGGAGCGTGGTGCCACTGGACTTCGTCGAGGCATGAGCCACCGCCTCCCACAACGCTCCGTGGTCGATCTGAGGTAGGAGCGCCATCGCCGAGGCGTTGCCGATCACGGTGCGTTGGTTGACGCAGAAGACTGGGTGGCGGGAGTCCCGCTTCCCACGGAGGAAGCTCTCCAGAAGCAACCGGTCGTTCTCGGACGCTTCGTCGAGAATGCGCGACTCGATCAGGGCAGCGGTGTCGCGGACCAACTGGAGCATGGGCGGAGCGGCGTCGGCGGATGGACAGCACAGGTTGAGGGACCCGAGCAACCGCTTCGTCACGGGATGGACGATCGGCGCACCTGCCGACGCCATGTTGCGGGAGTCGTCCGCGAAGTGCTCGCGGCCCGTAATCAGCACGCTCGAACCCGTCTCGAGCGCGACGGCCGCACTCGTCGTGCCGATCTCTCCTTCGCCGCACCTGAATCCTGCGACCGCACGGCGGTTGTCCATCCGCTGGGCGAACCGGCGATCATCGACCCACCGCTCCAGGACGCATCCGTCGGCATCGGTGAGCAGGAACCCGAACGGCATGCCCGTCAACCATTCGGAGCGAGGGCCGATCAGCGGTCGTGCCGCCCTGGCGACCTGAGCCTCCGAATCGACAGTGCTCACGGGCACGGACAACACAGAGTCGGGGCGAAGCCCGTGTTGCGCGGACCGCTTCCATGAGGCGAGCACCACCGGACGCACCACGTTGGCGTCGGGTTCGGCGCTGTGCGTGAAGAATGCAGCGCGGGCACGTTCCAGCACTGAATTGTCGGATGATCTCATCGCGCACGCTGTGTTTCTCGAAGATCTGGTCGACGTGGTCTCCCGCCGTGGTCACGCGAGTGTGACGGGCACCATGCTATCGCAGGTCATCTGACGAGCGGGTTGGCGTGACCGCGTGCGGCGGCTGCGGTGGGGGAGTCGCATGGCGGACCCGCACATCGTGCGAACCGCCGTATGAGATGGCCGAGACCTACCGGCGCGTCATCTTCTCCAACGGGTCGTCCACTTCTCGGCTGCGCCAGCCGATCCTAGTTCTGGCCTGACGTCGTACGCTTGCACGGACTCATCACCGGGTGGTTCACGTAACGAGGGGAGCGACGCTGTGCGCATCCGCGCCGGTAGTTGACCCTGTATCGGGGGCTGATCAAGACACGCCAGCTACTTCACGGTGAAACCGGCGTCGACGGGCAGCGTGACGCCCGTGACGTATCGTGCGTCGTCCGAGACCAGCCAGGCGATCGCGTTGCTGACGTCAATCGGTTCGATCATGGGAACTGGCATGAGGTTCGCGAAAGCGTCGCTCTTGCCCGGATCGGCCGTCAGTATCCGATCCATCGTCTCGTTGACGGTCATGTCGGTCGGAATCCCGGTTGGGTGGATGCTGTTGACGCGGATGTTGTGTGGGGCGAGCCAGTGGCTGAACGAGCGCATCAACCCGACGACGCCGTGCTTGGAGGCGGCGTAGCCGGTCACCCAGCCCGTGCCGTCGCCCCCACGCCCGCTCAGTCCCTGGGTCGAGCTGATGAGCACGATCGACCCGCCCCCCTGGCCATCGATCATGCTGGGGGCCGCGGCCTTCACCGTGTTCCACACCCCGACCAGGTTGATGTCGATCACTTCGCGGAACAGAAGATCCTGGTCGGCGTCGGCATCGTCGGTGAGGCCGAGAATTCCGGCATTCGCCACCACGATGTCGATGCGGCCCAGCTGTGCCACCCCGTCCTCAACCACGCTCCGCAGGCCCGCCACGTCTCGGACATCCACCTCTGCGGACACGACCTGCCGATCGAGAGCCTTGATCGCAGCGGCCGTCTCGGCAAGATCGTCGGTCGTAGCGAGCGGGTAGGAGAGGGCGGCCGCCTGACGGCACACGTCGACTGCAATGATGTCGGCGCCCTCTTGGGCCAGCTTCACCGCATGGCTTCGGCCCAGACCACGGGCAGCGCCGGTGATCAACGCAACCTTGCCATCCAACTTGCCCATCTGAACTCCTCCGTCGACTGGTAACCGATCAGAGCTCGAACGTAGAGGGCGAAGCGGAAGAGTTCCGTAGCATTCTGGGACACCCTTTGTTGCGCGGTCTGTATGAGGGCCTCCGGTGATGGCTGGTTGATCCAGGCGGCCTTGGGCAGTTTCGGTACTTGGGCTCGGCGGTTGCCGAACCGTTCGGGGTGAGCGGCGTGGGTGTCGGAGCTCCTACAGCAGCACGCTGCGCGCCAGCCGCTTCAGCCGCTCGACGTGCCGTGCGGTCGGCTCTTCGCGCGGGTCGAAGGATGTCGTCAGGCTCATGCCTCGCAGGCTGGTGAAGAGCACCTCGCGCAGGTCGGCGTAGCCTGGCCGGGCGGCGAGCTCCGGGCCGAAGAAGTCGTCCATCGCGACGCGGACGGCTCGGGCGATGTCGCGCTCACCCGGCAGCAGCGCCTCGCGGAGGTCCTCGTGGGTGCGGGCGGCGACCCAGAGCTCGGTGGCGGCCCAGAAGTACCCCTGGGTGAAGGTGCCGGCCATCGTGTCGACGACGGCGTCGATCCGCTCGCCGGGGTCGGCCGGCCAGGGGTGATCGGACGGGAACTCGCCGACGCGGGCTCGGGCGAGGTGCTGGGAGGCCGCGATCAGCAGCGCGTCGCGCGACGGGAAGTGGTGCAGCAGCCGCCCGCGGGAGACGCCGGCGCGCTCCTGGATCCGCACCGTCGAGGCGCCGCTGTAGCCGAACTCCAGCATCACCTCGACGGCCGCGTCGAGGATCCGGCGCTGGACGTCGATCGTGCGGGTCTGCACGGCGCGGGTCATGTGGCGCTCCTCTCGAATCCGGGCAAGCAGGTGACAACGGCGGAGTCGAAGGCTACCCTCGCACTAACCAGTCAGCACTGACTGGTTTAGTCCAGAACCCGCGGAGGTCCTCGTGCCCACTCCCGTCATCGTCGACGTCGCCCGTCTCGCCTCCGGCAAGGGCAAGCTGGGTGGCGCTCTGTCCGGCACCCACCCGACGTCGATGCTCGTCCACGTCCTCAAGTCGATCGTCGAGCGCAACGACCTCGACCCCGCCCTGGTCGACGACGTCATCACCGGCTGCGTCATGCAGGCTGGCGAGCAGGCCATGAACATCGGGCGCGCCGCCGTCCTCGGTGCTGGCTTCCCCGAGTCCGTCCCCGCCACGACTATCGACCGCGCCTGCGGCTCGAGCCAGCAGGCCGTCCACTTCGCCGCGCAGGCATCGCCGCCGGCGCGTACGACGTCGTGATCGCCGCCGGTGTCGAGTCGATGAGCCGCGTGCCGATGGGCATCTCCACGATGGGCAAGGACACCTTCGGCCCCGAGGTCCACGCCCGCTACCCCGACGGCCTGGTCAACCAGGGCGTCTCGGCCGAGCTCGTCGCGCAGCGTTGGAAGCTCGACCGCGCGACCCTCGACGCGTACTCCGCCGAGTCCCACCGCCGCGCCGCAGAGGCCATCGAGGCAGGCTTCTTCGACAAGGAGATCGTGCCGATCACGGTCACCGACGCCGACGGCAACCAGGTCGAGCACAAGGTCGACGAGACGGTCCGCGCGAGCACCACCGCCGAGGGCCTCGGGGGCCTCAACCCGGCTTTCCGCACCGACGAGCTGGTCGCCCGCTTCCCCGACATCGAGTGGCAGATCCACCCCGGCAACTCCTCACCGTTCACCGACGGCGCATCCGCCGCGCTGATCATGAGCGAGGAGATGGCGAGCAAGCTCGGCCTCACCCCGCGGGCCCGCTTCGTGTCGTACGCCGTCACCGGCGACGACCCGCTGCTCATGCTCACCGCCCCCATCCCGGCGACGCAGAAAGCCCTCGTCAAGGCGGGTCTGGGCATCGAGGACATCGATGCCTACGAGGTCAACGAGGCATTTGCGCCGGTCCCGCTCGCGTGGGCGCACGAGCTCGGCGCCGACCCGGCGAAGCTCAACCCCCGCGGTGGCGCGATCGCCCTCGGTCACGCGCTCGGCTCGTCCGGCACCCGCCTGCTCACCACCCTGGTCAGCCACCTCGAGGCCACCGGAGGACGGTACGGCGTCCAGACCATGTGCGAGGCCAACGGCATGGCCAACGCCACCATCATCGAGAAGCTCTGAGAAGGAACCACGATGCAGATCAACGACACCGTCGCCCTCGTCACCGGCGGCGCCTCGGGCCTCGGCCGCGCCACCGTCGAGGCCTTCCTGGCCAAGGGCGGCAAGACCGTCATCCTCGACCTGCCCGGCGGCCCGGGCGAGGTCACCGCGAAGGAGCTCGGCGACGCCGTCCGGTTCGTGCCCGGCGACGTGCGCAGCGAGGACGACGTCCTGGCCGCGATCGTCGCCGCGTCCGAGCTCGGCGAGCTGCGCGTCGTGGTCAACTGCGCCGGCATCGGCGACGCGATCAAGACCGTCGGGAAGGGCAACGCGCCCTACCCGTACGACAAGTTCCAGCGGATCATCGAGATCAACCTGCTCGGCACCTTCAACGTCATCCGCCTCGCTGCCGCGCACATCGCGGGTCTCGAGCTCCGGGGTGAGGAGCGCGGCGTCATCATCAACACCGCATCGGTGGCCGCCTTCGACGGCCAGATCGGCCAGGCGGCGTACTCCGCCTCCAAGGGCGGCGTCGTCGGCATGACCCTGCCGATCGCGCGGGACCTGTCGACCATCGGCATCCGCGTGGTCACGATCGCGCCGGGCCTGTTCGACACCCCGCTGCTCGCGTCCCTGCCCGAGGAGGCCCGCAAGAGCCTCGGCCAGCAGGTGCCGCACCCCTCGCGCCTCGGCGACCCGAAGGAGTACGGCGCCCTCGCCGCCCACGTGGTCGAGAACCCGATGCTCAACGGCGAGACGATCCGCCTCGACGGCGCCATTCGGATGGCCCCGCGATGACCGCGCTCAACCAGCGCGGAGGCTTCTACACCGAGGATCACGAGGCCTACCGCGCGTCGGTCCGACAGTTCGTACGACGCGAGGTCGAGCCGCACTACCTGGAGTGGGAGGACGAGCGCCTCACGCCGCGCAGCGCGTGGCAGGCGGCCGGCAAGAACGGCATTATCGGGCTGGCCGTCCCCGAGGAGCTCGGTGGCGGCGGGGAGCCGGACTTCCGCTATCCGATGGTGGTGGCCGAGGAGCTCGCGTCGGTCGGCGCGACGTCGTACTGCCTGGGCCTGCGGCTGCAGGACGATGTTGTGCTGCCGTACTTGCTGGACCTGTGCACCGACGAGCAGAAGCAGCGCTGGCTGCCGGGCATGGCGTCCGGTGAGCTCATCGGCGCGATCGCGATGACCGAGCCGGGAGCGGGGAGCGACCTGCAGGCCATCCGCGCCACCGCGGTCCGCGACGGCGACGGCTGGGTGCTCAACGGGCAGAAGACGTTCATCACCAACGGCATCAATGCCGACCTGGTCATCGTCTTCGCGAAGACCGATCCCGACGCGGGTTCCCGTGGTTTCAGCCTCTTCGTCGTCGGGCGGGACGATCCGGGCTTCTCCCGCGGGCGCAAGCTCGACAAGGTCGGCCTCGCTGGCCAGGACACCGCGGAGCTCGTGTTCGAGGACGTGCGGGTCGGTCCGGAGAACGTGCTGGGTGAGATCGGCAAGGGCCTGATCTACCTGATGCAGCGCCTGCCCAAGGAGCGGCTCTCGCTCGCAGCGCAGGCACTCGCGGGTGCCGAGGCGGCGCTGGGGTGGACCGAGGACTACGTCTTCGAGCGCGAGGCGTTCGGCAAGCGGATCGGCGACCTGCAGGCCACCCGGTTCGAGCTGGCCGAGCTGGAGACCGAGGTGGAGATGAGCCGCGCGTACATCCAGAACGCTGCGCTGGCGCTCAACGAGCACACCCTCACCACTGCGGAGGCCTCCAAGGCCAAGCTGTGGGCGACCGAGATGCAGGTGCGCGTGACCAGCCGCTGCCTGCAGCTGTTCGGCGGTTACGGGTTCATGAACGAGTACCCGATCGGCCGGGCCTTCCGCGACAGCCGGGTGCAGACGATCTACGGCGGCACCAGCCAGATCATGAAGGAGATCATCGGTCGCGACATCGCCGGCCGCTACGCGAAGGACGTCACCCGATGAGCGACACCAGCACCGTCAAGCTCGGCATGATCATCGACTACGCCGGAGGCTTCGACGAGACCGTCGAGCTGATGCTCGCCTACGAGCAGGCCGGCCTCGAGCTCGTCGCGATCCCTGAGGCCTACTCCTTCGACGGCGTGAGCCAGCTCGGCTACCTCGCTGCGAAGACCGAGAAGCTTGAGCTGCTCTCGAGCATTCTCCAGATCTACTCCCGCACGCCCGCGCTCCTCGCCATGACGGCCGCCGGCCTCGACTACGTCTCCGGTGGCCGGTTCACCCTCGGCCTGGGCGCCAGTGGGCCGCAGGTCGTCGAGGGCTTCCACGGCGTGAAGTACGACGCCCCGCTCGGGCGCACGCGCGAAGTGGTGGACATCTGCCGGCAGGTCTGGCGGCGTGAGCCGGTTGTCCACCGGGGCAAGAACTACACGGTGCCGCTGACGAAGGAGGACGGCGGATCGGGCCTGGGCAAGCCGCTCAAGCTCATCAACCACCCCGTCCGCAGCGAAATCCCGGTCTCGATCGCCGCGCTGGGGGAGAAGAACGTCGCCCTCGTCGCGGAGGTCGCGCAGGGCTGGCAACCGGTGTTCTTCCACCCGCTCAAGGCCCAGCAGGCCTGGGGCGACGCGCTCGCCGCCGGCTTCGAGAAGCGCGACCCGGCGCTCGGCGAGCTGGACATCCAGCTGCAGGTGAACTTCCACGTCGGCCAGCCGCCGGCCGAGGTCGAGCAGAAGGTCCGCGACCAGCTGGCGCTCTACATCGGCGGGATGGGTGCCCGGGACAAGAACTTCTACAACCAGCTCACCTGCCGCTACGGCTACGAGGACGCGGCGAAGGAGATCCAGGACCTCTACCTCGCCGGCCAGAAGGCCGAGGCGGCCGCGGCTGTCCCGCAGGAGCTCGTCGAGGCCGTCACCCTGATGGGCGACGAGGAGTCGATCGCCCGCCAGGTCGAGGAGTTCCGCGCCGCCGGCGTACGGACCTTCCTGCTCAACCCGATGGCCGCCGACCCGGCCGACCGGGTCGCGCACGTCCGCATCCTCGCGGGATTTCTTGATGGCAACAGGTCGGCGTGAGCCCCTGACGAGCCACCCGGGACCGCGCCGGCCTCAACGCCTTCCGCCAGCTCCGCGGATGACTGGGCGTCACTGGTGTCGGCGCCGTCATTGCCAGGCACGCCGTCCTAGTGGACTGAAATGGGAGCCGGACATACGGGGTGCTAGCCAGGATCGGGGCACTCGTAGTAGACCTTGCCGGTCGGCAGGCCAAGGAGACCCTTGTCGAGGAAGTGCTCCGTGACGTAGGCAGCGTTCGCACTCATCTTCGGGTCACCTGTCTGGGTGCCCCAGCGGTCGAGCACGTCGTACACCGTCTTCATGCCGACCATGTCCAGGAGGGGCCCATCGGGCCGATGGTCCGCCCGCCGATCGCGCGGTCGACGTCCTCGGGAGTGGCCACTCCGTCGGTCACCAGACTCTGGGCGGCGTTCACCAGGGGAACGAACCAGGAGTTGAGGATGTAGCCGTTCTGCTCCTTCAAGACGGGGATCGGCACCATGCCGATCTCGACCGCGAACTCGGCAATCGCGGTGAGGGTGTCGCGCGAGGCCGAGGTGTGTCATCAGCTCGGCCACGTTCATCGACCAGATGCCATTGCCGATGTGCAGTGCACAGAACTGCTCCGGGCGGCCGGTGTCGGCGGCGAAGTCGCGAGGAAGCAGGGTCGAGGAGTTCATGGCCGCCAGCGTGTGCGGCGCGATAAGGCCCAAGCTCGGTCCCACGACGAGCCGAGACCCGATGCGCCGTTTCCTGGTCGCGGCCTGGCGTGCGGCGGACTGCTCATCAAGCCGGCGTTGCCCGCCTGGTTCGAGTCCACAGTTAGCAATGTCGCAGCACGGTTGTTGCGGGCGGACCGGCCTCTACAGCCGGACTCCCCAATATGTCGCAGGGATCGAGTCCCGTGACGTGGTGGAAGTAACGGCGCGTGGCGCTCTGCTGGTTGAACTATGCCGTGACGGCTGCGGGGGTGTCGATCACCTCCTGCGCTGCGGGGTTGATCGCGGTGGGTGTGGGCGGGTTGAGCAGGGCCATTGATCCTTCGGAGAGGTAGCGGCGTTCGGCTACTTGCCACTCGTCGTGGGCCTCGATCAGAACGCAGGCGGTGAGCCGGTGCAGGGCGGCTGGGTTGGGGAAGATCCCGACGACCTCGGTGCGGCGCTTGACCTCGCGATTGAGCCGCTCCAGCGGGTTGGTGGACCAGATCTTGGGCCAGTGCGCCTCGGGGAAGTCAGCGAATGCAGTGATCTCCTCACGAGCAGTGCGCAGCATCGCAGCGACGTCGGGCAGCTGCCGTTCGAGCATGGTGGCGACGACCTCGACCTGCTCGCGGACCAGGGGACCAGTGGGCTGGGCGAAGATCGTGCGGATCGTGGTGGCGACCATCGCCGAGGACGCCTTAGGGACCCGGGTCAACACGTTGCGCATGAAGTGCACGCGGCACCGCTGCCAGGTCGCACCAGCCATGACTTGGTCGACGGCGGCCATCAGGCCTCGGTGGTGGTCACTGATCACCAACTGCACCCCGTCCAGGCCGCGTTCGCGTAGGCCGCGGAGGAACTCGGTCCAGAAGACTTTCGACTCGCTGTCCCCGACCCGGGAGCCGAGCACCTCGCGCCTGCCGTCGCTGCTGACACCGGTGGCGATCACCACGGCTTGGGACACCACACGGCCGTTGAGCCGGGCTTTGCAGTAGGTGGCGTCGAGGAACACATACGGGAAGGCGCAGTGGTCCAACGGCCGGGTGTCATAGGCAGCGACCTGCTCGTCGAGGCCGGCGCAGATGCGGGAGACCTCGGACTTGGAGATCCCGGTGTCGACACCGAGCGCGGCGACCAGGTCGTCGACCTTGCGGGTCGAGACACCGTGGACGTAGGCCTCCATGATCACCGCGTGCAACGCCACATCGACCCGACGCCGGGGCTCGAGAAGGGTGGGGAAGAACGACCCGGTGCGCAGCTTGGGGATCCTGACCGTCAGGTCACCCGCGGTCGTCGAGACGGTCTTGGCACGGCTGCCGTTGCGGTGCGTGGTGCGGTCCTCGGTGCGCTCGTGCGGCGCCGCCCCGATCACCGAGGTGGCCTCGGAATCGACGAGCGCTTGGAGCATGAACCCGAGCATCTGACGCATCACGTCGCCGTCATCGGCGGTCCGCAGCATCCGGGTGAGCTCGAGCAGGGCAGACTGGTTCAGGGTCATCGCGTGAGTCCTGTTCTACGAGTTGATTAGAGCCTTCTCGCAGAGCCTCACGCGATGGCCCGCCCTCGTCTGAACGACACCCCGATCAGGGGCAGGTCCGTGGTCAAGGCCGGGCTGCTACTTCCACCACTCCTGGGGACTCACCCTGTCCCAGGACTTTACGTTCACGACCCTCCCTCAACAGATCGCATCACAGCCCTGACGAACATTGACGAGTTCGAAGACCGCTGCCGTCGACGGTCCCCAGCAGCCTTCAAACCGAGCTGCACGCATGCTACGAAGGTTCGTAGATCGGCCTACCCCTTGTGGGTGGGCCGAGTGCCATTTCTGGGGTCGTTGACGAGTGGTGACGGGCGGTGACGAGGGTGCGGGGTGGGGTCTCGATCTACCGCGGGTCGGCTGCGGCCGCCCGGAACTATGTCGAGGCCGACAGGTCCCGCGCCGATGACTATTACCTGGCCGAAGGCACCGGCGTCGCCGCGAGGTATGTCGTCACTCGGTCGACCCTGAATGTCGAGGCGCCTATGGACGGCGACACCTACGAGCGGTGGGTGGCCGGCTACGACGTCGAGACGGGTGCGGCGAAGGGGCGGCTGCTGAAAGCCGACAACGGAGTGCGGTTCGCCGAGGTGGTCGTCAACGGTCCCAAGACCTGGTCACTGGCGGCCGCGTTGGATCCGGAGATCTCCGAGGCGTACGACGTGGCGCAGTCCCGGGCGGCGGAGCAGATCATCGCCTGGGTCGCCCAGCACGCCACCACCCGCGTCGGGCCACGGGACCTGCAGGTCCAGGTGCCAGTGGAAAGGATCGAGGCAGCGGTGATCCGGCACCACACCTCCCGGACGAGTGACCCGCATCGGCACCTGCACCTGCAGGTCAACGCCCGGGTGTTCGCGGAGGGGAAGTGGCGCGGGCTGCACACGGTCGGGGTGCGGGACGTGGTGGCCGCCGTCAACGGGATCGGGCATGCGGCGGTGATGTGCGACCCGCAGTTCCGGACCGCGCTCGCCAAGCATGGGTTCACCTTGGATGAGGACGGTGAGGTCAACGAGCTGGCGCCGTACGCGGGCGCGTTCAGTGCCCGGTCGGCGCAGGTGGGCCGCAACCTCGCCCGGTACGAGGCCGAGTGGCGACGCGATCACCCTGACCAGGAGCCGGGGCCGAAGCTGCTGCGGTCGTGGGACCGGAGGGCGTGGGCCGACGCCCGGCCCGACAAAGTGGTCCCGACGTCGGGGGAGGAGTTGCGCCAGCACTGGGTCGAGGAGCTGGACGCACTCGGGTTCGTCCGCCCGCAAGGTCCCGCTGGGGTGTCGGCTACCCCGGTAGGTGCTCTAGATCGGCAGGCGATCGTCGAGGTCACGCTGACCAGGCTCGGCGCTAAGCGATCGGCCTGGAACGCCGGCGACATCCGCGGCGTCGTGGAGGAACTCATCGCCGCCGCCGGTGTCGTCGCCGAACCAACGATCCGCACCGAGCTGACCGAGGACCTGACCGCACGAGCGGTCGCCGGCTCCCGGCCGCTGCTCGGACGCAGTGACGTGCCCGAGCACATCCGGTCCCTGACCAGCGAACGGGTGCTGGCAGTGGAGGCCGAGCTCAACGACCGCCTGTCGCTCCGCGCCGAGCACGGAGCCCGCGACCTGGTGGTGGTCGAGGGAGCGGCAGGTGCCGGTAAGACCACCCGGCTGCGCGCCCAGCGGCGGGCCGTCGAAGCCGCAGGGAACTGGATGATCGTGGTGACCCCGACCCTGAAGGCCGCCCAGGTCGCCGCCACCGAGGTCGGGTCCAGCGCGTTCTCCGCGGCCTGGCTGGTCCACCAGCACGGCTTCCGGTGGGACGCCGACGGCCACTGGACCCGCGTCGCCGTCGACCGGATCGACCGGGCCGCGGTCCTGATGCCCGGTGATGAGCTGGTCGTGGACGAGGCCGGGATGCTCGACCAGGACACCGCCCGCGCGCTGCTCACCATCGCCGACGAGACCGGCGCCCGCGTCGTCCTCCTCGGCGACCGCCACCAACTCCCGGCCGTGGGCCGCGGGGGAGTGCTCGACCTTGCGCTGCGCTGGGCGCCGCCGGAGGCGGTCAAGCAGCTCACCACCGTTCACCGGTTCACCGACCCCACCTACGCCGACCTCAGCCTCCAGATGCGCAGCGGTGAGCACAGCGGTCAGGTCTTCGACACCCTCCTGGAGCGCGGCGAGATCGTCATCCACGCCTCCGAAGTGGAAGCCGTCGAGGCCATCGCAACCGCGCGTGGGCTGGTCCTCGCTGACACCCGCGACCAGGTCACCGCACTTAACGCCGCCATCCGCGACCAACGAGCAGATGACGCCGGTGGTGACCGTAATGGTGAGCGCGGTGGTGAGCGCGGCGGGGTGCTCACCACCCGGGCCGGAGAGGTGATCGGCGTTGGTGACCGTGTTGCCACCCGGCGCAACGACCGCGACCTCGGCGTCGCCAACCGCGACACATGGACGGTCACGAAGGTCGGTCCCGACGGCAGCTTGGCCGTGCGCGGACGGCCGGGCGCGCGTTCCCTCCCGTCCCGGTATGCGCGTGAGCATGTGGAGCTCGCCTACGCCACCACTGTGTACGGCGCCCAGGGTGAGACTGTCGACCATGCCCACCTCCTGATCGGTGAGGCCACCGGCGCCGCGGCGGCGTACGTCGGGATGACCCGGGGTCGGAAGGCCAACACCGCCCACCTGGTCGCCGACAGCGTCGAGGACGCCCGCCAGCAGTGGGTCGAGGTGTTCGCCCGCGACCGGGCCGACCTCGGACCCGCCCACGCCGCCCGCGTCGCCGCCGAGGACATTGACCGCTACGGACCACTGGCGCGGCGTACCGGTGCAGCGAGCGGCGCGGCCGCGCTCCAGGCGGCGGCGCTCGACGGACGCGGGCCGCGGCGCCCGAGGGAGCCGATTCCCGGTCCGACGCCTGCGCCGGACCGGGGGATCGGCATCGGGTTCTGAGGTCGCGGCCAGCGTCCATCTCGCAACCAACCGGCGTATCTGTCCGATCCGGCGCACTCGCCGTTGCCTTTCCTCGGTGAGGAACTCGCACTCCGGGCGAGTCCAGCCGAGAGGAATCCAGCCGATGTCCACGATGCGGACAACTTTTGGGGGGACGCCCTCTGACCTGCGCAAACGCGAGGCAGGGAGGGGCGTACCCCCTCCGAATCACAAGGGGGTATGCCCTCAGGGGGTACGCAAACGGGGACGCCGATTCGTCACTCTTCGGCCGAGATCAGTCACCGAGTCGAGGAGACACTCATGAGCCCCATCCAGGTCCCCGCCGAGTGGGACGACAACGGCATCTTGCTGTTCGAAGAGTTCTGCGCCTTCATCCGCACACCCCAGCGCACTGTCCGCGACTGGAGCCGTCGCGGCATCGGACCACGCTGGTGGCGCTTCAACGGCACTGGCCGGCTCTACACCACCGTCGCCGAGCTCCGCCGCTTCCTCGCCGTCGGACGCCAGCGGCCCGCATCGGGGGAGTGAAGATGACGACCAGCCTTCCCGCCTACATCAGCATCGCCCAGGCCGCCGATGCCATGGGGGTGTGCGACAAGACCGTCCGACGGCACATTTCCGCCGGACGCCTGCGTGCCTACCGCTGCGGCAAGAAGCTCATTCGCGTGCGCATCGAAGACATCGAACGGCTGATGCGCGAAATCCCGTCGGCTCGGCCGTAGCTCAGGGCGGGTCGCCGGCCTGCTTCGCCGGGCTACTGCCCTCGAGCAATTCAGACATGCGGGCCGCAATCTCGTCATCGCGGCCGTCGGCAGCGTGCATGTAGACCTGTGCGGCCGAGATGCTTCGATGCCCGGCGCGAGCCATCAGGTCCGCCAGCGACGCACCCGCATGGGCAGCCAGCGTGAGGCCGGTATGTCTCAGGTCGTGGAAGCGTAGGTCTGGGCGGCCACCTGCGTCTCGAGCCGGGCTGTACCAGCGATAGCAGGTGCTGTTGAGCATGTGGCCACCCGTACAGGCAGCGTAGCCGCAACTACAGCGGCCGGCCGCCGGGCTAGGACCGGTGAACAGCAGCCCGTCGGGGCCGGGTTGTGCGTACGTCGTCATGTGGTTGAGCAGCGCGTCTCGAAGGTGCGGCGGGACGGCCACGTCGCGCCCGCTGTTGGCCTTGGGCGCTCCTACCCACGTTGTGCCGTCTCGGTGCGTCACAGCGCGTCGAATAGCCAGACGGGTCGCGTTCTCGGCGACGTCGCGACGGCGCAACTCGAACAACTCGCCGAACCGCAGTGCACACCAGCCGGCGAGGAGCACTGCCAGGCGGTACTGCGCTGGCGCCGCCGAGGCAATGGCCTCCAACTCCGGGATCGTGGCGGGTCGTACCTCCCGGGCGCGCCTGGTGGAGCCTGCGCCCCTAACGTTCGCGGGGTTGGCCGGGATGAGCCGGTCGTCCACGGCGCTGCCCAGGATCGTACGAAGGAGCGAGTACAGGTGGGCGTTTCCGGTCTTCCGATTGGGATGTCGCGCCGGCAGGTCGTGGGTCCACCACTTGCGCAACGAACTGTCGGTCACTTGGTCCAACGGCACGTCCCCGAACGTCTCGAGCAACTCGTCCAACTGGGCGCGGTACAGCTTCCTCGTGCGCGGCGTGAGCTCATCGCCGTTCGGCTTCCGTCGGGCTGCTAGCCAAGTCTCGGCGTACTCCCTGACGGTCTGCCGAGACAGGCGCGCTGCTTCCTCCGCGCGGTGCCTCTCGACGGGGCAAACGAAGCGCTCACGCGCGATGTCCGCGCGGACCGTAGCCAGCCATGTCTCGGCGTCAGTCTCGGTGTCGAACGTCGTATGTGCTGGGTGCATGGCGCCGCAGGTTGGGCAAACGTAGCGGGCCTGGAGGCGCCCCGACGACAGCTTACGCAGGCTCCCGAATGGTCGGCGCTTTCTCGCTCGGGCCATAGCAAGAATGATGCCATCTGAGACGGCATTCGTGCCATCTATGTGCCATAGCGTGTGTCCGAGCTTGTCCCAAGGGGTCCACCAGTGTGAGCCGCTGTTGCGGCTGTTTGCGCTGGTCAGAGACCAAGTAGGCCCATCTCTCCGCTCATCTTGGGCAAGCAACTCAGTTGCGGAAAGGCAGGTTCAAATCCTGCCCCCGCTACAAAGAGAAACACTAAGTCAGAGGCGGCCTTCCGAGAGATCCGGAGGCCGCCTCTGGCGTTGCTAGAAGCGGCGTGTGAGCAGTTGGCAGCACGAAGAGCAGGGTTCAGGCCCGTCTGGGGCGTCGAGGCGACTTATACGAGCCGGGGCCGACCTGGACGTGCGGGGACGCCGCTGAGCGTGGATGGACTGTGTTTTAGGGCATCTGGGCCCAAATGATTGGGACATCACCCGAGTGACCACGCCAGGACGTTCGTGGAACGGGCGTGGCTGCCCGGGCGCCTCTCAGACGTCGGTAATTCGGACAGAAGCGTGCGCTTTGTAGCGCTTGTTCATCGCGATCAGGTTCGCGGTGAGCGCCTCCACCTGACCGGCGTTGCGCAGACGACCCGCATAGAGGCCTCGACAGCCGGCGATCCGGCCGGCCAGCGCCTGCACCTGGTCGCCAGCTTCCCGGTCGTCGGCGAGCACCAGCACGTCGGCGTCGACGGACGCCACGTCGGGGTCGAGCAGGGTTGTCGCCGAGAGGTGGTGGAACGCGGCGACCACGGTGGAGTCAGGGAGCAGGTCGCGGGCCTGCTCCGCCGCGCTGCCCTCGTCCACCTCGAGCCGGAAGGGGCCCTGCTTGTCGAAGCCCAGGGGGTTCACGCAGTCCACGACGAGCTTGCCGCGGAGGGCGTTCGCCAACGCGGCGAGCTGGGCGCGGTGGCCCTCCCAAGGAACGGTGACGAGCACGAGGTCTGCCCGGCGAGCGACCTGGTCGTTGCTGTCGCCATCGACGCCTGGCCCTATCCCGACGGCCACCTCCGCCGCGCGCGCAGCATCACGAGAGCCGACCAGCACCTTCAGGCCGCTCGCGGCGAAGCGAGTGGCGAGGCCGCGACCTTGGGGGCCGGTGCCGCCGACGATGCCGATCACCTTTCCAGAGAGGAGGTCATCGACTGCGGCGTCTGGGATGGTGGTGGTCATTGATGCTCCTCGTCGGGGTAGGTCAGGATGAAGCGGGATGGTCGCGACGATCGGGCGAGCCCAGCTCTTCGAAGAAGCCCGCGTTCGCCTGGTGGAAGGCGCTCCACTCCTCGGGCAGGTCGTCCTCGTAGAAGATCGCCTCTTCTGGGCAGACCGGCTCGCACGCCCCACAGTCCACGCACTCGTCGGGCTGGATGTAGAGCATCCGGGTGCCTTCGTAGATGCAGTCGACCGGGCACTCGTCCACGCAGGATCGATCCTTGACGTCGACGCACGGCTGGGCGATCACGTAGGTCATCGACGGACCCCCTCAGTCGGGCTCGCTGCTTCGTCGTCGACCGTCCAGCGGTCGCCGCTCTCGAGCAGGTCCTGCAGGTCGCCGCGTCCCAGTTGCTCCACGGCATCGGCAGCCTGGGCGCGGGCGAGGTCGTCGTAGGTGGGCCGCTCGACCTGGCGGAAGATGCCGATCGGGGAGCGGTTGAGGTAGCCGGAGTCGGTCAGCCGCGAGATCGCGAAGGCCGTGGAGGGGTCCTCGTTGTGCGCGTCGTGGACGAGCAGGTCCTCGACCGGCATCGCGGCGGTGTCGACGACCTCGACGCCGCCGCCGGCGGAGCGGGCGAGGGCTTTGTCGCCGAGGCCGGTGGTCTCGTCGCGGTTGCCGAAGGTGATCGGCTCGCCGTGGACCAGCGGGATGATCGCGTGGGCCTTGGTGTCGTTGTCCTTGATCGCGTCGAAGGCGTTGTCGTTGAAGATCGGGCAGTTCTGGTAGATCTCCACGAACGAGGTGCCGCGGTGGGCGGCGGCGGCTTCGAGGACCGCGGTGAGGTGCTTGCGGTCGCTGTCGATGGTCCGGGCGACGAACGAGCCCTCGGCACCCAACGCGAGGGAGACCGGGTTGAACGGGTGGTCCAGGGAGCCCATGGGGGTGGACTTGGTGACCTTGCCGACCTCGCTGGTGGGGGAGTACTGGCCCTTGGTGAGGCCGTAGATCCGGTTGTTGAACAGCAGGATCGTCATGTTGACGTTGCGGCGCAGCGCGTGGATCAGGTGGTTGCCACCGATCGAGAGCGCGTCGCC